>Ga0182030_10000791_pt1 | contig 62171 bp, 50 predicted proteins | sample 812S3MmetaG_FD_121299 | JGI IMG/M metagenome (GOLD analysis project Ga0182030, IMG submission 121299) | Permafrost microbial communities from Stordalen Mire, Sweden - 812S3M metaG (Illumina Assembly) | ecosystem: Environmental > Terrestrial > Soil > Wetlands > Permafrost | place: Sweden... | reverse complement strand
TTGAAGACCTGCCGCCCAAGCAGCAGCACATCCTGGTCTACGGCCCGCCCAAGGGCGAGGCTCCGCGCACCGGCTTCCACGGCATCCTCAGCTTCCTGCGCGACACCATCGACGAAGCCCGCAGCGACGGCTACCGCGAGTACATGATGAATTACATGTCCGCGACGCCCTGCCCAGTCTGCCGCGGCAAGCGCCTGCGCCCGGAGTCGCTGGCCGTCAAAATCGGCGGCCTTTCCATTGCCGATTTCACCGCCCTGCCGCTCAATCGCGCGCTCTCCGCCGCCATCAACCTCAACTTCACCGCCCGCGAGGCTCTCGTCGCCGAGCGCATCCGCCGCGAAGTCGTCGAGCGCCTCGAATTCCTCTGCCAGGTCGGCCTCACGTACCTTGCCCTCGACCGCAATGCCGCCACGCTTTCCGGCGGCGAAGGCCAGCGCATCCGCCTGGCCACGCAGATCGGCTCACGGCTGCGCGGCGTGCTCTACGTGCTCGACGAACCCTCCATCGGCCTGCACCAGCGCGACAACATGCGCCTGATTGAAGCCCTGGAAAAACTTCGCGACCTGGGCAACACAGTGCTGGTCGTCGAGCACGACGAAGACACCATCCGGAGCGCCGATTACGTCCTGGACCTTGGCCCCGGAGCCGGGCGCCTGGGCGGCCAGGTCGTTGCGCAAGGCACGCCAGCCGAGATCATGGCCTGCCCCGAGTCGCTCACCGGCCGCTATCTCTCCGGCGCGGAGACCGTGCTGCACCGCAAACAGCCCCGCCCGCTCACCGGCAAGTGGATCACCATCGCCGGCGCCCGCGAGCACAATCTCCAGGACGTGACCATCCGCATCCCGCTCGGCGTCATGACCGTGGTCACCGGCGTCAGTGGATCGGGCAAAAGCACACTCATCAACGACATTTTGTATCGATCGCTGGCGCAGACAATTTACGGCTCGCGCGAGGAGCCCGGTGCGCACGACTCGCTCACCGGCGCAGACCAGCTCGACAAAGTCGTCCGCATCGACCAGTCGCCCATCGGCCGCACACCGCGCTCGAATCCCGCCACCTACACCCAGGTCTTCTCGCCCATCCGGGATCTCTTCGCCATGCTGCCCGAGTCGCGCGAGCGCGGCTACAAGCCGGGCCGCTTCAGCTTCAACGTCACTGGTGGCCGCTGTGAAGCCTGCCAGGGAGACGGCCAGCGGCGCATCGAAATGAATTTCATGCCCGACGTGTACGTCCAGTGCGAGGTCTGCAACGGCCGCCGCTACAACCAGGAAACGCTCGCGGTCAAATTCAAAGGACACTCCATTGCCGACGTGCTCGACCTCACCATCGAAGACGCGCTCACCATTCTCGAAGACGTGCCCAACGTGCGCCAGAAGCTGCAAACCCTGGTCGATGTCGGCCTGGGTTACGTGCATCTAGGCCAGAGCGCCACAACTCTTTCCGGAGGCGAAGCCCAGCGCATGAAGCTGGCCCGCGAACTCTCCAAGCGGCAGACGGGCCGCACGCTTTATCTGCTGGATGAGCCTACCACCGGCCTGCACTTCGACGACGTGCGCAAGCTGCTCGAAGTCCTGCATCGCCTGGCCGACCTGGGCAATTCGGTCATCATCATCGAGCACAACCTCGACGTGATCCGCAACGCCGACTGGATCATCGACCTTGGCCCGGAAGGCGGCGAAGACGGCGGCCGCATTGTCGGCCAGGGCCGCCCAGCCAAAATCGCCGCCACCCCGGGCTCCTACACCGGCCAGTTCCTCACCCGCTACTACGCCTCCGCGAATGGCAAGCTGGCCGCCGTCAATCCGGCCGATGAAGAATCGCGCGTCGATGACAGTCGCCCTGAGCGAGCGCAGGGAGTCGAAGGACCTGCAGTTCCGGGTGCCCCATCCTTTCCACGTTCTCCAGTGGAAAGGGTGGGAGACCGCGAACCCGCGTCGCCCAAGCCCAAGCGCACCCGCCGCAACACGCCTGCAGAGGACGATCTGGCCGCCACACGCGCCAAATCAGCACGCCCCGCTGCGGCCCCATCCGCCACAAAGCCGACCGGCCCACGCCCCAAGAAGACCGGCCGCGCATGAGCACGCTGCCTGAGCAGGACCCGCTTTCACCGCTCGCGGAAACCCCGTCCCGAGAAGACGCCCTCACGCACGAAGAGGTTCTGAAGGCCGTGCACAGCCTCTTCCCCTACGATCTGCCCGAGTCCGCGGCTCCCGCGCAACTGTCCGCGCCCGCCACGCCTGAGGAGCCGCCGCTCTTCCAGGCCTGGTCAGAGCCCGTGCCGCCGCCAACCCGCCATCCCAACTTTGCCGACGTGCTGCTGCTCGGGGTGCTGGCCCTGGTTGGCTTCCTCGCCGCCATCCTGCTCTCCCGCTCCGCCCTCTACTTTCATCTGTGGGGCATCTCCACCACCCAGAAGGCGCTCAACGACGTCCACTACACCATCGGCAGCATGGCCGTTCTCTACCTGGTCACCTTCGGCCTGGCTCTGCTCATCTTTCCGCTTCTCTGGCAACAGGGCCTGTTCGCCGGCCTGCACTGGAACGCCCGCGCTGCCGATCGCCGTTTCCGCACCCTGCTGGGCGCGGCGGTCGTATGCTTTCTGCTGGCCATGGCCGATGAAGCCCTGCTCCCCGGCCCCGCCAACGCGCCCATCGACAAGCTGTTTGACACCCGCGCCGCGGCGTGGCTCCTGTTCGCCTTCGGCGTCACCTTCGCGCCCTTCTTTGAAGAGTCCATCTTCCGCGGGTTTCTTCTGCCCGCGCTGTGCACCGCCTTCGACTGGTCGGTTGAGAAGGCCGCCGGCCTTCATCCCATGCCGCTCGATCCCGAGGGACATCCCCAGTGGTCGCTCGGCGCCATGGTCTTCGCCTCCATCACCACCAGCATTCCCTTCGCGTACATGCACGCGGAACAGACCGGCTACTCGCTCGGCCCCTTTGTGCTGCTGGTTGCCGTAAGCCTGGTGCTGTGCTGGGCGCGCCTGTCCACCCGCTCGCTGGCTGCGAGCGTCCTGGTCCACGCCTCCTACAATTTCCTTCTCTTCTCGCTCATGCTCATCGGCACGGGCGGCTTCCGTCACCTCGACAAGATGTAAGCCGCAGCGTCACTGCCCCGTGCCTGCCGCAGGCTTCGCGCCGTGGAAGAGCCAGTGGTTGATATCGGGCCAAAGCTCCTTGGCCTCAAACGACAGCGCATCCACGGCAATGTCGATGCCCCACTCCGTGCCGGTGCTGCCAAAACTGCGCTCACGCACCGGGTAATAGAGAGTCGACAACCCCGCCGCAGCGCCCGCCCCAATCACCTCGCTCGCGTTGAATACATCTTTGCCCGCGTCGTTTCGCGTCACCACGGCCCGGCTTAGCGCATACCCAGTGCGCTTCAGAAACCCGCCCCGCCCCAGCGTGTAGTAGCGCGTGTCTTCATGCGTGATGGCGGGAACCACAAACTCCACCATGTAGTTTTCGCTGGTCTGGTCCACAGCGGTATGCCAGAGATAGCGGCCGTAGCCCACCGCGCCCGTGCCAAACTCGGGTGTGGCATTGGTCTCCATCGAGTAGCCGGCCAGCAAGGCAGGGATGAAAATGGCGGAGTAGTCGAACGAGTCTTCGGTTGCCGTAACAAACTTTTCCTTCACAGTTTGCGGCGGCAGCTTTTGATCCGTGCTGATAGCGCGGAAGTTGGGAATGATGCCAAGAATGCGCTTGGTCTGCGGGGCGGCGGCATCCTGGCTCGCACTTTGCGGCGCGGGTGCGGAAGGCAATCCGGTCCCGCTCGTCGCTTGAGCCGAATCCGCATCGACGGATGCATCGGTCGTCGAGCTGATCTCCGCCTGCTGGGCGGAAAGCTTGCCCCATGGGCTCAGGACACAAACCAGAAATGCAGCCAGCAAAACAGGTCGCTGCATACCACGCAGACTAAAGCGCAAGGGGACAAGAATGCCTTGTTGCTGACACCACCGCCATGAGGACAGAGAAGATAGCTTCATATACGTTTAGATACAAAATCAGCGAAAAGGACACCACCGGCGGCCAGATATGAACGATTCTTCATCCCCGATTCCGGTCCGGGGAAATCCGCCTTCTCAAGTCACTCCGATCCGTGCACGCGGCAACCGTCCCAATTCCCCACAACGCACAGCCTCTCATCCCCTTTACAATCGTCCTTGATGACCACCGAGACCCACGCCCAGCAGCTTCTCGCCCTTCTTGCCCGAATCAGTTTCCGTCTCGGCCAGTTCAAGCTCTCCTCCGGCGGCACCAGCGACTACTACATCGATTGCCGCACCACCACGCTGCACGCCGAGGGCGGTCGGCTGACCGGCCACGCCGTGCTCGAACTCCTGGAGCAGCATCAGATTGAGGCGGAGGCTGTCGGCGGGCTCACGCTGGGCGCCGATCCCATTGTCTGCAACGTGGCCACCGCCAGCGCCTGGCGCGCCTTGTCCAGGCCTGCGCAATCCAATCCCGCCGCCCCGCTGCTGCATGGGTTCCTGGTGCGCAAGGCTGAGAAGGCGCACGGCGCCGGCCGCCGCATTGAAGGCTTTTTGAAACCCGGCGCCCGCGTCGTCATCGTCGACGACGTCTGCACGACCGGCGCTTCCACCATCAACGCCATCGAGGCCGCGCGCGAAGCCGGAATGACGGTCGCCGCAGTCATGTGCCTCGTCGAGCGCCAAGAGGCCAACGGCCGCCCAGCCGTTGAAGCCGCTGCTGCCGGCGCGCCCTTCCTGAGTCTGTTTACCGCCAGCGACGTGCGCGCCGAACATCTGCGCCAGCAGCAGCAGTAATCCGCCGGTGCCGGGTGGCCCATCCTTGCCGTCCGCCGCGGCGGATTGTTGCGGCAAGGGTGGGAACCCACAAAACCACTCGCAAACAGGCCTGCCCTTCTAAGCAAACTGATTTTGCAGCGCCGCCTCGAGGCGCAGCCGATGCACGCGAATGCGGTCGGTGTAGCTGATCAACCCCAGGTCGCGGAAGCGGTTCATGAAAAAACTCACCCGCGACCGCGTGGTGCCAATCATTTGCGCCAGAGTCTCCTGGGTGATCGGTGGAATCGTCGCCTGCGGCTCCTCCGGCTTGCCTAACTCGGCCATCAGCAGCAGGGTGCGCGCCAGCCGCTTCTCGCTGGAGTTGAACAGCTGATCCACAAGATCGGCCTGGGTACGCTGGCTGCGCGCCAGCAGGTACGAGAGGAACTGCTCGCAGAACTCGTGTTCCTGGTGCATGAGCAGCAGCATATCCTCCCGCTTGATCTTCACCGCCGTGCACCAGTTCACGGCCGTCACCGTGTTCACACGCGGCCCCGGCGCGGAGGCCAGCGACTCTTCGCCAAAAAAGTCGCCCGCAGAGAGCAGGAGCACGGTGGCCTGCTTGCCCTTGGCCGAGACAACGCTGATCTTGGCGCGGCCGGCAAGCAGGCAAAAGATTGAGGGCGCCGCGTCGCCCTGCGCAAAGAAGGTTTCCTCGGGTTCCACTTCTACAATCTTTCTGCCCAGCCCGGCCCGCGAAAAAAATGCCGCCGGGTCAAATGGTTTGTCATTCATCGCGCTCGTCATCATGGTTCCCTCCCTGCAGGCATTTCGCTGCAGGGAGCGCACAGCTACCCTGGCAACGGCCTGCGTTGCATTGAAGCGTGAATGGGGGTGTTCTTGCAGAACGGCCAGCGGCTTCGCTGCCGCCTTACAGTGCCGATCGCCGTCCCGATACCAGGTTGATGACGAGAACGATCAGCGCCAACACCAGCAGAAGATGAATCAATCCGCCGGCTATGTGCAGACTGAAGCCCAAGACCCACAAGACCAAAATGATCACAAAAATCGTCCAAAGCATACTTCCTCCGTCGTCTTTTTTTGGTTGGTCGCGGCGCATGAGATCCGTAATTTCCCTCATGCGCCCGCGAGCGTTTTTGTCAGCAAAACCATTCCTGGTCTGGAAAACTATTCTGCGGCCCTGGCCTGCTCCTTGGCGTGCCTTACCGCATCAAGAAACCGCTGCGCCGCCGGGGTTGGAGGCACTTCGCCGCGGAGAATGCTGCGGGTGGGAATATCGCCCCCATAGATTGCCTTGGTCGAGTCGTCGTCGCGGCGAATTGCGGCTCCGTTGAGCGTCACTCCGGCAAAGATGCCTCGTGCGCGCGAGTAAGTCAGGATCTCCGTATTCAGCTTCCAGTCGGTATCCGCCGAGGCATGACGCCCCACCGGGCCTGCGGCAGCAGAGGCATCGGCGCCGATCTCAAACTTGCTGCCGATCAGCCGGTCCATTCCCTTGTCGCCCTGGATGATCATCACCAGATCGATGCCTTCCACACCGATCTGCAATCCCCAGCTGCCGCCCGTAATTGCAAAGAAAGCCGGCGCGCTCCATCCTTGCGGCGTGCGGCAAGTCGCCACGCCCCGGCCGCCTTCGGCTCCAAACACAAATCCGCCCTTTACCAGGTGCGGCACCACGGCCACGCATCTGGCGTGCTCCAGCACCTCATCGGGAATGCCTTTGTCCGGCGCCGCCATAATCTCATGCAGCACCGCGCCTGCGTGGGCCAGCCGGTCAACGCTCGCTTCACGCGCATTCTCAGCCCAGGCAATGCTCGTCAAACTCAGAAATACCGCAGACAAAATAATCTTCTTCATGCCCGGTCTCCTTCTTGAGAACTCAAAAAATCTGTTGTGGGCCTTCACGGCTGAACCTCGATCCAGCACTACCCAGGTCATATCCGCTTGTGGGATGCGGAAACTGTTCCGTGGGATGTCGTGGCACGCCTGAGGTTTTTGAGGCCGTCGTCGTGTGCTGCATACCCCGGCTCACTTCCTATCGTGGGATGCCAAGACGCTTTGGCGGGATGTCGTGGAACGCATGAAAAATTCTCTTGTCATGCGCCACCGCACACGCCTTGCTCAAGAATTGCCAGTCTTGTGCCTGGTCTGTTTGCGCTTGACCTTGTCCCGCGCGTCACGCACCGCATCCTTGATGCCGCCCCAGGTCTTCTGCGCGTTGCCCTTCACTTCCTGGGCAAGGCCCTCAATCTGAGCCTCGGTGTCGCCGGTCCACTCACCCACCTGCCGCTTGGCGCGACCGGCTAGCTCGTTGATCGTTCCCTTCACGCGATCCTTGTCCACCATGTCCTGCCCTCCTGCTACCAGTTCTCTGCCTCCGTGCATCCTCTTCCCTCCAAGACCTCGCAAAGTCGCTTTCTCGTGAACGCCCGATTCATCGCAAACTGGGAGCCATTTCGATTTCCACACCTTAAATTGCTCAAAATAATACAATTAACCATGGGCCGGTTGCGCCTGTCCCTCTAAACAAATCGTGTAATTCTTACCCGTTCGGGCAAAGTTTTCTTCCCCCATCGCGCTGCTGGCAGAGCTTTGGACATTGCTTCGAGCAGCACCCGCGGCAACAAGCCGCTAATCTAGAGATTGGCCCTAGATATTGGCTCTAGAAGGAGCAGGCTCTACTGGAAGTCGCCTCCGCGGCCGTCCCGTTGCCCCATGGATCTCTACGAGAAAATCCGCACCCTGCCCACGCAGCCCGGCGTCTACCTCTACAAAAATGCCGAGGGCGAGGTCATCTATGTCGGCAAGGCCAAGAACCTGCGTTCGCGCGTCCGCTCCTATTTGCTGGAGGCCAACCAGGCCAACGCCAAGACCGGCTCGCTCATGCGAGAGGCCGTCGATCTGGACTACATCCTCGTCGCCAACGAGCACGAGGCGCTGGCTCTGGAAAACAACCTCATCAAGCAGCGCCATCCGCGCTTCAATATCCTGCTGCGCGACGACAAGACGTATCCCTATGTCAAGCTCACGCTCGCCGACCGGTACCCAAAAGTTTTTGTCACTCGCCGCCTGCGCAAAGACGGCGCCGCGTACTACGGCCCTTATTTTCCCGGCAATCTCGCCTATCGCATCGTCGAGCTCATCCACCGCAGCTTTCTTATCCCCAGCTGCAAGGTCGATCTGTCCCGCTATCATCCCCGCGCCTGCCTGCAGTACTACATTCATCGCTGCCTGGGCCCCTGCGTGGAAGGCTTCACCACGCCCGAGGCCTACGCTGCGGCGGTCCGCGACGCGCAGATGTTTCTCGAAGGCCGCTCCGCTGAACTGGAAAAATCTCTCGCCGCGCGCATGGCCGCCGCCGCCGAAGCCGAGCAGTTTGAAGCCGCAGCCCGCCTGCGCGACCAGCTCTCCACCGTCCACCAGCTGCAGGAGAAGCAACGCATCGCCACCACCGAGCAGGACGACGACGCCGATGTCTTCGGCTACCACTTTGAAGCCGGCTCGCTGGCCGTCAACCTGTTCCACGTGCGCAAAGGCAAGATCGTCGACCGCCGCGAATTTTTCTGGGACGATCTGCCTGAGTTGCTGGAGCCGCCAGAGGAACTGGGTGCCCCATCTTTTCCGCGCTCTTCAGCGGAAAAGGTGGGAGACCACGGCATCCAATCCGTCGCGGAGCGCGACGCTCCCGCCGAACGCGAAGTTCCATTCCACGCCGGCTCTGTCTTCTCGGCGCTGCTCAAGCAGCTCTACATCGATCAGCACTACGTCCCGCGCATGATTCTTGTGCCGGTCGACTTCCCCGACCGCGCTGCGCTTTCAGATTTGCTCACCGAGCGCACCGACCATCGCATCGAACTCGCCGTTCCACAGCGGGGAGAAAAACGCTCCCTTGTCGACCTGGCCGGCCAGAACGCCAAGCAGTCCTACATCCAGCGCTTCCGCGTCCTCGAGCCCAGCCGCAAGGCCATTCAGGAAGCCCTCGCCGACACCCTCATGCTCCCCGAGCTGCCCCGCCGCATCGAGTGCTTTGACATCTCTCACATCCAGGGCGCGGAGACCGTAGCCTCGCTCGTCGTCTGGGAAGACGGCAAGATGAACAAGCAGCTCTATCGCAAGTTCAAGGTGATGACCGTGCTCGGCGTCGACGACTTTGCCTCCATGCGCGAAGTCGTCTATCGCCGCTACCGCCGCCTGCTCGATCAAAACGCCACGGCACAACCTCCGGGCGCTGGAACGAGCGCGGAAGCGGGTGCCCCAGGTCTCGCTTCTGAGACCTGGGAAAGCACAAATACTCAAGGGGAGGAGAACGCTTTGAAAGGGCGCGGCCGGGGCACCCTCCCAGCGGGAGGGTCGCGCGCCGACAGCGCCTCCAATGCAGAAGCTGGGGCTTTAGCCCCCGAGGGAAAAGCCGCAAAGGAGCCCAAAACCCTCCCTTCGCTCATCCTCGTCGACGGCGGCCTGGGCCAGCTCCACGCCGCCGCCGAAGCCCTCGAGTCGCTCGGCATGACCAGCCAGCCGCTGGCCTCCATCGCCAAGCGCGAAGAGGTCATTTATCTCTACGGCCAGGAAAGCGAGCCCATCGTCCTCGACCGCCGCTCGCCAGTCCTGCACCTCATCCAGCTCATCCGCGACGAGAGCCATCGCTTCGCCGTCGGCTATCACCGCCAGCGCCGCTCCATGCGCGACCGCGATAGCGAGCTTTTGAACATCCCCGGCGTAGGCCCGCAAACAAGGCAGCGCCTGCTCTCCCACTTCGGCAGCCTGCGCGATGTGCAGCAAGCCACCGCCGAGTCGCTGGCCGCCGTCGTCCCCCGCACGACCGCCGAAGCCATCCACGGTCACTTCCATCAAGCGCAGCCCAAAGCCTGACCGGCGCCTTGTGGCGCTCACGAAATATCTCCAGGCCGATGGACAGGTGTGCTATGTTCAATGCAATTCAACCCTTGAACAAGATACCACCAGTCCTGTGATCCAAGCCGGCGGATTCCCGCGTGGTTCAGCGGGGTTCCGTATTGGCCCGGACGAAGCCCGGGTCAGCGATTTTCCCGTTTCCCTTACCCATTTGGCCGATGTCTCAACTACCGACAGAATCCTGGTTCAAGAAAATGGAAGGTGATTATGAGAAGACTTGTAGCGCTCCCGGTACTCGTTGTTTCCATCGCCTTGGCCTCCGCACCGGCGTCAGCCGCCACATCGGCTACCACGCCCGCGGGCGCAAAGAAGACTTCCGAACCCGCAACACCGACGCAGCTCTTCAAGACGCCCTCGAATCCTGCATCCAACAACTCTCCCAATAAGGGCCTCACATTTCAGGTAAACGACGAAAAGGGACTGCTGTTGACGTGTATCGCACCGCAAATCGAGACCAACCCCGATACCGACATATTCAACAGCTGCGCCCTGGCGCCAGGCCGCACACTGGACGATGTGATGCACACGTTTATCCAGGGCATCCATTATGACCAGGATCAGCACCAGAAGGAGCGGGCCGAGTGGAACAAAGATCTTGAAGACAAACTGGCCCAGAAGTCCGTGCCGAAGTAGCGCCGCTGCCAGACCCGGCAGCGGACCCTCCACCTTCATCGGCGTCATCAAGGCTCTCGGCATCAAGCTCACTCCCCACGCTGCCTGACTCCTGCGAGCTCGATCCCCTCGGCAACTTACCACACATCCCATGCAACCGCCGCGCAGTTGGATGCTTCCAACCTCTGAGAGCGCTGTTTCGCGTTCGGCAGTCGGGCAGGGGCATCAGGTTTTCGCGATTTCCCTCGACTTGCCGGTGGCGAAGGAGAATCGCAAACTCAGTCACCGGACCCTGCTCGGCACATTTGGCCCTCCCCGGCCTGCCCTGATGATGGCAACTCCACGAACCAAAACCCGTTCAAGCAGAGGACTGAAATGCCTAATCCGTCAAACACATTGCAGGAACTCGAATCGACATTGCGCCTGGTCATTGAAACACTGGTCGATGGCCAGGAAGGGCTACAGAAAATCGGCGATGACCTGAAGGATGAAAAGCTCAAGCGCCACTTTCTGGCCGAGTCACTCCACCGCGCTCAATTCCGGGGGGACCTTGAAGCGATTCTCCATCAGGAAGGGGTTCATGACGTCCACGAAGGTGGCACCGCGAGCGGCGCCGTTCAACGCGCCTGGGCCGGCCTGAAAGCAGCGCTCGGCGGCGGGGACCATACGCTGCTGGCCACTGCGGAAGAAGGCGAAGATGAGGCCAAAGCCGCTTACGCGGAGGCACTCAAAAAGGACCTTCCGCTCCCCATTCGTCAGCTTCTGACCACGCAGGCCGCACACATCGCCACATCCCACGACTACGTGAAAGCAGCGCGCGACAGCACCAGCTGAATCCCACGCCCGACGGGACTCCAGCTGTGGAGAACACTGATCCAAGACGCGGGGACGAGACGATCTGGAATGTAACGGGTCTATTTCGTCCCCGTTGCGTTGACAGCCACCGATTGCGGCGCTCCGCTCAAGGACCTGGCTTTGGCCTGGTTCACGAGCGCTGCTCGACAGGCTTCTGGGACATTTGCCATTTGCTTCCGAAACGCCTTGTAACTCACCGTGCCTGGCTGCAGCGTTGACCAGTAACTCGCGCTGCTCACTACGGGTTTCCGCCGGTCAACCAGTTGGTTGCGCATGATTTTTATTCCGCATTCCAGGTTGTTTTTTGGCTGCAGAATTGTCTTATCGGGGTTCTTCTCTGCTAATTGCCGGTCTTTATCCCAATCAAAGTCGCAACCGTATCGCTCGGCATCCATGTAAGTCAGCTGCAGCAAACCTTCGCTGCGCACCATCCGTTTGGTCACCGTGTCCTTCACCGCGACCTCCGGCTCGGTATGCCTCACATCGGTCGTAGGCTCAAGGCCCGCTTCGGCTCCGGCAAGCGCCTGAAAAAAATATGCCCAGTAAGCGCGCCTGTCCGTTTCGCTCATCCTATTGAAACGCGGACAAAAGGGCTTTACAGCCCGCTGCACCCGGGTCGACAGCATCTCCGCAGGCAATGCCGTTTCGATAATCGCGTCCCACTGCGGATCCCATGCCGGCTTGCCCAGTTCTTCCTTTTTCTCCGCGATCGGCGTAGGCGGGACCGGCTTCACCTCCACCGGTTGGGACTGCTGCGGCGCCGCGGGTCTGCTGTTGCAGGCCGGCAATCCCCACAGCAGGCAGCAAAGGCCCAATCTTGCCATCCGCGATTTGCAGATCACTAACATTCAAGTTATAGGATGCAGCTTAGCTCGATCGAGATAGAGTGCGCATTTTATCGCGACATTTATGGGATGGAGGGGCCACGCCAATTTTATCTCCGATGAGCACTTGAATTTCCCGAAACTGATCTGTGTCGTAATTGAGAGTTTCTAATTACCTTTGTGCGGAGGTATTTGTTCCGTTGTGCCCTTTTGATTCTGCTTTCTGGGATACGCTTGCCATAACTCAAGGCCTTCGGCGCCCATTCCCCGGCGGAGGGAGAAATTGAGCCAGGAAGCAACCAAAGGAGAACCCATGAATGGAAAACTACTGATCGTGGAAGATGAACCCATCGTCGCTCTTGATCTGCAACAGGAACTTGAGGCCTTTGGGTGTGAAGTGGTTGCCCTGGCCCAGAGCGCGGACGAAGCTCTGATGGCCGTCGAAGAGTGTCAACCCGATCTGGCCTTGATGGACCTGCATATCATCGGCTCGCTGGACGGCATCCAGACCGCCCGGCTGCTGCGCGACGCCTATCAGCTTCCTTCCATCTTCCTCACCGCGTACAGCGATGACGCCACCATCGCGCGCGCGGTCCGCGAGATGCCCTACGGCTATCTGACCAAGCCCTTCCAGACTCGCGAGCTGAAGGCCACGCTGCAGGTAGCGCTGCACAAGGCCAAGGTGGATGCCGGCCTGCGCAAGGCGCACGGCAAGATCTCTTCGACCGTCGACGGCATGCACGAGGCGCTGCTCACAGTGACCCTGGCCGGCGACATCCAGTTCATGAACACCGCCGCGGAGCGGCTGATCGGCCACACCCGCGAGCATGCGACCGGCTGCCACATCCGCGAGGTTCTTGACCTGCGCGACACCCGCAACCGCCCCGTCTCCGTGCCCGCGCGCCACGGACTGGGCGGCCCCATCGAGGAGTTCGGCCTCACGCTCAACCTCGCCGGCCGAGTCCCCATGCTGGTCGACATGGCCATCTCCCCGTTTTCCGACAGCGCCGGCGTGCAGACCGGCTATGTGATCACCCTCCGCAAGGCCGACGAGCGCATGCGCTCCCAGGCCGTCGAGGAGACCTTCAACGCAACCGACCTGTTCGAGCTGGCGCCCATGGCCATGGTGCAGCTGGACTCCACCGGCCACATCGTCCGCGTGAACCAGGCGCTGGTGCGCGAGTCCGGGGTACCCGTGGAGAGCCTGGTAGGCCGCACCCTCACCGGCCTCAGCATGGATCCCGACCCGCGCATCGCCGGCAAGCTGATGCACAAACTGCTGCAAGGGGGCGCAACCGTCACCACAGCCAGGCCCCTGGTCAGCAACTAGACCGAGTTTCACTGCAAGCGTTTGCGGCGGCAAGAGGCATGGGCCCTGCCGCCGTTTTCAGCCTGTCTCCAATCTCGCAGTGCCCAATCTCGCAGGAGGCGACTGTGTCGCATCTGGAAAGCGAATCCCCGGTTGAAACCAGCGACGCAGGCTGGCTTCCGGCTGACCTTCAGTCCCCGGAACACTCCATGGAGCTGCTCGACGCGCTCTTCGAGGGCAACCCGGACATGGTGCTCGTAGTGGGCGCGGATGGCCGGATTGTGGGAGCCAACTCCCGCGCGCTGGCTGAGTACCGCTATCGGCGCGAGGAGCTTGAGGGGCAGCCGCTTTCCATCCTGCTGCCCGAAGCCGCCCGCGGCCGTCATGCCGAGCACATGGAAAACTACATGCGCAATCCCCGGGCCCGCTCCATGGGCTCCTGCATGAACCTCAAAACGGTCGATTCCCGGGGCAACGAGTTTCCCGTCGATGTGATGTTGTGGCCCTTTCAAAGCGGGCACGGACAGTATGTGATCGCTGTCTGTCACCCGCTCGATGCAGCCGCCTCGCGCGCCCACCGGCAGATTCACGCGCTGGTGGAAAACGCCCGCGAATATGCCGTGAACCTGATCGACAGCCGCGGGCGGATCCTCACCTGGAACGAGGGCTCGCAGGGGATCTATAACCTGACCGGCTCAGAGGTGCTGGGGAGGTACTATTCGATTCTGTTCACACCCGAGCAGATTGCCGCCGGAGAGCCGGAGCGCCAGATGGAAGAGGCGGCCAGCTCCACAGTGGGCCTGCGCACCGCCGGATGGAGAATGGGCGCTTCGGGCGCGCCGATCTGGGTCGAGATCGAGTTCAAGGCCGCCCGTGACCACACCGGCGAGGTATGCGGATTCTCCCGGGTGCTGCACGATCTGACCCCCTACAAACGCGCCGAGGAGGAGTTGCGCGAGGCCGGCAGGATCAAGGCACAGTTGAATGTCGATCTGGAAAAGCGTGTCGCCGAACGAACCAGGCAGCTGGAGTCGACCGTCGAGGAGCTGCGCCGGAAGAACGAAGAGGTGGAAGCCCTGGTGGCCATGGTGTCTCACGACCTGGGCGAGAAGGAGATCCTGCTGCGCGAGGTCTACCATCGCGTGAAAAACAATCTACAAGTTGTGCAGAGCCTGCTCAAGATGGGGTCGCGCAGCCTGCGCTCCAGCGATGCGCGCCTGGCCATCGATACCGCGGTGCAGCGGGTCCACGTCATGGCCACGGTACACGAGCACCTCTATCAGATGCCCGACCTCGCCGGCCTGCCCCTCTCCGAATATCTGCGCGACATTGTGGAGGGCGCCATCGCCTCCAACTCCGAGAAACCCCAGCTCATTCAGCTCGAGCTGGAGTTCGATGCCATCCCCCTCTCGCTCGACCTGGCTGTCCCTTTCGGCCTGCTGACCAACGAGCTGGTCTCCAACTGCATCAAGCACGGGATTCCCGCCGGGCGTGCGGGCAAGATCCGGATCTCCGCTCGCAGCGTCGCGGGCACAGTCCGGCTGGTCGTTCAGGACGATGGCATTGGGCTGCCGGAGGGCTTTGACGCGGCTAGGTGCACCTCCATGGGTCTCAAACTCGCCGCAAGCCTGGCCCATCAGCTGGGGGGCCGGCTCGAGTTTTCGTCGAGCGGCGGATGCCGCGTATACGCCGATCTGACCCGCGTTACGGTTCCCGTTCCACGAGCGGGATCGGAGACGGCCGGTATAACGGCTCCAATAGACCCAGCCAAGCTCACAGCGATGCGCAGAAAGAAGACGGCAGGGACCAAGAGTCTGAGCCGCCAGTTTACCGATCCCTCGTGCTACCTTTCCTGATCGCCGCGGCACTGCCTGCAGCCAGTGGGGCTTGTTTCCCTGTTCATCACCCTCCGGAATCAGACCGGAAAGTGTAAGCATCCCGGAGTGCACAACTCCACCGTCCGGCGCTACACCGGCGTTCGCAGTCTCTCCGGCCTTCCCTCAGGCGGGCGCCACAAACTCCCGATGCCGAATGGCGATGCGCCGTCCGCAGCTGTGGCAATCAAAGTCTTTCGTGTTGGCCACGCTGCTCACGGAGACGCCGCACCACGGACATTTTCCTTTCAACGCCCCCAACCCGATCATGGGCCCCAGCAGCGGCGTAAAGACCGCCGTAAGGATCATGGGGATTCCCAGGATGGCTCCCAGGCCGGTGAGGCAAAGCATGGTTCCCACGATGACCAGAATGGGAATGGCCAGCATGCCGAAAAGCAACCCGCCAAAGGCTCCCTTTGCGGGCGTTTTTTCCGGCTCGCCCTTCGGCTCAACCTCACGCACGCTGGCTCCCCCACAAAGCGGGCAGAACTTCCACTGCGACTCCAGCCGCACACCACATGTTGAACAGTGACCTTGCATGAGACAGCCCCCTTTCCAGCCCGGCGGCATGCAGCCCGGGCTGCGGCGGGAGACAGGCGATCGGTCGCGCCTGCTCCAGCATCGACGATCCGGATCGGGTGAAGCTTCTCTTGAGACCACCCGGCAATGCCTGGCCTGGATCGTCCGCAGGATAGGAATTTTAGCCCTCCGCGATCGATCTGCCGGTGACTCCGATCACCTCTGCCGTGCGCAGCGTCCGCCGCCTCCCCGCTCTGTCCGGGTACAATCGCCGGGAGGTCATACCCTCGTCTTTCTTCGCGGAAAACGCCGCAGAGCCTGAATTCACCCCTGGTCAGACTCGCGTTCCGGCCTTGGCCCGGACGGCCGAAGACCGCGTGTATGTCTGCGAACGAGACAACCCAAAGGAGAACACATGCGCTCTTCAACCCGCCGCTGCTTCCTCTGTCCCACCCTTCTCTGTCTGGCCGTTCTTGCCATCGGCATCCGCGCCAACGCTCAATCCGCACCAACGCCGCCGCCGCCCCACGAGAAGGATATCCACCTCAAGCATGTGCTGGTCATCGCCGAGACCAAGGGCTTTGAGCACGACTCCATTCCCGACGCCATGGCCGCCATCTACAACATGGGCAAAGAGAGCGGCCTGTGGGACACCACCCTGCGCACCGACACCGAGCTGCTGACCAAAAAGCCGCTCGACAAGAACGCCAAGAACATTGACTACTTCGACCTGATTGTCTTCGCCTGCACCACCGGCGAGCTCGACATGTCCGACAGCCAGAAGCACGACATGCTCGCCTTCATCCACGACGACGGCAAGGGCTTCGTCGGCATCCACGCCGCGCTCGACACCAACTACACCTGGCCGGAATATGGCGAGATGATCGGCGGCTGGTTCGACGAGCACCCCTGGTTCACCTTCAACGCGCCCATCCTCAACGAGTCGCCCGACTTTCCCGCCGTACGCCACTTTCCCAAGGCGTTCGTCAAGTACGACGAGATCTACCAGCCTAAGGTTTGGTCGCGCGACAAGGTCAACGTGCTGCTCAGCCTTGACCCCACCAAGCTCAACTACCAGAACAATCCCCGCATCCATCGCACCGACCACGATTTTGCCGTGGCCTGGAGCAAGATGTACGGCAAGGGCCGCGTCTTCTACTCCACGCTCGGCCACACCGAGGAGTCGTGGGACGACCCCGACGTTCGCAAGATGTACTTTGAAGCCATCAAGTGGGCGCTGGGCATGACTGAAGGCAGCACGGCCTCACATCCCCGGCCCTGAGCGGCTGCGCAAGACCGCTGATCGAGCCCGCGCGTTCACGCCTGCTTCAGGGGTTGTCGACAATCCTGGCCTGCGCGTGGAAGAGATGGTAATCCGAATAGCGATGACTCTCTTCGCTCGGGCCCCGGCCCTGGTCGCTGGAGATGTCGACCTCGCTTGGCAGCCAGAACACCGCATCGAAGCCGTGAATGGGCACGGAGCGGAAGGTCAGCTGGGTAGTCAGCTGCTTCAGCAGCACCTGCGGCAGCGGCGCTAGCAGGTCAGTCCGCAGCTCGATGATATCGAAGCTCGACCGGTCGACCCACAGGATGCCCTGGTAATAGAACGGCACCTTCTTGTTATTGACCTCGAAGAAAGCCGGGGCGATCACCTTCTTCGGTTCCTGGGCAAAGGCCACAACAAAAGTCTTCCGGCCGTTTTTCTCTTGCTCGCCAAGGTAGCGGAAGTGAAACTCGGGCTGGTTGGCGGCGGTGAAAAACAGCCACTGATTGCCGAATCCATAGCCGCGCAACGACGTGAAGCCGCCGCCTTCCTTCACCGGCTTTCCTGTGCCGTCGATGCGCGACTCGGCAATGCTGGTGCTGCCATCCCGATTGCGCTGGCACTGGAGCAGATACTTGTATTGGCGGCCCCACGGTTGGGTTGCAGCCAGTCCGCCCCCCGCATCGCCGTCTGCCGTGCTCTGAAAATGGTAAACGTCCTCGCGGGAGATCAGGTCCGGCAAGCGCGGCAATACATCCGCAATGTGCTGAGCGATCCGGTTGAGAATGATGGGCAGCTGGTCCTGATGTTCGTCGTATTTGACTCCACCCAGTCCAGGAACAACTGCCTTGAGCCGCTGGATAGGGAAGTTCAGGTATGTTGTAGCCTCCTGCGCGCCAAGCGCAGTCGGCGCACCTCCATTCGGACTCGACGACGGGCCCAATTCAGCCTGGGCTGAGGCCAGTTCAGACGTAGAGGTCAGCAAAGCAGCGATCGCCACCACAGCGAGGAAATTGACCTTGTGCCCGTGTGGAACTCTCATCCCGCGCCCCCTTCGCTATTTCGTGTTCTTCTGCTTCCGCGACGCGAAGATTGCGCGGCGGTGTTCATTGGAAAGAGGTGACGCCAAGATGCAAACGGCTGGCGACAGCGTGGCCGTCTTTGAGTGCCGGAATAAACTTCCATTCCGCGGAGGTGTCGATCAAGTCCTTGCTGGGCTCCCCTGCTGTCTTGATCGACCAAACCTTTCCCGCCGAATCAATCACCAAATCAACCCAGACCTCCTTATTCATTGAGGCAGCCGGTGCATCGTCGGGCGGCGGGGCACGGGTCAGCAGGATTGGCTTTGGCTGAGCATCGATCACGAATTCCTTCTCGTCGCGCTGCCCCCCTGCCCCGGGAAGAGCTGGTGCTTTTTCGATATTCTCGGTCAAATCGTCGTAGATCATAGCCCGCTTTCGGCGGCGAGCCCCCGAAACTCCACGGGAAACGCCATCAACCTCGGCACGGATGCCGCGTGCCCTGGTATCCAAGATGGCGGTGCGGATTCGATCGAGATCACTGGCTGGCCACATATCGGCGAGTGCGCGCCATGCCTCCTGTTCGCGTCCACTGTACAGGTAACTCCAGATCATCTCAAGCACCGCGACTTTGGTGCTCAGCAAGCTGTGTTGCTCGCTGTTTAGCTCGTTCCTGGGGAGATGGGACAGGGAGGACAGTTTGCCGTCGCTCTCCTTGAAGTTGTTCAGATCGTTGTGATCGAGCTGGGCTCGCAGTGTCGCAATCTGGCTATCGAAATGCGATGGGAATTCGGAGCTCACGTCAATCAGTCGCTGTTGCTCAAACCGCAGAGCTAGCGCCGGGGGAAAATCGAAAGCGCTCAGGGGAATGCCATCGAACCCGTTTACGGCGCTGGCATCGTTGGTCCAAATTTCGATCTGGCCGTCCAGATTCGTATCCGCTGCCCTGAAGAGGTCTCCGCCGGTAATCGTTCGCAGCTTGCGCGGCGGCTTGACCAGGGAGTAGACCTCGTATCGCATCAGCGGATCGGCTTCCGCATGCTTTATTTGCAGCGCGACCACGTTCGCTCGGAATCCCAGATCGACTTCCATCAGATCCACGTCCACCTGCCAAGCCTCGGGCGCAAGCAGCAGATCTTTGTGATCCCAGCTCAACTTTGCTTGGCAAGCCCGCAGTGCGAGTCCGGATTGTTTGAGTGCGCCCACCGACACCTCAACACCGGTAGTGGATTTGGCCTCGAAGCCCCCGAGCCCGGCTCTGCACACCACGCTCTGCGCTTTGCAGAAAGTGGGGAGGAATGCGACAAGCAGATACATCCCGATGAGGCGGCCATTGAGCGGACGCGTCATGCGTTCCCTCCAGATGCAGGTCAGAATAGCACCCAGATCATGCTGACCGCATGGAACGGGAGTGCTGTCGAGGTCTCCAATCTACTTCTTGTTCTTGGGCGGCTGCGGCGCAAAGTAACCATCGCGCGCCTGGATCTTCACGTCCTTTCGATCCACTTGAACCTTTAACGCATGATACGAGCCATTCTGTTTCACGTCGCTGAGCGAGAGTTCCAGCAGGTATTTATACTCCGGCCCCGCGGCCAGCATCGTTAACCCGCCCTTGAGATCGTTGTCGTTCTTGAAGAACGTTCCCCCGGTCCCGTCTGCAAATTCCGCCATCACCTGCTTGTTCTGACGCATGGCAGTGCTGCGATCCCCGATATTTTGTCCTGTCATCGCGGCCTGCATCGATTGGGCCCCGCCCTCGCTCGCCGGAATCATCGTCGAGTAGAGCCCCCGCGCATCCAGCGTGCTGATGGTCACCGCGGAAGCTGCCGCAAGGTTAAGCACCTGCGACTCCGCGGCCATCGATTCCTGCGAAAGCGAAAGAAAGCCGGGCGAGACAAGGATGAGCGTCCGCTGGCCAGCCAGCCCGGAGATGGTGTGCACCACATCGCGGATAAAAGTGATCGAGTCCACCGAATCCTGATCGCCCTCCTGCAAGACGATCCTCGCCGCATTCTTGGTAAGCGTTTCAACCTCCCCTAGCGGCCCAGGGCTTACGTCGTCGATATCGATGTCCCCCCTGGCGCTTGGCACCGGCAGGTGCATGCAGCTGGCGGTCTTTTCGAGCGCAATGCCGTACTCCTGCTTGTTGTCTTTGTTCAGAATCTGATCGGCCTGGTAGTACTCAATATCCGGACAAGCGCCCGGGGATTTCTGAAACACCTGCCGGAACTTGATCTTCTCCACTGCGGCCTGCAACACCGCGCGATTGTGCGTCAACCCCGAATTGGCGCCCAGGAACGACAGCACCAGCCCCCGCGTTCCATCGGGAAGGGGCTGATCGAGCATCTTCTCCGCCGCCTGCTTCATCCCTTCCAGGTCGCCCACATTGAGATGCCGGTCGTCAAAGAGAAACACGACTACCCGCTCGGTCGGGGGCGACGGCTGCGCGGCGGCTGCGCCGGTCTGGGCGGCACTGGCTGCGGCCGGCGCGGCGGCTTGGGCTGCGCTCACCGCACCCGCCGCCTGCTGCAGAGTAAACCCGGTAATGGCGCGCGGTTTGCCCTGATCGAGCACCTTGAAATCTCCCTGCTTCAGGTCGCCGACAGCGTGACCCTGCGCGTCGCGCACCACCACCGGCACCAGCACGGCGTTCACGTGCATCTGCAGCACGGTCCCGGAATCCGGCGGCTGCTGTTGCGCGGCATCCTGCGCACAGAGCGGCAGGCCCACGGAGAAAAGCACAAATGCACAGAGGTGTTTCGAAGGGGAATTCATGGCAATGCGGGAATTCTAGTCCCTCTGCGGCTGGTTTGTCAGTTTGCCCTCATTCGGCGCGCTGCCGTCCTGTTGATACACTCGGGCCGTGGGCCGGCTGATTGTCAACGCAGATGATTTCGGACTTACGCGGGGCGTGAACCGCGCCGTGGGCGAGTTGCATGCAATGGGCGCGCTCACCAGCGCCACGCTCATGGCCGAGGGCGCAGCTGCCGAAGAGGCCATCGACATCGCCCTCAGAACGCCCTCGCTCGGCGTCGGCTGCCACGTGGTCCTGGTCGACGGCAAGCCCGCGCTCTCGCCCCTCCGCGAGATTCCCCGCCTGGCCGACTCGGTCAGCGGATGCTTCCGCCCATCCCTGCCGGCGTTCCTGCGCGCTCTCTATTCCAGCAGACCATGGGCCAACACTTCCCCGCTCGACCGCGAGATTGAAGCCGAGACCGCGGCGCAGATTGCGCGGCTCCAGGCGCGCGGCCTGCGCCTCACCCACATCGACACGCACAAGCACACACACATGTTTCCCGCGGTGCTGCGGCCAGTCCTGCGCGCCGCCCGTGCCGCCGGCATTCGCGCAGTACGCAACCCCTTTGAGCCGGCATGGAGCCGCCGCGCCACGCCGCACAGTCCCCTGCTGCGCCGCGCCCAGGTCAGCCTGCTCCATCGCCTGGAGCCAGCCTTCCGCCGCATCGTCGCCGAAGAAGGTTTCATCACCACGGATGGGTGCATCGGCGTGCTGGCCACCGGACAACTCGACGCCAGCTTGATCGCCGCGCTCCTGCACGACCTGCCCCACGGCACCTGGGAGCTGGTCACGCATCCCGGCTACAACGACACCGACCTCGACCAGGTGCGCACTCGCCTGCGGGCTTCCCGCGAGATAGAGCGCCAGGCGCTTGCGGCCATCCAATCGCAAAGCGGACTGGAACTGGTCAGCTTTGCCCAGCTCGGCGCTCCCGGAACTCCGCCGGCTTGAAATTCGTATTGACTTCCCATTGAGCAGGACCCGTTCCGCATCGAACCTCAGAACCAGCTCTTCCCCCTGCGGCCAAACAATTCTGGAGGCAAATTGACCATCCCTCTCTTATGGAAGATCCTGTTTTACAGCTGGACCGCCTCCGAGATCGGCCTGGCGATCGTCACATGCACCCGCAAGAGTGGCGGCCAGGTGCGCGACCGCGGCTCGTTGCAGCTGCTCTGGGGCTCCATCTTCGGTTCCATTACCGCCACCAACTGGGTGGACGACTGGGTCCATGCGCCCATGTTTCCTGGAATGCACTGGCCCCGCTACGCTGCGCTGGGCTTCATGATCGCCGGCCTGGGTATCCGCTGGACGGCCATCCTCTCGCTCGGCAAGGCCTTCAGCGTCAACGTGGCCATTCGCAGCACGCAGAAGCTCTATCACTCCGGGCTCTATCGTTTCGTCCGCCATCCTTCCTACTCCGGCCTGATGGTCTGCCTGGCGGCCGTAGCGTTGGCCGGACGCAACTGGGCCGGCGCCGCGCTGGTCCTCGTCCCCACGACCGCGGCCCTCGTCTATAGAATGCTTGTGGAAGAGACAGCCTTGCTGGGAGCCTTCGGCGCACAATACCGCGCCTACAGCGAAACCACAAAGCGCCTCATTCCCGGCGTCTATTAGCCCGGCATTTATTAGGCCCGACATTTATCAGGAGCGGTCCATGCGCATCGGCATCACGTGTTATCCCACCTACGGCGGTTCGGGCGTGGTGGCCACGGAACTTGGCATTGAACTGGCAGCAATGGGCCACGAGGTCCACTTCATCTCCTACTCGCAGCCCTTCCGGCTGAGCGGCCGCGATCAAGGCATCTTTTACCACGACGTTCCGGTCTCCAGTTATCCCCTCTTCGAGTTTCCGCCCTACGACCTGGCGCTGGCCTCGCGCATGGCCGAGGTGGCTGAATTCAACGGCCTCGACCTGCTCCACGTGCATTACGCCATTCCTCACTCCGTCAGCGCGTTGCTGGCGCGGCAAATGCTCGCCGTCCGCGGCCGCCGCTTGCCGTTCGTCACCACCTTGCATGGCACAGACATCACGCTGGTCGGTCTCGATCGCAGCTATCTGCCCATCACCCGTTACGCCATCCAGGAGAGTGACGGCGTAACCAGCATTTCCAGCTATCTGAAGGACAAGACCATTCAGAATTTCGACGTCACGCGCGGCATCGAGGTGGTTCCCAACTTCGTCAACTGCGATGTCTATACGCCCATCAACGATGAAGCCGCACGCGCCGAAGCCCGCAGCCGCCTGGCCGCGCCGGACGAGGCGATCCTCATGCATCTGTCCAACTTCAGACCGGTCAAGCGTGTCACCGATGTGGTGAAGGTCTTCGCCCAGGTGGTGCGCGAGATTCCGGCGCGCCTGGTCCTGGTGGGCGACGGCCCGGAACGCTCGGCGGCCGAGTGGCTGGCCCGCGACCTGCGCATCCATGAGCGGGTACACTTCCTCGGCAAGCAGGAGCGCGTGAATGAACTCCTGCCCCTGGCCGACCTGATGCTCATGCCCAGCGAATTGGAGTCCTTCGGCCTGGCCGCGCTGGAAGCCATGGCCTGCAAGGTGCCGTCCATCGCTACCCGCGTGGGCGGCGTTCCCGAGCTGATCGACGACGGCATCACCGGCCTGCTTTATGCCGTGGGCGATACCGACGCCATGGCAAAGGGCGCGCTCAGCCTGCTCGGCGACCGCGCGCGGCTTGAGGCCATGCGCGAAGCCGGCCGCAAAACCGCGCAGACGCGGTTCTGCTCAACGCTGGTGGTGCCGCAATATGTCCGCTACTACGAGTCGGTGATTTGATCGGCTGACCAGGCCGGCTCGGCCTGCTCTCCGTACCCGCTCAGGCGCGCAGGTCCAGCTCCACCGCGTCAATCAACGGCTTGAGCCACACCAGTAGCGCCTGGTGTGCCGGGTGCTGCGGATACGCGTCCAGTGCTGCCTTGTCGGCGAAGCGCATAATGCCGCCGAAGGTGTAGCCATTACCGCGCGGCGAAATATTCTCGCCCACATGCGTCTCCAGCAACCCGGGAATCTGCCCCTCGAGCGCCGCAATCTCCCGCGCCGCTCTCTGCTTCTCAGCGTCGGTTACCTCCGGCTTCCATTGAAACGCGAACGCGTGAAAGTAATTCCCCCGCGCGGTCTCGGCCGCATTTGCCGCGCGTCCCCCAGCCGCCGCCAGAGCAGCCGCTGAAGCAGCAAGTCCACCCGAGCGCATCAGCTTGCGCCGCGTAACCGTATGCATTCCTGTCGTCCTTTCGATGACGTTTCAGCCCCTTCTAGCACTGCGACCGTCTGATTTTTTCATCCAGCCCAGGAGTCAGGGTGCCCCAGGTCTCGCTCTTGAGACCTGGGAGACCACCTATTCACACGGTCGTGGTATTAGGTCTCTGATCGCTTGGTTTTGTACCAGCTCCGTGCCCCATCCTTTCGCCTTTTTTCTGGCGAAAGGGTGGGAAACCACGAACCATAAGCGCGAAATCACGCGGTCATAGACCTAGCCAATCGATTGCAGATAGGCGTAGTCCACTTTGGCCGCTTCCAGAGGGGTGAACTTCACAAATGGCGGCTCCTGTTCAACAAAGATCTGCTCCACGCCCGCCGCCGGTGCCGCGGCAAGAATCGCCCGATAATTAATGTGCCCGCTGCCGAGTTCGGTCCACTGCGGCTCGGTCCGCGAATCAAGCGTAATCACCGGCTTCGGAACAGCAACAAAGTCCTTGATGTGCAGCATGCGCACCCGGCCGGCATACTTCTTGAACAGCGCAACCGGCGGGTGGCCGGCCAGATCGGCCCATCCGCAATCAATCTCGATCTTCATGAGCGATGGATCCGTCTCCGCCATCAGCGTGTCGTAAATCGTAGTGCCGTCGCTCAACACGCGGAACTCAAGATTGTGGTTGTGATAGGCAAGCTGCAATCCGGCGCTCCTGGCCTGCACCCCAAGCGCATTCAGCTCCGCGGCCATCCGCTTGTAGTCGTCCCTGGTCATGGCGGCCACATACTTTTGATAATCGTCCGCGCTCTTGACCGGTGTGCCCGGCTTGATCATCACGCTCGACACCACATAGGTTGAGCCCAGCGTCTTCACCGCGTCAAAATACTCTGGCGCAGTCTGGCCGGGCGCAAGAAAGATGTGGCTGCTTGGGCACTTCAGGCCAGCGTCATCGAGAGCCTTGCGAAACTCCGCCGCCGACTTTCCGCCCAGCCCGGCGCTCTCGACCGTGCGATATCCGATGGCAGCAATCTTCGTCAGCGTGCCGGGCATGTCGCTCTTCAGCTCCTTGCCCACCGTGTAGAGCTGGATGCCCGTCGCCCTGGCCAGCGACTGCGCCGCAAGCTCTTCCGGCAGCGCGCCGAGGAATGCCATGGATGCAGCCGTAAACGTGCCTTGCTTGAGAATCGTGCGCCGCGAAATGTTCTTCATCCTAATCTCCAATCTGATCTCCTCGCCCTGCGCCGCGAAGGGCCGCCGCACCGGCGCTCTCGCACAACTTTCCCGTTACACCCATCCGCCATCAATTACGTAGCTCTGGTTGGTGATGGCCGCGCTGTCATCCGCGGCCAAAAACAGCACCAGCCGCGCCACTTCATCCGGATAGATCATCCGCTTCAGAGCCTGGTTGGCGAGGACATGCGCTTTGTACTCCTCGGTCAACCACAGCCGTTGCTGCCGCTCCGTCAGAATCGCTCCCGGCATCACTGAGTTCACCCGGATATTATCCACGCCGAGCTCGTGTGCCAGCGTGCGGCTCATCCCCACAATCGCTGCCTTCGCGGTCACATAGACCACCTGGTTGGTGGAAGGGATCACCCATCCGATCGAGCTCATGTTGATGATCGATCCACGCTGCGCCTTCCGCATCGACGGAATCACCGCCTGCGCCATAAAGAACTGGTGCTTCAGATTCACCGCAATCACACGGTCCCAATAGGCCGGCGTCACTTCGGCAATCGAGTGACGCGCATCGTTGCCGGCATTGTTCACCAGCACATCCACCACGCCGAACCGCCGTACAACCTCCTCGACCGCTCTCTGAACCGCGCCGATGTCGGTCAAGTCTGTGTGGAGATAGACCGGAGCAGTCCCTCCGGCTGCCGTCACTCGATCGATGAGACCCGCTGCCGCGTCGTCCTGAATATCGAGGAAGGTCACCTGCGCACTCTGCATCGCAAACGCTTCCACAATCGCCTCGCCAATGCCGCTGGCGCCGCCGGTGACGATCGCCACGCGGCCGCGCAGGCTTGGGTAAGTTGCGAAAACTTGAACTTCTTCCATTGCGTTACTTTCTCAGAACCTGTATAATAACTCGGGGGTGTGGTGGCTCCATCTGCTTTGGAAGGGGCGCGGCTTTAACCGCGCCGCCCAAGGTCAGATTGAATCTTGGGCTTTAGCCCCTGAGGGAATTTATTTTCAACCCTTTGCATTCCCTCGGCGGCTAAAGCCGCATCCCATTTCCTGCTTCATCGGCACGGCTAAAGCCGTGCCCTTTCAAAACTGCGAGCTTTTAGACAGGTTCTTAGAAGTTTCTTTTCCAGAAAAAGATCAATCAAATCACTCGCACCGCCGCCGCATCGCAGCGGCCTGGCGCATTCCCGCTCGCGGTTCCAACCACGCTCATCAGTATAGTGAGGGCGTTTCAAACTTGTATACTTTCTGAGGTCGAAGATCGGCCCGGCTGGCGCGCTGGCCGAACAGGTCGGAAAGCAGCGGAAAGGGACTTCGATCGATGCACACCGATCAGGAAATGCCGGACCAGATAACAGCGCAAGCCGAATTGATCGCCGACTATGGCTGCGAAACCGGAGAAAATCCCCTCTGGCATCCCATGGAGCGCAAGCTCTACTGGACCGACATCCCCGGCGGGCGCATGTTCCGCTACGACCCGGCCACCGGCATCCACGAGCAGTGCTACCAGGGCCGGCAGGTCGGCGGCTTCACCGTGCAGAGCGACGGCGCGCTGCTGCTCTTCATGGATCGTGGAACCGTTGCCAACTGGCGCGATGGCGTGCTCACCGAGGTGCTCGCCGAAATCGAAGACGAGCGCGATGCGCGCTTCAACGACGTGATCGCCGATCCCCGCGGCCGCGTCTTTTGCGGCACCATGTCCAGCGACAGAAAGAAGGGCTGCCTTTACCGGCTCGACCTCGACGGATCGATTCATCTGCTGCTCACCGGCATCCAGTGCTCCAACGGCATGGCCTTCACGGCCGACCAGAAGGGCTTCTACTACACCGACTCACTGGCCCGAGAGATTTATTTCTTCGATTACAACATTGAAGCCGGCAGCATCTCCAATCAGCGCCTGTTCGCGCGCTTTGAGGAGGCGGACGGGTTCCCCGACGGCGCCACGCTCGACGCCGAGGGCCGCCTCTGGACCGCGCTCTGGAGCGGCGCATGCGTTGCGCGCCTCGATGAGAGCGGCCGCATCGAAACAAAGCTCCCGCTGCCTACCCGGAAGATCACCAGCCTGACCATCGGCGGCAACGATCTGACCGACATCTACGTTACTTCGGCGTGGGAACTGACCAAAGAGCACGACGGTCCCTTTGCCGGCGCGCTGTTTCGTTGGCGAGGCCAGGCCAAGGGCGTGCCCGAGTTTTTCTCACGCATCCCCGTGCCCGCAATTGCGACGACGGAATCGACAACGAGCAAGAAAACAGAACAGGTATAAGTGGAGAAAGCCATGAATCAGATTGATCTGAATGGGCGTCATGCAGTGGTCACCGGCGGCGCACAAGGCATTGGATTTTCGATCGTGCGCCGCCTGCTCGCTTCCGGCGCATCGGTTTCCATCTGGGATCGCGATGAAAAAGTGATCGCGGAAGCTCTTGTGCAACTCGGCGCGGACGCGCGCATATCGACCGAGACAACAGATGTCTCCGACGCCGCATCGGTTGCCGCAGCCACCGCGGCCACAATCGAAAAGCACGGCAAAATCGACATCCTGGTCGCCAACGCCGGCATCGCCGGACCCAACCACACCACGTGGGATTACCCGATCGACGCCTGGAAGCAGGTGATCGACATCAACCTGACCGGCGTCTTCCTCTGCTGCCACGCAGTTGTGCCGCACATGCTGCGCCAGGGTTACGGCCGCATCGTCAACGTCGCGTCCATCGCCGGCAAGGAGGGCAACCCCAATGCCTCCGCTTACAGCGCATCGAAGGCCGGCGTGATCGCGCTCACCAAATCGCTCGGCAAGGAAACCGCGAACAGGAACATCGCCGTCAACTGCATCACGCCGGCCGCCGCCCGCACGCGCATCTTCGACCAGATGACTCAGCAGCACATCGACTTCATGCTCTCCAAGATTCCTCGCGGACGATTCCTTGAAGTAGACGAGGTGAGCGCCATGGTGGCCTGGCTGGTGTCGGAAGAAAACTCGTTCACCACCGGCGCAGTCTTTGACATCAGCGGCGGCCGCGCCACTTACTAAGTCGTGCTCACCCAGGAGATGTTGTGAACGACCTGGAGCAAGTTACTGCATTTCTCGCATCTCAGAGTACGCTGACTTTGGCCACAGTCTCAGACGACGGGAACCCTCACGCAACTCCGTTGTTCTATCTGCTGAGTGGGGGCTTCGAACTCTACTGGCTATCCTCCGCGTCCAGCTTGCACAGCCTCAATCTTGCCCGCAATCGCGAAGCCTCAGCAGCGGTTTACTGCGCAACGGAATGCTGGGAGCAGATTCGCGGCGTGCAGATGCAGGGCGCCGCGCAGCTGGTGAACGAACCGCTAGAACGCGAGAGCGTGCTCGTGCAGTACATACGCCGCTTCCATCTTGGAGTTAGCTTTCAATCGGTAATTCAAGAGAGTTGCCTGTATAAGTTTATCCCTTGCCAAGTTACATGCGTCGATAACTCAAAGGGCTTCGGCTATAAGTACGACATTTTCCTGCCGCGTATCGACAGCAAGACCGCAACCTGAGCCGCACGAAACTGCCTGGAGCGGTCGGCGGTGTGCGGCCACTTCCAGGGAGTGCCAGTCAAATGTTAGTGGCTATCCGCGTGCAGATCCACCTTGCCGCGAAATCTGCTGTAGACAAACACCACATACGCTATCGCCAGCGTCATGCCGAAGCTCCACCAGACCAGGCCCACGGCCAGCGTATGCGGGCCGGAGATCGCTCGCGCGAGCGTGATGTTGTTTTCCGCGCCGGTGGTGGCGGGCAAGAGCGTGGGATAAAGTCCCCAGCACGCGCCGGCCAGCATGAAGAACAGGTAGAGGCACGACGAGAGGAAGGCCTTCACCGGCTGGCCCTTGCGGTTGAGCAGCCAGATGCCGGCCAGCGACGCGACCACTCCCACGGGAACGATGAACGTGATTGGGTAGCTGAAATAGTTGTCCAGGCTGGCCGGGCGCACGGCGATGGTGGCGCCGAGACTGATCAGCGTGAGCGCAGCCAGCAGCAACCAGAGCGGCGTAACAATGCGCTGCGTGCGCTCGGCCAGCTCGCCTGAGGTCTTGATCGTAAGCCACAGCGCGCCGTGCAGCGTGAGCGCCACCAGCGCGACGAGGCCGCCGATCACCGTGTACCAGTCGAGAATGCCGGGATGCGGCCCCGGCTGCCAGTTGGTCCACAGCGGCAGGAAGAAATAGCCGTCCGGTTGCAGAGGCACGCCGCGCAGCACGTTGGCCAGCGCCGCACCGAAAAAAATCGCGAGCAGTCCGCTGGCCAGGCCGAATATCCCGTCCAGCAAGGCCAGCCACACACCGACGTCAATGTGGTTGCGCAACTCCACGCTCACGCCGCGCAGAATGAGCAGCCAGAGCACGATCATCAGCGGCAGATAAAATCCGCTGAACGCCGATGCGTAGAGCAGCGGAAAAGCAAAGTAGAGCGTGCCGCCGCCGGCCAGCAGCCAAACTTCGTTCCCATCCCACACCGGGCCAATGCTGGCCAGCGTGGTTCTCCGCTCGGTCTCATTGCGCACCAGAAACAGATGCAGAATGCCGACGCCTAGGTCGAAGCCGTCCAGCACCACGTAGCCCACAATCATGACAGCCACAAGCCAGAACCAGATAAAACCCATCATGGCAAAATTCCTTTCTCAGCCTGCAAGCAGGCCCGGCGATCTTCAGTCGGCGTGAACGGCAACCGCTGGCGCCGCCACCGGCTCCGGGCCGCCGCTGATCTCGCGATAGATCAGCACCGTGAACAGCAGGCCGAGCAGCAGGTAAAGCCCCATGAAGCCGATCAGCGTGAACAACCCGTTGCTGACAGAAACAGTGTTCGAGAAGCCTTCGCTGGTGCGCATCAGGCCGTAGATCAGCCACGGCTGGCGGCCCAGTTCGGCTGTCATCCAGCCCGCGGTGTTGGCGATGTACGGCAGCGGGAAGCTCAGCAACAGCGCCCACAACGCCCATCGCGCCCTGTAAAGAAGCCCGCGCCACAGCAGGAAAGCGGAGACCATCATCAGCAGCACAAACCATGTCCCCAGGCCGGCCATGATGTGATAGGCGTAAAACAGCAGCGGGAGCGCCGTTGGCCACTGGTCGCGCGGAATCTGATCAAGCCCTTTGACCTCGGCCTTGGTGGTGCCATAGATGAGGAAACTCAACGCATCGTTGACCACAATCGGATTATCGATCTGGCCGGTCTCCTCGTTGGGCTGGCCCATCAGCACCAGTCCCGCGCCGGCTCCGCTCTGGAACAGGCCCTCCATGCCGGCAATGGCCGCCGGCTGGTTTTTCGCCACGAATTTGCCGTGCAAGTCGCCGGTCGGAAAGATGATCAGGATCGAACTCACCACTCCCGCAATCACGCCCACCTTGAGAAAGATGCGCGCATATGCCTCGCGCTTCCCCTCCAGAAGATAGAAGGCGCCCACCGCAGCCATGACAAACGAGCCGGTCACCACCGCGCCGGTCATGTTGTGCGCATACTGCAGCAGCGCCCAGGGGTTCACCAGCAGCTGCCAGAAGCTGAGCACCTCAAACTGGCCGTTCGGCAGCCGGTCATAGGCCACCGGATGCTGCATCCACGCGTCAGTCACGATGATGAAGAAGCCGGAGATCCATGAGCCCACAAAGACCATCACCGCGGAGAACCAGTGCATCCATTTCGAGATGCGCTTTTCACCGTAAAGAAACAGTCCCAGGAAGGCCGACTCGAGAAAGAAGCTGAACACGCCTTCCATGGCCAGCGGCTGGCCGATCACGCCGCCTGAAAGCGCAGAGAAGCGTGCCCAGTTGGTGCCGAACTCGAACTCCATGGGAATGCCCGTCACCACGCCGAAGACAAAGTTGATGCCGAAGATGCGTCCCCAGAAGCGCGCCGCCCGGTCCCACTGCTCGTTGCCGGTTTTGAGCGCCACCGACTTGAGCACCACGATCAGCAGCGCCAGTCCCATGGTGAGCTGCGGAAACAGATAATGGAAGGTGATGGTAAAAGCAAAGTGGAGCCGGTGAATCAGTTCTGCGGTCATGGTCGTTCTCCTGTTGCAGGCAGCGGCGCCTGGGCAAGGAAGGCTGTACCAGGCTTACGTGACTGGGACGCCGCATGGGAAAGCCTGGCCAAACGGGCTTTCCCGGCGCTGTTGTCCCGGCGCTCAACAATTGCACCGTCCGCTCCATACTCATTGTCGATCATTGAAGCCACGGGATGGGCAGATACGGTGAAAAAATTCTACCCTTGGCTGAATGGGGACCAGGTCTGCCGATGGGGTCATTCCGCATCTGGCGCGCCGGTCAGAGCTGCAATCGCACCTTCCAACGCGTCATCAGTGCGGCCACTGCCAAAATGAAAGCAGTAAACACCGCGCACCACAGAGCGCCCGGCAGACCGGATGTGAAGTGGTTGTCGAAGAATCGCACGCCAAGCGCCGCGAGCGCGTAGTCCCACAGATCCGGCAGCAGATACGTGGTCAACGTATTGGCGCCGGCGGGCCGCGCAAAAAAAGCCCACGCCGTCCGCTTCTTCACGTCGCATATCCAGAAGAGCGCCGTAAACAACAGCACCGCTGCGCCAATGCTGTACAGGCTCCACGTCGGCGTGGCTCTTATCTTCGAGATGCCCAGCGGCGTCAGCAGCCATCCCGCAATCAGCGACACGACGCCGAACACCAGGCCCAGAGTGATCTTCTGCCGCGGCGACTGCCAGCGATGCGCGCCGAGAAAAATCGTAGAGGTCACAATGCCCGCGAGCATGATGCCGGCCATGGCTCCGTTGCTGAACGGCCATACCCAGTAGGGCCAGCGATTGGTCACCGTCAGCAGCCTGGCAGCGCTCAGCGCGTTGAAGGTCATCATCGCGATGAACAGCACAAGCGGCGCCCACAGCCAGCGGCGCGTGGGGATGTAGACGATGCAGACGGCCAGATAGGTGTAGCCGATCAGACCCAGTATCTCCGGGTAGCCGATGCTGATCCAGCTCAGCTGTCCCGTCTCCGACGTCTGGCGGAAGATGGCGAACATGGCCACCACCATGACCACGCCAACGATGCGCAGCCCACGGTAAAGGCCGCCATAGCGACTGGACACGCCGTAGTTGTTGAGGAACAGCGCCGCGCCGAGGATGGCGACAATGGCCCACACAGCTGGGCTGATGCCCATCCGCGCAGCGTCACCCCGATCGGCGTTGGCCAGGATCAGCCCCAGCGTCATCAGGCTGGCGGTACGCAGCGCAACATGCCCCCACAGCGCGGGCAGGGATGGATTCCGCTTGAGCCGCGTGCGAATGGCGAGCGGCAGCGAGAGCCCGACGATAAACAGGAAAAAGGGAAAGACCATGTCGACGTAAGTCATCGCGTCGATGTTGGCCTTCATGTGGTAGTTCCACCAGGGCAGCCCGCGCACGCCGGACAGCTCGTTGACAAAGATCATCATCGTCATGGTCAGGCCGCGCAGAATGTCGATGGACGCCAGCCGGGGTGCGGCCGGCCGCTCGAAGGTCACTGCGCCGGGAACGGCTGCCGTCGTGGTCATCGGCTTGCCCCCGGTGCGCCGGATTTGCCGGCAAATCCCGCATTCACTGCGTCCAGAAGCGTGCCGGTTGTGTCGCTCTCGTAGTCCCAGAACATGATGCCGGCGAGGTGATGATCGAGCACGTATTTGCATTTGCCGGCGAGCGACTCCGGGTCTTCATAGGTCGCGAACATTTGCTTTTCCGGATTGTAGAGATACGGCACGCCGGCCACGGGATCGAAGTAGCGGACGAATCCGTTCTTCAGCATGGCATCGGGCCCGCCGTTCAGCCGCGCACCGTCGTGGGGAATCTCCTTCCCCGGCTGAAACAGGCCGTGGTTGGTGTCCGGCACCTGGCCCCACACATGCGCATAAAACGGCACACCCAGCACAATCTTCTCCGCCCGCACGCCGGCGCTCAAATACTCCTGCACGGATTGGTCGGCAGACGCCTTCTTCGGGTCGGCGGGATTGACGAACAACGGCGCATGGTGGCCGGTGGTCGCATCGGAGTCCGGCTCGTAGTAGTCGTAGGCCATCAGGTTCACCGTGTCGACAATCTTCTGCACCTTCTCCATCTCGGTGTGCGCCAGAAACTCCTGTGAAGCGCCGGTGGCCACGGTGATGTAGAGCGGCCGGTGCAGCTCCTTCTCCAGGTGGTTGAAGCGGCCGCGCAGCTCCTTGATCAGCAGTGTGTAATTCTGCTTGTCCTCGACCCGGAAATGCGGTTCCGCGCCGGGCAGTCCCGGATACTCCCAGTCGATGTCCAGCCCGTCAAGCTGATGACGCCGCACATACTCCACCACGCTGTCCAGAAACACCGTGCGGCTTGTCCGCGTCAGCGCCATGTCGGAGAAGGCGCCCGACCAGAGCCATCCGCCCACGCTCACCAGCACCGTGAGCGACGGGTTCTGCTGCTTCAGCGCAACCAGTGCGGCCAGATTCTCATCGTCGTGGACGAACCCATTCACAATCCGCCCGTTCTTGATATTGGCGAAAGCATAGTTCACCCGCGTCAGCTTCCCGGCCGCGATCTCTCCGGGGCGCAGCGGATTGTCCTGGGGAAAGACATACGCCACAATCACCGGCCTTGGGGCAGGCGGTTCCCCAAGGAGAGCAAAGCTGCCGCAAAGACCCGCGGCGGCCAGCAGGCAGGCGCCCCACACGGCGCGCTTCCCGGCTGCACGGCGCGCGCGGGCAAACTCTCTCATCTGTAGTGTCGTCAAGGCAATCCTCCGCTATACGCCGGCCCGGACTCACGAAGGACCCGGCCAGGGCGAAAGCTCCAATGTCACGCAAGTGTAGCAGCCCAAATGCAGTCTATTCGCGCATAATGTTGAGCAAAAGTGGTAAATTCGACCAAAATATTGACTTTCGACCATTGTTGGTGTCATATTACGATTTCTATTGAAACGATTGAACCGGGCATTTCTACCTCTTGAGCTGCCTGCGTCCGGCCGGGTGAGCCGGGCTAACCAGAACCCAGCAAGGGCCGAACAAGAGCCCGCCGCCAAACATACTTTTGACAATTGGAGGAGTCGTGATGAGAGTAATTTTCACTGGAGATAAGCGAAAGAGTTCGCAGCAATTTTGCTGGATAATCCTGCTCGCATTCCTGCTCACGATACCCACGGCACTCTTTGGCCAGGCCTACTTCGGATCGGTCACCGGCGTGTTGACTGACCCCTCCGGGGCAGTGATTCCAGGGGTCAAGCTAGCCCTGACCGACCAGGAAAAGGGCTACACGTTCAACGCCACCACCGACGGCGAGGGCCGCTATCTCTATCCCTCCCTCTCCCCCGGCACCTATACGCTGACCGCCGAGATACCGGGCTTTGAGAAGACGGTGCGGACGGGCATACGCGTGGACATCAATATTAATGCGACTGCCAATCTGCACATGAAGATCTCCACCGCGTCGCAGACCGTCGAGGTCAACGCGCAGACCCAGATTCTCGACTCCCAGGATGCAACCACCGGCTTGGTGGTCGACCGCAAGTTCATCAACGACCTGCCGCTGGTCGACCGCTACGTGATGGACCTGACCGCGCTGACCCCGGGCGTGACCGAGGCGGACGATCAGTGCGGAACCAACTGCACCGGGACCAACTTCGTCTCCAACGGCAGCCGCAACTCCACCGCCGACGTTCTGATGGATGGCGCCACCATCACAAACTACGAGCCCAACGGCGGCGTAACCAATGTCACCTATACGCCTTCCGCCGAGGCCGTGGACGAGTTCCGCGTGGAACAGTCGAACTTCAGCGCCGAGTACGGCTTCTCCGGCGGTTCGGTGGTCAACATGATTACCCGCTCCGGGTCGAATACCTTCCATGGCGAGGGGTATGACTTCGTCCGCAACACCATCACCGACGCCAACTCCTGGTTCAACGACCAGAGCGGAATCCCCATTCCGCCTGTCCACCGCCAAAACTTCGGCGGCACCATCGGCGGCCCCATCTGGAAAAACAAGACCTTCTTCTTTTTCGACTTCGATGCCACCCGGCAGACCTCGATGGGCACCTACCAGGCCGGCGTCCCCACCGATGCCGAGCGCAACAACGGCGACTTTGGCGATGTGTGTACCGCGCAGGGCGGAGTCTTTGACTCGACCGGCATGTGCACAGCGGCCGCGGGACAGATCTGGGATCCCTACTCCAGCGTCTACCAGCCCGCCGCTCCTGACGGCTCTACAGCTGCCGGCGCCTACCGCCAGACCTACATCCCCTACAACAACGTGGGCAAGTATGCCAGTCCGGGAAGCACCATCCTCAGCGGTACGCCTTACCAGTTGTCCGGAGGACCCGGCGACCTGATCGACCCCATCGCCCAAGCCATGATGAAGCTCTATCCCGAGCCCACGGCGAACATGGCCAATCCGACGATCTATGACAACTGGATCGCCTCCGGCGCCGGCAGCTACCCCAACAACCAATACGACATCAAGATCGACCACCGCTTCAGCCAGAGCAACCTGCTCAGCGGCAAGTACTCCCAGCAGTGGAACAGCTCCGTCTCCTACAACTGTTTCGGCAACTTTGCCGACCCATGCGCCGGCGGCCCGAACCAGGGCTCAGCCCACCTGTTCACCATCACCGACGAGCACACCTTCAGCAAGACCCTGCTGCTGACCGCAACCCTGGGCTTCACGCGCGGCGCTGAGCAGATTCTGGCCTACAGCGGCGCAGGCGGCGTGACCGACCCGGTCAGCAAGCTCGGATTTCCTCAGTATCTGAACTCGAACGGCTTCCAGGGTGTTCCCTCCATGTTCATCGACCAGGGCACCTACTACTCCGCCGGCTACACCAGCATCGGCGGCGACCCCTACGGCAACTACCGCCAAGGCCAGGACACCGGCCAGTTGAGCGGGGCGCTGAACAAGGTGGTCGGTCCTCACGAGATGAAGTTCGGGTTCGAAGGCCGCCAGCACCAGATGAACTACATCCAGACCAACGCCCCCAACGGCATCTTCAACTTTGACCACGGAGGCAGCTCGCAGTGCCCCAACGCTTTCTCCGGCTGCGGCGGCGATGGCATGGCCACCTTCATGATGGGCTACTCGGACGGCGGTTCTTACTACGAGATTCAGGACCGGCCAGCCACCGAGGACCGCCAGTATGCGTGGTTCTTCCAGGACAACTACAAGTTCAACCACAAGCTCACGCTGAACCTGGGCCTGCGCTACGACATTTCCGTGCCCAGGACCGACAGGTTCAATCGCCAGAACTGGCTGGACCTGAGCGCGAAATCCCCCCTCCAGGTGCCGGCGATGAACACCTTCTATGGTGGTGAGGTCTTCGCCAGCCCCGGCCAGCGCAGAATCGTAAATGCAGACTATAAGGACATTCAGCCGCGCTTTGGCTTTGCCTATGTGCTGAACACCCGCACCGTGGTCCGCGGCGGCTATGGCATCTACTACTCGCAGCCGCGTTCCGGCGCAACCGGCGTGGCTCCCTACGGCTCAGAGGGATTCAACCAATACACCGGCTCCATCACCACCTATAACAATAACGGCGCAACACCTTACATCCACCTGAACAACCCGTTCCCCAACGGCTTGATCCAACCCCCCGGTAACACCCTCGGCCTGGCCAACGATCTGGGATACACGGCCAACGGTCCGCTGCGCAACGTGACCAACACCCCCTACGAGCAGAGCTGGAGCTTCGGCGTTGAACGCCAACTCCCCGGCAAGGTAGTCCTCAACACCATGTATGTGGGCAAGAAGGGCACCCACCTCTACTACTCCGGCGCCAACTACATCAACCACCTGGGCCCCGAGGCGGACAGTTTCAACGCCAACCAGATCAATCAGCTCACCACCATGGTGAACAACCCCATCGCCCCGTATTTCACCGATCCCAACAGCGTTCTCTCCTCGCCGCAGCTGCAGTATTACCAGCTGTACAGCGTGCCCTATCCCCAGTTCCCCGGCGGCGTCACCATCGACGCACCGCCCATCGCCAACTCCACCTATCACGCCTTCCAGGTGACCGCGCAGAAGCAGTATTCGAACGGCCTGCAGTTCCTGGCCAGCTACGTCTGGTCCAAGTCGATTGACGATGCCTCGGTCCCCGACGACAACACCACCTGGCTGGGCAGCTTTACCAGCCTCCTCGACCCCAACAAACCATGGCTCGAGCGGAGCCTGTCCACCTTCGACATTCCCAACGTCTTCCAGTTCAGCTACACCTACGACCTGCCCATCGGCAGGGGCAAACTGTTGCTGGGCCATATGCCGGCGTTGCTGGATGAGATGATCGGCGGCTGGAAGACCAACGGCATCTGGCGCATGGCCGACGGCCGGCCGCTTGACTTCGGCACCTATGACGGAACCTCGCTGCCCACCTACGGCGGACAGCGGCCCAACCTGTTCGGCAAGCCGCGGCGCAACAAGACCAAGGACTCCACCTGGATCAACGCCTACTTCGCCAACCCCCAGGTCTTCCAGCTGCCGCCCATCTATACCTTCGGCAACACGCCACGCGCGCTCGGGATCATCCGCTCCCCTACCGCCTTCAATACCGACCTGTCGGTGGAGAAGGAGTTCCCGCTCTCCAAGCTGCATGAAGGCCTGAACTTCGAGCTGCGCCTGGAAGCGCAGAACGCGCTCAATCACCCCGTCTTCGGCACTCCGGATACGTCTGTCGACGACCCCAACTTCGGCGTAGTCAGCTACACCTCCAACGGCCCCCGCCAGATCCAGCTGGGCGGCAAGATCATTTTCTAGCAGGTTGGCCCGAGTCGCTTCGGGCCAACCCAATCCCCCCAGGGCGCATCCCGGATGCATGCGAAGGCCGCAGTCGCCATCGCACAGCGCAGCGGGATGCGCCCTGGCCTTTTTACGGCATTTCATTCGCCGTGCGGCGCTCACTGCCGGGCTGCATCCTAGAGCATTTTCGGAATACACGTAGACTTTTTGGGAGCCGTAAAAGGTGGCTTCTTCTTGAGGAAGAAGCCACTTGAGTGTGTGCTTCCGGCCTACACCAATTCCGAAAATGCTATAGTCCAACGGGAAGATGACCGCCGGGACCCGGCCGATGGCTGGTCCCAGGCGTTAAAATTGTCCTATGGCTTTACCGTGGCGCGTTTCATGCCTGGTCCTTCTCCTCCTTGCCCCTGGCTTATCCTTCGCCGACCCTGCACCGTTCGATCTGGCCGGCCCCCGACTGGAAGTCAAGGTCACACACCAAGGCAAATCCCTGCCCATCTCGGAAGTGGCCAATCTGGCCGCCGGCGACGAGTTGTCCATCAAGGCGAAACTGCCTGACGGCCAGTCGGCCCACTATCTTCTGGTGGCGGCCTTCCTGCGTGGAGCCACCAATCCGCCGCCGGATAGCTGGTTCTACTCCTCGCAGACATGGAACCCGAAGGACAGCGCCGGACTGCACATCACCGTCCCTGAAAATGCGCAGCAGGTGCTCATCTTCCTCGCGCCGGAGACGGGCGGCGACTTCAAGACGTTGATCGGCGCGGTGCGCGGCCGTCCCGGCGCCTTTGTGCGCGCCTCGCAGGACCTGAACCAGGCCACGCTGGACCGCTCCCGGCTCAAGGCCTACCTGGCCGCCGTTCAAAAAATCAGCCAGACCGACACCGATCACCTCAAGACCGCGTCGCCCCTGCTGGCCCGCAGCCTGGCCATCAAGTTCGACTCCGGCTGCCTGGAAAAAATCCCCGAGTTGCAGGCTCCGTGTCTGATGCAGGGCCGGGAAGCGCTGATCCTCAACGACGGGCACAGCACCTCGATCGTGGATGCGCTCACCATCGGCAACGCCGGCGACCTGGTTGCGCAGCTGAGTGCCAGCCCGGCAGCCGCCTTCGGCTACTACAGCCCCTACGTCGCATCCATCGTCGACATCGCGCGCATCATGGATTCCTTCCACACCGCGCAATACCAATACATCCCAGCCCTGGCCACCGAGCAGGGCGATCTGATGTCCCTCGAGCTGAATACCCCACCGTCCTTCCACAATCCCAAGTCGGTGCTGGTGGCCGCGCTCCCGGCAGTCGAGGCGCCGCAGCTACCCCCACTTCATCCCGTCGATCCCAAAGAGGTCTACTGCGCAGAGAAGACCGAGCTTGTGCTCCCCGCCGAGGGCGCACCGCTCGTCTTCTCCACCGGCTACGCGCACGGCATGGTGCTGCGCCTCAAGGGCAAGGACGGCAAGTTCGTCGATCTGCCCGTAACCGCGGACGCCGAGAAGGGCGGCTTTGTGGCCAACACCGCCGGCCTCAGCCCCACCAACTTTGGCGAGGCGCTCGACGGTTCCCTACATGGCTACTGGGGCTTTGAGCCCTACGACGGGCCGGAGTTCCGCCTCGAAAACGGCCATCCCCAGCACTGGCAGCTGGTCGACGAAGATCAGCAGGCCCTGATCGCCGGCCGCGATGACACCGTACACATCGAAACAGAAAACGCCGCCTGCGTGGATAGTATTCAACTGCAAAAACCCGGCGGAGAAATGGTAAGAGCCGATTGGAAGTCGACCGGCCCCAACCAGGTCGCGGTCACCCTCCCGCTCAAAAAGACCAAGCCCGGCTCCATGCAATTGCTGATCAAGGAATACGGCAGCAAGGACCCCGACCGGGTTGAATTGCAGGCCTTTGCTGAGGCCGGCCACCTGGACAGCTTTACCCTCCACGCCGGCGACCCGACCGGCGTGCTCAAGGGCAGCGGTCTCGAAACCGTGGCTGAGCTTTCGCTGAATGGCATCAATTTCAAGCCGGGCACAACGCCTGCATCCGATGACGCCGACGAACTCCCCCTCGTGGCCGCCGACGCCAAGGCCGTGGACGCGCTGAAAGTAGGCGACAGCGCAACGGCGAAGATCACGCTCAAAGACGGCCGCGTGCTGAACCTGGCAACCACCATCGCCGCGCCCCGCCCCCGCGTCACCCTGATCGGCAAGAGCGTGCAGCCCTCCGCATCCAGCGCCGCCAGCGACATCCAGCTCACCGGGCAGGATGAAGTCCCGCAGAACGCGCAGCTCACCTTCTCCATCCACGCCGAGGTTCCCGCGGCCTATTCCGGCGAAGAGAAGATTGAAGTAGCCACCGAGCGCGGCGCGTACCTGACCACGCTCACCGCAGCCAACGGCTTTACGCTCGAAGATGCGCACGTCGCGCTGGCCACGCTTGACACTGGCAAGGCCTTCGCCTCGTCCGCTGCCGGCCCGCTGCGCTTCCGCGTGATCGAACAGGGCGTGGCCAGCGACTGGCAGCCCCTGGCCACGCTCGTCCGCCTGCCCGCGTTTCGCGACCTCAAATGCCCCGCAGCGCAGGACCAGCCCTGCAAGCTCTCGGGCTCCAAGCTCTACCTGGTCGATTCCTTCTCCAACGATCCGCAGTTCGACCATCCCGCCCATGTGCCCGAGGGCTTTCCCGGCTACGTGCTGCCGGTCCCGCATCCCGTGGACGGCGAGCTTTACGTCAAACTGCGCGACGACCCGGCCATCGTGAACTCAGTGGCCTTCCCCTCCAGCCCGCAGCCGGCTCCCGCCACCGCCGCCCCATCCGCAACGGCAAAGCCAGCAGCCTCGGGCGCAGCTCCACCCGTCGGCCAGCCACCGAGTACAACTGCCGCGGCCGCCGCGCCAAAGCCTGCCGCGCCAAAGCAGGACGCAACCGCGCCCGCCGCCAACCCGGCAGCTCCAGGGACCACGCCCCCGGCCGCGCCTTCCGCCCCGGCACAGACGCCCCAATCCACCAGCGGAGCCAGTCCGGCCGCGCCTTCCGCTTCACCTGCGCCGCCAGCAACCTCAACCAATCCATCTACCCCGCAGCCTGCGCCGCAAAGCGACTCCTCGAGCGGCAGCAGCAATGGCGCAAATCCGGCCGCGGCCAACTGAGGGGCCTGCCATCCACCCGCAGCCTCGCGCCAAACGCGCGCTGATAGGAGCAAATCTATGCGTAATCTGGTTATGAGCGGTCTCTTGCTCCTGCCTCTCGCTCTGCTCTCCCCGCGCGTGGCCGAGGCGCAGAGCGCTCCGCAAGCAACCCCGCCAACGGAGATATCCGCGGATCTCGGCTCCTGCTCCGCGCTGATCACAGTCACCGACGCCAACTCCCGGCCCATCTACGCAGCCAAGGTGGCCACGCGCATCCACTACGGCATGATGGGCGTCAAGCGGCTCGACCTGGAAGCGGCCACCAGCCCCAACGGCCAGGTGAAGATCACCAGCCTGCCCGAATCGCTGAAGAAGCCGATGTTCATCATCATCAGCAAGGACGACCGCGAGAAGACAGTCGAGTTCAAGCCCGAACTCCGCTGCCACGCCACCTTCGACGTGCAACTGCGCTAGCCTCGCAGCGCCTTCAGCACCTTGGCCGTCGTCACCACCTGGCCCACGTGCCGCTGCGTGTGGTCGGCCACATGCACCAGCGCGCCGCCGATGGATGTGGGCAGCTGCTTACGCCCCACGCCGCGAAAGATGTCCAGGTTGGCCGTGGCCAGCACGCGCACCCGGTCAGCCGCATTGCTGAAGGAAATTTCAACCTCAGCCAGCAGCGCCGCCAGCGGCTCTTCCCCGCCCTGCTCGGCCTTGAGCGCGGTCAGCTGCTCGGCGCTGAGCTGGTTGCCCTCCGCATAACTCAGCAGCCGGTCGGTGGAGCGGGCAATATGGCGCAGATGAAATGCAACCGAAGGCAGCTCCAGCGGGTGTGCGTGAACCTCCGCGTCCGTCAGGCCGTCGGTCCACTTGGTCAGGTCGTCGAGCGCAAGGTCGAAGGCGTGCAGCACGGCGCGGCCCACAGCGGGCACGTCCGCATAAGTTCCGCGCAGCCACGGTTCAACATAGGGAGCAGATACAGGAGTTGTGCTCATGGGGAATGTCCTCGGAGTCGGTAATTCGGTTAAAGAACCTCAGTAAAACTCGACGCTTTGAAAGGGCGCGGCTTTAGCCCCGGAGGGAACGCCCGCCGAACCAAACAGCCATCCCGGAACGTCCCCGGTCAACTAGCGGCTCATACATGTTTCACCGCTCCAGCGCTTCCAGCAGTGCCTCCGGATCGGTGATGGGTGGCAGGCAGCTGCGCCCTTTGCAAACCAGCGCCCAGGCCGGCGCGCCCTCGGGCGGCGGAACCTGCGGCAGCGTCTCATCGAGCGCCTCCGGTAGCGAACCGGCCACAAGCCGCTGCGGCGCAATGCGCATCACCGTCTTGTTCACGGCGAACCGCGCCTCGGCCGTGGCCTGCAACCGCGAAGCCTCCGGCCCGGAGCCCACCACGATCACCTGCACCGGGTCCAGCAGCAGCCGCTCCAGCGCCAGCCCATAACTGCCTGCGTACAGGCCAAAGTGCTCCACCATGCCGGAGAACGAAGCCAGCGTGTCTTCGGCGATCTCGCGGTAATCCGCGCGGCCGCTCAATGCCTCGAGGCGCAACAGCGCCGAGGCCGCCGTGGGATTGCCTGCCGGCGTGGGCGAGTCCTGGAGCGGCTTGCGCCGCGCCCCCAGCACCCCCAGCGGAGTCTCCCCCTCCGCCGGCGCTGCGCTGTCATAGAACGCACCCGCCGTACGGTCGTAGAACCGTGCAATCATCGCATCGGCCAGCTTGACGGCGACGCGATAGAAGTTGATGTGGCCCGTCGCCTGCCACGCGTCGACGGCGGCATGGATGGTGAAGGCGTAATCGTCAAGCGTACCCGGAATGCGCGGCGCACCCTCAGGCGGCTGCGCTTCGCCGTACGCAATCACATGGTAAAGCGTCTCGCCGCCGTCCCAGGCCTCGTCCAGCAGCCGGTTGAGCGTGCGCAGGGCAAACTCCTGCGTGCCCTCCAAACGCAGCACCCGCGCGGCTTCAAGATACGCCGTCACCGCCATCGCATTCCAGCCGGTGTAGAGCGTGCGATCGATGAACGGCGTGGGCCGCGCAACACGCGCCGTGAGCAGCTTCTGCTGGGCCGCGTCGCGCAGCGTACGCATAGCCTCAAGATCGCCGCCTTGCACGGCCTTCTCTTCCAGCGTCTGTTTGATGTGCAGCACATTCTTGGCCGGATTGTGGTGCATGTCGCCCAGCTCGCCAATGTCCCAATAGTCGGCCGCAAACGTAAGTTCGGCCGGGTCCAGCACCGCGGCAGCTTCCGCAATAGTCCATGTAAAGTAGTCGCCGTCGTCGTCCAGGCTGATGTCCGCATCCTGCGACGCGTAAAAGCCACCGCGCTCGCGGTCGCTGAGCGTCGCGTCGAGCCACTCCACAATCTGCTGCGCCGTCTCCAGAAAATCCTGCCGCACAAAGCTCTGGAAGCCGTGCACGTAGTTGCGCAGCAGCTCGGTGTTGTCATAGAGCATCTTCTCAAAATGCGGCACCACCCAGCGCTCATCCACTGAGTAGCGATGAAACCCGCCCGCCAGCTGGTCGTACACGCCGCCGCGCGCCATCTTTTCCAGAGTCACGGCAAAGGCCACAGCAGCCTCGCCGTTGTCGCGATTCATGGCCACTTCCAGCAGCAGGTCCAGCGCCGCGGGGTGGGGAAACTTGGGCTGTGTGCCAAACCCTCCGTTGCGCGGATCGAATTGCTTCAGCGCCGAGCCGGCAATCTTGTCCACCAGGGCCAGCGTGAGCTCGCCTCCGCCGCCGCCGGAGAAGCTCTCATTCTGCTCAATCGCAGCCACCACGCTCGCAGCTGACTCAAGCGCCTCTTCGCGCCGCTCCCGCCAGGCCTGCGCCATGGTCGCTAGCACCCGACCAAACCCAGGCCGGCCGTATCGATCAGCCGGCGGAAAGTACGTCCCGCCGAAGAACGGCCGCCCATCCGGCGTGAGCACCGCGGTCAGCGGCCAGCCGCCCTGCCCGCTCATCGCGGAGACAGCCGCCTGGTAGCGGGCGTCCACATCCGGCCGCTCGTCGCGATCCACCTTCACAGCCACAAAATGGGCATTGATCAGCCCGGCAATCTCGGCGTTCTCATAGGACTCGCGGTCCATCACGTGGCACCAGTGGCACCACACCGCGCCAATATCCAGAAGAATGGGCTTGTCCTCAGCCTGCGCGCGCTCAAACGCCGCCTCGCCCCACGCGTGCCACTTGACCGGCTGATGCCGTGCCGAGCGCAGATAGGAAGACGCCGCCTGTGCGAGCGAATTGTCCTCGTGAGCCGAGGAAGCCTCGTTCGAAACCATGGCCTGAGAATACATGGGCGACGGCCAGCCCCGCCAGCGCATCAGCCTTCCAGCACCACCGCGGCCGCCCCCGGCTTGAGTTCCAGCTTGCCCTCCCACGGCTGCGTCTCCGGCTGCTCAGGCGACACCCACTTCATCCCCGCCGCGCTCGGGCCGTCGAATTTCACCTCGCAGACAATCGAATCCGCATCGCTCATGTTCGCCAACACTACGGCACGCAGCCCGTCCTTGCGGCGATAGACAGCGTAGTCGTTGAATGGCGCGCCGCCCGCCGTCACCCGCGCGCCCAGCGTGTCCCGGAACTCAGCGTCCCAGATCCACTCCCGATACCTGCGCCGCAAATCATCCACCGCGCGCCCGTAGCGCAGCGTCACCGGAAACTCGTCCAGCTCGCCGTGAAAGTCGCGCGGCTCATAGCTCATCGAGAATCGATACAGCAGGCATGCATTGATCATCTGCCGGTCATTCCATCCGGTAACGGCAACCGACATGGGCGCAAACGGCGCAATGTAGCGGCCCAACGCTTGAAACCCGTGTTCGATGCGGATGTACGACATGTCATAGGTCTTCAGCTCCACATCGTAGGGCGACTCGCCCGCAAACAGAAACTGCTCCGGGTCGACGATCGCGCGGAAGCCCTCAATCAGCGGCACATCGCCGGAGAACACCGCGCCCGGCACCGCATGCCCGTGGCTCTTCGAGAAGCAATAAGGGCTCATGTGCCACTGGCACTCGTCAAACAGAATGCCGCTTGCGCCCAGCGCCACGCTCTTGCGGAATTCCTCGAGCGCCCGCGCCCTCCACAGCGGGCTGGCCTGGCACATGCCCACGCCGCGGCGCACATTGATGCCGCCAATCTGCGTGGGCGTGTCGTACCGGTAGCCGTTGAACATGTATGGAATCCCGTACGGATCCTCGATCGCATACTGCTTGAACTCGCTCGCGTAGTCGGGCGCGGTAATGTCCGCCCACGCGTACTTGTTGAAGAGAATAATCTCCACACCCAGCTTTTTGCTGGCCGCAATCGCCTCTTTGAACTCCTCCGCCGTGCCCAGCCTGGGGTCCGTATCGTGCAGCGGAAAGTCGCGGTCCTGCCCGCCAATCTGCCACCCGGTCAGCTGGATCGCCTTCACACCCCAGCGCTGGCAGGCCTCGGCATACTTCACCAGGTCCTTGTACGGAAAAGTCAGCCGGTCTTCCGATGAGTTGATCTGGATCTGCTGCCATGCGTGCACATCCTTCACCCACGCCGGCATCTTCGGCGGAGTGTACCAGCTTGTGCGCCAGGCCTTGTAGATGTCCGCGCCCGCGTGCCAGTCGCCGATGAACGGCTCAAACACCAGTTCCTCGGAGCGCTGGCTCGCGCCCGGCTGCACAAAGCACAAATGGTTGGGATCGATCCCAACCGCTGAATCCGCGGTTGGCGCTGCAGCACTCGCGTTTGAATTGAACGAGTCCACATAAGCCGGCTGCAACGAAAAGCACATCTGCACCACCTGCTTCTGTGCCGCGTCGTGGTAGCCCACGTAGAGCCCGCGCGTCTCACCCAACACCATTACGAACTGCGTGTCCGTGCCCAGGTTGCGCAATTGCGCCGGCGTGTCGTAGCCAAAGTAGCCCACCTCGTTGCCGAACATCGGCCACAGGCTGTTGGAGCCCATGCCGCTGTAGCCCCACGCAGCCTGGCGCAGGCTCTTGTCGCCCGGCCCAGGCTTGAGCCCCCGCAACCGCGGGTACGTGTAGCTCTCAATCACCGCCGCCGTGCCGTTGCGGATCGCGTAGCTGAAGTGAACGCCCGCACCCTCCAGGCGCACCGTCTCGGTGACCTCGATGTCGAGCTTCCCCATGCGCTCGCTGGCAAAGCCATTCCAGGTGATCGTCGCCTGCGTGCCGTCCGACGCAATGTGCGGCCTGCCGCCGTGCTGCTCGGTCAGGTAGTGAAAGCGATGCTCCGGCGCCGGCACATGCAGCCGCATGCCGCCGCCCGTCAGCTTCCAGCCATGGTCTTTCGATTCCAGCCGGTCCACGCAGCCGGTAGCGCGATTGATCGCGACAAGCACATGATCGTTTTCAAGCAGGAGCAGGTCGGGCTCAGCCGCGAACGCAGCGGGCGCAGAAACATTGGCGACCAGCCCGGAGGCGCCTGCGGTAAGCGCGCCTCCCAGGAATTTACGACGGGAGAGTGAATCGCTGGATTTCTTCACCCAGCGAAACTAATTCCTGCAATCGCCCGCGTCAAGGCACTCCACTCGGGCAGCCAGCTCTTTCCCTCACAGAGCTGATCAAATCCGTGCCCCATCCTTTCGGTCGCCGGGGCGACCGAAAGGGTGGGAATCCGCGAACCCACCCCGTGCAGGAATGGCGGCGAAGCCGCGCCCGCCGCACTGCAGGTGCCTAGCTCTTGGCCAGCTCCGCTTCAATCGCCGCGATCAGCTCCGGCGCATCGGGCGCGGTGTTGGGTGCGAAGCGGGCCACCACATCGCCGTTGCGGCCCACGACGAACTTCTCGAAGTTCCACTGAATCTCCGGGGCCGGGTTGGCGTCGATGTTGTGCTGCTTCAGGACCGCCGCCCATCCTGCCGGGTCGCCCTTGGCTGTGGGCTGCGCTGCAATCAGCGCCGCGTACAGCGGATGCTTCTCCGGCCCGACCACGGGAATCTTGTCGAACAGGGGAAACTTCACGCCGAAGTTGGTGGTGCAGAAAGTCTGAATCTCTTCGTTCGTGCCCGGCTCCTGCTGCTTGAAGTCGTTCGCCGGAAAGCCGGCCACCACCAGCCCCTGGCCCTTGTACTGCTCGTAGATCTTTTCCAGGCCTTCGTACTGCGGCGTGAGCCCGCACTTCGACGCAACGTTGACCACCAGCAGAACGTGGCCCTTGAACTCGCCCAGCGAAGTAGCTTCGCCGGTAATCTTCTTCACCGGAATTTCCAGAACGGATGTGCTCATAATGATTTCTCCTGACTGCAACTCCATTCTACTAACGACCCGGCACCTGCGGTGCGGCAGACGGCGCTTGCGCGCCCTGGAGCCGGAAGGCCTCCTTATCTCCGCCTCGACCGATGGGTGCCCCATCCTTGTCCGCAGCGGCGGATTTTTGTTTTTCTCGCAAGGGTGGGAAAGCACGAACCCCGAACAGCCAGACAGTCGTTGAGCGCACCGCAGGACGCATCAAGGTTTAGTGGCCAGGATCAGCGGCGACGGTCCGTGTGTAGCCAGGGTGCGGGCGTTGACGAAGCCGGCTTCACCCAGCCACGCACTGATCTCTTCGAAGGAGAATGTGTCGCCGCAATCCGTGTTCACCAGCATGTTCACGGCAAACGAGAGCCCGCTCATCGGCCCGGTTCGGTCCGCATTCACCAGGAACTCGGCAACAGCAATGGTCCCGCCTGAAGCCAGCGCATGGAATGTCTTCTTGAGCAGCGCCTTGCTCCGCGCCTCGCCCTCGCTGTGCAGGATGTGGCCCAGCGTGGCCACATTGTGCCCCGTGCCGAAATCCGCTTCGGCCAAGTCTCCTGCATGGAAGCGGAAGCGCTCGGTGAGTCCAAAGCGAGCCACCGTGGCCTGGGTAACAGGCAGCACTGCCGGCCAATCGACCGCGGTCACCGTGACCTGCGGACCGCTCTGCGCCAGCGCGATACCCCACACGCCGGAGCCGGCCGCAAGATCGAGCACCGAGACAGCCGGAGCGGCAGCCAGATCGAGGTGCGCGGCCAGTTCCTGTGCCACGTGATAGCTCAACGGAAAAATGTCGTTCACAAATTCGTGGAAAAAACTGCTGCCAGGTCCCTGCTGATTGACGGAGACGGCCGGCGTGCCGGTGGCCACCACGCGATTGAGCTGCAGCCAGTTGGGCAAAAGCTGCTCGCTGGTGTGACGAATCAACCCGCCCTGGAATCCCGGCTTGGTGCTCACCAGAAACGCCGCGCTCTCCGGCGCCAGCGTGTATGCGCCCTCCTGCGTCTTGCGTAGAAAGTCCAGACCGACCAGAAAGTTGAGAATCGCAGAGAGGCCGCGTTCGGAGGCGCCGGTAGCCTCGTGAATCTGAGTGAGCGACATCGGGCCGCCGTCCAGCACGTCGAAGACGCGGTGGCGGATGGCTGCTTCAAGAACCAGGGGCGGAGCATAGCCGAATGCAAATTGGTAGATACGCTCCGGAGTGAGCGGAGCAGACGCAGAGCTGGACATAATCGACCTCGTGCAGTGATTTCCGGTTGGGAAAGCCGTGGCCGGATCATACCAGAACTGACGATTGCATCGCCCCTGGATTCTCGCGAGAGAGGGCAATCGCATGAGTGGACTCCCATGCGCGAGGCAAGCACGTGAGGGTCCTGATTACCTCAACATGTGGGCTGCGGCGACCATGAACCCGCCAGCAAGCCCTATTCCTCCCGGAGGGAGAGAAGGAAAATAGCCCAGGGCAAATCCGCCGCGGCGGACGCCGCCCTGGGAAGGCATGCCATCCCGGATGCTCCGCCCCGTAGGGGCGGGAAGAACGGAGACCACGGCATCAATCCCAGCTCATGCAATCGCCCCGTCGCGCGTGCACCCCTCAGGCCAGCAACTGCTTCGCGACTTGCACATACAACTCCACGGCCTCCAGCAGTTCCTTCTTCGCCAGCCGCTCAAACGGCGTGTGCGCCACGTGAATCGAACCCGGCCCCAGCAGCAGCGGCTCGCCCCAGTTACTCAGCTGCGGAATGTCGGTGGTGAACTTGGCGATCATGGTCGGCAGCCCTTCCACCGCGCGCAGCCGCACAAAGGGAATCTCCAGCGTGAAGTCGACCTCCGCGAGCCCTGCCGCGGCTTCCACCAGCGCGGCGCGCACCGGCGCCGAGTCGCCCACCAGCCGCACTAGCACCTGCGCCTCGGCCTTGTCGGCAATCACGTTGGGCGCGTGGCCGCCGTGAATCTGGCCGATGTTCAGCGTGCTCGGCCCCACATCGTCTAGCGTGGGCAGCGGCAGCGCCAGCACCTTGCCCAGCGCCTCCACCAGCTTGTGCACCGCGCTCTCGCCCAGCTCCGGATACGCCGAGTGGGCCATCTTGCCCGACGACTTGAGCACCGCCCGCAGCGCGCCCTTCGAAGCCAGCGCCAGCCGATTATCCGTCGGCTCGCCGTTGATCAGGAACCGGCTGCCCTTGGGCGCAAGATTCGCAACCTTGGCCCCGGCCGAGTCGCGCTCCTCCCCGCTCACAAACAGTACGCCCACGCGAAACCCCTCGGCTCGCAGCGCCTCGGCCGCCGCAACCTGGGCCGCTATGATTCCCTTCGCATCGCTGACCCCGCGCCCGTACAGAAACTCCTCGTCCTCGCTGGGCGCAATATACGGCGGCACGGTGTCCATGTGCGTGGAAAAAACCAGGTCGGGCGTCTCGCCCGCAATCCCGGCGTAGACGTTCCACCGCTCCGCGCCGGTCGTACTCTCGGCCGGCTGCGGCACCGGAGTCTTCTCGACGGCCCAGCCCCGCGCCGCCAGGTAACCGGCCAGGAAATCGCCCACCGCGCCTTCGTTGTAGGTGGTGGATTCAATCTGGCACAGCGCCAGCGTAAAGCGGATAGGATCAAGCGGTTGGGAGGAGTCAGGCTGGGACATGATGCTGCCAGAATACCGTATGTCCCGCCTGCCTTGCGCTCCTCCGCCCGCAAACCCGCAAGTGAACCGATTTGTCTCGCGCAGCCCATACCCGGTTCGTAACCGCGAAAACCCGGCGCAGGTACCGTGAGAGGAAACTTAAAATGCGCCCGCCTGAGCGTAGAATGGGGAGTGGAATGAACGCTTCACTCGCATCCTCTTCTATCGCCACGGCCTCATCGCCCGCCCTTCTGCGCAGCCCCGCTCGCCTGCGTAGTGTGGACTTGGCCGGCCCCGCGGGCAGGCTGGAAGCAGTTCTGAATGAAGGCGCTCCCGATGCCCCCTTCGCTGCGCTCCTCTGCCATCCCCATCCCAAAGGCGGCGGCAACCTGCACAACAAGGTTGTCTATCACGCCATGAAGGCCATGAACGACCCCGCCTGGGGCCTGGGCGCGCCGGTGCTGCGCTTCAACTTCCGCGGCACCGGCTTGAGCGCCGGCACGCACGACGGCCAGTTGGAATCGGAAGATGTGCTGGCTGCGATGAACTGGCTCGAAAGCGAATTCAAGCGGCCGCTGCTGGTGGCCGGGTTCAGTTTTGGCGCGGCCATGGCCCTCAAGGCCTATTGTAGCCAACGTCCTGAGCGTTTCAACGTTCGTGCGCTGGTCGCCCTGGGACTTCCCACCCAGGCCGAGGGCCGGCACTACAGCTACAAACTCCTTTCCCATTGTCCCATTCCAAAACTTTTCCTCAGCGGCGATCAGGATCAATACGCGCCGACTACCCAGCTTGCGCAGGTTGCCGAGTCTGCCGCGCCCCCTCGACAGCTGCTGCTTATTCCCGGTGGCGATCATTTCTTTCATAACCAGCTGGAGCCAATGCAACAGGCGCTCTCCGGCTGGCTCAAGGAGCAATTGCAATGACTCCGGTCAGCGAACTCGCATTGGAATCTCTACACTCGACAGCCACCGGGATCTTCACCGGCGCCCTTGTGGCCTGTAACATCGCCTCTGCTTTCGACCGTCGCTTGCGCTTTGAGGGCAACACGCTGCACCGTCTGCTGCCCGATGGCAGCGGCCCGGCCACCATCAATCTCGCCTGCTTCAAGCGCATCTTTGTCATCGCCCTGGGCAAGGCCGCCGCGCCCATGCTCGAAACACTGCTCGACCGCATGCCGCGCCGCAAGGGGCTGCGCGGCATCTGCTGCTCGGGCCAGCTTCCCAAGGACCGCAACTGGCGCTTCCGCTACTTTGAGGGCGGCCATCCACTACCCAATGAAGACTCCTTCGCCGCGGGCCGCGCCGCCCTGGCCATGCTGCGCAAAGCCAAGAAAGATACGCTGGTCTTCTTCCTCATCTCCGGCGGCGGCTCAGCCCTGTTTGACCTGCCACTCGACCCCACAATCACGCTCGGGGAAACCATCGAGTTCCACCGCGCGCTGCTCGGCTGCGGCGCTCCCATCAACGAGATCAATACCCTGCGCAAGCACTTCTCGGCCGTCAAGGCCGGCCGCCTGGCCATGGCCGCGCCCGATGCGGCCAAGGTGAGCCTGCTATTGCCCGACGTGCCGCTGCGCTCGCTCGATGCGCTCTCCTCCGGCCCCACATCGCCCGACCACTCCACCGTGGCCGAGGTACGCGAGTTGCTGGCCAAGTACGACTTGAATACCAAGCTGCCGGCCGCCGTGCGCAACTTCTTTGCGCGCGAAGACATGCCCGAGTCGCCCGGCAACAAGGGCTGGCGTCCGCCCTTCTTTCCCCGCGCCGCCAAGGCAGATGCGCCGCCGACGCGCCGCGTCACGGCCGCTGCCACCATGACCGACGAGGATCCCGCCTTCCGCGATTCGGTCTTTGAAGTGCTCCTCTCCAGCCACGACCTGGTGGAGAACGCCCGCGCCCTGGCCCAGAAGGCCGGCTACTACGTCGCCGTCGACAACAGCTGCGACGACTGGGACTACGCCGACGCCGCGCGCTACCTGCTCGATCTCTTCCACACCCTGCGCGCCAACCACAAGCGGCTCTGCCTCATCAGCGTGGGCGAGGTCACCGTCACACTTAACCGCACCCCCGGCGCCGGCGGACGCAACCAGCAGTTCGTCATGGCCTGCGCGCTTGAGCTCGAGCAATACGTGGGCGAGCGCCTCACCGTCTTCAGCGCCGGCTCCGACGGCATCGACGGCAACACCCAGGCCGCCGGCGCCATCGCCGACCCCACCACCGTAGCCCGCGCCCACCAGTTCGGCTTTCACCTCAAGTCATCGCTGGCCAACTTTGACGCCTGTCCCATGTTCACCGCTCTGGGCGACTCGGTTGTCACCGGTCCCACCGCCCACAACCTCCGCGATCTGCGCCTGCTCATCGCCGAGCGCGACTAGGGTTCAAGGTCAAGAACCTTTCTCATCATTGCGACTGTCATCCTGAGCGGACTTTGGCGCTCAACCACCCCGGCGACGGGTCTTCGTCGCCGGGGTGGTTGAGCGCCAAACGCAGTCGAAGGACCTGCGGTTGTACTTCGGAGATGATGCAAAGAGCTGAATCATGGCCTCTCGTGCTCCCACGCTCTTTCGGGGCAAAATCCGGCAGGGAATCCAGCCCGTCTGCACGGCACAATCCACAAATCCACCCCATGCTTTTCACCACGTCAAGGCCAATGCGTTACCATGGCTTTCAACTCTGACTGAGGATGGATTCGTGGTTCGAAAAGCAACGAGCAAACCAGTCACAAAAACTCCCGACATTCGAACCGTTGCCGCCCTGGCAAAGGTTTCCATCGCCACCGTCTCCCGCACCATCAACAACTCCCCGGCCGTCAGCGAGCGGCTCTCCAAGCGCGTCTGGCAGGCCATCGAGCAGCTCAACTACTTCCCCAACACCCATGCACGCAGCCTGGTCTCCGGCCGCAGCCGCATTCTCGGCATCATTGTCGAAAACATCACCAATCCATTCTTCCCGGAACTGATCCAGAACTTTGAAGAGATCGCCGTGGCCCACGGATACGAGATCCTGGTCAGCTCGTCGAACAGCGACCCAGCGGTCCTGGCTACCTGCGTGCGCCGCATGCTGGAGCGCAAGGTCGAGGGCGTGGCCGTGCTCAGCTTCGGCGCCGAGGAGCCGGTGCTCGACCAACTCGTGCATCGCAACATCCCCATGGTCCTGGCCGAGTTCCGCCTCGACGACCCCAAAGTAAGCACCATCTTGCTCGACTACTCCACCGGAATTCACCAGGCCGTCGATCACCTCGTTGGCCTCGGCCATCGCCGCATCGCCTTCCTCGCCGGACCGCACAAGCTTCACTCGGCCATCACGCGCGAGAACGACTATCGTGTAGCCATGCAGCACGTCGGCCTGCCCATTCAGAAGAAGTGGGTCATCGAGTGCGACCACACGCTCAAAGGCGGCGTCGCCGGCTTCGCCCAGTTGCAGTCGCTCGCCTCGCGCCCCACTGCCATCCTCTGCTCCAACGACATGACAGCCATCGGCGTTCTGCGCGCCGCCTATATGGATGGCCTGCGCGTGCCCGACGATCTGTCCGTCATCGGCCTCGACGACATCGATTTCGCCGAGTTCACCCTGCCCCCGCTGACCACCATCCGGCTGTCCCGCGCCGACCTGGCCCGCGCCGCCTTTGAGGCCCTCCGCCAGCAGGCCGAAGACCCCGGCAATCCCAAAATCCAGCGCGAGTTCCTCGTCTCAACCACCCTAGTCGTGCGCGGATCAACCGGCGCGCCAGTAGGCACAACCTAGGGTCCCGAGCCTAAAGTTCGCACCACAATAATCTGTCATCCCTGTATCTCCGCCTAAACCGATGGGTGCCCCATCCTTGCGACGTTCTTGTTCTTGTCGCAAGGGTGGGAGAGCACGAACCCTAAACTGCCAGGCAGCCGCTGAGCGACCGGACCCTGAGCAAAGCGAAGCGGCAGGCAGTCGAAAGCCCACCCTGAGCGTAGTCGAAGGGGACCTGCTTTTCGGGCGCTGCCGCGATCGACTCGCCGCCGAATAAATGCCATAAAGCGCAGCTTAGCTAGCGGCTCACAACCGCCTCGTTCCCCTTCCGCATCGCCGCAATCTCCGCATGCGTCACATCCGCAGCCATGCGCCGGTCCGGATAGACCCGCGGCTCGCCAAACCGCACCTCCGCATGGAAACCCGCAGACCCCAGTACCTTCCACAGATGCGGCAGAAACGCCGCATTGCCATACCAGCACAGCTCCCGCTCCGGCGTGCCGTCTTCGAGCACGTAGCGCACGCAGGCCGCGATAATCGGCGCGCCCGCCTTGGTCACCGGGTCGATCAGCCGCGTGCGAAAGGGAAGCATGTGGCTGCCGTCGGTCGTCGTGCCCTCGGGAAACAGCAGGATCGGCACCGGCAGCGCAAGCCGCTCGCTGATCGTGCGCACCACGGTTTCCGCGCTGGCGCGGCTGGCGCGGTCCAGGAAAATTGTGCCTCCCGTCCGCGCCGCCTTGCCGAAGAACGGCCAGCGATCGATCTCCGCCTTGGCCACAAAAAAACACGGCATGGGCGCGGAGAGAAACACAATGTCCAGGTAGCTCAGGTGATTGGCAACCACCATCCCATGCGTGGGCGGCGTGCCTTCCACGCGCAATTGAATGCCCATGCTGCGCATCACCATGCGGGCGGAGTCGCGCAGCCACAGCGCACGGCGTTCCAGCGTCATCGGCCCGCGCAGATGGCCGAGCCAGAACCGCACCACGCACAAGGCCAGCGTGAAGCCCAGCGCCACAGCGCGCCGGACCGCGCGCAAACTCACTGCGTAAGCGGGGCCAGAAAGCGGTTGCGCGCTGAGGCCGACAGCAACCGGAGATCGAGCAGAGTGAGGAAGTCGATGGTGCCGAACGCGCGGTCCCAGGCCGGCGGCGCAGCAATCCGCGCGCCAATGGCCAGGTAAGTCTTCAACAACTTGGGGACCTTGCAGAGAGTCGGCGGCAGAGCCTGAGGCTCGGCCTGCTTTCCATCGTGGGCGAGCGTGGACGACTGTGCCGCCTCGCTCCCGGGCTCGATGGGGCAGGCATACGCTTGTGTCGGCTCAGTCGCAAACTCCGGCGGAACCCGGTACTGGCTCAGCTGGCCGTACATCTGCCAGCCTTCCGCGGGATTCTGGGAGTTGATCGACGAGCAACCGGCAAGATAGCGCAGCCCCATGTCACAAGCATACTGCGCGATCCCCCTCCACAGCAGCATCAACACCTCGGGCGTGCGGTGGTCCATGTGAATGCAGGCCCGGCCCAGCTCCAGAATCCCCGGCCGCAACGGCTCGTATGGCGCAAAATTGAACTCCTGCTCGGAGTAGTAACCGTGATTGCGCGCAGCCGTTGCGCCCGACTGCATCCGATACGTGCCCACGATGCGCCGCGATGGATTGCCCTCCTGCTTGTCCTCGACCAGCAGGTGCTCACAGCATTCGTCAAAGCGGTCTGTGTCCAGGCCGGTCTGATACGAGCTCGCGAGGCCCTCGCCCATCTCGAGGTTGAAGACGCGAAAGCGCAGCCGGTACGCAGCCTCGCGATCCTCCGCCGTTTCCGCCAGCCGCAGCCGATAACGGCCCACCTCGGCATGTACACGCGAAGCAGCGCGAGTTATCTCTGGAATGTAAGTGGGAAAGGCAAGTTCCACCAAGGCCGTGGAACCAAGGTCCAGCTTCAGCGGTACTTTGTTCCGCATGGTCGGGATCACGCGGACAGTATGCGCCGGAACAGATCAAAGGACGGTCAACATGGAGCAAACATGGCGCAAATATACCTATGCAACCGTAACATGCCAGTAACATCAAAGGCCCTCCGCGCGGGAGGGGCTTGGGGAAGGTATGAATAAGTCGGGATGAATGTCAACTTTGTTCAGGCAAGCAGCTTGAGCGATCAAAGCGCTGTTGTCTTGTAACAGGGCATGACTTCAGTTGTGCCGAAAATGCCGCAAAATGAAGGCGTCCTTTAGCCCCTGAGGGCGAGACCGTCCGCCCTGCGTTACTACTTCAACAAGATACTTGATGGTTGGTATAACTCGAAATCAGAGATGTTAGCAGCATCCGCCGGCAATCGAGGGAATCACCAGCACTTCATCGTCATCCTTGAAGTTATATTTCTCATTGCCCAGAAAGCGAATATCTTCCTCGTTCACATAGAAGTTGATGAAGCGGCGAATCTGGCCATCCTCTCCGCGCAGATGCTGGCGCAAAGCCGGAAACCGGTTCTCGATCTCAGTAACCAACTCGGGAAGATTCGCTGCTGTTGATGAAATTTCGCGTACGTTGTTGGTGTGCTTCTGAAATGCATTGGGTAACAGGACTCTAACGGACATAGCTTTCTCCCACCAGGCTCAGCGCCTGGTTTACCGCGTTGCGCTCTTCCACAAAGTTTTCGAAGTCGGTAAGCCTGGGCCGGATGGCGTGGCCCGGCTCGTACGCATCCTGCAGGCAGTCCGTCGTCTTCAGCCCGTTGCCGGTGATGCACGTAACGGTCAGCTCGTCGGGGCTGATGCGCCCATGCGCGTACAGCCGCGCGGTCACCGCGGTGGTCACGCCGCCGGCCGTCTCCGTAAACACGCCTTCAGTCTCCGCCAGTTCCTGGATGCCCGAAACGATTTCCACGTCCGACACATCCTCGGCCCATCCGCCCGAGGCGCGAATGGCGCGCGAGGCGTACGGCCCGTCAGCCGGGTTGCCGATGGCTAGCGAGCGCGCAATCGTCGATGGCCGCTGCGGCTCAATCACGTCGGTCCCGTTCTTCACCGCCGTCGAAATCGGCGAGCAGCCCGTAGCCTGCGCGCCAAAGAACTTCACCGGCTTGTCCTCCACCAGCCCCAGCGCCACCAGCTCGCTGAAGGCCTTGCGGATCTTGGTAATCAGCGACCCACCGGCCATGGGGCAGACAATGTTGTCGGGCAGCCGCCAGCCCAGCTGCTCGGCAATCTCGAAGCCCACCGTTTTCGAGCCCTCGGCGTAGTACGGCCGCAGGTTCACGTTCACGAAGCCCCAGTTGTAGCGGTCGGCAATCTGCGAGCAGAGCCGGTTCACGTGGTCGTAGTTGCCTTCCACGCGCACCAGCGTAGCCCCGTAGACCTGGGTGTTGAGAATCTTGGCCGGCTCCAGATCCGCGGGCACCAGGATGTAAGTCTTCAGCCCCTGGCGCGCGGCCTGCGCGGCCACGGCATTCGCCAGGTTGCCGGTCGAAGAACAGCCCACTGTGTCGAATCCAAACTCCTTCGCATTGGCCAGCGCAACAGCCACCACGCGATCCTTGAAGCTCAGCGTGGGCATGCAGACAGCGTCATTCTTGATGTAAAGATTGCTCGCGCCGATCCGCGCGCCCAGCCGCGGAGCCTTCATCAGCGGCGTCAGGCCCGCCGGGGTCACGGGGATGTAATTTTCCGGAACCGGCAGCAGGGCCTGGTAGCGCCACATATTCAGCGGTCCCTGGGAGATGGCTTCGCGGGTAAAGCGGGTGCGGGCCAGGTCGAGGTCGAAGCTGACCTCAAGGGGAGAAAAGCAGTCATCACAGATGGAAAGCGGTTGAATCCCGTAGGATTTGCCGCATTCCCGACATCGCAACTCGTAAGCAGTCGTCAAGAGTCCCTCGCATAGCTGCGAGTAACTGAAGGTGTACGAGCAGTGACCGGCTCAAAAATGAGCGAACGTGATAGGACTCGAAGTACAAAGCGAGCCGCCTCGGCCAAGAGTGCTGAAGCGACCCCCGAATCTCATGTTCCTCGCCATGGCGAGCAAGAGTTGACACCATACTCCCGTTTTGCGCGGGCAGGTTGTCGTGGCGTCACAGGGCTCGTCCCTCAACCACTCTGCATGAAACTCAGGCTTGCCCTTTGGGGGCAAAACTGAATGATTTGTTTTTATCACAGCCCCGGCAGGCGCGCAAGCCGGATTGCAGCGAACGGGGACATACGGCATTCCAATGGTCATTAATTGCAACAAAGGTGGCAGAGGCTCGCCCGGCCCGCCGCTGCGGCAGTTCCATCCAATCTCAGTTGCTATAAATCCGCACGTAATCCACCAGCATCTCGGAAGGAAACGGCGTCGTGCCATTCGGCGCCCCCGGCCAGTCCCCGCCAACCGCCATGTTCAGCAGGATGAAGATGCTCTGCCCCGCGTCAAACGGCCACGCCGCGCCTGCCAACCCGGTCAGGCTCGCAGTCGTATACGTCACATACGGCTGGGCCGGATTGTCCACGTAATAGGCCACGCTCCCCGGGCTCCAGATCATCCCATACGTGTGCCAGCCCGCCGCCGTCTGTCCGGCCGGAAAGTTGAACACCGTCCCCAGCCCAGTCCCTCCGGTAAACCCCCTTCCATGCACCGACCCCTCGTTCCAGTCCGGCGTCTTGGCCGCGTCAACCCGCTCCAGCACATCCATCTCGCCACAGGCCGGCCAATCCACCGTGCTGATGTTGTTGCCCATCAGCCACGCCGCCGGCCAGAATCCCTGCGCCTCCGGCACCTGGGCGCGGAACTCGATGCGCCCGTAGCGAAAGCCGAACAGCCCCTGCGTCTTCAGCCGCGCGGAGGTGTAAACGCCCGCCGACGTCTGCTGCGCCACAATGTGCAGGTAGCCATCCGTGCCCACGTACGCGCTGGGGCTGGCCGTCGAGCACGGCGCCACGTTCGATCCCCACGCGCAATACGTCTCCAGCTCCTGGTTCCCGAATCCGCCGCCGCCCGTGTCGTACGTCCACACCTGCGGATTGGGCTGCGCATTGGCGCTGGCGGCATTGGAAAACTCGTCGCTCCATACCAGCGTGCCGAAAGGAATATTGGCCGCAAAGCTCTGGCTGGTCACGCTGCTCGCGCTCATCCCGCTCGCCGTCGCAATCGCTTTCACCGTCAGGTTGGCCGCCACCAGAAATGGCGCCTGGTACTGCTGCGATGAAGCCGAAGGAGTCGAACCGTCTTCCGAGTAGTAGATCGTCGCGCCCGCCGTGGCCGAAGCCAGCGACACAACCACCGCGCCATTCTGCGCTGCCGCCGTACTCACCGTGGGCGCTGCTGCCGTCTGCCCCGCAGGTGAACCTGCCGCCACATCTGCGCCGCATCCGCACAACGCAACGCCCGCCAAAACCATCGCTGCCAGCATCGCCGCACCTGCCCGCATCAGAGCTCTCCAGCGTCGCAGCAGGGTTCGCCCCGCGCAGGCCGCCGCAATCATAAGACCATTAAGACAATCGATTTGTCAAACCTGCGCGATTCACAAAATGTCAGCCTCCATTCCATCTTTATCGAGCTCCAACCCACTCCAGCGAGCAAGAAAAAAACGAACGGCCAGGAGAGCGCCCGCAAAGGCATCGCGCCCCGGCCGTTCGAGGAGGACTCACATGATCTGTTTCGCCTTGGACCTACTCTCGCACAGGACTGCGTAATTCTCTGCAAAACGCGGCAGAGAGATTTCGCGGCGAAACCCACTTTGAGTCGAGCGCACGATTCGGGAATGTCCAGCCTATTGAGAGATTGCAGGCTATTCGGCAAATCCAGCAAAGTGCTGCCGCATCGCCTGCCGCAGCCGATCGCTGTCCGCGTCCTCCACCGCCTGGGCGATGCGCGCCACAATCTCCGCATTGGGCGCAATGCGGCCCACAGCATCAATCGCGGCCGGAGCCTCGCGCGCGTCGCGCGCAATCATCGCAATCAGAAAATCCATCGCCTCCGGCAACCGCGTCAGCGCAATCGCGCTCAGTAGCACCGCGCCAAACCACGCATCGGCGCCCGCCCGCCAGCGTGCCAGCAGCGCCGCCAGCGCCTCCGCCGAGCGCACCTCCGCCAGCGCAAACGCCGCCTCGGCCGCCGCATCTTCGCCGGCCTCCATCGCCCTGGCCACCAGCGGAATCGCCGCCACCGGCTCGAGCGAAAGCAGCGAGGAGTAGACCGCGCCCATCACCTCAGGCTCCGGCTCGGCCTTGGCCAGCAGTGAGCTCAGCCGCAGCAGCAGCGCCGCAGACACCCCACCCACTTGGCCAATGGCCCGCGCCGCCTCCGCGCGCACCGTCTTGTCGGTATCGGTCAGGGGCTCCAACAGCGCCGTCAGCAGGTCGGCATCCGAGATGCCAGGGCAAGCCACCAGCGCATGCGTGCAGGTCGAGCGCAGCGCACCGGCCGTGTCGGAAGACCCGCCCCACACCGGCTCCAGCTGGTGGTGCCGCATCCCGCGCAGGTACGCGTCCTTACTCCGATGCTCCAGCTTCACCAGTGTTTTTGAGAGCGCGTTCTTCGCCCAGCACTGCGGATCGCTCTTCACCGCATCAACAAAAAATCGATCGTACGCCGCCAGAACATCCGGCAACAGCGCGGTGAGTTCCGCATCGGCCACAAGCTTCGCGGCCTTGGAGACAAGAAAATTGTTGCGGTGCCCCAGCGCCCTGCGCAGGTGTTCAACGGTTTCAGCGCTGAACGCTCCGCCGGACTTCACCTGCTCTGACAGCGCCTCCAACTCCGCAAGCTCCTTGTCGAAGCCCCTCGACGAAGAGCTCGATTGCGCCGATTTGCCGGTTGATTTTGCGCTCATAAACTGCTCCGGGCTCGAACGTCACCTTTGTGCAAGACGCGCTGATCCAGCCTCTTTGCCGGGTGCCCCAGGTCTCGCCTTTGAGACCTGGGACCTCGGTCATACGCCCTCACGCCGGATCATAATTCAGATTAGGCCCCAGCCAGCGCTCCACCTCCGCCACGCTCATGCCCTTGCGCCCCGCGTAGTCCGCAACCTGGTCGCGACCAATCTTGCCCAGCGTAAAATACTTCGACTGCGGATGCGCAAAGTAGAGCCCGCTCACGCTCGAACCCGGCCACATGGCGAAAGACTCGGTGATCTGCATGCCGGTATTCGCCTCAACATTGAGCAACCGCCACAGCGTGCCCTTCTCGGTGTGATCCGGGCAGGCCGGGTAACCCGCGGCCGGGCGAATGCCGCGATACTTCTCATGGATCAGCTCGTCCGTGCTCAGGCCCTCCGCGCGCCCGTAGCCCCACTCATCGCGCACCCGCTTGTGCAGGCACTCGGCAAAGGCCTCGGCCAGCCGGTCGGCAATGGCCTCGGCCATGATCGCGTTGTAGTCGTCGTGCTTGGCGCGAAAATCGTCGCAAACCTTCTTCAGCCCAATGCCGCTGGTGACCGCGAATGCGCCGATGTGATCGCGCAACCCCGTCTCGCGCGGCGCAATAAAGTCAGAGAGCGACCGGCACGGCTGCATGCTCTCCGCCTGCGCCTGCTGGCGAAGGAAGTGGAACCGCTCCAGCACCTGGTCGCGCGCGTCCTCGCTGTAGAGCTCCACATCGTCGTCCACGGCGCTCGCCGGGAACAAACCATAAACGCCGCGCGCGGTGATCAGCTTCTCTGCGATCATGCGATCGAGCAGCGCGTTGGCCTCAGTAAATATCTGCCGCGCCTGCGCGCCCTGCCGTTCATCATCCAGAATGCGCGGGTAAACGCCCTTCAGCTCCCATGCGTGAAAGAACGGAGTCCAGTCAATGAACTCGCGCAGCGTGGCCAGCGGAAAATCGTCGAGCACGCGTACACCTGTGAACTCCGGCACGGGCACGTCTTCCACGCGCCACTCAATCGGCGTGCGCCGCGCGCGCGCCTGCTCAAGCGGCACCAGCGCTGCCCGCGGCGAAGCGTGCGCCTTGCGGAGCCGCTCATACTCCGCGCGATGCTGCGCCACAAACTCCGTCTTGCCGTCGTCGCTCAACAGGCTCGTCGTCACCGGCACGGCGCGGCTGGCATCGAGCACATGCACCACCGGCTGGCTATAGTGCGGCGCAATCTTCACAGCCGTGTGCGCGCGGCTCGTGGTCGCGCCGCCAATCAGCAATGGCTGCGTGAATCCCTGCCGCTCCATCTCCCGCGCCACATGCACCATCTCGTCGAGCGAGGGCGTAATCAGGCCGCTCAGCCCGATCAAATCGGCCTCCTCCTCTTTGGCGCGCTCCAGAATTTTTTCGCAAGGAACCATCACCCCCAGGTCGATCACGTCATAGTTATTGCAAGCCAGCACCACGCCCACAATGTTCTTGCCGATGTCGTGTACGTCGCCCTTCACCGTGGCCAGCAGGATCTTTCCCTGCGCCTTCACCACCTCGCCGGCCGCGGCCATGGCGGCCTTTTCGGCCTCCATGTAAGGCGTCAGATGAGCCACAGCCTTCTTCATCACGCGCGCCGACTTCACCACCTGCGGCAAAAACATCTTGCCCGCGCCGAAGAGGCTCGCGTCAAGCTGGGCCGTCCGCTGCTAGTGATCGAAGGCCCGCTGATGGACGGCATGAGCGTGGTGGGCGATCTGTTTGGCGCGGGCAAGATGTTTTTGCCGCAGGTGGCGAAATCGGCGCGC
>Ga0182030_10000790_pt1 | contig 62227 bp, 52 predicted proteins | sample 812S3MmetaG_FD_121299 | JGI IMG/M metagenome (GOLD analysis project Ga0182030, IMG submission 121299) | Permafrost microbial communities from Stordalen Mire, Sweden - 812S3M metaG (Illumina Assembly) | ecosystem: Environmental > Terrestrial > Soil > Wetlands > Permafrost | place: Sweden... | reverse complement strand
TTAGCGGTCGTAGAATAAGGGTATGGCAGGGCTCCGAGACATTCTTGATGAACGCGTGGTGGTCGGCGATTCCGCGCTTTGGGAGCGGATTGATTCGGGGACAAGTGCGTCTGCAACGCCCGATCAAAGTGCGGGGGGACGGGACCGTTCTTTCAACAGCGCTCGGATTCGGTGTTTTGCTTGCGGACATTGCTGTCCGATTGCGGAGGGGCAGCGCGGAGTTTGTAAGGTCCGGTTCAATCGGGGCGGAAAGTTGTATGTACCTTACGGGTATGTGGCGGGAGTACAGTGCGACCCAATTGAGAAGAAGCCCTTCTTTCATGCTATACCTGGGTCTCTTGCCTATAGCTTTGGGATGATGGGCTGCGATCTGCATTGCTCGTATTGCCAGAACTGGGTGACATCGCAGGCGCTGAGGGATGAGAAAGCGGTTGCGGGTGTTGCGGAAGCCGATCCTTGCGTGATGGTGGAAGATGCGCTGGAGCAGGGCGCGCGGGTAATGGTCTCGACGTATAACGAGCCGCTGATCACGAGTGAGTGGGCAGTGGCGATTTTTCGGGAGGCGCGCGCGGCGGGGCTGATGACGGCATATGTTTCCAACGGCAACGGGACGCCGCAGGTGCTGAAGTATCTGGAGCCGTGGGTTGATCTTTATAAGGTGGATTTGAAGTCGTTTGACGAGCGGCATTACAGGGAACTGGGCGGGCGGATCGAGCCGATTCTGGAGACGATTCAAGCGCTGCATGGGATGGGAATTTGGGTGGAGATTGTCACGCTGCTGATCCGAGGATTCAACGACTCGGATGAGGAACTGCGGCGGCTGACGGAGTTTGTGGCCAGCGTGTCGGTGGACATTCCGTGGCATGTTACGGCGTTTCATAAGGGCTATAAGATGACTTCTCCGGAGGACACGCGGGCGGAGGATTTGCTGCGGGCGGCGGAGATTGGACGCGCGGCGGGGCTGCGGTATGTGTATTGCGGAAATTTGCCAGGGCGCGTCGGCGGCCTTGAGGACACGCGCTGTCATCAGTGTGGCGAGACGGTGATTCGCCGTTGCGGGTATTTGATAGTGGATTACAGGTTGACCGCTGAGGGCGGTTGCTCGGCTTGTGGGGCTGCGATTCCAGGGCGATGGGCTCGGGAGTTTACTGGGCAGATTGCGGCGGCGCCTTTTCTGCCGCGCGAGCGTGCGGGATTGGTTAGAATCGGGACGCGATAGTTAGGTGCGAGCTACAAGCGTGCTGTACTTCACTGAGGTGCGCCGCCTGATCGAATGCGACGCGTTCCTGGTGAGGAAGAGATGCTTCGACTCCGGTTGAGCTCCGCCTTCGGCTCGCTCAATCCTCGCTCAGCATGACAAAAGTGAATATTCCGGTTCGTACATTCAAAGCTCTGCTGGCGGGATGCGTTTGTCTTGCCTCGTTTATTGGCGTGGGGTGCTCTCCGCGAGACTTCCTGACTCGGCGGCTGGCGACAGATTTGATTTTGCAGTCGGAGGCATTCAAGCTGCCGCAGACGTTCTGGCTGGAGACAGGCGTGGTCTCGAACAAGGACTTCAATTCCCCGGACTCGATGGTGTTGAGACGGCGGGGATGGACAGTGGGTACGCAGGAAAAGGCGTGTCCGGCGGGAGTAGAGCCGGCACCTTGCTGGGATGTGGAGTTGTCGCCGCTGGGAGCAGATGCGATCCGTCCGCTGATTGAGAGCGAGACCGGACGAGGACCGTTTGGGATTGAGGCAGCGCAGCGAACGCTGGAGGGGATTACGGGGATCAGCAAGGCGGGGAATGCGGCGGATGTGGAGTTCACGTGGCATTGGGCTCCGCTGAACCAAGTAGGAGCGGCGCTGTATGACGGCGGAGTGAGGTATCGGTCGGTGGTTGGTTTTCGCGCGTATGACGACGGGTGGCGAGTGGTGAACGGAGCGGTGCACAGCAATCAGACGATTGAAGAGGCGTTGCGAAATGCGGAGCCAATTGCGCCGTGAATCGTTTTGCCGTCTGAGTCAGCGCCGACAAGGGGAGCGCTCAAAGCTTGATTGGGCCCACAACTGGGGCACTAAGGTGTTATGTTTATAAAGCCTATTGTTGTAGTAGGATTTAGTGCGGAGCGGTGGAGAAGCACTTCGGACTGATCCCGTCGGCTCAATAATCCAAGATCGAGAGGTTGAGGCCTACTAATGAAGATCGCAAAGGATGTGACAGAACTCATAGGAAACACGCCACTGGTGCGGCTTAACAACGTAACACGCGGGGCGGCGGCGGAAGTGGTGGTAAAGCTGGAGAGCCAGAATCCGCTGGCGAGTGTGAAAGACCGCATCGGCGTAAGCATGATTCTGGAGGCGGAACGGGCGGGGAAAATTCAGCCGGGGAAGACAATCCTGATTGAACCGACCAGCGGGAACACGGGGATTGCGCTGGCATTTGTGGCGGCGGTGCACGGGTACAAACTGATCCTGACGATGCCGGAGACGATGAGCACGGAACGGCGGGTGCTACTGCTGGCATTCGGCGCGGAGATCGTGCTGACGCCGGGCCCGAAAGGAATGAAAGGCGCAGTGGCGAAGGCGGAGGAACTGCTCGCGAGTACACCGAACGGTTACATGCTGCAACAGTTCGATAATCCGGCCAACCCGAAGATTCACTTCGAGACCACGGGGCCGGAAATCTGGAACGATACGGATGGGCGCGTGGATTTTCTCATCTCCGGCGTGGGCACGGGCGGAACGCTGACGGGCGTAAGCCAGTACATCAAGCCCAAGAAGCCATCGTTCAAGGCGATTGCAGTGGAACCGGCGGACAGTCCGGTCCTTTCTGGTGGAAAACCTGCGCCGCACAAAATCCAGGGGATTGGCGCGGGATTTGTGCCGAGCATTCTGCGCAGGGATTTGATCGATGAGGTCATCACCGTGACGAACGACGAATCGATCGCGATGGCGCGGCGGCTGCCGCTCGAAGAAGGGCTGCTGGTGGGCATCTCGTCGGGCGCTGCGGTGGTGGCGGCGTTGAAGGTCGCGTCGCGGCCGGAGAATGCCGGCAAGCTGATCGTCGCGATTTTGCCGTCGTTTGGTGAGCGGTATTTGAGCAGCATTCTGTTTGAGCAGCTTCGCCAACAGGCGCTGGCGCTGCCGACGGTCGCAATGCCATGATCGGCTTCTTCAAATCGGTGCGGGAAGATATCACGGCGGTCTTTGAGACGGATCCGGCCGCGCGGTCGTACCTGGAAGTACTGTTCTGTTATCCCGGACTGCATGCGCTGTGGATACATCATGCGACACACTGGCTATGGGGGCATGGGTTCCGTTTTCCGGCCCGCTTTGGATCGCAGATCGCGCGGCTGTTGACGGGCATCGAGATCCATCCGGGGGCGGAGATTGGGCGGCGTCTATTCATCGATCATGGGATGGCGGTTGTGATCGGCGAAACCAGTATCGTGGGCGATGACGTAACTCTTTATCAGGGCGTGACGCTGGGCGGCACGGGCAAGGAAAAAGGCAAGCGGCATCCGACGATTGGCAACGGAGTGACGGTTGGTTCGGGCGCAAAAATTCTGGGCAACATCACGGTGGGGGACAACTGCCGCGTGGGCGCTGGATCGGTGGTGCTGCGGAACGTGCCAGCGAATTCAACCATTGTGGGCGTGCCGGGCCACATTGTGCTGCGTGACGGCAAGCGGGTGATCATTACCGATCCAAAGGAGATTCAGGATCCGCTGTCCGCAGTGATCATCAAGCTGGCGAAAGAAGTGCACGAACTGCGCGAGAAATTTCAAGAGCACTCGCACGAGACTCTGGGCGCCGAGCCGGACATGACGATCGACGAAGGATCGTCGTCGGAGTACATTGTGCCGGAAAAGTTGTTTCAAGAGGATTATCTGGATTATCAGATCTAGGCGACGGGTGTTTTAGGCTCCGAATACGTTGCCGTCGGCAGCCTACCCGGGATGCCGTATGGCGCGCTGCTGGCCGAATGGGAGTATAATTTTGCTATGCGTCGCCTTCCGACCTTCGCGGCGTTCCTCCTAATTCTTTTGGTCCCCGTGTGCATTCTGACGGTGCCGGTGTGCGCGCAGCGCGGCGGGCACGGGGGCGGGGGCAGCGGGGGGCACGGCGGATTTAGCGGCGGCGGTCATGTTTCGGCTAGTGGACACAGCTTTGGTGGCGGCGGAATCAGCGGGTCGCACCTGGGATCTAGCATGGGACCGCGGTCGGCGTCGCGCGGGTATGTTGGCTCGGGCGTAGCAGGTTCGCGGTCGTTTTATGGACGATCTGGTTACGGGCGCCCCGGTTATGGACGGTCTGGCGGGACGCGTTTCACTATTCGAACACGCCCGGGATATCGATACGGATATCCCTATTACGGATACTACGGATATTACGATCCCTACTGGTGGTCGGATTCGGGATCATCGTCGGATCAGGACGATGCCGGGCAGCGTCAACTTGCCAACCAGATGAATCAAGACAATCTCGATGAGCAGCAGACGCTACAGGATCAGGACGCTTACGCTCAGCCGATGCGTGGGCCGCGCGGTCAGTCGGCCAGAGAAGAAGCGCGGAACGAGCCACAGACGGTGCTGGTGTTCCGCGACCAGCATCAGCGCGAGATTCAGAACTACGCGATTGCGGACGGGCTGATTTGGAACTTTACGACGGCACGCACAGAAAAAATTCCTCTTGCCGTAATCGATATTCCCGCCACGATTAAAGCGAACGACGATCGCGGAGTCGATTTCAGGCTGCCTAGCGACGGCGAAGGGCAGTAGCTGCCTATTCGATCTCGCTGAATTTCCGCTCCTGTGGATAAGTTAGACGTTTTCCTCTCGTTTTGACCGGATAGAATTACTCCAAAGAAAATCACGCAAAAATCTATGTCTGAATTCGTACATCTGCATCTGCATAGCGATTATTCGCTGCTGGACGGCGCTTGCGACGTTGAGAAGCTGGTGGAACGCGTTGAGGAACTGAAGATGCCGGCCGTCGCCATGACGGACCACGGCAACATTTTTGGCGCTGTGCATTTTGTGAATGCGGCGCACAAGGCAGGCGTGAAGCCGATTGTCGGCTGCGAGCTGTATATCTGCAAGAAAGACGACCACGACATACGGCGCACACCGCCCGAAGGCGATACCTATAACCACCTGCTGGTGCTCGCTGAAAACGAAGAAGGTTATCGCAACCTGGTGAAGATCACGTCGGAGGCGTCGCTGCGCGGGTTCTATTACAAGCCGCGGGTAAGCAAGAAGTTTTTGGCGGAGCACTCGAAAGGCCTGATTGGACTTTCGGGCTGCCTGAAGGGCGAAGTGGCCGAGCGGCTGACGGAAGGAAACTACGAGGCGGCGCGCGGGGCGGCGGCGTTCTATAGCGATATTTTTGGGAAGGACAATTTTTTTCTCGAGATTCAGGACCAGGGGCTGGAGATGGAGCACCGCATTCACGCGGGATTGTTCCAACTGGAGAAGGATCTGGGATTGCCTCTGGTGGCCACGAACGACAGCCACTATCTATGCGAGGACGACGCGCACGCGCAGGATGTGATGCTCTGTATTCAGATGGGGAAATCCGTGCTGGATACGAACCGCATGAAGTTCGAGGGCACGCAATTTTATGTGAAGAACGGCGAGGAGATGTTGCGCGTATTCAAGGACTCTCCGGATGTGGTGAAGCGGACACTGGCGATTGCGGAGCGGTGCAATTTGCGGCTGGAAAAAGTGCCGAGTCCGTTTCCGCGTTTTGACGTGCCGGATGGATTCACGCCGGACAGTTATTTCGAACACATCACGCGCGAGGGCTTTGCGCGTCGGCTGGAAGCGTTGCGGCCGCTGTCGAGCGCGGGTCGGTTAAAACATTCGCTGACGGACTACGAGCAGCGGCTGGCGCGCGAGATCGCAATCATCCAGCAGATGAAGTTTGCGGGATATTTTCTGATTGTGTGGGACTTTATACGCCATGCGAGGGAGTTGGGGATTCCGGTGGGTCCGGGCCGAGGATCGGCGGCGGGCGCGCTGGTAGCGTATTCGCTGGGGATTACGGACATTGACCCGTTGCAGCACGAGTTGCTGTTCGAACGCTTCCTGAACCCGGAGCGGATATCGATGCCCGACATCGACATTGACTTCTGCATGAACCGGCGCGGCGAAGTAATCGAGTACGTCACGAAGAAATATGGGCGCGAGAATGTGGCGCAGATCATCACGTTCGGAACGATGGCCGCGAAGGCAGCGATCAAAGATGTGGGACGCGCCATGGATATGCCATACGCCGATGTGGACCGCATCGCGAAAATGGTGCCGACGACGCTGAATATCAAGTTGGACGACGCGCTGAAAGAGTCCGCGGCTCTTGCAGATGCGTACGAGAAGGATCCGCAGGTGCGGCAGTTGATGGACACGGCGCGGAAGCTCGAAGGACTGGTGCGAAATTCGGGCGTACACGCGGCAGGAGTGGTGATTTCGCCGCGTCCGCTAATCGAGCTGGTGCCGCTGCATAAGACGAAGAACGACGAAATTGTAACGGCGTTCGATATGGTTGCCATCGAGAAGATGGGCCTGCTGAAGATGGATTTTCTTGGGCTGACGACGCTGACGATTCTCGACGACACGCTGAAGCTGATTGCGCTAAAGGGAACCCAGCTCAAGCTGGACGACATTCCACTCGACGACGAAAAAACGTATCAGGAAGTATTTCATCGGGGATTGACGTCGGGCGTATTTCAGTTTGAGTCGCACGGAATGCGCGACGTGCTGCGGCGTTATCAGCCGAACTCCATCGAGCACCTGACGGCACTCAATGCGCTCTACCGCCCAGGCCCGATGGCCATGATCGACGACTTCATCGAGCGCAAACAGGGGCGCCGCAAGATCGAGTATGACTTGCCAGAGTTGAAAGAGATCCTGCAGGAAACGCTTGGCGTATTTGTCTACCAGGAACAGGTGATGCAAGCGGCCAACAAACTCGCCGGCTATTCCCTGGGCGAAGCGGATCTGTTGCGGCGCGCCATGGGAAAGAAAAAGGCCGAGGAGATGGCGGCGCAGCGCGAGCGCTTCGTGCAAGGGGCATTGCAGCGTGGGTTTCCGCAAAAGAAGATCGAAAAGATTTTCGATTTGATGGCGCAGTTTGCGGGATACGGGTTCAATAAATCGCACTCGGCGGCGTATTCGCTGCTGGCGTATCACACGGCGTATTTGAAGACGCATCATCCGCTGGAATTCATGGCGGCGCTCCTGACTTCCATCACGGGCGATACGGACAGCGTGGTGAAGTACATCAACGAATGCCGCGAGATGGGGATTGCAGTTGAGCCGCCGGATATTAATATCAGCGACGCGAATTTCACTCCGCATGCGGCAGCAATTCGCTTTGGGCTGGCCGCGGTGAAGAACGTCGGCGGGAATGCGATTGAATCGATTGTGGCGGCGCGCAAGAAGTTGGGTCGACCTTTCCGCTCGCTGTATGAGTTCTGCGAAGAAGTTGACTTGAGGCTGCTGAACAAGCGCGTTCTGGAGTCGCTGATCAAGAGCGGCGCGATGGACTGCTTCGGACGGCGGGCGCAGGTGATGACGGCGTTGGACAAGGCGATTGAGCGGGCGCAGAAGGCGCAGCGCGACGCGGAATCCGGACAGCACGGGCTGTTTGGCGTGTTTGCGGATGAACTGTCGGAGCAGGCGAACGATGCGTTGCCGAATGTGCCGGACTGGGATGAGCAGACAAGGCTGGCGGCAGAAAAGGAAATTCTTGGCTTCTATATCACCGGACATCCGCTGGAAAAATACAAAGACAAGCTCACGGATTTGAATGCGCTCTCCACCGAAGACCTTGGTGCGATGAAGAAATCGACCGCGAAGGATGAAAACATTACGACGGCGGGGCTAATTACCGGACTGCGGGTCGCGAAGTCGAAACGAAGCGGGGAACTGTGGGCACAGGCGGCTCTGGAAGATATGTACGGCAAAGTTGAGCTGCTGGTTTTTCCGGAGGCGTACAAGAAGCTCGCTGAGAAAGTGAAGCTGGAAGTTCCGGTGCTGGTGCGCGGGGGCGTGCGCATCGAAGAAGGCGCGAGTCCGAAGATCACGGCGAACGACATTATTCCGCTGGACGAGGCGCGCGTGCCGCTGCCGAAGGCGATACGTATTCGGCTTCTTCTTGCCACAGCGAGTGATGGAACGGTGGATGCATTGCACCTGCTTTTCCGCGAGCGGCAGGGCGACGCCAAGGTGTTGTTTGATTTGGAGCGCGATGGGGATTTTATGGTGGTGATGGAAGCCGAAGGCTATAATGTGATGCCAGACCGCAATTTCATGGTTCGGGTCGAGGAATTGTGCGGGCGCGGTTGTGTGCGGGTAATTAGTTGATTATTGAACCTGACGCTAACGCCGTTCCGCGTCCGGAGTTTTAGCAGCTGGCTTTTGCGCGGACAAGAGTGCCCGCGCCACACCGATGCGTAGAACGAAAACAAAGCCGGTAGAAGCACAACATACGGGCGCGGGTACGGCGGTGGCTGGCGCCGAATTTTTACTCTCGATCGTGGAGCACCATCATACGCACGGGAATGGAAACGGCATCAAGATGGAATCTGGAGTGAAAGCGCGGCAGGAACTGGGCAAGATCGAGGAGCAGATTGCGCGGCTCGAGAAAGTTGACGGGCAAGGTGACGAGACGCGGCGGCAGATACGGCAACTGCACGAGCGGGTGGACGAATTGCGGCGCGAAATGACGTCGCAGTCGACGGCATGGGAGCGCACAAATCTGGCGCGGCATCCGCAGCGGCCTTACACACTCGACTACATTGAGCGCATATTTACCGACTGGAGCGAGATTCACGGCGACCGTGGATTCCGCGACGATCCCGCGATTGTTTGCGGGATGGCGCGTTTTCATGGCGACGAAGTAATCGTCATCGGGCAGCAGAAGGCGCGCGACGCCAAACAACGTGTGTATCGTAACTTTGGAATGCCGCATCCGGAGGGGTATCGGAAGGCGCTGCGGGTGATGAAGATTGCGGAGAAGTTTGGGCGGCCGGTGTTGAGTTTTGTGGACACCGATGGCGCGTATCCGGGGCTGCACGCAGAGGAACGCGGGCAGGGCGAGGCAATTGCGCGGAATCTGCTGGAGATGTCGCGGCTGGAAGTGCCAATTATTGCGACGGTGATCGGAGTGGGCGGAAGCGGCGGTGCGCTGGCGATTGCCGTGGCCGACCGCGTGCTGATGATGGAGAACTCAGTTTATTCGGTGATTTCGCCGGAGGGATGCGCGTCGATCATGTGGCGCGATGCGAGCAAGAAGGAACTGGCCGCCGAAGCGATGAAGATTACCGCGAATGATATGAGCGAGCTGGGATGCATTGATGGCATCATCCCCGAGCCTCCGGGAGGAGCGCATACCGATCATGCGCGGGCCGCCGAGTTGCTAGACCAGGCGTTGACACAACAACTGGCGGAGTTGAAGAAGCTGCCGGCGCGGGATCTGCTGGAGGCACGATATCAGAAGTTCCGCAAGATAGCGCAATTCTTTCAATCGGAATAGGGCGCGAGTCCTCCTAAGAGTTTTGGCCAGGAGGCTCCTCACTTAGTACCGGGAAGAAGCGTTAACCGCGAGGTACATAGAGCTTTCCCTCCTGTTTCGCGTTCTTGAATGACTCTCCTGTCACCTTTGCCCACGTTGACGGTTTGTTTTCTGTATGATATCGTGATATCACTGATTGAGGATATTCGGTTATGGCTCAATTTGTAGTTCGCAATGTGGAGGGTTCGGTGAAGCTGCGCTTACAGCGCCGGGCGCGGCGCAACGGCCATAGCATGGAAGAAGAAGTTCGCGACATTTTGCGAGACGCTGTCAAGGATGAGTCTTCGCAAGTCGGCGGCCTTGGGTCGGAGATCTCCGCTCTATTCTCCAGTGCAGGATTAGGAGCCAACATTCCTGAATTGCGGGGATACGAAGTCGATCTTGTGGACTTCGAAAAATGATTGTTCTCGATACCAATGTGCTCTCCGCCCTGATGCAGGAGTCACCGGATAGGAAGGTTGTGGACTGGCTGGACGGCCAAGCGCGAACTTCAATCTGGACGACATCGATTACGGTTTTTGAAGTCCAATTTGGATTGCGGGTTCTGGCGCATGGAAAGCGCAGGGCGTCGCTGATGCAGGCATTTGACGGGCTTCTCGACCGGATGGGCCGCCGAGTGGCTCCCTTTGATACGGCCGCTGCCGAGGAGGCTGTGGATCTCATGGCGATGCGGCGCAAAAAAGGGCGTCCCGTGGATTTGCGTGACACCATGATCGCCGCAATTGTTCTTGCCCAACACGCCACGCTGGCCACGCGAAACGTCGGTCACTTCGGCGAAATCTCCGCTACCGTGATTAATCCCTGGGCCGCGTAATTTGTCGGCGCGCGCTGCTGCGGTCTGTTCGACCCTACAAGATCGGCAGGTGGAGGCACGGTTGCACCATGAAATCGAGGATGTTGATTTGTTTTAACGCTTGCTCGACTAGAGAGGTGGGGCATTCCTCGAGCGTGATCAAAAGCGGCAGATGAGATTTGGAGGAGTTGGGTTTCTGGAGCACGGAGAGGATGTTGATTTCGCTCTTGGCGAGAATCGAGGCTAGGCTGGCGATGATGCCGGGGCGGTCTTTTACCAGGAAGCGCAGGTAGTGTTTGGTGACGAAGTCGGAGGTGATGGTGGGTGATTGATGGCGAGGGCGTCCTGCTTCGCCATTGGGCGCATGCTCGGCACGAATGATGGCAAGAATGTCGGAAACCACCGCGACCGCCGTGGGATGGCCGCCGGCGCCGTGTCCACCGAAAACCGTTTCGCCGCCGTAGAGGCCTGTCGCCATGACGAGGTTCTGGCTTCCTTCGACGCGCGCCAGCGGAGAGTTGAGTTCGACAAGAGCGGGCTCGACGGCCGCGAACAGCTTACCGCTCTTCAATTCCGCGCGAGAGATCTGGCGGATAGTGCAGCCTAACTGGCTGGCATTCTCGAAATCCACAGCATCAATCGGCGCGATAGAACGCGCGACAATGCTGGTCGCGGGTAGATCGCAGTGCAACGCGACGCGCGCGAGGATGGTCAGCTTGGCGCGCGCGTCGAGGCCGTCGATGTCGTCGGTGGGATCGGCTTCGGCGAAGCCCAGCTTTTGCGCCTCGCGCAGGGCGGTGGCGAAAGGCACGCCGTTTGCCTCAATCTGACTGAGGATGTAATTGCAGGTACCGTTGAGAATGCCGTAGATCTTGAACAGCTCATCGCCAGCGAGGCCTTGATGCAATCCGGAGATGACGGGCACACCACCGGCTACGGACGCGCCGAACTCGATTTGCTGCTGCATTTGCTGCGCGAGCGCGATCAGTTCGGGGCCGCAATGGGCGATGAGCTGCTTGTTGGCGGTGACCACGGATTTGTGCGAGGTGAGTACGCGGCGAATCCAGTCTTCGGTGGGCTGCAGGCCGCCCATAACTTCGACGACGATATCGGCGCCAGAGGCGAGAATGTCGTCGATGTTTTCGGTCCAGACGACGTCAGCGGGAAGCCAATCGACTTTTTTGCGCGCTACGTTGCGATTAAGAATATGTGTCAGGCGCAGATGAGTATTACGGCGCTCCACCAAAATTTTGGCGACGGAGCTGCCCACGGTGCCGAAGCCGAGCAGGGCGACCTTGCAGATGGGTGCTCCATTAGCGTTGCCGCCGGCGGTGGAATCGAGTTTAAGAGTGCCTGGCATTTCAATTATTCCCGAGATTTGGGGTAGGGATAGTTTACGGCAATCGCCGCTGCGGGGTTGGGCTGGGAAATGGCGTAAAAATGTTTTGGGGCAGTTTTGAAGGCCGTCGTCGCGAACGGCATACCTTCAACGCTGCCCCAACTTCGAGGATACCGTTGACGATTGTCGCGTGTTTCGGAGCAGGGAATCCGTGATGGGGATCACGGGCTGATGGTTGTTGTGCGGGAATCAGCCGGCACCCCGGCGCAGTCGGAACGCTGCCCTGAGTCCCAACTTGAACGACGATCGTCACCATCCGAAATCCCCCGCCATGGCAAAGCTCGGACAAGTACCCACTACCCGCATGAGATCGGCAAGGTTAATCGTTTTGGAACCCACGATGTCGTGTGCCAGAGCGCTGGGCAGGGCGCTATAATGAAGAGGTTTCGCTCCTCTACTCATGAACGTTCCGGGCATGGGGTTGCCCGGTTTATGGGTTGCACGTTCAAGAACGTTGATCGTCTAGACAAGAAAGGTATAGGAATGGCCACTACCGATATTGTGCCCCGGGAATCATCCGGTCAGCTGGGGCAGCGACGCGTTGTCAACGACATGAGCATACAGGTTGCGACCGTGAATGGGTCGGGGTCGCAGAGTTCGAACACGGTGCTGCTGCGCAGCATTTTTCAGATGGGCGTGCCGATTTCGGGCAAGAATCTTTTTCCCTCCAACATTGCAGGCCTGCCGACGTGGTTCACCATTCGCGCCAATAAAGACGGGTACATCGCGCGCAAGAAGGAAATCGATTTACTGATTGCGATGAACGCGGAGACAGCGCAGGAAGATGTGAAAACGCTGGCGCCGGGAGCGAGCGTGCTTTACGACGAGCCGCTTGCGCTCGACAAACTGCGCGACGATCTGATTTTTTATGCCGTGCCCTACGACAAACTGGTGGCGGCCGTGTGCACGGAAGCCAAGCTGCGCAAGCTGATCAAGAACATGATTTACGTCGGCGTGGCGGCGCAGTTGCTGGAGATCGATTTCGCCGAAGTGGAAAACGCTATCCGCAAGCAGTTTGCGACCAAGGCGAAAGCTGCGGCATTGAACCTGGCTGCTGCCAAGGCGGGCCACGATTATGCGGCGGCGAATTTGAAGAAGCGCGATCCGTTCTATATCGCGCGCATGGATAAGACTAAGGGCATGATCATTGTCGACGGCAACTCCGCCGCCGCGATGGGTTGTATGTTTGCCGGATGCACCGTGGTGACGTGGTATCCGATTACTCCGTCATCGTCGCTGGTGGAGACGATGATCGACTACATGAAGGAATATCGCGTTGGGCCCGATGGCAAGGCGACCTTTGCGATTGTGCAGGCGGAAGACGAGCTGGCTGCGATTGGTATGGTGATTGGCGCGGGATGGGCGGGGGCGCGGGCGATGACGGCGACGGCTGGTCCAGGAATTTCGCTGATGGCGGAGTTTACGGGGCTGGCGTATTACGTGGAAGTGCCGGCCGTGATCTGGGATATTCAACGGGTGGGGCCTTCAACCGGGCTGCCGACGCGGACTTCGCAGGGCGATATCCTCTCAACGGCGTTCCTGAGTCATGGCGATACCAGGCACATCATGCTGATTCCGGATTCGGTGAGCGAGTGTTTCAGCATGGCGCAGGATGCGTTCGATCTGGCGGAGCGCTTTCAGACACCGGTGTTCGTGATGTCGGATCTGGATTTGGGGATGAATAACTGGATGTCGGATCCGTTTCCTTATCCGGAGAAACCGATTGAGCGCGGCAAGGTGCTGACGAAGGAAGATATCCAGAAGCTGGGCGGATTTGCGCGCTACAAAGATGTTGACGGCGATGGCGTGGGCTATCGAACGTTGCCGGGAACGAATCATCCGGCGGCGGCATATTTTGCGCGCGGCAGCGGACACAATGAGAAGGCGCAGTACAGCGAGCGTCCGGACGATTTCGAGCGCAACATGGAGCGCATCAATAAGAAATTTGAAACGGCGCGCTCGTTTGTGCCGCGTCCCGAACTGGCGGGCACGGGTAAGGCGAAGATCGGCATCATCGCCTACGGCACTTCGCACTGGGCGATCATTGAGGCGCGCGATCAACTCGCGAAAGAACATGGAGTGGAGACGGATTATTTGCGGCTACGGGCGTATCCGTTTACGCGCGAGGTGCATGAGTTTATCGAGCGTCACGAACGAATTTATGTGGTCGAGCAAAATCGCGACGGGCAGATGGCGAGCCTGATCAAGCTGGACATCAAAGCCGAACTGGTAACGCGGCTGCGGTCGATTTGCCACATTCATGGATTGCCGATCGATGCGCGGTCGGTGACCGACGAACTGATGATGATGGAGGGTAAGTAAATGGGAACCACGGGAACACCGACTTCAACTCCTGCGCCAACTCCAAAGACGAATCGGATTGGTTTGCAGGTAGTTGACTATCGCGGCGGCAAGACCACGCTGTGCGCGGGCTGCGGGCACAACGCTATTTCGGAGCGCATTATCGATGCGATGTATGAGATGGGCGTGCCACCGGAGCGCGTCGCGAAGTTCAGCGGGATTGGGTGCTCGTCGAAAAGTCCTGCGTATTTCATGAACCGCTCGCACAGCTTTAATTCCGTACACGGGCGCATGCCGTCGGTGGCAACGGGGGCGATGCTCGCAAATAAGGATCTGCTGGCGCTGGGCGTGACCGGCGATGGTGACACGGTCTCAATCGGCGCGGGACAGTTTGTGCACCTGATGCGGCGGAATCTGCCGATCATTTATGTGATCGAAGACAATGGTTGCTATGGGCTGACGAAGGGGCAATTTTCAGCGACGGCGGATTTGGGCTCGACGCTGAAGAGCGGTATCGCAAATGACCTGCCTCCCGTAGATACTTGCGCGATGGCGATTCAGCTGGGCGCGACGTTTGTGGGGCGCTCGTTCTCGGGAGACAAGAAGCAGCTGCACACCATGCTGAAAGCGGCGATTGCGCACAACGGGACGGTCATGCTGGATGTGGTTTCTCCGTGCGTGACGTTCAACGATCACGAGGGGTCTACGAAATCGTACAAGTACATGCAGGCGCACGAAGAGCCGCTGCACGAGGTAAGCTTTGTGCCGTCGTTTGAAGAGATCAACGTCGATTACGATGCGGGGACGACGTTTGAAGTGACCATGCATGATGGATCGAGCCTGCGTCTGCGCAAGCTGGAAGAAGAATACGATCCGACGGACAAGATCAAAGCCGTGCACCGGTTGATGGAATCGCATGCGAAGGGCGAAGTGCTGACCGGGGTGTTCTACATCAACGCGAAAGCTCCCAGCTTTATCGACATGCTGAATGTGACGGACCAGCCGCTGGCGACGTTGCCGGAATCGATGACGCGGCCGAGCAGGGAAGCGCTGGAGAAGTGCATGGCGGAGTTGCGGTAGCAGTGGGCAGTGGTTGGTGGGCAGTGGTCAGCAATTCGGTGGTTAGTGAGCCGGTCCCACGCGGACCGGCTTTGTTTTTAGATGGAGAGTCGCTCGGTTGCTCACAGCTGCCGAGCTTTGCTCGGCTTGGAGGGGCGATAGCGCCCTTCCCAACACTTATTTATCCACAACATTATTGGCACTACAACGTCAGCACGACACGGAATCTCGCTTTTCCGCTGATCATCTGTTGATACGCTTCGGCTGCCTTTTCCAGCGGATATTTCTCGATCATCGGGCGGACGCCGCTTAGGACACTGAACTTCAGTGTGTCCTCCCAGTCGATGGCGGAGCCGGAAGGCCAACCCTGAATGCCGCGGCGCTGGGCGATCAACTGAAGTGGAGTGACGGTCAGAGACTCGATGCTTGCGCCTACGACCATCATCTTGCCGGCGGGACCCAAGCCGTCGATCAGGGCCGACATGGATTTGGAGTCGGGCGCGGTGGCGAGAATCACGTGCGCTCCGCCGAGCTTTTGCAGCGCGTCGGCGGGATTGCCGGCGCCGGAATCGATGTAGTCATGTGCGCCGAGTTTGCGGGCGAGCGGCTCTTTGTCGGCGCCGCGTCCGATGGCAACGGTGCGGAACCCCATCTGCCGCGCGTATTGAACGCCGAGATGGCCGAGGCCTCCAATGCCTTGCACGGCAACCAAATCGCCCTGGCGCGCACCCGAATTGCGCAGTGCGTTGTAGACGGTAATACCGGCGCAGAGCAGCGGCGCGGCTTCGGCGGCGGGCAGGTCTTCTGGAATTGCGGCGACCGCTTCGGCATTCGCGAGAGTGTATTCGGCATAGCCGCCATCATGAGAGATACCGGTGATCTGTCCATTCTTGCAGAGCGTGAAATCGCCGCGGCGGCAGGATTCGCAGGTGAAATCATGGCCTCCATGCCAGCCCACGCCGACGCGCTGGCCGGGTTGCCACTGCGTGACTCCGTCGCCGACGGCGTCGACGCGTCCGGCGATTTCGTGTCCGGGGACGCGCGGGTATTGGATTCCAGGCCAGTGGCCTTCTTTTACGAGCGCGTCGCTGTGGCAGATGCCGCAGGCTTCAACCTTGACGCGGACCTGGCCGCGAGCTGGGTTGGGAATATTGCGTTCGACGAGTTCAAAATTTCCACCGGGCTTGCTGATTTGGACGGCTTTCATGCGGGGCATAGAGACTCCTTATTATTTGGAATTCATGCGCGGAGAAGGCAACCACCTAAAGATGACGGAGACGGGCGAAACGACTCGGGGGACGGGGAATTATTGCCGCCCAATCGCACCAGTGAGTGCAATAGAGACTGTCAAGAGTTATTGCGGGGTGCTACGTTTAATTCAGCGGATCTTCGCCGATGCAACCTAACAAGGAAGTTGAACGCGTAGGGAACGATCCCCGCCAACATGCAGAAGAGACATATCTCATAAAAATAAAGGCCTGGAAATCCTACTATCTGAACGAAATCATATCCGCGCCTCCAAGCGACCACGAGATACGAACCCACAATACAAAGAACCAGCGCAAGCCAGAGCACGTTCATCCATCGATGACTTCGATGTTCGTCCATCAACTCCCCCGAAAACTTGTCTGATTGTTCTGTTACTTCTTCTTCGTCTCTTCCCCCTCAAACGAGTGTTCGGGGCTTTGGCCGGGCTCGGGGAAATCGCTGTCGGCGCCTTCGACCAGAGGATTCTTGTCGCGGTGAGAGAGCTGGCCGTTCATGGAATTGTTTCCGGCTTGGCCGCGCTCGTCGGGCTCCTGGGAGCCTTTGCCACGGTCGGCATCGTTGCGGAGATGATCGCTGGCGCTGTTGGGCATATCGGAGAACCTCTTTCTATAAGTATCCTTTACCTGGGGAGCTGCCATTGAGCGCCCACAAAAAGCTTAACCACAGAGGACACAGGGGTGCACTGAGGAATCCCAGATCGCTCTATCAGAACTTCCTTCGGCGTTTTCAGGCTACGCTTAAAGGTGGGGATGAGCAACCGAGTTTGGAATCCAAGGATCGTCTTCCAAGGATCGTCGAAGGATGCAAACCTTCTCGGCTGGTGCTGCCTGCAAGAGGCTTAACCACGGAGGGCACGGAGGTGCATGGAGGAAATCCAAGCTTTCGGTGCTCGATTCCATAGGTGCAAGATCCAATTTCTCACTCGAACCGGCCCTATCCGGCTCGCTCAAATCGAATCCAGGCCCTTCACTCAATCCTACTTCTCCCCGGTGGGCACAGGCCGAACCCCGTTTACGAAATGGGCTGTAAGTTGTTGTAATGGCTGCTATCGGGAAATTTTATCGTCCTTTAACAGGGTCTTTCGTCTAAGATAGATCATGGCTAGCAATAATCGTAAACACTATTTATTTGCCAGCGACTTCGATCAGACGCTGACCTTCAACGATACGGGCTACGTTCTGAGCGAGCTGGTGGGCATTTCTCTTCAGGAATTCGAACGCAAAATCAAGGGCATGGCGGCGCTGAACCTAGTGCAGCAGGGCGCCGAGCTCTCCTACCTGTTGCTGCACGACCCGGAGTTTCGCGCCAAGGTGCGGCGCCACCATTTAATTGAAGTTGGGAAGCGCATTCGCCTGAAGGAAAACATTCAACAGGTGTACGACATTCTGGATCAGCGGATTGACGGCTACCACTTCGATTTTTACGTGCTGTCGGCTGCGCCGGTGGAGGTGATTCAGTCGGCGCTGGAAGGGATTGTGCCGCGCGACCACATTTTCGGAACGGAATTCAAGTACAACGCGAGTGGCGAAGTTGAAACATTGGTGCGGGCAACGGCGGGCTATGGAAAGGTGGCTCGGCTGGAACAGCTGGCCGCGGCATTGGAGTTGCCGCTGGATCACGTGGTGTACGTTGGCGATGGCAGCTCGGATATCCACGTGATGCTGCACGTGAACCGGCATGACGGGTTCACAATCGCGGTTTCAGAATCGAAGCATGTAGCGCAGATCGCGAAGCGGACCGTGCTCGGCGACAATGCACTGGCTTCGCTGGTGCCGATTCTCGAAGAGATCGCTGGATGGTCGCGGCCGCGGATTCGCAGGCTGTTCGAATCGTATGGATTCCTGATCCAGGGTTGGGAAAGCGTGCAGACCGATTGGGTCACGCTGCGAGCCAGTTCGCCTGGTGAGCAAGCCGCCGCGGCTGACGCGGGGTAAGTCGTTGCGGGACGTGACTTCATGCAACTAATCTTCAGTAAGCGGGTTTCTTAGTGGGCGAGCTGCGTCTTGCGGCTGGAGATTGATTTGTGCCTGACAATCCTGGGTTCATGAGAACCGTTTTGTTTCTATTGCTGATGGGGATTTGCGTTGTCGAGCTTCACAGTCAGGCGCAAGCGCAGCAGCCGGCGACTCCTCGTGGGATTGATGCCTTGCGCCAAACGGCTTCCTCGAAAACCGAGTTCACGCTGGATCACTCGATGCTGGTGCTTGCTTCGAAGCTCGACCCCGGCGATGAGGATTTGCGGCGGGTGATTGCGGGAGTGAGCGGCGTCGAGGTGCACAGCTTTCGATATCCGAGGCCGGGAATGTATACTCCCGAAGCGCTGAATTCCGTGAAGGACGAATATCGCAGTGGAGGCTGGAAACAGATAGTGAACAATCACAAGGACTCCAAGGGCGCTGTGGCGGATGCGTGGGTTCGCATGGAGAATGATGCGGTGAGTAACGTGGCCGTTTTGCTGACACGGGCCAGCGAAGTCGACTATGTGGTGGTGAGTGGATCGATCAGCCCTATGGATATGTCGCACCTCGGCGGGCACTTTGGAATTCCGAAGATTGAGGGTGGAGTAATGGTGCCGAATGAGCGGAAGTAGTTGGTCTCGGCTCCGGTTACGAGCTCACCCTTAAAGAACGCGGCAACGATGGGGCGGCGGCCTTGGCGCGTCGATTTACTTGCCGATTCTGCTGTCTTGATTACTTGATTACTTGCGGCTTCTTTGCGCTGCCACGGGTTGGCCGAGTTTTTTTAGCTTGTCGCGGGCCTGGATGGCCTCATTAGTTTTCGGATAACGCTGAATCACGTGCTTGAGTTCCTGCACGCCTTCGTCTTTCTTGCCGAGTTCGATTAACGCAAATCCTTTCTTGAGTTGAGCCGATGCGGCTTTCGTTCCGCTGGGAAAATTCTGCAAGACTAAGTCGTAATCCGTTACCGCTTTTTGATAGTCGCTTGCCTTGTAGGCAATTTCCGCCAGGTAAAAATGCGCATTTCCGGCAAGGTCGGTGTCCGGATAGAACTTGATGTAGTCGCTGAACTCCTGGATCGCGAGATCGTTGTTGCCGCCGTTGTAATCGCGCAGAGCGTTGTTATAGAGAACATCGGGCGGAGGCGCCTGCTGCATGGCCTGTTGTTGCTGCTGCGCCTGTGTCTGCTGCGCGGCCAGGGATTGCTGCGAGGCCTGCATATCCTCAAATTGCTTGCTGAGCTTGGCAAGGCGGACTTTGAGTTCGTCCATGGTGTCGTTGAGGGCTTGAATCTGGCCGGAGATCTGGTCGACCTGCGCGCCACGGTCGGTCTGCTGCTTGTTGAGCGAAGTTTGCAGGCTATCGATGGCGGTGGTCACTTTGTTGGCGGCGTCCGTGTTCTGATCGAGCAGGTTCTTCATCACGCCCATGCGCTCGTCGAAGGACTGCTTCATCTGGGTCATCTGCTGTTGTAGCTGCGCGACCTGGGCCTGAAGCTCGATCATGTCCTTGTTGGCGGCAAAGGCAGGCGTGATCCAGAGCGTGAGGAAAAGAGCGAGAATGAGCGGAATGCGATTGAATTTCATAGTTACCTTATCTTATCTGGATATATGGGGACGGGGCATGGCCCCGTCCCCACACATATTGGACCTATACACGTTGTTATTTCTCGTAGACCAAATGGCCGCGGCGATTCTGCTGCCAGCAACTTTCGGTCGATTCGGTGCAGAACGGTTTTTCTTTGCCGTAGCTGTAAGTCTTGATGCGGTCGCCGCTGATTCCAGCCTGCACGAGCGCGCTTTTCACCGAGTCGGCGCGACTGGTGCCGAGAGCCAGATTATATTCGGTCGATCCGCGCTCGTCGCAATAGCCTTCAACCGTGATGTGAATGGCCGAGTGCTGCTGAAGGAACTGAGCGTCAGCCTGAATCGTGGATTGATCGCTGGGCCGCACATCGGCTTTGTCATAGTCGAAGTAAATATCCTTCACGTTCTGCGCGAACAATTCCTGTTCGGTCAAGTTGGGCGCTGCGGGCTGCTCGGGTGGAGCGGGGGCGCTTACCGTGACGCGCGCGGTGGCATCTTGCGAGCCGCCGGCTCCTTTTGCGGTCAAATGATAGGTGGTGGAAGCGGCAGGCGTTACCTGGCGCGAGCCGCTCGTATCCACGGTACCGATGCCATCGATGCTTACGTCGGTGGCGTTGGTGGTCTGCCACGTGAGAGTGGTGGAATCACCCGCGTTAATGGTATTCGGATTCGCCGCGAGGGACGCCGTGGGGGGCTGGGCTGACGGCGGAGCCGGGGGCGGGGGCGGTGCAACCTTTTTAGCGCAAGCGCCAAGGAACATGATTGTGCAGAGTGTAAGTACGAGAAGAATCCACATTCTTATCTGTCGCTTCATTGCTTCCTCCAAGCTTTCCGTGCGCCCATTCAGTGAGCGACTCCAAGTTCGCTACGAGCGCACTTACAACACAAAACTTATGAACTTACTGTCGACACATCTTCTACTTCCAACTCCAGTTGGGCTGAGTGTTGTTGCCCTTGAATGTTAACTGTTTCACATTGGTGCCGTCGGCGAGCATGGTGAAGATCTGATCGCTGCCGGTTCGATGCGATTGAAAGATAATGTGCCGTCCGTCGGGAGACCAGCATGGGAAATCGTTGCGCCCGGAATCATGCGTGAGCTGCACCCATTGTTTGCTGGCGATATCCATCAGGTAAAGGTCGTTCGCGCCCGGTTCGCCCGCGCCGTACTTGCGCATCCAGGAAAACGTCAGAAACTGGCCATTTGGGGACCAGTTCGGCGAGACGGCATAACCCTGATCGGTGATGCGCTGAAGATTCGTGCCGTCTGCTTCCATCGTGTAAATCTGAGGCAGGCCGGTGCGTCCGCTGACGAACGCGATTTGCGATCCAGTCTTGCGATTCCAGGTGGGAGAAACGTCGGGCCCTTTATCGTTGGTGAGACGGCGCGAGTTTCCGCCGGAGCTATCAACCGCGTAGATGTTGGGATAACCGTTGCGCGATGAAGAAAAAGCGATCTTGCCATCGGGCGACCAGGAAGGGGAGAGATTCATGCCTCCGAAGCGGGGGAACGCGACCATGCGATTAAGGTCGAACGAGTACATCAGGATCTCCCAGCTGTTTTTCATGGCGGAACTAAAAGCCAAGCGAGAGCCATCGGGCGAAATGCGCGGCGAGAGTGAAATGCTGCCGAGGTGAGTAAGTTGCGTTTGATTCCCTCCGTCGTAATCCATCATCCAGATTTCTTTGTGGCCGCTGCGGTCGCTGACGAAGTAGATTTTAGTTTCGGCGATGCCGTTGATGCCGCCGCCGAGGCGGAAGATGATTTCGTCGGCAAACTTGTGGGCGATGATCCGTACAGCGTCGTTGGTCGCGGCATCGTTATATTGCTTGCCGAGAACCTGCGGCGAGGCCTGGTTCTTGAGATCGTAGAGCCAGCCCTGCACCGTGACCTTGTCGGCAGACGCGCCCAGGTTGCCGAAGGCGAGCATGGACGCGTTGGGCGGCGGCGCATTCCAGGACGAGAAGTTGACGTCGGAGGGCTGGCCGGGACTTTGCAAAGGGTAGAAGCTTTTCGAGACCAGATCGAAGATGCCGGCGTTATCGAGGTCGTTCCAGAGTGTGTCGTTGAAGGTCTTGAGCAGGTCGGCGTTCTTGGCGTCTTGCGTCGACGGTTTGAAGTCGGATGCGGCCAGGCGCACTTTTTCCACGCCGAGTCCGGTGCCGGTGCGAATCCAGTCCTGAGCGGAGGCGGTGGCTGCGAGTGCGAGCACGAGGACTGCGAGAATGAGACGGTACGTTCGCTGCTCCGAATTACTCAAAAGTGACTCCCCCTTTATATTATGCGCTGTTCGGTTGTCGCCGTTCGCTATTCGCTGCAACCGCCCGTACGAGTGAGGTAGGGGTGCTTCGACTGCGGTTGAGCTTTCGCTACGCGATGCGCAACCTGCGCTCAGCAAGACAGAGCCGCCAGAAAGGCTCTGTAAAGCCTCGAACCTCCAAGTGCGAACGACGAACAGCCAACAGCGAACTGCCAATAACGACGAACTGCTACCGTCCAACCGGGAACAGCGAACGACCAATGACTTACTTCCTGTAATCAAACCAGAACTCTACCGATACCTTGCTGCCGGAATATTCGGGCGGCAAGGGGCCGAATGTATCGATGCGCTGAACCGCGCGCGTGGCCGAGATATCGAGTGACGGAACTCCGCTGGACTGCTCGACCACCACATGGGACGGATGGCCGTCGCGTCCGATATCGAAGGTCACATAAACGCGGTTCGCTTCTCTGATGCCGGGATCGACTTCGTACCTGAGCCAATTTTCAGAAACCTTACGCTGCACGGCTTGCACGTACCAGGAGAAGCGGCTGCCGAAATCGCCACCTCCGCCGGTGAAGCCAAAACCGCCTTTGGCGCCGCCCGCGTTGAACATCGCATAGGGACCGCTTACAGGGCCACCTTCGCCATAGGGGATTTGATTCGACTGCTGAGGCTCGGGTTCCGGCTTGCGCGCGGTCGCGGTGAGGGCCGGCTTATTCTTCAGTTTTGTATTCTTGTCGGGAATCGGAATTGCTTCCGGCTCTTTTTCCTGCGGCTTGGGCTGCGATTGCGACAGACCCTTCGATTCGGTCGCCAACACGCTCTGGGTTTGTTGCGGATTGGCGGGCAAGGGAACACTGCTCACGAGCGTGGCCCCCATGGCTTCGCCGCCTCCGCCCGCGCCCCAACCCTGTCCGTGGAATCCGGGAATGAATGTGGCATAGAGAATAATGAACACACTGAAGGCCACGTGCAGGCCTGCCGACCATGCAAGAGGCCGGCCGAGTCCACCATGCGCGAGATCATTAATGGGTGCTGCCATGCGAGTCGATGGGTTGGGTGACGATGCTCACGTTACCGATGCCTGCCTGTTTGATCGCGTCCATCACGGTGGCGAAAGCGCCGAAGGGCACATCTTCATCCGAGCGCAAGTAAATCGCCTGGTGCTGCGGATCGCGAATCCTTTGTTTCAAAGTTGGTCCAATCTGATTGATATTGATGGGATCGTTGCCAAGAAAGACTCTTTGCGATTTGTTGATGCTGATGACAAGGCGCTCTTCAGTGATCTCTTTGACGGTGCGCGTGTGCGGCACATTGACCTCGATGCCGGACTGGAGAACGGGCGCAGTGACCATGAAAATGATGAGCAGAACAAGCACGACATCGACCAGGGGAGTGACGTTGATGTCGGAGAGTGCGGTCTGGGTGCGGCCATTAGCGGCGGTGAATGCCATCAGCGTCGCGCCTCGCTGACAGGATGCACTTGTTGCCGCTCGACGAGATTCAGCATTTCGAGAGAGAAGTCGTCATTGCGCGACGCGAGTTCACGAATTGCGCCGATGATCAGGTTGTAGGCGATTACGGCCGGGATAGCTGCGGCCAAGCCGGCGGCGGTCGTAATCAGGGCTTCTGAGATTCCAGGGGCGACCGCGCGCAGGGTTGCCGCGCCCGCGGTACCAAGCCCGTGGAAGGCATCGATAATGCCCCAAACCGTGCCGAACAGTCCGATGAAGGGAGTGACAGCACCGGTGATGGCAAGCCACATCACATTGCGCTCGAGGGTGGTGATCTCCTCGGACGACGCAATCTGCATGGCGCGCTGAATCGCCGTCGAGTTGTGGATACCGCCATTTGTACCCATCTGGAGCCGGAATTCCGCCACCGCGCCTTCAAGAACTCCTACTAGCGGGCTTGGGCGGAACTGATCGGCCATAGAGGCGATCTCCTGCATGCGCTGGGACTTGCGAAAGGCGCGCAAGAAGCGCGCGCTTTGAGTGCGCGCACGAGTGAGCAGGAGCCACTTCGAGAAAATCACGGCCCATGAGAGCACGCTGAACGCTAACAGAAAGAGAAGGACGGCTTTGGCTACCGTACCAGTTTGAAGGACGAGATCGACGATTTCGCCGCCGATAAATGACAAAAAGAAGGAGGACACATGCATTAGCGTCGGAAAGAACCCCTGCTTGAAATTATAGACCGAATGCGGCGAGAGCCGAGTTGACGTACCGCATCGGTCAACGAGGGATCATGATGCGGACTGGCCTAATTTCGTTGCTTGGTAATGAGCGCCAGCGGGAAAACGAAAGTGGGCCCGCCTGAAGTGGGCCCACAAATGGGGGGAGACCGAAATGAGTAAGCCGCGAGGCGCGGCTATGGGATCACTGCCTTTGTTTCGGCCGAATAGCCACTCTCATTTCCCTTGTTGTCCACTTCGGTCGCTACATAGTAATACGTGTTGCCGGCGACAACGGTGCTGTCGGTGTAGGTGGTTACGGCGAGAAGGGCGGAGTTGATTTCGCTATACGGACCGCCATGCGTGGTGCCACGATAAAGGTTGTAGCCAACGATGTCGCTGGTGCCAGCTTGCCATGAGAGGTCGGCGGAATAAGAGCTATTTGTCAATCCTGTGCCCTGCAGTTCCGCAGTGGCAGGCGAGTCCTTGGCATTGCTGATGAACCCGGCTTTCGCCGACGCTACCCCGGAAGCATTCGGCGTGAAGGTGATGGTGGCTTGCACGCTGTCTCCGGACTTGAGTTTGTAGGGCAGGGTTATGCCGCTGACCCCAAACTCCGAACTGTTGGTTGGATCTGAGGAAATCGTGACGGTACCACCGGACGCGGTTAGCGTGGTCTGGAGAGTTGCCGAGTTGCCGACTGTGACGTTGCCGAAGTTGAGACTGGCCGGACTGACCGTCAATTTCGTAGAACCAGTCACGGCCTCGCCGGTTCCACTAACGTTGAATCTCAGAGTGGGGTTTGGGTCATTGGTGGTGAGGACCGCCGCTCCTTTGACTTCTCCTGTTGCGGTGGGCGAGAAGATCACGGGCAATTCGATGCTTTTGCCGGGTTTAATCTTGATGGGCAACGCAAGGTCGCCGACAGAGAAAAGAGATCCCTTCATTGAAACAGCGGAGATGTCCGCGGTTTTCGACCCAACGTTGGTGAGTTCGAACGAAAACGTCGCGGTATTACCGACCTGGACGTTGCCGAAATCGTGGGCATCGGGCCGCCACTTTAGTTGTTGCGCGAGACTTGAGCCTGGGAGCAAGGAGCAGACTGCTAATAGAATTGCGAATAGGGGGAGCGTTCTCATGAACCTATGTTTACGGAATTGGCAGTCACAGCGCAAAATCAGAAGGGCATTCCAGAGGCCATTAGGGCATGCGCGGTGACGGCAATCCTGATGGAGTCGGGCGGTGTGGTATGCTGCGCGTAACTTGCGGATTTTGAGGCTCTTGTGCTTTCCGAACTGCGGCTGGAAAACTACGCGGTCATTGACAACGCAGTCCTCGAACTCTGCGGCGGGTTAAACCTTTTGACGGGGGAAACCGGCGCCGGGAAGTCGATCCTGATTGACGCGCTGGGCCTGTTGTTGGGCGAGAAAGCGTCGGCGGAAGTTGTCCGCACGGGCACCGAGCGGGCCGTTGTGGTCGGCGTGTTCGAGAGTGATGGCGCGGCGGCGCAGTCGATTGACGAGATCCTGGAAGCGAACGGTTTGGACGGAGAAGACGCGTCGCTGATCGTGCGGCGCGAGATTGCTGCGGGCGGCAAGGGACGTGTGTTTATCAACAACCAGCCTGCGACGGTAGCGGTGCTGAAGCAGCTTGCGCCCCATCTGGGAACAATTCACGCGCAAAACGAATCCATCGTGCACTTCGATGCGGCGGCGCGCCAGGGTTTACTCGACTCGTATGCGGCAATTGAATTGGACGACATAGCGGTGGCGTTCGGTGGGTGGAAGCACATGCACGAGCGCATCGCGGATCTCGAGCAGAACGAACAGGAGCGCATGCGGCTGCTAGATCTGTGGAAGTTCCAGTCGCGCGAGATTGAAGAGGCGAGGCTTGCTGTCGGCGAGGACGAACGGCTGGAGACCGAGAAGCGCGTGCTCGCCAACGCCGAGAAGATCTATGGAGCTGCGATTAACGCGTTCGATCTGCTTTATGAGGGCAACGCTTCGACTTCGTCGAGCTTGCGCGCGGCCCAGAAGCACTTGGAAGAGCTGGCTCGCTATGAGCCGAAATTTCAGGAGGCGCTGGCCGCGCTGGAATCGGCGCGCATCAGCGTGGAGGATGTGGGTGCGACGCTGCGCGATTATGCCGGCGGAATCCAGGCTTCTCCGGAACGGCTGGCGGAAATTGAAGAGCGGCTGGCAATGCTCGACCGGCTGAAACGCAAGTATGGGCCCGCGCTCGAACAAGTGGTTGCTTACGGCGAGGAAGTAAAGCGAAAACTTTTGGAAGTTGAAAACAAGGACCAGGTGCTCGCCGAACTGCGGGCGCAACTGGCGGTTGCGGCGGAGCGTTATCGCAAAGTTGCGCGTGGCGTTTCGCGCAAGCGCTCGGAGGCGTCGCGCAAGCTGGAGAAGGCAGTCGAGACCGAGATCAACGATTTGGCGATGCGGGCTGCGTTCACTATCGCGGTGGAGGAATCTGAAGCCGAGGAACATTGGACGGCTTCCGGGATCAACCAGGTGATCTATCGGATCGCGACCAATGCGGGCGAGCCGATGCGCCCGCTGGAGCAGATTGCCTCAGGCGGCGAATTGTCGCGCGTAATGTTGGCATTAAAAACATGCGTGGAAGCGGGCGCGAATTCGGCCGGGAAGGGAAGTGGAGCGCGGGGTGCGTCTAGAAGCTCGCAGCGCACGCTGGTGTTTGACGAAATCGACACGGGAATTGGTGGTCGCGCGGCTGAAGCGGTTGGCAAGAAACTCAAGGCGCTCGCGAAAGGAAACCAGGTATTGTGCGTGACGCACCTGCCGCAGATCGCGACCTTTGCCGATCATCATTTTTTGATTGAAAAGAAAACAAGCTCTGGGCGGACGAAGACCACGGTCCGGAAAATTACAGGCGAGGAGCGCACCGAGGAAGTGGCGCGAATGATCTCGGGAGCGAAGCTGACCGAGACCTCGCGGAAGCACGCGGAACAGATGATAAAGGCGAACGCTTGATGGAATCTTACCGCGTCGACCAGAGCCGACGCGGTAAATGCGATGTCGTTCAGCGCTGAAGCGCACTGGCTGCCTAAGCGCAAAATCCTCAGTAATTTACCCTCAGTACTTCACAATGGCGGCGAAGGATTTGGGGTCGAGCGAGGCTCCGCCGACCAGCGCGCCGTCAATTCCATCCGCGGTCATCAAGGCGTGTGCGTTCTCCGGTTTGACGGACCCGCCGTAAAGGATGCGCAGGTTCTCGGCGAATTCGTCTCCAAATATCTGGGCGGCTTCGCCTCGGATGATGGCGTGGGCATCGGAGGCAATTTCGGGAGTAGCCGTTTTGCCGGTGCCAATGGCCCATACCGGCTCGTAGGCGACAATCATGTGCGCGGCTTTTTTGGCCGAAACTTTGTTGAAAGCGCGCAGGCACTGGCGGCGCAGAACATCGTCGGTGAGTCCCGCTTCGCGTTCTTCGAGCACCTCGCCGACACAGACGATCGGGATCAGTCCGGCTTCGATGGCGGATTTGAGTTTGAGATTGACGGTGTCGTCGGTCTCGCCGAAGTATTGGCGACGCTCGGAATGCCCGATGATAACGTGCGTGACGCCAACCGCGACCAACATGCTGGTGCAGATCTCGCCCGTATAGGCTCCCTCTTTTTCCCAGTGCAGGTTCTGGGCTCCGATGGCAACGTTCGAGCCTTTAGCGGCGTGAACAGAGACATCGATCGCGAGATAGTTGGGGCACACTACGATTTCATCGCGGTCGTGGCCATGGACTAAGGGCAGGAAAGCGGCGAAAAAGTCGCGGGCTTGATCGGGGGTTTTGTACATTTTCCAGTTGGCGGCAAGTACTTTTTTTCTCATGTATGAAGCCTTTCTTAAAGACTGCGGGGACTAGAAATCTAAACAAACTGTAACCGTTTGAGCTTCAGGTGGCCGGTTTGTAAATGCGCGAGGTCGTATTGCGCCTGCTGCACAAGCCAGCTTTCGGCGCTGCCGCCGAATACTTTAGACAGCCTAACAGCCATTTCGGGCGAGATACCCCGCTTCTCGTTCACCAGTTCGGACAACGTGGTGCGCGTCACTCCCAGGGCAGCGGCGGCCTGCGTGATGGTCAAGCCCAGCGGCTCAATGCACTGGCGTAGAACAAATCCGCCAGGGTGAGGAGGATTTTTCATCGGCATGATGCGGCTCTCTTTCAGTGGTAATCGAGATAATCCACGTCGAATGCGTCGTCGTCGATAAAGCGAAACGTCACTCGCCAGTTTGCCCGGACCGTTACCGACCAGTGCCCTTTAATCTCTCCCTTGAGCGGGTGCAGGCGGAAACCGGGCAAGTCCATATCGGATATGGCGCTAGCCGCGTCGAGCCGGACGAGAATGTCGCGCAATTTGACAACGCGTTCGCGGATCACTCCGCGGGCATCGCTGTCTTCATAAGGGCGCTTCAGTCCTCGGTGGCGCATTGACCGAATCATTTTGTACTGTAATGCGTTACGTTACGGATGTCAAACGCATGACGCTAGGGACTCTTGCTAAATCCAATAGAATTTGCGACTGCTTCGCGGGAATATTTTTCAGCGGCGCGAACGTAGGTCTTGCAGTCCGCGACGTCGAAGAGAATGAAGCGAACCATTTCAACGTGAGTTGTGCTGGGAAGAGCTTCGGCCACGGCTTGCACGGCGATTTCGGCAGCTTCCTGGATTGGGTAGCCATAAGCTCCAGTGGAGATGGATGGAAATGCCAGCGAGCGAATGGCGTGGTCGTCAGCGAGGCGGATTGATTCGCGATAGCAACTAGCCAGAGTCGCGGCCTCCTTGTTTATGCCTTCTCGATAGATGGGGCCGACGGTATGGATAACGTACTTTGCTGGAAGACGGCCTCCGGTGGTGAGGACGGCTTTGCCGGCAGGAAGACGTCCAATTTTTGCCATGATGCGCTTACACTCTTCAAGAATGGATGGGCCTCCGGCGCGATGAATGGCGCCATCGACGCCGCCTCCGCCGGGCAGAGAAGAGTTGGCCGCATTGACGATGGCCTCGGTCGTTTCTTTGGTGATGTCGGCGGGGCCGTGGAGTTCGACCGTTTTGCCGTTCGAGAAAGTCAGTCGGGCTGCGAAGTCGGGCATAGGGGATGCGGGCAGGTCTCAGGCGTCAGGTCTCAGGAAAGGCAAGAGCAACTTCATCCTTCCTGTCACCTGCTCACCTAAGACCTGACACCTATTTCTTATCTGTCAGCGCTTCCACTCCTGGCAACTTCACGCCTTCCAGAAATTCCAGAGACGCCCCTCCGCCAGTAGAGATGTGGCTGATTTTGTCGGCAACTCCGGCGGCTTTTACTGCGGCTACCGAATCACCTCCGCCGACGATGGTGGTCGCGCCAGCATTTTCCGCAACGGCGTGCGCGATCCTGTTTGTGCCTTTGGCGAATGGGGCCATTTCGAAAACACCCATGGGTCCGTTCCAGACGATGGTGCGGGCGCGGGCAATTTCCTCGGAGAATGCTTCGATTGTTTCGGGGCCGATGTCGAGGGCCATCATGTTGTCAGGAATGGGCTGGCCGGCGCCAATGATTTTTGTAATGGCGTTCGCGTCGACTCGGTCGGCGATGACGTGATCGGTAGGCAGCAGGAATTTGATCTTGCGCGTTTTGGCCTGCTGTAGAAGATCTTTCGCAAGCGGGATCTTGTCTTCTTCGACCAGCGACTTGCCGACGGCTTGCCCCTGCGCCTTCAGGAATGTGTAGGCCATTCCGCCACCAATGATCAGGGCGTCGACCTTGCCGAGCAGGTTTTGGACCACGCCAATTTTGTCGCTGACCTTCGCGCCGCCCAGAATAGCTACGAACGGGCGCTCCGGATTTTCCAGCGCGCGGCCCAAATATTGAAGTTCTTTTTCCATGAGCAGCCCGGCGGCGGATTTCTGTACAAACTTGGTTATGCCAACCGTGGATGCATGGGCGCGGTGCGCGGTTCCGAATGCGTCATTCACGTAGAAATCGGCCAACTTGGCAAGCTGCTTGGAGAAATTCTCGTCGTTGGCTTCTTCTTCCGGGTGGAAGCGAAGATTCTCCAAGAGCAGGGCCTGGCCTTTTTCCAGCTTAAGCGCGACTTCTTCGGCTTCTGGGCCAACGCAGTCGGGACAGAAACCCACGTTCTCTCCGCGCGAAAGTTCGCGGTCAAGCAACATGCGCAGGCGCTCGGCCACCGGCTTGAGGCTCATCTTGGGATTGGGTTTGCCCTTGGGACGGCCAAGATGCGATGCAAGAATCAGCCGTGCGCCATGGCGAAGTGCGTACTCGATAGTGGGCAGCGTTTCGCGGATGCGAGTGTCGTCCATCACCCGGCCATTGTCGAGGGGAACGTTGAAGTCGACGCGCATGAAGACGCGGTGATCGTTAAGAGGAAGATCGCGAATAGAAAGTTTAGACATGAGTGCTTTCCTTGAATTCGTCAATGCGTCGTTCGCCGCTCGCGATTCGCCGTTCGCAAATCCCTTGGCACAAAATGCCAAGTCATTGCGAACAGCGAACGACGAACAGCGAAGAGCGGAATTTTACAGTCCCTTGGATGCCATGTAGTTGATCAGGTCCCGGACACGGCAGGAGTATCCCCATTCGTTGTCGTACCAGGAGATCACTTTGACGCAGTTGCCGGCGACCACCAGGGTCATCGGCGCATCGACGATGGAAGAACGGGCGTCGCCACGGAAATCGATGGAGACCAGTTCGTTCGTTTCATAGCCAAGGTAGCCTTTCAGCGGGCCGGACTCGCTCGCCTTCTTGAACGCGGCATTCACCTCGTCTTTCGTGGTTGCCTTCTCAACCCACACCACGAGGTCAACGACCGACACGTTGGGCGTCGGCACGCGCATGGAAAAGCCGTCGATCTTGCCGGCGAGTTCCGGAATGACAAGCTTGAGCGCTTTGGCAGCACCGGTGGTGGTGGGGATCATGGACAGAGCGGCGGCACGGGCGCGGCGTAGATCCTTGTGCGGGAAGTCGAGGATGACCTGATCATTCGTGTAGGAGTGAATGGTGGTCATGGTGCCGGCAACGATCTTGAAGTTGTCCTGAATCACCTTGGCGATCGGCGCGAGACAGTTGGTGGTGCAGGAGGCGTTCGAAACGATGTGATGCTTGGCGGGATCGTATTTTGCTTCGTTCACGCCGAGGACGATGGTGACGTCCTCATTCTTCGCGGGGGCGGAGATGATGACTTTTTTCACCGGACCGCGAAGGTGCTTCTTGGCATCGTCGGCGTTGGTGAATTTGCCGGTCGATTCGAGAACGACCTGCACGCCGACACTTTCCCACGGAAGAACGGCGGGATCTTTTTCTTTAAAAACCTTGATAGTCTTGCCGTCGACCGAAATGCTGTCGGGTCCGGCAGTAATGGTATTGGTCAGATTGCCGAGGATGGAATCGTATTTGAGAAGATGGGCGAGAGTTTTGGGGTCGGTGAGATCGTTGACGGCGACGATCTCGATATTTTTGTCGGCGAGCGCGGCGCGCAGTACATTGCGGCCGATGCGCCCGAAACCATTAATGCCAACCTTTACAGGCATGGAGCCTCCGAATGAAAGAATGTGAATGAGTCATAAAGAACTGGAACCCTAGTTCAAGACAACCTTTGATGGTAACAAACGCGGAGAGGGAGCGTAAATGAGCGCGTCCCAATTTGGGAACGAAAGTGCGAGCAGCGGTTCGTCGTTCGTGGTTTGAAAGGACGCTGTTCGTCGTTCGCTGTTCGCTTTTCGCAACCACGCGTGCGCGGGTGCAGTTGATCGCGCGAATAGCGAAGACCAAGCAAGCGTCTCACCCAACCGTGATTTCGATGTAGGTGTCCGTGTTTCGCCAGAGGAATGGCAGGCGGGCCAGGAAATATTTTGCTTTGATCGCGCGGCGGACTCGCGCGGCATCTTCGGCAGGCACGATGCGGGCCGTGGCGGTAAACTCCGGGCCCGTGATTTTTCCTCGTATCGTACAGGGGGCGATCTTGACCTGCGGATTATTGCGAATCCGTTTCACCTTGCCAAGATTGCTGTTGGTCATGAAGCAGAGCTTGTCACTTTCTTCCGCGAACCAGACGGGAGTGTAGACCGGCACTCCGGTTTTGCGGAAGGTCGCCACCGAGATATAGCGTTGTCCGTGAATCTCAGCAGGGATGGGCATGGCGCAATTGTAAATAAACCGAGTTTGCCGTGGTGGCTGCGATTCGGTAATCTCTAGCGATGCCAGAGAGCGGCGCCATAGCAGCAACGGGTGCGGTTGCCCACAGAAAGGCTTTTTGCCACAGATTGTCCCTGAGCCCTTTATCGAGAGGCGCGACTGTGGTTTGGCGCGCCGCAGTCATCCTGGCGATCTTGAGTGCGTTGTGTTCGGCGGCCGCGCTCGCCCAGGAGCCGCCAACAGCGCCGGATCAGACGAATCCCAATCAACCCCAGCCTGATCACCCCCAGCCCGCCCAAACCAATCCCGATCAGACCAGACCAGATCAAACTCCGCCGTCCGATCAGACGAAACCGGCAACGCCGATCACTGCTGTCGCCACGCAGGCAGAGAACGCTGCCGCGAAATCGGTCCAGTTATTTAATCTGCTGGAAAAAAAGTCCATTGTGTTTCCCGACATTGCTTCGACGACGGCGGCGCTAAGCACGGGCGCGAAGTTTCAACTGTTCGTGGACAACAGCATCTCCGTACACACGATTGCCTGGTCGGCTCTCGGGTCGCTGATTGGGCAGGCGGACGACTCGCCGACCGGGTACAACTCCGGGGGTACGGGCTATGCGAAGCGCTTTGGTTCGTCGCTGGCGCGCGAATCCTCGGGCGAATTTTTTGGGACTTTTGCGATCGCGTCAGTGTTGCATGACGACCCGCGCTTCTTCCCCGAATATAATCCTACGTTCAAGCACAGCATGAAGTATTCGTTCAACAGGCTCTTCGTGACTCGAAACGATGCCGGCCAGAAAGTGGCGAACATGCCGGGATTACTGGGTCCTCTGCTCGGGGAGAGCCTTGCCAACGTGTATTGGCCGGATCGCAACCGGACGGTTGGCGACACACTTTTCCGCTATGGTTTAGACTTGGCATCGCGCGCAGCTGGAAATATGTTTCGAGAGTACTGGCCGGTGGTGTCCGCCAAAATGCGGCATCAGCCGCCTGCGGCCGGTGTGCCCCACTAGGACTTTGCCGAATGGTTGACGGCTTCGACCAGGTGTTGGCGAAGTCAAATAGAGCCAACTGGCTCCAGCGGCTGGGCGCATCTAACCAGGAAGTTTGATTTTGCCGGAAGACGAATCCAAGAAAGAAGATTTCAAGAAACAGGAGAAGAAGATTGCGTAATCGTACGCTGGTATTGCTGGTTTTTGTTGGGATGATGGCCACTTCGGCTCTGGCCCAGTTCGAGGGCGAATCGCACTATCCGCGCTTCAATTTCAATGCGGGTGGCGGCTATGGTATCGGCCGGGGCGACGTCGGCAGCTTTGTCGGCAACTCATTTTTCGGCGTAGGTGGAGCGGGCGTGAACTTCGGCCGCGTCTTCGGAGTTAGCGGCGAATTCATGTATTACGACCTGGGCATACGGCCGTACGTGCGCGAGACTCAGGGTCTGCAAAGTACGAGCGGATCGTTGCAATCGTTTTCGCTGAACGGGATTGTGCGCGCGCCTTATTCTTTTAGCAAGCTTAGCGGCTACGGAATTTTTGGCGTTGGTTTCTATGACCGGAGGGTTTCGAGCAGTTCGGGGACGATCCTTGGTGGGGCCATTTTCCAGCCTTCCTGGATTTGGTGGGATATTTATTGCGTCAATGTTCAAGGTCAGTGCCGCGTGCCGTCATCGGCTTCACCACAAACTCTCGGGTCGTCTTCGAAAATTGCTGGCGGGTACAACTGGGGTGGCGGGGTCACCTACCCGCTTGGCCGCTGGCACCACGCCAAGCTCTACGGCGAGTTTCGCTACCACAAGGCCTATCAGAGCGACGTGCAAACGGTCGTATGGCCTTTGACAATCGGCTTGCGCTGGTGAGCCAAGGCCAGTTGTTCAAGTCCGATCGCGCGCGCTGACACCGTAGGCATCCAGGACATCGTGCAGGGTCACGACGCCTTCCAGTTTGTGTATATCTGCACGGCTCACCACTGGCAGGACTTCGATCTGATGCGCGCCCATGCGTTCGAGCGCCAAATCTAGTCCCTGATCGGAGTGGACGTGTGGAAAAGCCAAGGCGTCCACTAGATCGCCGACTATCTTGTCTTTATCCCCATCCGCGCCTTCGGCAAGTGCCAGCTCAAGCTTCGCAAGAGTGATCACGCCAATTACACCTCGCCGATCCGTGACCAGCCAGGTTCGTGATGCGGTCGATTGCACCCGTTCCAGAGCTTCTCGAACCGTAGTCTCAGCAGGCAGTAACTGGCTCGCAGTCTGCATCACTTTTCTTACCTGACGCTGACCATATCGACGGCGCGAATCCGCCGACGGCAAGTGGATGCCATCCTGCACGGCCAGAGCTTCGTAGATGGGCTCGTGCTGCAATCGTGACGCAATGAACAAGCTCACTAAATTGGCAATCATCAGCGGGACTATGACGGCATAATCCTGCGTCATCTCGAAGATCATCAGCACAGAAGTCATGGGAGCGCGTACGATGCCCGCGAAGGCCGCGCCCATCCCAACCAGCGCGTAGGCGCCTGGTGTTGCCGTGTAAGCAGGGAAAAAGTGATGTGCCACGGTTCCGACGCTGCCTCCCAGCATGGCGCCGATGAACAGTGCGGGGCCGAAGATACCGCCCGCGTTGCCCGAGGCATAGCTGGTGGTAACGGTGATGAGTTTCAGAACCACCAGCAGTAACATCATTTTGAACGCCATATTTCCGTTCAACGCGTCGCCGACATAGCCATAACCCACGCCCAGAACTTGCGGCACAAACCAGCCAATCAGGCCGACCAGCAACCCTCCCGCAAGCGGTTGGAACCAGACCGTCTTCTGCGGAAACCGCATGAAGCGCGCCCGCATGCCCAGCAGAAGTTTCGTGAAGACAGCCGAGACCACGCCGCCAGCCACGCCCAGCACCGCATACACGGCAAACTCCGCAGGATGGACCAGTTGATACTGCGGAACCTTGAATAGCGGGCTATTGCCGAGAAGGACGCGAAGAACCATCCACGAAGTTGCCGATGCCAGTACTACAGCGCCCATCACCGGCGCGTGCAGATCGCCCATGATCTCCTCAAGCGCGAACAGCACCGCCGCCAGGGGCGTGTTAAACGCAGCGGCAATGGCCGCTGCCGCTCCCACGGGGATCAGATTCTTGACTTGCTCGGAGCGCAACCCGAGGAGGCGTCCAAGTACGGAAGCGATGCCTCCTCCAACTTGGACCGAAGGCCCTTCACGTCCCAGCGGGATTCCGCTGGCCAGGGTTGCCGAGGTGCAGAAAAACTTGCCGAGCACGGTGCGAAGTGTGATGCGGCCTTCGCGCGCAAACAGAGCGGCTTTTGTCTGCGGAACGCCGCTGCCGCGCGCATTGGGAAAATAGCGATACAGCAAGTAGCCGATGCTGAGTGAACCAGCGACCGGGAACAGCACGCGCCGCCACGGAGCACCTCCCACTGGGTAGAGCCGCATGCCCAGACGTTCGGTCAGCATGATGAAGGCGACCACCGCCAATCCGGTTAATGCGCCAATGACCAGCGCCAAAGCGAGAAAGACTTGGTCTTCACGTTGCCGCAGTTCGGCGAGACGGCGCGATAACCACGTCCTCCAGCCATCGGCGCTCGTCGCCGGCGTGCTTTCGCTCATCGTCAGGGAACTACCTCTGTAAGAGAATATCGCACTGGATTCGGAGGGCGGCCCTGGGAGTGTGCCGCCCTCGTCTTGACACGCTAGCTAGCGGTCGAAAGCGAAGTGGTCGACTCGGTTCTGCTGCCAGCACCGTTCATTGTCCTCAGTGCAGAAGGGTTTCTCCTTACCGAAGCTCACGGTTTTGATGTGATCGGCGGGAACTCCTTCCTGCACCAGCGCTCGCTTCACCGATTCCGCACGGCTCACTCCGAGAGCAATGTTGTATTCCTCAGAGCCCCGGTCGTCACAATGCCCTTCGACGAGAACCTTGATGCTCGGATGCTGCGAGAGGAACGCTTCATCGTTCTGGACGGTTGGTGCTTCGCTGGCACGGATGGCGTATTTGTCGTAGTCGAAGAACACATCCTTGACGTTCCGGCTGAACAGTTCTTCATCCGTGGGGGAAGTTGTTGAACTGGCGATTGCGGCACTGACCGTGATGCGGGCGGAGGCCTCGTTCGTTCCTCCCGGCCCCTTGGCGAGCAGGGTGTAGGTAGTGGATTCGCTCGGCGTGACCGAGCGGGATCCGGACGGCGGCAGCGTGCCAAGTCCGGCGATGGTAATTTCATTGGCATTGCTGGTTTGCCACGTCAGTATGGCCCCCTGTCCCTGCTGAACCACGCTGGGGTTGGCGGCTAGGGTGGCGGTCGGTGCAGCCGGTGCCGGTGCGGGCGGAGATGGTGGCGTCACCTTGGCTACCTTCTTGGCGCATCCTGCCAGTGACAGGACGCCCGCGAGCGTCGCGAGTAGAGCAAATGTCGTGATTCTTTTCTGCGTCATTTTATTTAGTTCTCCTCACTTGGAAACAGCGTTGGATTCACTACGGAGTCAATCTCCGCCCAGCCGCGAAAGTGAGACACAACCAGAACAAAACACTTCCGGCGACTGCGAGAAGAGATTGAAGGGTTCCTGAACGCCAGCCCTGAGGAGAATCAGCAACGAAGGATGGCGTTGCACTCGGGCAAGGTAACCGCTTGAAAGCTTGCTTCTGCGAATGACATCCAGGAGAGAACGACGATCGGCGAAATCAGCGAATGGCTCAGACAGCTGCGCGCGCCCTGCACAATGGCGGCCTGCAAACTGGCCGCTGCGCGGGCCGCCTGAAGGGCAGTAACCGGTCCGTGTACCGCAGAATATGGACCCTGCATTGCCGGAAAGAGAAAGATAGTCAGAACGCCGAGAACTCCGAGCACAGCCAGTTCGCATCCGCCGCGGCGAGCAATCATTGGAGTAGTTATTTTATCAGGGGTCAGACTGCCGCCGCCAATCGCCGGTACTATTGCTTTAGGCATCTCCACGCCTAGACCCAACTACCTAAATCGGCTGATCTAATTCCACGTTTCTGATCCCCAGACGCCCCCCCGCCTGCGAAATTCCAGTGAGTTACTTTGGTCTTAGCGGTGCTATTGATGCGGTAACTTAGTACTAGGAGATCCCATGAAACTTCTGGGGATGATTAGCAAACCGGGTGCATTGGTGAGCGGATGGACAAGCGCAGTCCTTTGCTTCAGTGCGGCTAGCGGATTCTTGTTAGCTCGGGAATACGGCAGAGCGATATGCTGGACCGTGATTGGCGCAGTAGAAGTTGTCGCGATCATCTGGTAATTCGAAAGGCGATTACGCGGCAACGTGCGCGCCGGCTGCCCCGCCAGATTATCGGGCGTCCCGCGCTTGCCGCGCAGAGGATTCCATAAGAGCCGAAAAGGCAACTATGTTGCGTCCAACGCGTAATGCTTTTCACCCGGCCGCCAACTCATAGCTGGCTCATGACTAACGCGCGCACTTAATTTCACTTTTTCGACGAATCGGACGCCCGTTGTTTGCACTCTTTTGCGCGTGCTCTGGGAGTGCAATGAACTTGTGAAATCTTGCAATCCGCGCGTCGCCATGCATTCAATCCTTTCCTCTACGCAATTCTCGGCGTAAACTGCGTTCTAGGGAAGGGCTTGCTGCCTTTACGGCACGCGAGACCAAGGCGCGCTGACCCCAGGCACGCCAAACTGGACTGGAGAGGGTAAATGCGCAAACAAAAAGGTTTCTCACTGATTGAGCTGTTAATCGTAGTTGCGATCATTCTGATCATCGCTTCGATCGCCATCCCGAACTTGCTGCGGGCACGCATGTCGGCGAACGAAGCCTCCGCGGTCGCTGCCGTGCGCACGATCAACACGGCTCAGATTTCCTACAACTCGGCCTATCCGACGGTCGGTTACGCGCCCACGCTGGCCGCTCTCGGGGGCACCAACTGCGCTCCGCCTACCCCGACCGGCGCTTGCCTGATCGATACTCAGCTTGCTTCGGGTACGAAGAACGGCTATGCATTCACATTGGTCGGTGTGACCGGGACCCCGGCTTCGACGTATCAAGTCATCGCGTCCCCGATCTCGCCGAACCAGACAGGCGTAAAGTATTTTTGCTCGTTCGCGGATGCAGTGCCGCGTGCGTCCGTTACTGCGATTGCGACTTGCGATGCGAGCGTGACGCCGCTGCAGTAACACTCGGTCCGGCGGCGGGTAAGCCCTTCCCCTCCAGTCTCCCGCCGCCGCTGTTTCCGCACTGCCAGCGCCTTGCTAAATATAATCGTGCTTCGATACGTGGCAGGCCCGTGTGTGAACGATTTAATACCGCGCGCCAATCAAGTAGCGCCGGCGTGCCCGCCCCCCGCATCGTCTGACTAGGCGCGTTGATCGTATCCTCCCGCCGCAGCCAATCAGCCCTATGCCAGGAAATCAGGCTCTGGAAAACCTTGCTATAATCCCGTAAGGTTTTTGGGGATCGACAGCACCGAACCGGAAGGGGACGGACTGCTTGACGGAAAAACCGGCGTCGGGACAGCAATCGGAAACGCGCTCCGGAAAAAGTTTAGGGCAGGTCGCAGTCCAAAGAGGAGCGATACTGCTTGGTGTTGGAGTGTTTCTGGGCGTGGCGATCTTTCTCGCCGGAGTGCGGGGCGTCCAATATACATCGTCCGACGCGTTTTGCAGCGAAGCTTGCCATTCGCATCCGCACGCCACGCAAATGTGGCTTCAGTCCGCTCATTACGCAAACAAGAGGGGTATCGTCACCCACTGCACCGACTGCCACTTGCCGCCCGGCGGAGTCGATTATTTGCGCGAAAAAACAAGGCTCGGCGTGCACGATGTCTATTCGCAGATCTTAGTCGATGTTTCCAAAATTGACTGGGTTCAGAAGCGGAATTTAGACCACGGCAGAACGTTCTCTTTCGACTCCTCATGTCTGCATTGCCACAGCAATCTGTTCACGCAGAAGCTTTCAGCCGTGGCTGGCACGCTCCCGCCATCGCCGCAGCAGACGAGCCCAGAGCAAGTGCGCGAGATGCGAATCGTCGCCCGCCGCATGGAAGCGCATCTTTATTACCAGCGCAATCATGAAAGGCTGCGCTGCATCAACTGCCACTTGTTTGAGGGACATCAAATCCCGAAAGAGACGTTGGCGCGTACTGCCGCATCTGGCGCGGCTGTGGCCGAAGACGCGCGATTCCCGTTGGCCGCATCGGGTTTTCACAATTACACCGACATCGTGCCCGGCTCTGGCATCAAATTTCATATGATCGCGGTGCCGGGAGGAACTCTCGATGCAGGCAGCCCCGCTCTCGGCGCGTGCCGTCAGAGCGATGCCGGGCCCGTGCATGCAGTGAAGGTCAGTCCGTTCTGGATGACACAAGCCGCCGTGAGCCGCCAGGAACTCGATGCGTTTCTTGCCCAGCGCAAACAGGGAACCTTATCCTCCGGCAAAGAGGGAAACGCAACTTCCGAATTGACCGGGGAATTGGTTGCCGCCTACGCCGACTGGCTCTCGCACACTACGGGGAAAAAGTATCGACTGCCGTCCGAAGCAGAGTTGGAGTATGCGTGCATCGCTGATGGCACGATGCCAGCGTGGGTTCAGACGGAGAGCCGCGCTGTGCCCGACGCCTCCGCCGATATCGCCGAATTGAATGCCTGGGGTTTCATGGATCTGCCGGACGCGGCATCCGAGTTCACTTTGGATAATGCGGAGAATCCGCAAGGCGCATCGTGGCCCTCCGACCAAAACGGTGTGCGCTTCCGCGTAGTGCGCGTGCCGGAAGGAAATCAAGCGGAAGGAAATCGACTACAGGCCGAGATCCCAAAGCTGGCAGCCCAGAAGCGAGAGCCCAGAGCCCAGAGCCCAAAGCCCAATGACTAATCGCGACCGCGAACTCGGAATGGACCGCGCCATCACGCGCCGCGATTTTCTAAACGGCGTCGCGATTGGCTTGGGCAGCATGGCGGCAAGTTCCATCCTGACCAGTTGCGTGGGGCAAAAGCCGTTCGAACTGAACATCGCTCCTGATAGAGCCGAAAGTTATCCTCCCGCCGCGCACGGCATGCGCGGTAGTGCGGCTGGTTCTTTTGAAACCGCCCACGCGCTTCGCGATGGAACATTCTGGCAAACGGCCGGTTCTCCGTCGCATGTCGACGATACCTACGATCTCATCGTGGTGGGAGCCGGCATCAGCGGCCTCGCTGCCGTGCACTTTTTCCGCAAGCAGGCAGGCAATTCGGCGCGCATCCTTATCCTCGACAATCACGATGACTTTGGCGGACACGCCCAGCGCAAGGAATTCGAGGTCGGCGGGCGCAAGTTGCTCGGCTATGGCGCGCAATCGATCGAGAGTCCTTCGCATTACAGCGACGTTGCCAAGGAAGTGCTCGCCGATCTCGGCGTCGACACGCAAAGGTTCTATCGCTATTTCGACCGGAATCTTTATCCTTCAATGAAGCTGGGCAGCGGCATTTTCTTTGACCGCGAAACCTTTGGAGAAGACCGGCTGGTCGCGGGGTTTGGCAGCATTTCCCACGAACAGTTTTTTGCCCGCGCGCCTTTATCCGATGTTGCGCGCCGCGATCTTGTGCGTCTCTACACCAGCAAAGCCGATTACCTGCCGGGCCGGACGCACGAACAGAAACGCGCGGCGCTGGCGAAAATCAGTTACGCCGACTTCCTCACCAAGATCGCCAAATGCACTCCCGAGGTCGTGCCCGTCTTTCAAACTCGCAGCCACGATCTGTTCGGAGTCGGCATTGACGCCGTTTCCGCGCTCGCGCTCTACGAGGCGGGCGACGATTATGGCTACGGCTATCCCGGACTAGACGCGATGCTTGGCGAAACCGGGGGCCGGGGCACGGAAAAATCCGATCCCTACATTTTTCATTTTCCCGATGGCAATGCTTCGGTTGCACGCCTGCTCGTCCGATCGCTTGTTCCGGATGCTCTTCCCGGCCACACCATGGAAGACGTCGTCACCGCGCAGGCTGATTACAGCAAGCTGGACCGCCCGCAGTCTCCCGTTCGCATTCGCCTGAGTAGCACCGTCGTCCGCGCGCAACACGCCGGCGATCCCGCATCCGCCGGCGAAGTAGACATCGCTTACGTCCGCCACGGCAAGCTCTTCCAGGTGCGTGGCCGCCAGTGCGTGCTCGCCTGTTACAACTCGATGATTCCGTTTTTGTGTCCCGAGCTTCCAGCCGCGCAAAAAGAAGCGCTGGCTTATGGAGTAAAGACTCCGCTCATCTATTCGCACGTCGCCATTCGTAATTGGACTTCGTTTCACAACCTCGGCGTATTTCAGATTGCCGCTCCCGGCAGCTATCACGTTTACGCGGCGCTTGATTTTCCCGTCAGCATCGGCGACTACAAATTCCCGAGCCATCCCGAAGAACCGATGGTCCTCTTCATGGTGCGAACGCCGTGCCAGCCCGGGCTTTCCGAGCGCGAGCAGCATCGCATTGGACGCGTGGAGCTTTACGATGTCCCGTTTGAAACGATGGAGCGCAACATTCGCGACCAACTCGCCCGCATGCTGGGAGGCGGAGGATTCGATCCGGCCCGCGATATCGAAGGCATCACCGTGGGCCGCTGGGCACATGGCTACGCCTACGGATACAACTCGCTCTTTGATCCTGACTTCCCCGAGGGCCGGGAGCCGCACGTCGTCGGCCGCAAGACCTTCGGCCGGATCGCGATTGCCAACTCCGACGCCGGAGCCATCGCCTACATGGACGCCGCCATCGATCAGGCTTACCGCGCGGTGCTGGAGCTGAGTCAGCGCAAAGGCTAGGGCGAATAGGTTGATCAAGTGTGGCGCGGGCGCCCTCGCCCGCGAAAACTCCGGTGTTCGGAGACGTGTCGCAGGTAAGAGCCGGTTCGACCACAGTTCACAAGCCGCCGATCTAGATTCTCTTCGGCGCTTGCAGGCAGGTCTTTGCGGCCAAGCTGCTCGGTCGTATCGGCCTATCAATCAAGCCACTCCACCCACCCAGCGCCTTTTTTCGCGCACAACCCGGCCTGCGGAAGTAGAATCTGACTATATAGGAGCGCAGTGTTTCCCCTAGGCTCCTCGCTCGAATCGCTCTCCACGCTCGAACGGAGGACACGTATGAGCCGCTTCAACTTTCTCGGATCTCTCTTCGCGTCGGCTGCGTTAACCGTCTTTGCCATGGCCCCAACATCCGCATTCGCCCAACACGGCGGCGGCGGTGGTCATGGCGGCGGGGGAGGATCGTCCCACGGTAGCAGTGGTGGCGGCTTCCACGGTGGCGCGTCTGAAGGCAGCCATTCCTACGGTGGATATGAGGGCGGCCGTTCAGCAGGCGGCTACTCGCGCGGCGGCGAAGAGGGGGGGCGGGGCGGCTACGGCTCCTCTCGCGGCCTTGCTGGCCGAGGCGGCGAATCCGAAGCCGGCCGTGGTTCATCCTCGGAGAGTCACTCGAATTATTCCCGCGCCATCAACGATGGCCAATGGCATTCCTTCGGCAACTCGGCGAGTTCGTCGCGCGCGAGCACAGCGGGTAGGCCCGCAGGCTCCGCCGGTTCAAGTCTGACGGCTCACAATACCGGCATCCGCGGCGATGGCGCATGGCATTCCTTCGGCTCGTCGCGGGCCGCAGGTTTCTCGGGTGTTCGCGGCAACTTCGCATTTGGCCGTGGCCCAGGCTGGGGAGGCAACTACTACGGCTGGCGCGGTGGTTGGGGTTGGGGAGGATACGGCTGGGGATTTGGCTTAGGTTGGTGGGGATGGAATTGGCCTTACTGGGGATGGAGCTGGCCGTATTGGGGCTCGCCTTACTTAGGATGGAATTACTGGCTGTACGATCCTTATTGGTCGGCACCGTGGCCCATGTATTATCCCGGCTATAGCGATTACGACAACAGCTACAACGACGACGTTCGTCCGCCCTACCGTCGTCCCAACGCCAACCCGCCCGCGAATCAGAATCAAAGTCCGGCGCCCGGAAATCAGGCTCCTGCGAGTCAGGCTCCGTCCGCGGATCAAAGCAGCGACGGCAATCCCCCAGTTTCGGTTCAGCCAGGCGAGGTTCAGCCAAGTGAGCCAGAACCGAGTGACACCAACTCAACAGCTATAACTACCGGGGACGCGACGGTTCCGGCGACGCCCGTGTTTTGACTTGCTTAGACTAGGGTGAGCCTGATGAAGTGTGGCGCGGACACTCTTGTCCGCGCGAAAGCCGCACCTTACCCGGCTTGGCCCACAGGATGGAAGTTGTCGAGGGGGTTCGCAGCTTGGACAGCTGATCGGTCTTTGCCCTGTATTTCTTCAGAATCGCTAACATTTCCCCTGCTGATCTACCGTCCCGGCCTGGCAGGCGTTCCCGCTTTTGCCTTGACCCATCGCGGTCCGAAGCGCAAAATGTGCTGTTCGGCGCGCTCTGTCTCGCAAGAATTCATAAACGCTTAACCGAGCCGAGCTAGAATCCCGCCCAGTTTGTCTGGCTCCTCTCGAAGGCATCACTCCCAGGAGGCATTATGAAGGCTCTTCGCTTCGTCGGTCCATTCCTCATTCTCTCCTTTGCCGTGTCGATGATGACGACCGCAACGGCGCAACCCAAGTCAGCCGCCCACGTCCTCCAATCCGCTGTAATTTCCGGCTCTCAAACCAGCAGCTTTCAAAGATCCGGCTCAGCTCTGCCGTTGGACCAGAATGATCCGTTCTTTTTCCTGCAGATAACCCCCTACAGTTGGGGTGGCTACATGTCCCTCTCCGTGGCCGTCGCGGATGTAAACGGGGATGGCAAGCCGGACATTGTAGTCGTCGGCGAAACAAATGACGCCTCCATTGGTGGCACGGTTGGCGTGTTCCTGGGCAACGGCGATGGCACGTTCCAGCCGGCGGTGAACTACAGCACCGGCGGGTACGGGCCAAGATCGGTGGCCATTGCTGATGTGAACGGCGATGGCAAACCGGACCTGGTCGTGACCAACACGGCTGCCACCCTGCGCCACCAAAACGGCAGCTTCGTTGGCGTGCTTCTTGGCAACGGCGACGGCACCTTCCAGCCAGCGGTAACCCTTGCACCAACGCTATATGGTGCCGGCGCAGCGGCGGTAGCGGATGTGAACGGCGATGGCAAACCGGATCTTGTGGTCGGTGGCTCGGATGGCTCCGGATTTGTAACTGTGTATCTGGGAAATGGTAATGGGACGTTCCAGCCTCCGGTGCCCTACGGTTCCGGAGGAAGCGATGTCTCCTCAATAGCCATTGCGGATGTGAACGGCGACGGCAAGCCAGACGTTGTCGCTGTGAACCTTAACAATTGCACCGGTTGCGGGAACAGTTCTATCGGCGTGCTCCTCGGCAATGGAAATGGAACCTTCCAACCCGCAGTCACCTATAGCCCAGGCGGCGAAGGTACGAACTCTTTATCGGTGGCGGATGTAAACGGGGATGGCAAACTCGATTTAGTGGTTGCGAACGAGGCGGCTTCGAGTGGTGCGGCAGGATCGGTCGGCGTGCTTTTAGGCAACGGTGATGGGACCTTCCAACCCGCAGTTACCTACAACTCCGGCGGCTACGGTGCCGACTCTGTTGCGGTGGCGGATGTGAACGGAGATGGCAACCTCGATGTCGTGGTATCGAACACGTCTCAGGCATGGTCCGAGAATTCGCCGGTGGGATCGATGGGTATTTTACTCGGCAACGGCGACGGGACTTTCCAACCCCCTATTAACTACGGCATTTACGATACCGAGCAGATTTACCAGGGCGGAAGCTGTTCTGTGGCATTGGCGGACTTAAATGGCGATGGCAAGCCGGACATCGTAGTGGAAAGTTCTCAGAACACAACCAACGCCACCTTCTTTTTCGCCTATGTTGGAGTTCTATTGAACAACTACGGTGCTCCTTCGACTACGACCTCGCTCGCCTCAAACGTCAACCCAGTAGGTCTCACTCAATCCGTAACCTACACTGCCACGGTCAACCAATCTGGTCAGAGCGTGGCAGGAAGCGTTGTCTTCAGCGATGCGGGCGTCCCAATTGGCCAAGCAACGTTGGCGAATAATCAAGCGGCATTTACTACCAGATATAGTTCATCGAAATTGGTTGGTCCCCACGCGATCACAGCCACCTACTCAGGTGCTTTGCAGAGCGCTGAAAGCAGCCAATCCGCGGCGCTCACCCAATACGTTGGCAACACGGCTACGAAAACAACCGTAGCAACCTCCGGATCGCCCTCGGTTGTTGGCCAGTCAGTCACATTCACCGCAACCACAACCGCGGCTAAGTATGGACCGGTTCTCGACGGAGAAACGGTGTCCTTCTACAGCGGCACGACTCTGCTCGGCACGGCTACAACCACCAGCGGCGTCGCCACCTTTACAACTTCTTTCCCAGCGGCAAAAACCTATTCGATTAAGGCGACATTCCAGGGAAACGGCTTCTTCAAAGCCAGCTCGGGAACCGTCAAGCAAGTTGTCAGCAAGACGGCGCCCGCCGCTCCAGGCCCACCCGCGGATGAAAGCGCCAAGTCGAGCCCTGATCCGCTCGATGCCAACGCACCGTGTGGGACTTCGATCGCCTTGATTACGTCCGGCTCGCCGTCTCTTTTCTCCAATGACGTCACTTTCACAGCTCAAGTAAATGAGAATCAGTACTGTAGGAATAGCCATATCCTGTCTTGTCAGGGAATCGTTGATTTTTATGACGGCAAAACATTAATTGGATCGCCCGTCGTAACCGGTAGCTGCATAGTGGAAGCCGATACCCAGAATCTGACGGTCAAGTCGCACTATATCAAAGCGATCTATGAGCCCGGCGACGGCTGGCATTCCAATTCCGCGCACCTTACGCAGGTGGTACAGAAATGGCCAACCTCTACAGCACTGACTTCGTCGGCCAATCCCTCCACCTATCGCCAGGATGTAACTTTCACAGCGATAGTCACATCTACCCAGCAAGGACCAACCACCCCCAGCGGCCAGGTGCGATTCCTGAACGGAACCAAGGCGCTCGGAGCCGCGACCCTCGACGAAAACGGTATGGCAACTTTTACCACAAAGATACTTCCCGTAGGCACCAACTCGATCACAGCCATTTACCGCGGCGATAGCATAAACGCCTCCGATACCTCCGCACCCTTGAGCCAGACAGTAAATCAGGCTCCGGCGAAGCAGTAAACGTGGTCGCGGGTTGTGGTTTTGTGAACCCAAAAATCCATACGTTGCGCTCGCTGCCGATCGGGTCAGGTGTGGGCGCCTAGCATTGTCTGGACGAAGTTTCCCCACGTGCCCACTCCGCGCTTTCTTCTTGACCCCAGCTGTCCGCACTTGTCACGATCAATTCATCCACTGGATATCGTGAAAAATGGCATGTGGGTGATAGGCTTTTCGTATAATGGCCAGTGGTAGATGTGGCTCCTTGCTCGAGGCTAATATGAAATTCGGCGTCATCATTTTCCCCGGTTCCAACTGCGATCACGATGCCTTCTGGACCATCGAGCAGGTCGCTCACCAGCCCGTGACCTTCCTCTGGCATGACTCGCACGACCTCCAGAACTGCGATGCCATCATCGTCCCCGGAGGCTTCGCCTACGGCGACTACCTCCGCACCGGCGCCATCGCCAAGTTCTCGCCTGTGATGCAATCCGTACGCAAGTTTGCGGACGGGGGTGGCCTGGTGCTCGGCATCTGCAACGGTTTCCAGATTTTGTGCGAAGCAGGACTTCTCCCCGGCGCACTCATGCGCAACGTCGGCTTGAAATATGTCTGCAAGCCGGTGGAGATTCGAGTGGAAAACGCTGAAACACCCTTTACCAGCGCGTGCAAAAAGGGCGAAGTGCTGACCATCCCTATCGGCCATATGGAAGGGAATTATTTTTGCGATGAGGCGACGCTTGCCGAACTTAAGCGCGACGATCGCATCGTTTTCCGCTATTCGACGAAACGAGGCGAGATTGCTGCGGAGGCGAATCCTAATGGATCGCTCGAAAACATCGCCGGAATTTGCAGCGCCGGACGCAACGTTCTTGGCATGATGCCGCACCCGGAACGCGCCTCTGAAGCGGAGCTGGGCGGTACCGACGGCTACAAGATTTTCGAGTCGCTGATCGGCGCATTGATTGGAAAGTAAGAGGTCCATCCAGTTGGCGGGAAGTTCTGGAGCAGCGCAGTCGAGCGGAATGGTTTTCTGGGTCCGTATCCTTGTCTACTTTAGTAGGGGTACGAAAGTAGACGTTAAGTAGGGGTACTAAAGTAGACAGTAAGTAGGGGTACGAAAGTAGACAGTAAGTAGGGGTACGAAAGTAGACAAAAAGGCTAAAGAATTGTCTTGGTGTTTAGACGGTTTCATGACATTCTATTGTATGGATCACGGGAGAGGGGCTCATTTTCCGTGGGCTCCCTGAAATTTCCCCTACTCAAGTTAAAAGAAGGCTTCCACCCCCACTCAAGCGAAAATAGGGCTTGAATGGGCCACCTTCTCGTTATCTCTTCCTTTGCTCGGCACATTTTCTCCGGCTGTTCGCTTTTGACTTCTTTTTATCCGCCATTGTTCCACTCCGTGGTCTGATCGAGCCGTCGTCACGAGGGACTCCGGGGAGAATGCCTTGCGGCACCGCCAGCGCCGCCGGTAGTATAGGGGGCCTTCGACTCCGTTCGGCATTCGCCTCACCCCGCTCAGGATGGACAGCCGCCCGAAGCCCAGGTGAGCGCCCAAAGACCGGGCGCGAACCTGGGGCACCTAGCCGATCAGCGCGCATCAGGCTTGGTCAGCAGGAACGACTTTACTACGATCTGATTCGGCTGCATGCCGACTGGAATGATCGTCACCAGAGAATATTCCGAAGGCTCAAACTTTTTCTTCGGAATGCGTTTTTGAATCACAGCCACATCCGACGAGCCGGTATCGAGCACCAGTAAGTAACTTTGATTTTGCGAAAGCGCAAGTCCATCGGGATGCGATCCCACGGGCAAATACGCCACGATCTTGCCGAGATCGATATCGTAAACCGCGACATTATTCGAGCCGAAATTCGAAATATACAAGCGCGCATTGTCCGGTGAAATCACGCCGCGCGTGGGTTGGCTGCCGACCAGATAGCTTCCCGAAACTTCGTTCGGAGTCGTCTCGATGATCGAGATGCTACCCGCATCGAAGTTGAACGCGGCGAGTTCTCCGCCATCGGGCTTGAGCGCCAAGCTGACTGGCGATTTCCCCACGTCGAGCAGCGCGAGCAGTTTGTCACTCGGCGTCTCAGGCTGCGGTTCGCTTGCGCTGGCATGAACCTGATTCTGGTTTGCGCCCGATTTATCGCTCCCACTTGCACGCGCGCTCGAACTGCCAAGCGCGATGCTGGCGACTTGTCCCGATCCCGAGCACGAAACGAAGGCCTTGCTGGAATCCGGCAGAATGGCGATGTCTTCGGGCTGCATGCAGATGGTGATCGCCGATCGCACAGTCAGCCGCTCGGCATCGATGATCGAGACCGTATTGTCGGTGCGATTGCTGACCACCACACTTTTGCCATCGGGCGAAACCCGCGCCAGTCCTGGACTCGCGCCCACGTGCAGCGTAGCGATCACGGCGCGGCGGTCAAGGTCGATGACCGAGACACTGGCTGAACCGGAGTTCGCAACCCACGCGCGATGTCCATCAGGCGAAACGTCTATGAAGTAAGGGTGCCCGCCAACTCCGATTGTGGCCACAACCTTGTTCTGCTCGGCATCGATCACGCTGACGTTCGACGATTCCGTGTTGACGACGTAAACCTCGTTGCGCCTGGGATTTGCCGCGACGCCGGTAGGCTCCGAACCAACCGTCAGAGTGCGCACTGCCGAAAACGTGCGCAGATCGATGACGGTGACGTTGTTGCTCTTGCCGTTGGTGATGTAAGCGTACTCGCGATAGAGCGGCCCATAGGCAGGCAGAGTGCGCTCGCGGAAGTAATACCATCCTCCCGCGAGGAGGAGAGGAATGCAGACGGCGATGAGAAGAAGTTTACGCACAATGGCGTCTGAGGCGAAAAAATAAGGATAGCAAAGCTGAAAGGGGCTGTCCGTTCTTTAGACGCGGGGCTCGATCACGTTCAGTCCACCCACCTGAGAGAAATGCCGCTGGTTGAACGTGGCGACCGCGCTGCCGTGCTCCAATGCCGTTGCAGCCACGATGAGGTCATAGTAGCCAATCATCTTCCCCGAAGCCTCCAATGCGGCCCAGATGCGTGCATGTTGGAGAGCAGTGACCTCAGTGTAAGGAAGGATCGACAGCCTGCCGACGATGGTTTGCACGTAGCGCTCTCGCCTCGCTCGGTATGGAACCGTGGCTCGCTCCACACCATGCCACAACTCCGCAACGGTTACGGCGGCGATTTCCAGCTCTTGGTCTTTCTGAGAAGCAAGCCAGCGCCTGAGGTCGAAGCTCCCTTTCTCCCCTTTTATGATTACGTCGGCATCGAGGACTATCGCCATCGATCCCTCGGACGCCGCAAGGCCTTGCGCGCTGCCCGCAGATCCTTGTGAAAGGCGCGGGCTTCATCCTTGGATAAGTCCACCTCAGCCAGCGCCTCCGCCAACTCCGGGCCCGTGCAGCTTCTCCTGCCGTCCGGGACGATGCGTGCAACCGGCAAGCCGTTCCTGAGAAGAACGAAAGTGACGTTCTGATAGTGGGCGCGATTCACGCAGTCGGCAAAGTTGCGGGACGCCTCCGTCACGGAAATGACCGTCTTCATAAAATCAGATTATCAGATTTCCGGGGAATCGCAAGCAAGTTCGGTGGTATTCACGAGAAAGGGGTGTTTGAGCGGCTCATACGCAGGAAGCAGCCGCTCGTGGAAGTAATACTATCCCGCCGCAAGGAGGAGAGGAACGCAGACGGCGATGAGGAGAAGTTTACGCACGTCGGTTGGACTAGTACCGTGAGCGCGTGGATTATTGACTGTTTGCCACCTGGTTCCGAGAGCAGCGTGTGCGCCGAAGGTTCGGAGGAGAACTCCCTGACTTGGTGCGGAAGGTGTCAAGAGGGTAGGGTTCGTTCGACTCGCGCTCGGTCGCTGCGCTCCTTCGCGTTCGCTCAGGATGACATCAGTAATATTCATCCGGTCACAGTGCTAGTCCGCAGCCGTTTCTGTCTGTACAGGGCCCGATGCAATCGTTCGTTCCAGCACGGCCGCGATCTGGCGGACCTGCGCCATCAGCGTGTCGAACTGGTCGGGGAACAGGGACTGCATGCCATCGGAAAGCGCGCGGTCGGGATCGTGATGCACTTCGACGATCAGGCCATCGGCTCCAACGGCGACCGCGGCGCGAGCCAGCGGAGTAACTTTGTCGCGCTTGCCTGTGCCGTGACTGGGATCGGCGATGATCGGCAAATGGCTCAGGCGCTGCACAGCGGGAATGATGCTGAGGTCGAGCGTGTTGCGCGTGTGGTCGATAAACGTGCGCACGCCGCGCTCGCACAGAACCACGTTGTAGTTGCCTTCGCTCATAATGTATTCGGCGGCCATCAGGAACTCTTCGAGCGTAGCCGAAATACCGCGCTTGAGCAGGACAGGCTTGCTGGCTCGTCCAGCGCGCTTGAGCAGCGAGAAGTTCTGCATATTGCGCGCGCCGATCTGGATCATATCGGCGTATTTTTCGACCAGTTCGAGCGATTCGTAATCGACGGCTTCGGTGACGATGAGCAGGCCGAAACGGTCGCGGACTTCGGCCATGATCTTCAGGCCGGCTTCGCCCATCCCCTGAAACGAATAGGGAGAAGTGCGCGGCTTGTAAGCGCCGCCGCGGAAGAACTGTGCTCCCGCGCGCGCGACGCGCTCGGCGATGGCAAAGGCCTGCTCGCGGCTCTCGATGCCGCATGGACCGGCCATAATCACAAGGTCGCGGCCACCGATGGTTGCAGAATGGCCGGGAAACTTGATGACCGTGTTGTCGGGCTTCACATCGCGGCTGACGAGCTTGTATGGCTTGGAGACGCGGATGACTTCCTGCACGCCGGCCATGTCGTCAAACGTTCCGGTTTCGACCGCGCCCTGATTGCCCGTGATGCCGATGGCGGTGCGCTGCGCGCCGGGGATGGAGTGAGCGCGGAATCCCAGCGATTCGATCTTCTGACAAACGGCGCGGACATCGGCCTCGGTGGCCTGCGCCTTCATGACAATGAGCATGCTGACCTCGAACTAAGAGTTTAGCGTTGCCGCGCGGGAAGGGCAATGCGGGGCCTAGGCCGCGGTCTTGCTCAAAGAGCTAAAAACTGATATGTTAAACATGTTTAACAAAAGACGGCAAGCATGCTTGGCATACGACTGGAACCTGAACTCGAAGACAAGTTGGAGTCGCTTGCCCGGGAGACTGGCAGAAGCAAGAGCTACTACGCCCGCGAAGCCATCCGCCAATACCTGGAGGACCGGGAGGATTACCTGAAGGGCATTGCCGCGCTAGAGCGGCGCGAGCCGACCATCACACTCGACGAATTGGAGCGGCGGCTTGGCTTCCGCAAGTAAGGGTTGGCAGGTCGAAATCACTCGAACAGCCGAGAAACAGATCACAAAGCTCGACCGCGTCGTCCAAAAATCAATTCTTCAGTTTCTGAGAGAGCGTGTGCAAACCGCATCCGACCCTCGGATGCTCGGTAAACCTTTGCACGGCGACAAAAAGGATCTGTGGCGCTATCGAGTGGGCGACTACCGTATCGTCTGCGACATTCAGGATGATCGAGTCGTGGTACTGGTAGTCCGAGTTGGACACCGGAAGGGAGTTTACCGGTAGCGATTTCTTCGTTCGCAGGGGCAACACCGCCCGCCATTGTAAAATTAGCGTTCATCCTTTACTGAGCGTTCCACACTATGCCCCAGGAAGACAAATCCGTCCCTCCGCAGCGCGACGAGCGCTATGACGCGCAGCGCATTGAACAGAAATGGGCTGAGCGTTGGCAGAGCGATCCGTCGCTCTACGCCGCCGAGCCCAACTCCGCCAAGCCGAAGTATTACGTGCTGGAGATGCTGCCTTATCCTTCAGGCGCGCTGCACATGGGCCACGTGCGCAATTATTCGATTGGCGACGCGCTCGCCCGCTACATGTGGATGAACGGCTACAACGTGCTGCATCCCATGGGATGGGATTCGTTCGGCCTGCCCGCCGAAAATGCGGCCATCAAGAACAACACACCGCCGCGCGAGTGGACACTCTCCAACATTGCGGCCATGAAGACGCAGATGAAGCGGCTGGGCTTCGCTTATGACTGGTCGCGCGAAGTCACCACCTGCCTGCCCGAGTATTACCGCTGGAACCAGTGGTTCTTCCTCAAGCTCTACGAGCAGGGAATGGCTTACCGCAAGAAGAGCAAGGTGAATTGGTGCCCGAAGTGCGCCACTGTGCTGGCGAACGAGCAGGTGGTCGGCGGTAACTGCTGGCGGCACGAAGATACTCCGGTGGAGCAGCGCGAGTTGGAGCAGTGGTTCCTGCGCATTACGAAATATGCCGACGAATTGCTGCGCGATTTGGAGAAGTTGGACGGCTGGCCGGAAAAAGTTCGCATCATGCAGCAGAACTGGATCGGACGCAGCGAAGGCACGCTGGTGGATTTCGACCTTGGAGGAACGGTAGGTCCCGCGGGCTCGACGATTACGGTTTTCACCACGCGCGTGGATACGATCTATGGGGCTACATCGGTGCAGCTCGCGCCGCAACATCCGATTGTGATGGATCTGACTGCGCGCAATGCTGAGCTGCGCACACAAGTCGAGCAGTTAGTCACGGAGCAACGGCGGGCGAAGGAAGCGGGCGACATTGGGGCCATTGAGAAGCACGGCGTATTTACAGGGCGATACGCGAAGAATCCTTATAACGGCGAGGCTGTGCCGGTGTGGGTCGCGAACTACATTCTGATGGATTACGGGACGGGCGCAATTATGAGTGTGCCCGCACACGATGAGCGCGACTATGAGTTCGCCAAGAAATACAAACTGGATATCCGGCTGGTGATTTTGCCGGAAAATACAAGTCCGGAAGAAACCATGGCGGAGCCGCAACTGCCGTTCACGAGCGAGGACGGGGTGCTGGTGAACTCGGGTGAATTTAGTGGCCTGAACTGCCAGGAAGCGATTCGCACGATGTCGGCGCTCGCCGAAGAAAAAGGATTTGGCAAGGCCACAGTTACTTTCCGGCTGAAGGATTGGGGCATTTCGCGGCAGCGCTATTGGGGCACGCCGATTCCGATGGTGTATTGCGAGAAGGATGGCATTGTTCCGGTGGCGGAAAAAGATCTGCCGGTGATTTTGCCCGACAAGGTGACGGTGACACTTGCGGGCGGATCGCCGTTGGCGAATGTTCCGGAATTTCTGAATACGACTTGCCCTAAGTGCGGGGGCCCGGCGCGGCGCGAGACCGACACCATGGACACGTTTGTCGATTCGTCATGGTATTTCTACCGCTATGCCGACGCGCGGAATGACAAGGCGCCGTTTGACAGCGAAGTTATCGGCTATTGGTTTGGCCAGGATGGCATCGATCAATATATAGGCGGAGTCGAGCACGCGATTCTCCACCTTATTTACTCGCGCTTCTGGACTAAATTCATGCGCGACATGGGACTGGTAAAGAACGACGAGCCGGTGAAGCGCCTCTTCACGCAAGGCATGGTGATCAAGGATGGCGCTAAGATGTCGAAGAATCTGGGCAACGTCGTCTCGCCCGACGAAATGGTTGCGCGCTATGGAGCCGATGCCGCGCGCTTGTACAGCCTGTTTGCCGCGCCTCCGGATCGCGATTTGGACTGGCAGGATACGGGAATTGAGGGGATACAGCGGTTTTTGGGGCGCGTGTATAGGTTTTACGAGAATTACGCGAAGCCGCAAGACCCAAACTGGCGCACCGGATTGCCGAGTGCTCTGAGCGACTCGGCGCGGCAACTCCAGCGCAAGCTTCACCAGACCATTAAACGTGTGAGCCATGATTTCGAGGGCCGTTGGCACTTCAATACTTGCATCGCGGCCATCATGGAGCTACTGAACGAAGCCAATCGCAGGACGTTGGGAAGTGGGGACATCCAAAACCCTGGAAAGGAGGCGATTGTCAAAGGCGATCAGATTCCGCTGCCCCTGGTAGCCGAGGTCCAACGTACCATGGCGCTTTTGCTCGCGCCCATGGCTCCCTATCTGGCGCACGAACTTTGGGAAATGACGGGCGAGAAAAGCAATCTTCTAAAGGCACCATGGCCGAAGTATGATCCCGCGCTCGCCGCCGAAGATGAGATAGAGATTCCGGTTCAGGTGAACGGCAAATTGCGGGGCAAGGTCGTGGTACCTGCGACAGCTACAGATGATCAGGTGAAAGAGGCGGCTTTGGCTGACGATAAGGTGAAAGCCGCTGTTGCCGGCAAGCAAATCATAAAAATAATTGTAGTGCCCAAGAAATTGGTGAACATGGTTGTGAAGTAAGCACGGGCCGAATTAGTGAGATGCCAGATCGTTGTTTACTCGCCATCGCCGGGGAGTTACACTCTCATGTTACTTTCCGAGGGATGTCTATGAGGTTGTTCCCGTTTCGCCTGCAGTTTGTTCTGGCCATATATTTCCTGGTTATGTTTTCTTCGGCAGCGCTTTGGGCCGGAGATATAAATCCTGCCGATGTTCTTCTCAAGCACCTCGATTCCATTGGTTCAGCCGCAGTCCGAAGTCAGATAAAGTCGCGAGTGGTGCAGGGTGCTGCCACCTACCGCATCCTGGTGGGCGGCTCCGGTGCGATCGATGGGAGGTTCCAGTTTGCGTCGGAAGATCAAAAGTCCGACTACCTGTTTAGGGTCAATGCTGGCAGGTATCTGGGTGAGCAGTTTATCTGTGACGGGCACAAAACGAGTGTCGCGGGCACCTATTCCGACAAGACTCGATCTGAGTTCGGTAACTTTATTCTCTCGCAGGATACTGTGCTGCGAGAGAACTTACTGGGGGGCGTGTGGTCGACCGGCTGGCCGCTGCTTGACTTGGAAGGCCGCAGGGCGAAGCTCCACGCCGATGGAACAAAAAAGGTGGACGGGAAGGAGCTTATCGTTCTCCGCTATCAACCCAAGAAGATCACGGACTTGAACATATTTCTGTATTTCGATCCAGAGACGTATCGGCATGTCATGACGCTTTACAAGATGGAGCCGTCGACATCCGTTGTGGGCGGAGAAACCGCGCAGTCCGGCAAGCAGACACGGCGCTATCGGATTGAAGAGCGATTCTCAGATTTTAAAACCGCCGACGGCCTCACGCTGCCGACGCATTACGATCTGCGGTACACGATGGAAGGCGAAAGCGGCTTCACAAAATCCATCGAGTGGGAAATCAAGTCTGCCAGCATTGCCAACAACATGTCGATTGACGAGCGCAGTTTCGAGGTCCAGTAGGCGGCCCAGCGTTATGTCACATCGGCTGATCGCGATCGCCGATGCGTTGGAGCGTGTTTCAAGAGTACGTTGTTGACTCTGAAGGCGAGGCCTAAGCGCTAAAACCCGCATATTTCCAAGCCCTAAACGGCACGGCTGAAGAGGCTGCTGAAAAAGTATTTTGGCCGCTCGACGTTCCCCCAGCGGCTGGAAGCCGCCATTGATTTGGCGTCATTTACGGCACGAGTGGAACTCGTGCCCTTCCCAAAACCAACCCGAGGGCGAGTTTTTCAGCAGCCTGTGAAGCCGTGCCCTACCCAAATCCTATTTCTGAAACACGCGCTAGCCAAGGCGCCGCTGCTGGCTTTACACTTCTTCAGCAAATCTGAGACACTCATCCGTGGAAACTCAATCTCCTCTCAACCAGGCAATCGTTGTCCTCGACTTTGGTGCGCAATACTCGCAGCTGATCGCGCGCCGCATCCGCGAAAACAAAGTCTTTTCGGCGGTTCTCCCTTTCAACTCCACGATCGAAGAGATTCGCAGCTACTCGCCGGTGGGCATCGTGCTGTCGGGCGGGCCGTCTTCCGTGTATGACAAAGGCGCGCCCCATGCCGATAAGAAAGTGTTCGAGCTGGGCGTGCCCGTGCTGGGCATCTGTTACGGGCTGCAGTTCATGGTCTACGCGCTCGGCGGCAAAGTAACTCCGGCGGCCAAGCGCGAGTACGGACAGGCCAAGGTCGAGCTTCAGGTCAACGACTCGCAGTTGTTCAACGGACTGCCCAAGCTACTGGCCGTCTGGATGTCGCACGGCGACTCGGCAGAAGAACTGCCTCCTGGATTTCGGCTGACGGCGAGGACTCCTCATGCGGTTGCGGCGATTGAGAATGCTGAGCGCAGAATGTTCGCCGTGCAGTTTCATCCTGAGGTGCATCACACGCCGCTTGGAGCGGATATTCTGCGGAACTTTGCGTTGAACATCTGCGGCGCTGCGCCGACGTGGACGGGCCAGCATTTTATCGACGCGACGGTTGCCCAGATTCGCCAGCAGGTCGGCAAAGGCCGCGCCATCTGCGCGCTCTCGGGCGGCGTCGATTCGTCGGTCGCAGCCGTGCTGGTTGATCGCGCCATGCGCGATGAGCCCGCCGAAGGGGCAGGGAAGACGCGCCTCACCTGCGTGTTTGTCGACAATGGCGTGCTGCGCAAAAACGAATTCCAGAAAGTGCAGCAGAACCTGCGGGACAAACTCGGGCTGCATCTGGTCGCAGTCGACGCGACGGACCGCTTCATGAACAAGCTGGCGGGCGTGACCGAGCCGGAGAAGAAGCGCAAAATCATCGGCAACGAATTCATCGAAGTCTTCGACGACGAAGCGCACCGCATCGAGCAGACCGAAGGCCACGTCGAGTGGCTGGTGCAGGGCACGCTCTATCCCGACGTGATCGAATCGCGCTCGGTGCGCGGGCCGTCGGAGGTGATCAAGTCGCATCACAATGTTGGCGGGCTGCCGGATAAGATGAAGCTCAAGCTGATCGAGCCGCTCAAAGACTTATTTAAAGATGAGGTGCGGCGGATTGGACGCGACCTCGGAATGCCTGAGGACATTTTGCAGCGCCAGCCATTTCCCGGCCCTGGCTTGGCCGTGCGTATTTTGGGCGAGGTTACTCCCGGTCGCGTGGCCTTGCTGCAGGAGTGCGACGACATTGTTGTCGGCGAGATTAAGAAGGCGGGCCTCTATCAAAAAATCTGGCAGTCGTTTGCGGTGCTGCTGCCGGTGATGTCGGTTGGAGTGATGGGCGACCAGCGGACTTACGCTTACACTTGCGCAATTCGAGCTGTTCACTCGGAAGACGGCATGACCGCCGACTGGGTCCCGCTGCCGTACGAAGTGCTGAAGACAATTTCGAACCGCATCGTGAATGAGGTGCGCGGAGTGAACCGCGTGGTGTACGACATTACCTCCAAGCCTCCGGGGACTATTGAGTGGGAGTGAGAAGAGCAGCTTCTAGCTGTTAGCTCTTAGCTTCCACTCAGTTCTCAGTAAGCACGCCTCGAAGCGTTGTCATCCCGAACGGAGTTGGAGTCATGAATTGTCATTCCTCGCGGAGCGAGAGACCGGCAGTCCGCGCGTTAAATGCAGACCCCTCGCTCGTCCTCGGCTTCGCCTCCGGACGGCTCGGGATGACAATGGCCGGGAGGGGCCGCGATCAGAGGCCGCGACACGCCTTGGTGCCGGATTCCTGAAATCGCTTCACTCCCCGAGGCACGAGGACAGATTACTGGCGAGGAAAGCCCCACTCAATCCAACGCCGGGCCTGAAATGGGGTACCGTCAGAGAGGGGTATCAGATCGGACAACTGACAACTGACAACTGAGAACCCTGATTGATGATTCGGCGTCCGGCGAACTACCATATCCTTATGCCTGTAGAAACTGAAACTCCTACGTCTTCTTACACACGCGTTCGCGCGCCGCGCGGCAACACGCTCTCCTGCAAAGGATGGCAACAGGAAGCCGCGATGCGCATGCTCATGAACAATCTTGACGAGGAAGTGGCCGAGCGGCCGCAGGACCTCGTGGTGTACGGCGGCACAGGCAAGGCCGCGCGCAACTGGGATTGCTATCACGCAATTGTTCGTACCCTGAAGAATCTTGAAGGCGATGAGACGATGCTGGTGCAATCGGGCAAGCCTGTAGGCGTGTTCAAGACGCACGACTATGCGCCGCGCGTACTGATTGCCAACTCGAATCTGGTGGGACATTTTTCCAACTGGGAAAAGTTCAACGAGCTGGAGCGCGCAGGCCTGATGATGTATGGGCAGATGACGGCGGGCTCGTGGATTTACATTGGGTCGCAAGGCATTATTCAGGGCACGTACGAAACATTTAATGCGGCGGGCGACAAGCATTTTGGCGGCGACCTTTCGGGCAAGCTGATTGTGAGCGGTGGAATGGGCGGCATGGGCGGAGCGCAGCCGCTGGCGGCGACTATGACGGGCGCGGCGTTTCTGGGGATTGATGTCGATCCGGAACGCATTAAGAAGCGGCTGAAGACGGGCTATTGCGACTTTCTGGTTACTACTTTGGACGAGGCGCTGCGCATTTTGAAAAATGCGGTGCGGAAGAAAGAAAATGTTTCGGTGGGGCTGGTAGGGAACTGCGCGGACATTATTCCTGAACTCGCAGAGCGCGGCGTTGTGCCGGATATTTTGACGGATCAGACATCGGCGCACGATCCGCTGAATGGATATGTGCCGAATGGGATGACGTTGGAAGCAGCGCTGGAGCTGCGGGCGCGCGATCCGAAGGCTTATCAGGAGCGTTCGCTCGATGCGATGGCTCGACATGTTGAGGGGATGTTGCGGCTGCAGAAGATGGGATCGGTGACATTTGATTATGGAAACAACATTCGGACGTTCGCGTTTCAGCGCGGCGTGAAGAATGCTTATGACTTTCCGGGATTTGTGCCGGCTTATATTCGTCCGCTGTTTTGCGAAGGGCGTGGGCCATTTCGGTGGGCTGCGCTTTCGGGCGAGGCTTCGGATATCGCGGTGACTGACGATTTAGTTTTGGAGTTGTTTCCAGAGAATCGCAGTCTGCGGCGCTGGATTGAGCTGGCTCGGAAGCGGATCAAGTTTCAGGGATTGCCGGCGCGGATTTGCTGGCTGGGATACGGCGAGCGGGCGCGGTTTGGACTGGCGATTAATGATCTGGTGAAATCGGGCAAGATCAAGGCGCCGATTGTGATTGGGCGCGACCATCTGGATTGCGGGTCGGTGGCTTCGCCATTCCGCGAGACGGAGAGCATGAAGGATGGGACTGATGCCGTTGCCGACTGGCCGCTGCTCAACGCTCTACTGAACACGGCCGCGGGCGCGTCGTGGGTGTCGATTCATAATGGAGGCGGCGTTGGCATTGGCTACTCGTTGCACGCGGGGCAGGTCACCGTTGCAGATGGAACAGAGATGATGGCTCGGCGGATTGAGCGGGTGCTGACGACCGATCCGGGGATGGGTGTGATTCGGCATGTGGACGCGGGGTATGAGGAGGCGAAGGAGTTCGCGAAGAAGAACGGCGTGAAGGTGCCGATGGAGAAGTAGCTGTCAGCTGTCAGCTATCAGCTGTCAGGAAATACAGATGCCTTGCCCGCTCGCCTCGTCCACTCGCTTCGTCCACTCGCTTCGCTCGGGGTTCGGGATGACAAGACTTAAATGGTGATTGCTTGAAATCTTCGCCGTTGCTGCTGGTCAATATTGGCCAGCTTCTCACGCTGCGTTCGGCTGCTGCCCGACCGCGGCGCGGCCCATCACTTTCCGAGCTTGGCATTATTGACGATGCAGCCGTGCTTTGCCTGGGCGGGAAGATTGTATCCGTCGGCAAGACTAAGGACGCGATGCGCGATCCCTGGCTGAAGAAGAATCGCAAACGAATTACGGAGATCGACTGTGGCGGTTGTGTTGTGCTGCCGGGGTTCGTCGATTCGCACACGCATCCTGTGTTTGCGCAGCCACGGTTGATTGATTTCGAGAAGCGTATTGCGGGCGCGAATTACGAAGAGATTGCCGAGGCTGGCGGAGGCATTCGGGCCAGCATCAACGGAGTCCGCAAAGCCAGCAAGCCCGCGTTGACGGGGATGGTCGCGTCGGCCTTCGCTGACATGGCCGCTCACGGCACGACCACGGTCGAGGCCAAGTCCGGATATGGGCTGGATTTTGCGTCTGAGATGAAATCACTGGAAGTGATTCGAGCAGCGGCCGCGCAATGGCCGGGAACTGTCATTCCGACTTTTCTCGGGGCGCACACTATGCCGCCGGAATATCGCGGGCGCTCACAGGAATACGTCGATCTTGTATGCAATGAGATGATGCCGGCGGTCGCCAGGCGCAAGCTCGCGCAATTCGCCGATGTTTTCTGCGAGCGCGGGGCGTTTAGCGCGAAAGAGGCCGAGCAGATTTTTCGTTCCGCCGAACAATGTGGGCTCGCTCTTCGCGCTCACGTGGGTCAGCTTAGCGAGACTCGCCTGGCATCGTTCCTGCGCTTCAATCCTGCTTCGCTCGATCACATGGACTATGTGAATGACGCGGACCTTTCCGCACTCGCCGCCAGTACCACGGTTGCAACTTTTGTTCCGGGGGCGAATTATTTTCTCGGGCTGTCGCGTTATCCCAACTCACGGAAATTCATTGAAGCTGGAGTCGCGGTGGCGCTGGCGACGGACTATAACCCAGGCTCCTCGCCCACTCTGAGCATGCCGATGGCGATGTCACTGGCATGCACGCACATGAAGATGTCTCCCGCAGAAGCGATCGCCGCTGCCACGATCAATGGCGCATGGGCGCTGCGGTTGGCGGATCGCAAAGGCAGTGTCGAACCGGGGAAGGACGCCGACCTTGCCGTATTCGACGTGCAAGATCATCGCGAAATCGCGTACTGGTTCGGCGTGAACAGGTGCGTGTTGACGGTGATGAACGGCATGCCGAGCGGGCCACTGGTTACGTGATGGAGCCCGGCGAGACGGGCAAGCCCTATCTCTACGGGGGCGGGGTATAGCAACGCTGAAACCGCTCCAGGCGCCGAGCGGAAAGAAATTATCTGCGCGACATTTTGAGTGAAAGCTTGGAGTGAATGGCACCGGGTTGTTATAATTCTTTCGTTCCGTACGCTTTCAGCGAATCGGCTGCGATGTTTGCGGCCTCCCGCCCAATGACAGCGCGCAGTCGCCGGCCGAAGTGCATGGCGGTTTGTCGATAAGAAGCGGACAAGAAGTGGCCAGGTAGCTCAGGTGGTAGAGCGCAGCCCTGAAAAGGCTGGCGTCGGCGGTTCAACTCCGTCCCTGGCCACCATCATTCTAAAGGACTTGGGCGTTTTCGCCCGCTTTCTTCAGCCCAAGGTTCAGCCCAAGATGGGTCACTGGATTGTCTCCGAGCAGTAGTGCCAAGAACTTGCCCTGTGCTTCGAGCTTCGATTCTTGATCGAACTGAGCATACAGTTGCAGTGTCGTCCTGACGTCTTCGTGGCGCGGAATGCCCTGTACCGTTTTCGGATCGCACTTCAGCTTCACCAGCGAAGAAGCCAGCGAATGCCGGAAGTTGTGGAAGCCAAAGCGAACTCGCTCGTCTTCTTTGATGACACCGGCCTTGATGGCAGCAGGGCGCAAATATTTTTGCACCATGATGGAAGCCGACAGTGGCTTCTTACCTTTGAGCCGGAAGCTCGGGAAGACATAATCGTCGTCCTTCGCATAAGGAGTCCTTTCCCTCCACGCCATCAGAAAACCGGCGAGAACCGCGTGCATGGGTACGGGTGCCTTCGAGGCCTTGGACTTGGGCACTTTGAACTGCGCCCAGACGTATGCCCGCTTCACTTCGATCACCTGATCTGCAAAGTCCAGATCCATCCACATCAAACCGAG
>Ga0182030_10000789_pt1 | contig 62264 bp, 43 predicted proteins | sample 812S3MmetaG_FD_121299 | JGI IMG/M metagenome (GOLD analysis project Ga0182030, IMG submission 121299) | Permafrost microbial communities from Stordalen Mire, Sweden - 812S3M metaG (Illumina Assembly) | ecosystem: Environmental > Terrestrial > Soil > Wetlands > Permafrost | place: Sweden... | reverse complement strand
GGCGAAGCTCTCAAAGCGCATCGCATCATGCTGCTCGAGCACACCGGCCATCAGGTAGGCGATCGCATGGTCGCGAAAATCCCCCGACAGATACCCGACGCGCACCCGCTCGTGCGCGTAGGGTGTGGCGGGTGCCAGAGCCGTCGCCGCTGGCGGCGCACCGTGATGCACATAGGTGCGCGCACACGCCAGCTGCGCTCCCGCATCGTCGCTGAGGGAGAGCATCGAGAAGGGCTGCTCCGCATCTCGTCCCTGCCGGACTGCCTGCAAGATCCTCTCGACTTGCGATTGGTAGTCGCGCCAGTCACAACAGTTTTGCAAGGCGTGGAAGCGCAGACCGAGACCCTGTGCCGAGGCGGGATGCAAGCCTTGGTAATGCTCAAAATAGCTTGCGGCCTCGCCATGTCGATCCAGTTCCTTGAGTGCGAGGCCGCCATTAAGAAATGCATCGGCCATGGCGGGTCGCAGCTCGATGGCCTTCTCGAAGCAGCTCAAGGCTTCGGCGTTGCGTAGCATCTTAAAGAGAGCCGTTCCGCGGTTGTTATGTGCCTCAGGAAACTCCGGTGCAAGTTCTAACGCGCGCTGGAAACTAAGCAGCGCTTCGGGCAGCTGGTTCAGGCGCAGCAGGGCGGCTCCGCGATTGTTGTGTCCCTGCGCGCTCATTGGACAGTCCGCCAGATAACGATTGAAGGCCATCAGCGCTTGGGCTGGCCGCTTCATCTCCAGCAGCACGACGCCACACTTGCCGTGCATTTCCGCGGCAAAAGTATCCGCGGGATCCGCAAGCACGTGCATCGCCCGCTGATAGGCATCGAGTGCGTCCCGGTGGCGCCCAAGGCTTAACAGCACGTCGCCGCGGTTGCTATGCGCGAGCGCGAAGCGTGGATTGAGTGTCAGCGCTTTTTCGAAGCTGCCGAGCGCCTGCTCCTCGCGCCCCAGCTGGTGCTGGGCATTGCCACGATTATTGAAAGCCAGCGGGAAGTCTGGTTTTAGTGCGATCGCCCGGTTGTAGTCGGCGATGGCCTCCTGAGGCCGAGCGAGCGTCATCAGCGCATTCGCGCGGTTGTACAGCGCTTCCGGAAACTTCGGCTGAGCACGAAGCGCGAGATCCAGCTGCGTGAGCGCCTCGGCCGCACGACCGCGATCGAGCAGCGCGGCGGCGAGGCCCACGCGCAGCTGCGGCTGTGCGGTCTGCAACTTCAGTGAGCGATTCAGCAGCGCAGTGCCCTGTTCGAACTCGCCGGCCTTTAGTGCGGCGATCCCGGCCTGATTCAGCATAGCTACGCTGCGATCGCCAGGCCCGATGTCTTGTTCAGCGCTCGGCAGATGCTTGGACATGAAACTCTGGTATTTACTCTGTTATGGAGAGCAACTTGCTGATAATTAACGCTAATTTTGTGACCGCCCGCGGTCTCTTAATCGCTCCCCGCGTCGCCCGCGCGCGAGCCGAAAAGAACTGGAATAAACGGGCGCGTGCACCTGAGCCTCCCCCCACATTGCCAATTTGAACAAAGTTGTGTTGCAGTACTGTGGAAGTGCTCCGGGACGCAATGCGGGCGCGCTCGCAACGCGACCGCCATCGGCGCGCCGGCCGCGTCTCCCTGCGGCTCTGCACTGCAGCCAAAGGCGTCAAGATCGGTTAGTTGCAGGATGCGCCGGGCAGCCGGGGTGCGGCCTTGCAATTGGCCCGGCGGTGCAGGTCAGTCACGGGCGATGAAAAATGGCAAATAAGATTCGAGTGGTTTGCGCCACCCGGCTGGGCGAGGCAGATTTCTGGGCCAAATCCGCGCTGGGCCGATCGCTCACGCACTATCGGCTGCCCTTCATTGACCTGCGGTTGTTTGCGCAGAATTCGCGTGGGCTCTCGACCGTGTACAACATCGCTATCGATGAATCACTCAAAGACCCTGCTGTTTTGGTGTTCTTACACGATGACGCGCACCTGTGCGATTTCTACTGGTTCGACTATCTACTCAATGCACTCGCGGTGTTCGACGTGGTCGGGCTGGCGGGTAACCGGCGCCGGCTGCCCCGGCAGCCGGCGTGGAGCTTCATTGATGAGCGCTTCACCTGGGATGCGCCGCAGAATCTCAGCGGTATCGTCGGACATGGCCGCGGCTTTCCCCCGGCCCAGATCAGTTTTTACGGTCCGCCCCGCCAGGAGGTCAAGCTGCTCGATGGTCTGATGCTGGTTGCGCGCAGCGAAACTTTGCACTCCAGGCAGCTGCGCTTCGACGAGCGATTCGCGTTCCACTTTTACGACATGGACTTCTGCCGCCAGGCCGAAGTCTTGGGGTTGAAGATGGGTACCTGGTCGATCTCAATCGTGCATGAAAGCGGCGGGAATTTCGGTGCCGAGAGCTGGAGACAAGCCTACGCGACCTATCTGCAAAAATGGACGGAATGAGACTTTACAGCCCCGGGGCGCGCTCGCTAGCCGTGCCGCGCGTGGCTGGGCAGTTCTCTGATGTGGCGGTTCTCTGAGGCTGATGCTGCTCGCGTCGCTGGTAGACGTGCAGGCAGATGGCTTCCAGAGGCCGCGTGAAGCGTTTGGTATGCTGAGCCGCATTGTGAGTAGGCGCGTTATGAGTGCGGCCAGGCGTTGCGACTCGCGTAGCACTGCGCCGGCGGGCCGCTCGTAGCTCTCCAGATCGGGGCAGATCAGCTCGGGTAGCGCCAAGGCGGTGAGCAGACTCCCGGCCATGCGCGCGGCGAACGCTAGGCCGCTGCAGGTCAGCACGGGCAGGCCCGCCCACAGTGCATCGCTGGCGGTGGTGCTGCAGTTGAAGGGGTTGGTCAGAATATGGCCGGCCCATACGCCTCAGCCCCCGGTCACGTTAGTGACTTGTGGTGCCTTGCCATCCAGATACCGCTGCCAGATCTGATGGTAGGCGGATTCCAATTCACGGCAAAAGCGCTTGGCGTCGAACACTCGTGAACGCGCGTCTTCGGCCAGCAGGCGGCCACGCAGCGCGGTGCGCAGCGGTAGGTCACGGCCCAGCTCAATGGCCTTTGCGCGGTAGCTCTCCAGATCCGTTGTGATCAGTTCTGGCACGCGCAGCGCGTGGAGTAGGCTCCCTGCCATGCGGGAAGCAAAGGAATCGCCGGCCAGCGTCACCACCGGAACGCCGCACCACAGTGCATCGCTCACCGTACTGCCGCCGTTGAAGGGAAAACTGTCCAGGAAGATATCGGCCAGCCGCAGCCGGGCCAGATGCGCGTCATATGACTCGCGCTCGGCAAACAGCAGTCGGCCGGCCTCAATGCCGCGCTGCGCGGCCATACGACGCAGGTTTTGACGCGCGCCCTCGTTGTCGGCAAACAGCCAGAGCACCGCGCCAGGTACCGCCTGAAGAATCTCCAGCCATGCATCAAACATCGGCTCGTTCAGTTTCAAAAGGCTGTTAAACGAGCAATAGACCGTCGCATCCTGCGCTAACCCGAATTCAGCACGGCTACGCAGCGGCAAGACCATACCGCGCTTGCTGTCATTGGCCTGGAAGCAGATCGGCAGCCTTATGATGGCCTCGCGGTAGTGCTGCTCATGCCCTTCGGGTACGACAAATGCGTCGCCGATTATATAATCCATTGCCGGCATCCCCAGCGTTCCGGGATAGCCGAGATAACTGATCTGCAGCGGCGCCACCCGAGCGGCCAAGAGCGCGGGGCGCGCGCCCCGAGTCAGCCCGCCCAAATCCACGACGATGTCGATCTGCAGCTCGCGCAACAAATCGGCGATGGCCCGATCGTCGAGCCGTTGTGCATCAAGGAAACGCTTGCCAAACCCCTGCTCAATGCGTTTTCGTGTGGGGGAACCCACCGCACTCTGCAATGAAACGGCGTAAGGCTCGAGCTTACTCAAGTCGTGGTACTCGAGCACCTCGGCCAGCAGATAGCTGAGCGGATGCTCGCCAAAATCCGCCGACACATACGCGACCCGGGGCACCGCATTGGTGCGCGCCGCGCGGTGCGGCGTGAACTGTTCCGCCGGAAACGGCTGGGCCGGGTGGTAATTGCGTGCACATTGGAGTTGGAGCGCGGCCGAATCCGTGACCGACAGAAAGGTTAGCGGCTCAACGCATTGCGCTTCGCCCGAGCCCACAGCCTCGATCATCTGTTCTGCCAGGATGTTTTCGCGTGGCCAGTGACAGCACAGATGATGCAGGTGCCACAGGCTCCCGAGCCCTAGCGGCCAGCGCGGCTCGAGCGCCACGACCGCATCCATGTGCGTGATCGCCGCAGCAGGACGGCCGGCCTCCAGCAGCGCCAGCACGTAGTTGTAATGCACATCCGCAGATTCCGGGGGGGAGTGCAGCGCAAGCTCGTAGTGTTTGAGCGCGCCCTCGAGCTGCCCGAGTCGTCGCAGGCCGTTGGCTAGGGCGTTATGCGCGACGCCCGAGTGTGGCTCGAGGCTCACTGCGCGTTGCAGCGCGCTGACCGCCTCGGAATTCCGATTCAGCTCGAGCAGCGCAACGCCGCGATTGAGCAGTAACTCGGGCCCATTCGGTGAATCCTGCAGGGCACGATCGAAAGCGGCCAGGGCCGCAGCCGGCCGGCCCAGCGCCAGGCAGGCGGCGCCCAGCGCTAACAGATAGTCGCGGCAGTCCGGCACGAGCGTCACGGCTCTCCGGTACGCCTGGGCCGCCTCCTCGTTGCGACCCAGTTGCACGAGGCCTTTGCCATAGAGGTAGTGAGCCTGTGCGTATTCCGGCGCCAGTTCCAGGCAACGCTGGCAGAACTCTAAGGCGCTCTGCGGCTCGCCGAGTTCGAGGCTTGCGGCTGCCAGATTCAACAGTGCCACGGGTTGATCAGGATTGAGTTTCAGCGAACGGCGCAGCAACTCCGCGCCGCGCGCCGCACGGCCCGCAGTGGTCTCGAGATAGCCAAGCAGGTGCAGGCAGTCGACATCATTAGGTTCGCGCGCCAGTACCGCCTGGCAAAGTGCCCGGGCCTGAGCTAAGTCTGAGCGATCGAGGGCCGCGCGCGCCTCGTCATAGCCAGATGCTTGAGCGGGTCGTTCTCCGGGCTGCGCCGCGCTCGCGGTCAATGGGGACGCTAAGCCCATCGCGCTGTCGCCGTTAGCGTTCGATTGTGACACGGCAGTAGGAGTGGGCTTTGAAGGTTAGGTCCAAGGAGACGGATTCTACCTACAATGTTTCGGCGCCGAGCCAACTGCCGTGCGCGCGCGAGCTACTCGGTAACCGAACTGTAGCATTGAATGCCCAGCATACCGACCTCTGTCGCCGAACCGTGATCGATTGACCCTATCAGGGGAGTGTGGCCGTAATGATGACATTATCTCGGATAGTCCTTGCCGCGTTGTTGCTGTCTCTAGCCTCGGCGCTGCCGGCGCGCGCGGGAGCAGCCCCGGAAGCCAAGCAGGAGGCGCTGCTGCTCGCGAAGCTCTCGGTGCGGTTCCCTGACATCAAGTTCGTCTCGGTGCGTGCCTCCGCCAGTGTGCCGGGCCTGATGGAAGTCCGGACCGAGCAGGAGCTGGTCTACTCTGATACGAGCGGCGATCGCCTGTTCGTGGGCTATGTAATCGATACCGCAAACCACGTCGATCTGACCGCCAAGCGATGGAGCGAATTGAATAACGTAGATTTTGCGTCGCTGCCGCTTGAACATGCAATCAAGATCGTCAAGGGCAACGGCAGTCGTGTATTCGCAGCGTTCGAGGATCCGTTTTGTCCCTACTGCCAGAAGTTCGAAGAGGAACTGGCCGACATGACGGATTTGACGCTCTACGTCTTCCTGTTCCCGCTCGAGTCGATTCATCCCGGCGCGACCCAAAAGTCGCTCGGGATCTGGTGCGCCTCGAACCGTGCCGGCGCCTGGTCCGCCTGGATGCTCAAGCGCGCCGATCCGGGCGATGCTGCGTGCAGCGGCGCACCAGTGACCGAAAACAGCGTACTTGCGGCCACGTTGCATGTGCAGGGCACGCCGACGTTGATGTTCGGCGACGGTAGTCGTGCCTCTTCGTTGCTTACGAAAGAGGAGCTGGAGCATCGCCTGGCGGCAACACAGACGGCTCTGAACTCGAAAGTAGCCAGTAGTTCAACTCGTTGACAGCTTCCATGATCCTTGTAAGGCGCCAGCTTTGGATCCGACACGCGTCGACATGGCTATTGAGCCAAGGCGCTTGTCGACCAATACGGCTATTGGGTCGAGCGGGCTAGTATCCCAACGCAGCCGTATTGATCTCGATGGTCACATCGCCTTCAGGGCGGTGGACACCGACCGTGACAGTTCGGCCACTTGAGAGCTCGCGCAGCATGGCCGGGTCGCTGAGCGGCACGCCGTCGATGGCAGCGATGGTATCTCCTGGTTTGAACCCGAGCTTCTCGAACAGTTCAGCATTCGTGCCCGGATTAACCGTGATGCCGTGGTACAACTCGCCATCCACGGCGGCCTTCGCTGTGAACAGGCGAGAATAAGCTGCGCCTTCGGCCGTGGCCTGGCTCCGCAATTCTGCGATGTTGGGCAGTTCAGGGACCTGCCGCTCGAACTTCGAATCATCCTCACGGGCACTCTGTGCGAACCAGTTGCCAGGCAGTGCGCGGGGCATTGTCAGCGTTTCCTCCGATCCGTTGCGGCTCAGTGTCACGTAATCGCCGTACACGGCGGTGAGCAGTACCCCACTAGCAACCTCTTCACCGACGCCGACCAGGCGCGTACTGGCCGCCGAGCTGCCGATGATCGCAGAACCGTGCGTCGGGTCGCCGGTCATACTGATAGTGCCCGTGAGGATCAGCGGTAGTTGCGTAGGGGCGGCAGGTGCCGCACTGCCAGGTTCGAGACCAAACAGGTGCGCCGCATTCAGCCGACTGAGATCAAAGCCACCCGCGGCGACACCTGTCCGCACCGCGCCAGACCCGTGGGCGGTCCTTGAGTTTGGGCCGGTGGACATTGAGCGATAGACAAGCGCGGATTCAAGCAATAAGGAAGCCGACAGCATAATCGCAAGCCAGAGAGGTCCGCGGGATTCCAGCTGTCCACTAAGGCGCTGCAGCGGCTGACGCACATCAATGAAGTCCTGAATGTTCCACTGCATTGGGCTGCTCCGGCAGTCAATCATAAAATGTCGAAGGGTGGGATCACAGCCGCAACGCGTGCTGCCGCCGGAATCTTAGGGAACATTAGTGGCAGTTATATGTCTGCGCGGTGCGTGGTCAGAGTGTCCCACGCTAACAGGAGAGTGCGGCCGCTACATTTACTCCAGCACGGTGCGGACCGTCTCTGTGCATTTGCAGGCGGCTATCGCGAGGGCTCGGATTGTAATGACCGACAGCGAGAATCTCACCTATTCAGCAGGCCGTATAGCGTGGCAGTTACGCGCCTCCAATTAACCTCAGTAGTCATTCAAACGTAAGACAACTACAGCCCAGCACCTTCGCCGTGCCGTGAAACGTTCACAACTAATTCAATCCTGCGTCATATGCGATGGCTAGGCTTCGCATCCGAGAGAGGGGAACTTCAATCAACCGCTGCTGCTGACTGGCTCCCGGGTTCGCAAAGCGCCCGTTTTGACCATGAAGAGGCAGTGGCGGATGTGGTTTCGAACCGGTGGGTCGGGGGCTACATGTCCCGCTTAAGTCGGCTTCGCGTGAACTCTGGGCGAGAGTTCTAGCTGATAAAGCGGATGTTGCCTCTGGCACTTTGGTTCAGAAGTCTTAAGTTCAGGGTTACGTAATTCGAAATAGGAGATTCAGGAAATGAGATTTGCCAAAATTGCACTGGCGGTAGCAGCCGTAGTGGCCGGTCCGGCCGCGATGGCGGGTACCGTGCTCGACCCGACGCAGGGACCGTCTGATCTGTTGCTGGTCGTCTGGGACAGCGCCAACAACGACTCGGTGGTCTATAACACCGGCCTTTCGGTCGACAGCACGTCGAACACGAATATGAATTTTGCTGTCACCAACACGTTCTCGAGCATCGATACCAGCCTCACGCAGCTGACCACCGATCTGGGCGGCGCCGCTCAGAGCACATGGCAGTATGCAGTGCTCGCAGCGAACGGCGCCGGAACTGGTTTCGCGACCCAGGGTTATGAGTTCGATGCCACGAGCAACCAGCCTGGCTCCACTTTCACGGCTATCCAGAACCAGGACGCTCTCAATGGCGCGGCTGCAATAAGTACGTACGTGTCGAACAATATCAGCGGCTTCAGCTCTAGCAACGTACTGGTTGGCAATGCGAGCAACCCGAATGCGCAGTTCAAAGCCGGTGGAGCCTTCTCTCCGGGCCCCAACGTTGGCAACACCCCGGTGAGCGTGGGTGCCTCGCCCGGTAGCTCGCTGTCCTTTTACGAGATCGCTGCGAGCGATGACACGCCCGGCGATTCGCCGACGGTGACGCAGCCAGTCGGATCGTGGAACTTTAGCGCGACGAACGACCAATTGGTGTGGTCCCCCGTGCCGCTGCCCGCGAGCGTGTGGATGCTGCTGTCGGGTCTGATCGGCGTTGGCGCCATCAGCCGTCGACGCGCTGCTGGCGGCGCCCTTTCGCTGGCCTGAGCCTTCGATCCACGTTTGCAACCGTAATGCGGCCAGGAATCATTCCTGGCCGCTCCGGTAGCGAGAGAAATTCATAACTTCAGGAGTTAGAAAATGACTTATCAGATTCGAAAGGCAGTAACAGCTGCGCTGATGGCCGGAACGGCCATTGGGAGCGGGACTGCGATGGCTATCGATATGACGACGGTGCCCGCGACCAACGTGCTGTACGCCGGCGGTTCCACCGCAGTGTCGGCTTCGCTGGCACAGTACTTCGTACAGTCAGGTGACCCCGCGTCCGAGCCTTGTGACCAGAACCAGCCGATTGACTACTACACCGACAGTGCGGGCAACACGCAGTTTCTGGCTGTGGCATGTGCCTCGGGTACTGCGATGACCGGTCTCGCTCTCGACACACCGATTGCCTTCATGAAGGAGCTCAATGGCGGATCCTTCAACGGCCTCGGCCCCGTCGGCGCCGCCAGCGCCCTGACCTTCCCCACTACAACCGAGCTCACTTCCAACGCCTATGAAACCGGCGCAACCGCTTGCGTGTCCACTGCCATCGCGCCTGTGGTTGTGAATTCGACCACGATCGCAATAGGTTACACCTCACACTCGTGCTCGAGTTCGGCTAACTTCCCGACTGACACTGCCGCCTACACGGCCGTGTCGCTGGCCCCAAACATGGGCTTTGCGGACGTCGACCCGGCCACCTTTGGCACCTCGACGACCGCCCTGGGCATCACCACGGGACAGACACTTGATCTCCCGTTTGCTCCGGCGGTCTCGCTGGGCTTGTATCACGCCCTCCAGGCCGCTGAAGGCCTGCCGCAGGATGATCTGCTCGTTGACATGCCGAGCCTGACGAAGGATGAGCTCAGCTCGATCTACACGGGACAGGCGACGCTGTGGACAACATTCATTGGCACCAATGGAACGAGCGTTGGCGCGCAGAGCGTCCTGTTCGGTGCCAGCAGTGGCTCCGAGTACGGCGGTAGCAGTACGGCGACGACGCCATCCAGCGCCGGCATCTACCTCTGTCGCCGTGATAACTACTCGGGCACCGAGCGTATTAACGAGCTCTATTATGGTGGCCAGAACTGCGAGTTGGGCGTCGACCCCTTCCGTGCCGCCCTTAGCTACAGCGGCAGCAACATCACGTTTGGAAATTCCTGGACGACCTCGGCCGATAGTGCGGCAGCGACCTTCGCGGCCAGCAGCACGGGAAATCTGCTGTCCTGCCTCGAAGGCCATGACACCGTGGGCCACTTCGCGATCGGTTATGCGAGCGTGGACAATGCCTGGGGCGGTCAGAATAGTCAGAAGTCCTCGCGTGACGACTGGCGCTTCATCAAGGTCGACGGCATTGTGCCATCGATAGAGAATGTGGCGGCCGGCAAGTACCCGGTCTATGCACAGTCTGTTTACGCAGTGCCGTCGAGCACCAGCGCCGCCAACTACGCCACGGGAGCGGCCCTGACGATCCAGCAGTTCATGACCACGATCAGCGCATCGCAGCCCACGGGCTTCGGTAAAGCTGCAACTGTGGCCGCGGTGAATGCGTTGGATGTCTGGCACAACCCGGACTTCGACGGTGGAGCTGTCGCTATCCCGACGGCGGGCTTCAACACACCGTCACCGGCGACGGCGTCGCTCGCGACGTTCCAAAGCAATCCGGTTTCTCTGTTCGTGAAGAGTACCGGTACGACGCTGAACAACTGCCAGGTGCCGGTGAAAACATCCATCTCGACCACTACACTTGGCACGGGTGGTATCACGACCTGGCAGGCCAGCCAGCGGAGCAATTAAGACAACGACTCTTTCTTACTCTCGCAGGGGTGTTAGTGATGGCGATCTAGCACCAAGCCGTGCGCCATTGATGAGGCCACTGCAACCAGGATGGTTGCAGTGGCCTCGCTTATTTATGAAAGCTGCAAGGGGCGCGACGCATTGGTCCATGTCGGCGCAGTGCGGCTGAGCTTCGTGATGCGTGGTTTCGCTGTTAATGAGCTTGAGCATGAATTGCCGCTGGACAACAAAAAAGGCCCCGTGTGCACCATGCTGCGGGATTACTTAATGGGATTGAAGAACTGGTCTCTCGTGCTGCAGTGCGCTTCGTTTAATACCCTGGGTAGACATCGTCTCCACGGCTGGATTTGTCGCTGGCCGACGTCGCTTGTCGGCACTGTTTTCGTCGGCGCGCTCTTCGTCGCAGGCATCGTGCCGAAGGCGGCTGCACAGCAGCCGTCCGGATCGAGCGCGAAGGTCTCGGCCGAGGCGCCTGCCGAAGAGCCGGGCTTCGATATCAATGAATATCGTGTCCTGGGCAACACGCTGCTGGATGCGCGGGCGGTGGAAAGCGCCGTGTATCCGTTTCTGGGACCCAGGAAGTCGCTTAAAGTGGTGCAGCAGGCGCGCGATGCACTGGCAGCGGTCTATCGCAACGCGGGATACGGAACCGTAGTGGTCGAGATCCCCGAGCAGTCGGTCGATGAAGGCGTAGTCCGCTTGCGCGTCACCGAGGGCCGGCTGCAGCGCACGGTCATTTCGGGCGCGCGCTACTACTCCGAGCGTCATATTCTTCATGAGCTACCGGCGCTTAAGCCCGGGGAAGTGCCGAAACTCCCGGAATTGCAGGCCCAGCTCAGTCAGCTGGCCACCGAGGCAAAAGATCGACAGGTCACGCCCATCCTGAAGGCGGGCACCGATCCGGGCACCGTGGCGGTGGATCTCAAAGTCCAGGATGAGCTGCCGCTGCACGCGTCGCTCCAGATCGATGATCGTCATACCGCCGATACCGAACCGGTGCGCGTGACCGGCATCGTCAGCTACGAGAATATGTTTCAACGTGCTGAAACACTCTCGGTCCAGTATGAGACTGCGCCACAGGCAACCTCCGAGGTTCAGCTTCTTGCCATGACCTATATGGGCCGAACCTCGAACCCGAAGCTCACGTGGGACGCCTATGCGATCCACTCGGATAGTGACGTGGCCGCCGTCGGCACACTCTCGGTGCTGGGTCATGGCAATATTTTTGGTGGCCGACTGAATCTCGCCCTGAAGGCGACTCCGCAGTGGCTGGACAGCCTGAGTTTTGGCCTGGACTACAAGGACTTCCAGCAGGCGGTCAACCTTACGACAGGCGGGTCGACGACCCCGATCCACTACCTCATCTGGTCGGGCCAGTACTCGCTCAACACGCACCAGCCGGGCTACGATTTCGCGACCTCGCTGGCAGTCAATTTCGGCATCCGCAATCTGGGCGATCGCGACAGCGACTTTGAGTACGATCGCGCCGGCGCATTGGCTGACTTCGTGTACCTGCGAGGGAGCGATCTGTTCACCTACCGCTTCTGGCACGACTCCTCCGTGCGCTTGAGGCTCGGCTATCAGTACACGGATACGCCGTTGGTGACCAACGAGCAGTTTGCCATCGGCGGCGTTGATACGGTGCGTGGCTATCTGGAATCCGAGTCGCTTAATGACACCGGCGTGAACGAGTCCTTCGAAATCTCCCCGCCGCTGCTGAAGGTAGGTACGGTCAACAACCTGTTCTATGCCTTCTATGATGCGGCACAGGGTGGCATCCAGCAGCCCCTGCCCAGTCAGACCAGCCATGTCGAGCTCGTGGGCACCGGCCTGGGTCTGCACAGCACCTGGCTCGACCGATGGGATTCCACCTTCGATTGGGCGGTGGCACTCCGCAACGGGCCACGTACCGGTCGCGGCAACCAGCGCTTGCACTTTACGGTCAAGTATCAGTACTGAAGGTGAACGGCCATGTTTGAAACTCGACTGACCGCAAGATTTCGCCGCTGGACGGCCGGTGCGGTGCACGCAAGCTACGCGGCGCTTATCACCTGCAGTGCGCTGCTGTCAGCGCCGGTACAGACCATGGCCGGCAACCTGCCGGTACCCTGCCTGGCGCCCGGCGCCTGCGGGGCCACGGGCCCTGGCAGCTGGGTCGGATCTGGCTCGGCCTCGCTCAGCTCGAGTGGCAATCAACTCACCGTCAATCAAAGCAGCGCCAGCACCACGCTCAACTGGCAGAGTTTCAACATCGGGCACGGCAGCACCGTCACGTTCGTGCAGCCGAATGCGTCCTCGGTGGCATTGAATCGCATCTTTCAAGGTAACCCGCTGCAGATTTTCGGCGCCCTGAACTCCAACGGTGTGGTGTACCTGCTTAACCAGAACGGCATCCTCTTTGGCGCCGGGTCGCAGATCAACGTGGGGGGCCTGGTCGCCTCAAGCCTCGACATGAGCCCGGCGGCCCTGACTAACGGCATTGGTCTTGCGGTCGACTCAAAGGCACCGGCGTTTCAACCCTATACAGACGCCAATGGTCTTGCTCAGGTCAGTGGCGGCATCACGGTGCAATCAGGCGCCACACTGACTTCGAATGCCGGTCAGATCCTGATCTTCGCGCCGAATGTGACCAACAACGGCCTGATTCAGACCCCAGACGGTCAAACGATCCTCGGCGCCGGCCAGCGGATTTTTCTGGAGGCGAGTTCTAATTCGAATCTCCGTGGGCTCCTGATCGAGGTCGGTGAGGGCGGCACCGTGACCAACGGCGGCGGCTCCGCAGGAAATTTAGGCCAAATCATTGCCGACCGCGGCAACGTGACCCTTGCCGGCCTCGCAGTCAACCAGGATGGTCTGGTTTCCGCCACGACAACGGTTAATGTCAACGGCTCGATCGTCCTGCAGGCGCAGGGGTGGTCACAGCCGACAGAGTCGATCGCCGGGCAGCTGTCGGCCGATACCAATGGCACGGTCACATTGGGTGCGGGCAGTAGCACTGAGGTTACGCTGGAGGGTAGCACCACCGACGTAACGGCGAACGTGAACACGCAGCCCAGGTCGAGTGTGACGGTCACTGCCGCGACGATCGACATGCTGGGGAATTCAACCATTCGGGCCACCAGCGGCAACGTGACGCTCAATGCCCAATCCGCACCCGGGGTGCTGACCTCGGGTTCCGGACCCGACAACGCCCGAATCTATCTCGCGCCCACCAGTACGATCGACGTGTCCGGTGCGACTGCCGACCTGCCGGTATCCGACAACACGCTCACAGTGCGCCTGACCTCGACGGAACTGGCCAACTATCCGGTTCAGAAGGCTTCGGCGCTGCTGGGTGAGAACATCACCGTGGACCTGCGTAATTACGGGACGAATGCCGACGGGACAACGTGGGTTGGCACGCCGATCGCCGACCTCTCGAGCGACATTGCGGCAATTCAGCAGAATGTGTATCAGCGTAATCAGACCGGCGGGAGCATCGCGCTGAATTCGTCCGGCTCAGTACTCATCGCCCAGGGTGCGACCCTGAATCTCTCAGGCGGTGAGACCAACTGGCAGTCCGGCTACGTCAACACCTCCGTGTTGCTCAACACACTGGGTCAGGCGGTGCCGATCGCCTCCGCCAATCCCAATCAGGCCTACGTCGGCACACTCAATTCACTCACGGTCAGCGACCCGCGCTGGGGCACTGCGGTCGCCGCGGCCCTGGAGGGGCGCAATCCCAAGGGCGAGTACGAAGCCGGCTATGTCCAGGGTGCTAATGCGGGCCAGATGTCAGTCGTAGCGCCCGTCGCGGTCATCGATGGAACTATCAATGGCACGGTTGTGCAGGGTCCGCTGCAGCGCCTGCCGGCGACGGGTGCCCCGTCGGGCTCCGATCTGCCCACGTTCAATCAGATTCCGCTCGGAGCGAGCCTGACTCTCGGTCAGAGCGGGGCGCTCGGCAACACGAGTCTGAGCGAAGTTATGGGTGATGTGAACTTCGCGCCGGGCGAAGTCCTGGGATCGTTGGTCGGTCCCACCAGCGCGCCCTTCAATCCACTGACGGATCCGCTGCCCACGGGCCTAACGACCCAGATCCGGCCGGACCTGCTTGGCCCGAACGGCGTGACGCAGCTGACCGTCTGGTCGACTGGTGACATCACGGTTGGCGCAGGTATTACGCTAAACCCCGGTGCTGGAGGTTCAGTAATTCTGGGTGCCGGACAGATTCATGTGGACGGTACCATCGAGGCGGCATCGGGCACCATTAAACTGGAGACCAGCGATACGCCGCTGTACCAGAGTGAAGCAGGATTTCCACTGCCTGAGCTCTACCTCGGGCCGACGGCGGTGCTGTCCGCGACCGGTAATTGGGTAAACGACAGCGCCATCTATGGTCCGGCGCTCGATCCGTTGCTGATCAATGGCGGAAATATTTCAGTTAACAGCGCACTGGGCTCGCTGGTGCTCTCGCAGGGCTCGCTGATCGATGTAACCGCCGGTGCCCAGGAGACAGTCGCGGGATCGCTGGTGGCGGGAAAGGGCGGCGCCATCAGTATTACTGCCGCACCCAATACGCTCTTTACTAACCCGAATGTAGTGACCGTATTTGATCCCACGTTGCGCGGCTTTGCGCTCACCAATGGCGCCAGCCTCTCGGTCTCGCTGCCGGAGCTGTGCGTGTCCAGCATCACCTGCGCGGTCCAAGGTGCGGTGCGCGTGGATCCGAGCCTGCTGACGCAGGACGGTTTCCGCAGTGTGTCACTGGACGGCAACGTGGCCGGGCTGCAAATCGCCTCGGATGTCGACCTGAGCGTCTACCAAGAGAATCTTCAACTCTCTTCGGAGTCGCTCCTGGCGCCTTCGGGTACGCCGATGAGAGCCATCAGCAGTGTCACGACGCTGCCAGTCTACGATCGTGTGGCAGAAAACCTGACGCTGGCCACGAGCACTGCGCTGCAGAACTATTCGGATTTGACGATCGCTAACGGCGCCAAGCTCAGCTTCGACCCCGGCGCGAGCGTCAGCATTCAGACCGATGCGCGGATTTTCGATGACGGACAGATCACGGCGCCGGGCGGCTCGGTCAGCCTCGGCATCAATCCGGGCGGGCTGTTGCAGCTGGATCAGGGCATCTGGCTCGGCGCGAATGCGCTGATCAACGTCGCCGGCACCACGGTTTATACCCCGAACCAGCTGGGCCTGACCACGGGCAACGCTCAGGCGGGCGGCAGCATCAGCGTCTCTGCCGAGCAGGGCTTTCTTTTCATGATGCCAGGCTCGGTGCTGAATGCAGCGGGGACCGCCGCCGTGCTGGATGAGCGCGTCGGGAACGAGCTGGGCAATACCTATGTTCACCAGGATGTCGTCACGGCAGGCGGTAACATCTCTCTCAATGCCGCTGCGGGTCTGTTCGTCGCGGGCACGCTCGAGGCGCCGGCGGGTGCGGGCAGCGGTGCGGCGGGCGGGTCGCTGCAGGTGACGCTGCAAGGGCAGGAGCAGGCCTTTGGCTCCTCCACCGGTTTTCCGGAGGCTGCTGCACAGCTGAACATCGTTGCATCGAGCGCTGTGCCGATGGTGGGTGAGGGGTTGTCGGTGCCCACGGCCCTGGTCGGCCAGGGTGTGCTTCCGGCGTCGACCATCAACGCAGGTGGTTTCTCTCAGATCCAGCTCACGACGCAGAACCTGCTGGGCGGCACAAGCGGCGGGCAGGTGGGTGTGCTGGGCATCGGGGCGGTCGTATTTGATCCGGGCGTCACGCTGTCACCGGCCGTCAGCCTGGAAGTCTACTCCCCCGAGATTCGTACTTCCGGCGTCGGTGATGTGACGCTGAGTTCCTCGTACGTGGCACTTGGCTCATTCAGCACAATCTCGCAGGCCGTGAACACCCAGCTGGTGGGTGGCAACGCGACGCTGAACGTCTCGGGCCAACTCGTCGACTTGGTAGGCAATACTGATGTTCAGGGCTTCAACAACATCAACATCACCTCAAGCGGGGATATCCGGGCGATCGGCGCGCTGCTGAGCAAATCAAACCAGCCGCAGGGCTCGTTCACGGCACCCGGGAATATTACGCTGGCCGCCCAGCAGGTGTATCCGACTACATTGACTACTTATACGATTCAATCGCTGGGTAGTAATCCGGCCTACTCGACGCTGAGTGTTCTGCCGGAGCCTGGTACGCCCGGAGAGGTGCTGTCCGCCGGTGGGGCGCTGACGCTGGAGGCGCCGACGATTATCAATTCCGGAACGGTACGCGCGCCGATCGGGCTCATTGCACTCGATGGCAACGACGTCACGCTGAGCGCCGGAAGCCTGCTGTCGGTGTCCGCGAACGGGGAAACCATTCCTTTTGGCGAGACACAGGCGGGACTCGCCTGGGCCTATCCGATCCAGCCGACCTCGACACTCGTGTACGGTACGGGCGCGGGCGCGATACCGCTGCCCCAGAAGCAGATCTCCCTCAATGCGCAGCAGCTGAATTTTGCTACGGGCGCCAATATCAATGTCAGCGGCGGGGGCGATCTGCAGGCCTATGAGTTCATTCCGGGTGCCGGGGGCAATACCGATGTCCTCAGTGCCGCGGCCAGCCCCAACACCTTTGCGATCATCCCCAGCAGTCAGCTGGCCTTTGCACCCTACGATCCGCTGATCGATCTGGGCAAAGCGCCGCAACCCAATCAAAGTGTGTATCTGTCGGGCGGGAACGGCGTGGCCGCAGGCACCTACGTGCTGTTGCCGGCCCGCTATGCACTGCTGCCGGGCGCCTACCTCGTTACGGAGGTCTCGGGCTACTCCAACATCGCCCCAGGCCAGCAGTTCGAACAGCTCAATGGAAGCGTCGTGGTATCCGGCCATCTTGTGTATTCCGGCACGGGGCTTGGGCAGACGCAGACCAGTGGCTTTGATATCGCGCCGGGCTCTTATGCACTGCAGGAGGCGCAATACACCACAACTTCCGCGAACAGCTTCTTTTCAACACAGGCAAACGCAGCCGGCGTCGTCTCATCACCACTGCCACGGGATGCGGGCGTGCTGAGCGTGCAGGTCACCGACAGCCTGAATCTGAGCGGCACACTCTCAGCAAGTGCCGCGAGCAGCGGTCGCGGCGGTGAACTTGATCTATCGGCGAGCAGTCTGGAAATCACGAGCGGCTCCAGTGGCGGATCCGGGGCCAATGGCGCGGTCGAAGTCAGCGCACAGCAGATCGATAACCTTGGCGCTACCGTGGTCGTTCTGGGCGGCACACGCCAATTACTCGATGGCGCGGCGGACGTGAACGTGCAGGCACAATCCGTGAATATCGACCCGGGCGTCACGCTGACGGCACCTGAACTGCTGCTCGTGGCCAATCAGCAGATTCAGGTGGCCAGTGGCGCAACGCTGCAGGCCAGCGGCACGAGCATCGCCAATAATGCACCACTTAATCTTCCGGGCGGCGCTGCGATTCTGGGCGTGTCGACCGGCGCGCAGTCGCTGAATGCATCAGGCACCGGGACCGCTGCAGCAACGCTCGCAGTGGCGCAGGGCGCCACGGTGTCGGGCTCCGGCGCCGTCATTGTTGGGGCAGGAGGCGGAGTCAACTTCAGCGGCACGCTGCAGGCCAGTGGCGCGGACGTGACCCTTGAGAGCAATCAGGTCGCCATTGGCGGCGTACCGCAAAACTTCAGCGGATTCGATATCAACTCGACCGAGCTGCCGAGCCTCAATGGCGCGGACTTGCTGATCCGCTCCAATTCCAGCATCCAGGTCTACGGTACGAATAGTCTGAATGTTGCAGCCTTGCAGCTCGATGCCCCGGGCCTCGAAGCCGCCGGTGCCAATGGGCAACTCACCGTCACCGCCGCCCAAGTGACATTGCAAGATTCCAGTGGCATGACAGGCTCGTCGCCTGGTGCCGGTAATGGTCAGTTGAGCGTCAATGCCGGAAGTCTCGCTTTGGGTGCCGGCAGCTTCACGGTCGGTGGTTTTTACCAGACGAGCCTGTCGGCCACTAAAGACCTGTCTGTGACCGGATCGGGCCAGCTAGCGGTGAGCGGAAATCTGGCCGTAAATGCAGGTGTATTTCAGGCCACGGGCGCTTACAACCACGGGCTTAGCGCCGTCGGCGTCCTGAGCACCGGCTCACCCGCACCGATCAATGCGACCGCGAGCGCTTCAGCCGGCGCAAGTCTGACGCTGCAAGCGGGGAGCCTGACGCTAGGTGGCAATTTTGTGCTGCCCTCGGGAAATTTCACTGCAATCGCAAACGGGCCAGGAGGCGCGGTCGAAGTGCTCAATGGCGCGGCACTGAAACTGGGCGGCGAATCAGTCGTCTTTGCCGGTCAGCAGGAGAGTTCCCCGGGAGGCGCCGTGAACCTGCAGTCGTTGACCGGATCGGTCTCGGTCGATGCCGGGTCAGTGATCGATATCTCGGCCGGGTCCGGTGCGGCCGGCGGTGGTTCGCTGGCGCTCATCGCGCAGAACGGGACCGTCACCTTGGCGGGTACCGTGAACGGCGCCGGCGGGACGGGCATGCCCGGTGGCAGTTTCAGCGTTGATGCCCAGAGCCTTGATTTCCCGACTCTGCTGGCCACCGCGGGCGCGGGTGGCCTGACCGGGGCCTGGGCCGTGCGGGAACGCGGGCCTGGGGATCTGAATATCGGCGCGGGGCAGCAGCTGCTTGCCACGAGCGTGAACTTGACCGCGGATCAGGGGTCGGTGGATGTCGCGGGCATTATCAATGCGCAGTCCGCAAACGGGGGCTCGATCACGCTGAATGCTCAGGACAATGTCGTGCTTGACGGGAGCCTGCTCGCGACGGCTACGGCCCAGGCCGGCCGTGGCGGCCTAGTGCAAATCAACGCTACCCAGGGCGGGATTTACCTCGACAGTGGGTCGGTAGTCAACGTCGGCGGAGAGTCCTCGAGCAGCGGCGCGCTGCAGAACACCGGGACGCTGTGGATCAGCGCGTCTCGTAACGCAGTACTTTCCGTCCTCAATGCCGATCCGACGACGCAGCAGGTTCAGCTCAATGGCAGCATCCGGGGCGCCGGAGCGATCCTGCTCGAGGGCAACCAGGCCTATCAGCTGCCGAATGGCCTGCTCACCGCGCAGGATGTCGCCGCGAGCAGCAGTAATCCTTATTACGCCGACGCCGCGGCCTTTATGCAGAACGCGCCAGCCATAGCGACTGCTCTGGGTCACGGCAGCGATCCAGTGTTCCAGGTGCTGCCAGGCGTCGAACTGGATGCTGTCGGCGACATGACAATTGCCAATACCTTTGATCTCTCCACCTGGCGTTTCGGCACGACGCCCGGCGTGCTGACGTTGCGCGCGAGCGGCAATGTACTCGTCAACGCGTCTATCAGTGATGGCTTCCCAAGCTTTGATCCGAACAACCCGCAGGCGGCCTATGTGCTTTCAAGCACGCCGGGGCCGTCGTGGTCCTATCGCATCACCGCGGGCGCGGATCTGAGCAGCGCCGATCCGATGGGGCTCGAGGCAGCCAGCGCGCTGCCTGCGACAGGCGCCAGCGTGATCCTGGCACCAGGTGTGCCCAGTGATCCGATTGCCGGGGTGAACGCGCCGATCGTCATACGCACTGGCACCGGCACCATCCAGATCGCGGCGGCGCAGGATCTTGTGCTCGGCAACCAGGCCTCAGTGATTTACACGGCAGGCGAGGCCGGTCCGGGCTACGTGCTGCAGGATCCCTCCTCTTCGGATGGTCTGAACGGCCTCGTTTACCCGGTCAACGGTGGATCGATCACCATCGCCGTTGGCCGGAATGTGATCGGTGCCCCCAGCAACCAATTGTTCACTGACTGGCTATGGCGAACCGGAGATCAGACGAACTCCGACTTTGGGTACGTCCCGACGGCCTGGACGGTGAACTTCGGCACCTTCGAGCAGGGGATCGGCGCGCTGGGCGGCGGAGATCTCAGGATCAGCGCCGGTGGCAACATTGTCGATCTGGGCGCGGTCGTGCCTTCGGTCGGCGCCCCGATGACAGCAAATGCTGCGCCGACGGAAATGAACAGCGGCATCCTGAGCATCGACGCTGGCGGCGATATCCTCGGCGGCAAGTTCATGGACATGGCCGGCTCGGCGATCATTAGCGCCGGCGGCAGCATCGGCGAGGGATCAATCCAGGCAGGCGCCAGCCGCGGACTTTATCCCGTGTTGGCCATGGGCGATTCGCAGTTCACGGTCAGCGCGCGATCAGACTTGACGATCGAGACGGCGGTCGATCCGACGCTGTTGCCGCAGTCGGCGGACCAAGGCTCGCAGTATACTTCATACTTCTCCACTTACTCGGGCGCCAGCGCGCTCAACCTGCTCTCAAGTGGCGCCGATGTGAGCCTGCTCAATGCGCCGGGCGCGTCCTCGCCGCTCGCCAATTCCAGCGTGAATCTGCCGTTCAGTGCGAGCCAGAACTTCGGTTCCGATCTGACACTGCGGGTCTACGCACCGACACTGAACGCAGTAGCGATGAACGGCAGCGTGAACCTCGAGGGAAGCCTGGATCTGTGGCCGGCCGCGAACGGGAATCTTAATCTGCTGGCGGCTGACAGTATCAATATCGCCAATCCTAGTGTGGGCGGCGGTCTGCACATCACGCTCTCAGATGCCGATCCGGTACTTTCCGTGCCGACGACGCTGCTGCCGGCGGAAACTTTCAGTTCACTGTCGCTGCTGGATGCGACCAGCGGCTCGAGCTCTAGCCCAGGGTTCTATGCAACTCAGCCCCTGCACGGCGGTGCCTACGCTGCCAACGGGCAGCCCGATGCGGTGCCCGTGCGCGTGGTCGCGCTCACGGGCGATATCAACATGCAGTCCACTGATGTTCTGAACGCCTCCTCTATCTTTGTCGCCAAACCCATCGATGTGGTGGCCGGTCAGGATATCGTTGATCTGGGGCTTTCGATCGAGCAATTCTCCAGTGGCAATGTCAGCACCATCAGTGCCGGCGGGAATCTGACGTACCCGACCGGGCGCACGGCAGCTGGCCTCTTAGTCGGCACGAACCGCGGGATATCGATCAGTGGCCCCGGCGAGCTGGTCATCGACGCCGGCGGTAGCGTGAACCTGGGTACCTCGGCCGGCATCAGTTCCGAGGGGAACTTGCTCGATCCGGCACTCCCGGCTGGGGGCGCCAGTATCAGCGTGACCGCGGGCGTCAGCCCGACACAGCAGTACCAGACCTTCATCACTCAGTACCTGCAGCCGGGATCCATCTACGACCCGGAACTGATTGCCTACATGCAGCAGCTGAGCGGACAGAGCAACCTGAGCGCAGCCCAGGCACTGAGTGAGTTTCAAGGACTGACCGTCCAACAACAACAGCCGCTGCTGTACGAGCTGTTGGTCGATGAGTTGCGGGCGGGTGGCCGTTCGGCCGCCGCCCCGGGTCCGGGCCATGACAATTTTACGAGGGCCTTTGCAGCCCTGACCGCCATGTTCCCAGGTGGGAACCCCGATCTTGCGACCGGGCAGACGGATCCGTATGTGGGCGACATCCTGCTGTATTTCAGCCGGATCTATACGCTCGCAGGAGGCGATATCAACCTGTTCGCTCCTGGTGGCCAGATCAACGTTGGTCTGGCGACGCCCCCCGCCGCGTTCGGCATCACCAAGACCGCAGCACAGCTCGGTATCGTGGCGCAGAGCACCGGCTCCGTGAGCGCGGTAGCCTACAGCGACATTGAAGTGAATCAGTCAAGAATCTTCGCTGCAGACGGCGGCAACATCCTGCTGTGGTCCACCGAAGGCAACATCGATGCCGGGCGAGGTGCGAAGTCGGCGATTTCAGCGCCGCCTCCGACCATCACAATCAGCCCCTCAGGTGTACCGACGGTGGTCTTCCCGCCGGCATTGACGGGCAGTGGCATTCAGACGCTGTCGACGACGGCCGGCGTGTTGCCAGGCGATGTGGATCTATATGCCCCGCACGGTGTGGTCAATGCGAATGAGGCCGGCATTGTGGCCGGCAACCTAACTGTTGCTGCCACGGCAGTACTGGGCACTAACAACATCAGCGTGTCCGGGACCTCGGTCGGTGTTCCGGTGCCGGTCACCGGGGCAGGCCTGAGTGCCGCGGCGGCGGGCAGCAGCACTGCCGCGGCGACCAGTTCCGGCGTGAACGCCTTAGAGCAGGCGAGCCAGAGCCAAGCCAACGCTCCGCTGGCGGATACGGCGCTCGCGTGGTTGGACGTATTCGTGGTTGGGCTGGGCGAGGAGCAGTGCAAGCCTACGGATATTGACTGTCTGAAGCGTCAGCACTGAGTAGAAGACGGAGTCCCAAGCGGCGACAGCGCCCCCGCCAGCGCCAATCCACAGGATCGAGCATGGGGCCGGGCTGCGGAGATCGCGGCGCCTTATGAGATTAAGGCCCCGATGTCACAAAATGAACATGTGCGCTTTTCATAATCGAGCGCTGCAGGCTGACCTTTGGGGTCCCTGCCAGCAGTGGCGGTGCCGCTCCCGGAGCGCGGGTGCTGTCCGATCAAAACAAAGTGGCGCTACGGATAGTTAATCGGCGCGGACTGGCGATGCCCGTCGCGCCTACATCGGGATTTACCTGTGCGAAAACTGACCTATCTGTTTCTTTTGCTGATTCCGGCTGTCAGCCAGGCATGGTGGAACGATGACTGGAACTATCGAAAGGAGATCACCTTTGATCTTACGCCGACCGGTGCCAACGTTGCCGGCACACCGCTCGATGTTCCCGTGCTGGTGCGACTCAGCTTGGCGAATTTCGGCTACTTTGCCGATACCAAGCCGGATGGCAGTGACTTCCGCTTCATTGAAGGGGACGATAAGACACCGCTGAAGTTCCATATCGAGCGTTACGATGCCACCAATCAATTGGCATTCCTGTGGGTGCGGGTACCGAAGCTGACCGGCGCCTCCAAGACCGACAAGATTTATCTCTATTACGGTAATCCCAAGGCACCTGCGGCCAGTGACGCGGCCGGTACCTACGATGTCAATCAGGCGCTAGCAATCCATTTCGGCGACCCATCCCAGCCGGTGAGCGATGTCACCGGGTACGCAAATCACCCCACCGCGTCCACCGCTGAGTTGACCAGTGCTTCGCTGATTGCCGGCGGCGCCAAATTCTCAGGCAGCCAATCGATCGTGCTGCCGGCCAATTCCTCGCTACGCCTGATACCGGCCAAGGGCGGCACGCTCTCCGCCTGGGTCAGGATTGACGCTGCACAGGGCGATGCCTACGTGCTGGCGCTTCAGGATCAGGGTAACGAATGGATCCTCGGCATCCGAGGCAGCCAGGTCTATTCGCGCGTTGTCGGCGGCACGGCGCGCGCCGAGATTCTCGCGCCCGCGAGTCTCACGACCGGGCAGTGGCATCACTTGGCGGCCACCGTCGGCAGCGGCAAGCTGACGCTGTACGTGGATGGAGATGTGGCCGGTACGGCTAACGTGCAGCCCCCTGAGATAGCCGGTTCGCTCACCGTCGGTGCCGGTGCGGCGGCGGGACACAACTTGAGCGGCGAAGTCGACGAAGTGCAGGGCTCGAGCGTGGCCCGCAGTGCCGACTGGTTGCGCGCAGCGGCGAAATCCCAAGGGCAAGATACGGCGCTCATCGTCTACGGCGGCGATGCACAGCGCGAAACTCAGAAAGTTTCCTATTTCCGGGTCACGCTGCAAAACGTCACGGCCGACGGCTGGGTCGTCATCATTCTGCTGATGGCGATGCTAGTCGTTGCCTTGCTCGTCATGGTCAGCAAGGCCTTTTATCTAGCGCGGGTGCAGCGTGCGAACGCGGCCTTTCTATCGAAATACGAGAAGCTGCAGGGTGACAGTGCGGCGCTCGACCGTCCGGACGAGGATGGGGATGAGGCGCTAGACCAGTCGGGCTTCATGCCGAGCATGGAAGGGAAGGGCGATGACTTTCGATTCTCGACCATCTATCGGCTCTATCATCACGGCGTCAAGGAAATGACCGGCCGCGTCAAGAGCAGCGACAAGAACGGCACGCAGAAGAACTCCCAGTCGCTCTCGCCGCAGGCGATCGACGCCATCCGGGCGACGATGGATGCGACTCTGGTCCGATTGACGCAGAAGCTTCAGGCCAACATGGTGCTGCTGACCATAGCGATCGCCGGTGGGCCATTTCTCGGCCTGCTCGGAACCGTTGTTGGCGTGATGATCACCTTCGCGGCGATCGCGGCCAGCGGCGATGTGAACGTGAACTCGATTGCGCCCGGTATCGCGGCCGCGCTGGTAGCGACGGTTGCCGGCCTGGGGGTCGCGATCCCATCGCTATTTGGCTACAACTGGCTGAACACCAAGATCCGGGAGACGAACGCAAACATGCGCGTGTTTGTCGATGAGTTCGTAGCTCGTGTTGCAGAACAGTACAGCTAGCCTCGATGGATATTCTGCCGTTCAAAATGCAATTTCACGGTACGCACCGCGCGTCGCCGGCCACCGCGTGCGCGGCCGTTGCGCGGGCTAGCCCGATGGAGCACCAATAACGATGAGCGCCTTAGCCGAAGAACAAGATGTATATGATGAAATCAACATTACGCCGATGCTGGATCTGGCGTACGTGCTGCTGGTCATCTTCATCATCATGACGACGGCGTCCGTGCAGGGGATCACCGTCAACCTGCCCAAGGCGAGTGCTACGCCATCGATTGCCAAGCCTAAGACCAAGGCTATATCAATAACTGCTGACGGTACGGTGTACATCGACACCTATCCGGTGACACTGGCGGAGCTGGAGAACCTGTTGCGGCAGTACAAGGCACAGGATCCTAACCTGCCGGTAATCGTCAAAGCTGATGCCACGATCCAATACCAACGCGTGGTCGATGTACTTGATCTGCTGGGAAAGCTGGAAATAACGCAGCTCGGGCTGGTCACGGCACGGGTCGTCAAATAGCGCCAGCAGTGAAACGCAAGCCCAAGCAGTATTTGCCGATAGCTGTAGGAGCTGCACTTGTGCTGCTCCTCGTGATTGGCGCCGTGCTGCTGATTCGCATGGTGATGGCAGACAAAGTGACCGGGCCAAAGCGCCAGGCGCCGCAAGTGGTACAGCTGATCCGGCCGCCGCCCCCGCCGCCGGATGAACCGCCGCCGCCACCCCCGCCGCCGGAGAAAGTGGAGGAGCTGCCACAGAACACGCCCGATCAGTCGCCGGACAAAGAGCCGGATACCAATCAGCAGCTTGGTGTCGATGCCGAGGGGACGGCGGGCGGCGATGAGTTTGGCCTGGCCGCACGCCACGGCGGGAGCGATCTGATCGGCAGTGGTTCTGATCCGTTTGGCGGCTACGTGACTATGGTCAAAGACGCCGTGCTCGAGACGCTTTCGGACGACAAGCGGATTCGCAAGGGCAACTACTCGGTCGTCGTTCGCATCTGGCTGTTGCGTGACGGCCGCGTCGATCGGATTAAACTCACGCAGCCCACCGGTAATCAGGAACTGGATACCGCCATTGAACAGGCGCTCGCGCGCGTCGCTCGGGTACGCGAAGCTCCCCCGATTGAAATGCCGGAACCAGTGACGCTACGGATCGTTTCCAAGGGTTAGGGAGCGCCTTCGAGAGCGTAGAAGGCTGCGGTAAGTCGGCTGGCAATCCAGGTGCCTCTGCTCAGGCTCTCCTAGTGCCGGTGGGTTTGTCGGATCAAGGCACTTATTAAAAATTTGGTAGGACGGACAATCATGTTGAAAAGGACAGTTATTGCAATCGTGCTTGCCACCGCGCTGATGGTCGAGCAGGGGCCGGTCCGAGCCGCTGATGATCGCGAGTCCATCGAGGAACTGCGCAACACAGTAATCAACCTGCTTGATGCACTGGTCCAAAAGGGCGTGATGACCAAGGAGCAGGCGCAGGCGATGGTCAGCGGCGCGCAAGCCAAGGCCGAGGCAGCAGCCAAGGCCCGCACTGACCAGGAAGCCTCCGAACAGGATGCGATCCGGGTCCCCTACGTACCGCAGATCGTCAAGGACGAGATCAGCAAGGAGGTGGCGCAGAATGTGACGCCCCAGGTGATCCAGGGCGTGGTTGCCGAGGCGAAGAGCGAAGGGTGGGGTGTGCCAGGCGCCATGCCTGATTGGCTTTCAAGGGTGCGCATGCTGGGTGATTTAAGACTGCGATTCCAGGGTGATTATTATGCACCGGACAACTATCCGAATTACTGGCTGGACTTCAATACCATCAATACCGACGGTGGCATTGGCAAAGCCGGCGAGAATGCTTTTCTCAATGTGTCCAATGATCTGAATCGGCTGCAGGTACGCGCCCGAATCGGACTCGAGGCGACCCTGACTCCGACGCTGACAGCGGGCGTTCGCTTATCGACGGGGAACCCGACCACTCCCGGCTCGGAGACGTTTACCATGGGCACTGGGTTTGACCGTTACCCGGTACAATTTGATCTGATCTATCTCAAGAACGAATGGCGTGATGAATCAGAATTCCCCTGGCTCACGCTCGAAGGTGGCCGGATACCTAGGCCATTCTTCACTCCGACCAACCTGGTCTACTATCAGGATATGACTTTCGAAGGCGTAGCCGCTACCAGTGCGCTGGCCTTCGGGGAGGCCGGAGCGAACCGGTCGCACGCCTTTGCCACCATCGGCGCGTTTCCGCTCTCGAATGATTCGCTTGCGCCGAAGGACAACAAGTGGATGCTGGGCGGCCAGCTCGGTCTGGTTTTAGGGACCCCGGGACGACCGGTGCTGACGGCCAGTGCCGCCTACTATGATTTCCTGCATGTCACCGGCGAGAAAAACTCACCGAACAGCACCGTGCTTAACTACACCGCACCCGCATTCATCCAGTTCGGCAACACGGTGTTCGATATCAGCAATAACACGACCGACCCAACGGTCAACCTGTTCGGTCTGGCCGCCCATTTCCGGTTGCTCAACGCCGGATTTCGCTACGAGTATCCCGTGCAGCGCTACGTGCTCGGCCTGAACGCGGACTACGTTCACAATGTCGGATACTCGGCTGCAGATGTGCTGCAAATAAGTGGAATTTCACAGGCGGCGCGCACCATGGGAAACCAGGAGGAACTGTTCTTCGGCGACCCGCTGCTGGCCGAGAAGGGGCATTGGCGGGCCGTGATGGGCTACCGCTACCTGCAGCGTGACGCCGTCATTGATGCCTGGACCGATGCGGACTTCCACGAGGGCGGTACTAACGCCCGCGGTTTTTACCTGACGCTCGACTATGGCCTGACACGCGGCACCTACATGCAGCTTAAGTACCTCGGTGCGAACGTAATCGATGGCCCCACTTATATCGATGACATTGTGCAGCTCGATGTCAACAGCCAGTTCTAGGAGACCACCGATGTCTGCTCGTCACCGTTACCGGGGGTTCCTCATCCTGGCCGCCTTGCTGCTGCTGTGGGGGCCGGCGCTCGTTGCTGCGCAGCAGGCGCGCTCGGGAAGCGATTCCGCGCGTGCCGCACAGCAATTGCAGCAGCTGGCCGTGGAACAGGCCGCGCTCAAGGAGCAGAACGCCAAACTGCAGCAGTCCGCAGATGAGATGAAGAAAAAGGCCGATGACGCGCTGGCCGCGAAGAAGGCCCTGGAAGCACGCGTAGCAGCCCTGACGGCGGATGCGGGTCGGGCGGGCACTGAAAGCCAGCAAAACGCTCAGGCACTTGAGAAGTCGCGGGCCCAGATGCAGGAATTGGTCGCCCGTTTTCGCGAGACAGCGCAAAATCTGAAGAACGTTGAAACCGAACGCGCCGACCTGAAAAACCAGCTCGCCGACAAGACGCGTGATTTCGCACGCTGCGCGGATAAGAATATTGCGCTCTACACCGCGGGAAACGAGATACTGGATCACGTCGAGCACCGCGGTCTCTGGAGCGAACTCGGCGAGAAGGAGCCGTTTACCAGGATCCAGCGGACCCGGCTCGAGAACCTGATCGACGAGTATCGCGCTCGCATACAGGAGCAACAGCTACCGCAGAGCAAGGCTCCAAAGTCCGGTACCTAGGCAAAACGAGTGCCGCGCGAGCCGCTGCCGCCCCCGGCTGCGTTGCGCGAGGCGGTTCGCGCACGGGAACAACACGCTTAATGCTGGATTCACCCGTGTGCAACTAAAGTACGCGCACCTAGCAATCTTAAAGATCAGGAAAATTAAGTGAATTTCGGAGGCTGCCTTGCGATAGCCGCTCCCATGTCGCCACGCGCCGGCACGGCTTGCGGACCTTGCGGTGGCTGGCAGATTGGGCGCCTTGCGACACGGCATCGGCGGTCGCGTCACTGCACAATGAGCCTTGGGCTTGCTCTGGCGCTGTGCGGTTCGGCAATCGGCGGCGTCGTGACCTCGCAGAGTTCGGTCGGCATTGCCGCGGACTACAACTCCAATCCCTTTCTGGTACCCACACAGGCCCAATCGGCGGAGTCTGGGGCGGTGCTGGCAAATGTACCGATCAGCTATGCCGGCGACACCCAATCCTTTGATCTCACTCCACGGCTGCGATTCGCAGGGACGCGGGGCGCCGAGGCGGTGCTGTCGGACTATCAATATCTGGATGCGGACTGGCACCTCACCAGCGAGCGCAATACGCTGACCGTGAGCGGCTTCTGGCACCATGATACGACTTTCTACAATCCCTTTGAGGATGCAGCACTTCATGGCCGGGACCTGAAGCGGCTGGAACAGACCGGGACGGTCGATTGGGCCCGTGCGCTCGATGAGCGCAGCAAGCTGCATCTCACGGCTTCGTGGGACCAGATGGCTTATAGCCAGAGCACTCAGAGCGGGCTGGAGAACTACACCTACGATCAGGGCGCGCTGCAGTATGCGCGGGATCTGAGCGAGCGCTGGCAATGGACCAGTTCACTGGGCGTCGGCCGCTACGCCATTTATGGAAACGCTTACACGAGCGACAATGAGTTCGCACAAACAGCAGTGAGCGGAAAGCTGACGGAGCTATGGTCGATTTCGGCCCAGGTGGGCTACTCTAAGCTGAGTTCCGCGACCGTGGTATCCGAGTACAAAATTGTCCAAGAGCCCAATGGCCAGTATGTGATCGTGCAAGTCCCTGTCGATTTTAAAGCCTCGGCCGGCACCGGCAGCTACGCTTTCAATCTACAGCGACAATATGAGCGCATGGTGCTGGGACTTACTGCGACACGCACGCTGCAGCCGAGTGGTCTGGGCGCCTTGCTCACTCAGGATGATGTGAGTTTCACCGCTTCGCTCCCCCGGACCGAGCGTTTGACGTTAACGGGCACGCTACATGCTATGCGGCTTGCAGATTCTTTGGAGCAGTTAATTCCTGGCGGACGCAAATATTACGACGTTGACTTTGGGTTGAGCTGGCGCCTGAATGAACGCTGGAATCTGCAGGTTTCCTCCAGCTACTCGACGCTAAAATTGGATGCGCAGACCCCATGGGCCAGCGGAGTCTCCGCCTACCTGCTTCTGCTAAGGCAGATCGACCCCATACGGCTCTAGTCGGGCCGAGACACCCGCGCATGTGGCGGCATTGTGCCACTGGCTCCCTGCTGCCCTCATGTCACACATATCGATGCGCACATGGCCGATATGTGCACGCCGTGCGTATTGCATTGGCTGACAGTCTGAAGTCGTTGTAATGTCAAAACGCACTTGAATGGTACCCTTTTGTATTACGTACTTGCAAAGAAATCTTAAAGTGAATAACACACTGGGGAGATCAATCGTGCACATAATTCCATTCACGCAGCAAAGCTTGCACGGAGTTATCCGCAGGCGTTGCTGCACCTAGAGGTGCAGCTGATGGACTGCGCCTTCGAGGTCTAAGCTCACACTCAGGAGAGGTGCGAGTCCGAGAAAAAAAAGCGGGAGCTGTCGGTAGCTGCCCGAGCGTGGCTGTTGCGGTCGAAATGTCATAAACCCTTCAAGTCCTTGTCACCGATTTCCGTGACTATTGTCCTTGACTAGAGCGACAAACGGGCGACCGAGGATTGATGAAATCATCGGCGGTCCGGGCCTAAGAGACGCTACGCGTGTTCAGCAGCGGCGCGATCGAGGCCAGCCCCGGTTGGCGCTCATCTGCGGGGCAGGTTAAGACCAAGGCACCGATTCGAGGATGCATTCAACTCCCAGTCGCTTCGGGGCAGCGGATGTGGGCGCAGCAGGGGATCGAACAGCGCGCGGAACCTTGACCTTAGGAGGAGGCACTGGACGTGGCGGCGCAAAGTGCGAGCAGCAGAAGGTCGAATGATTTATCGGAAGTCGAAGAACTAGAGGTAGGTGGGAGTGATGAAAACAAACGGTCGAATGGGTGCGGATAGCCGCAAACAGGCGATATCAATCCGCATGAGTCGAGCCGACGTGCGCAATATCAAGCGTCTCGCCGAGCGCCTGGGTGCCAGGGACTCAGACGTCATACGTTTCGCCATCAAGCTGATGCTGGCGCGACTCTCGCCGTTGCAGGATCCCGGCGTCAGTGGGCGTGGCCTGGTGCCGGTATTCCTTGAGTGGGGCCCAGAGCTGATGCGGCACTTTGAGCTGGATGCCTCGACGCTCACCAGCATCATCAACGAGGGTGTACCGGAAGAGCGCCGGGTCGACCCGGATGATGTGCAGCTCATTGCGATGAACGGGGTACAGCGGGCCTACCGGCAACCCCAGGTGGATGAGCTGCGCAGTAATGGCGCCGACGGCAGCATGGTCTTCTCACTGCACCGGCCGGCGACCAGCGGAGCATCGGGAAGAGCGGTCGACGGTGACGACACTGAGCCGCCGGGGAAGTCGATCCGCAGTTACCTATACGACAAATATCTACGTTTTGGCACGGATGGCCTTCGACACGGAACGGATGAAAAACCATGATGCACCTTACCCATATGTTCAAACAGATTGCCGGCGGACTGTGTCTGGCTGTGGCGATGAGCGGCGCCCATGCAGGGATGCTTGGCGCTGATAGCGTGCCCGGGCCTCAGGATGTTGTGGCCAGTAACTCGGTGCTTGTCGTTGGCGACTCCTCAAGCATCACGCCACTGCAACTGCCCGGCGCCGGGGAGTTGTTCATCACGCTGACCGACCTTAATTTCCCGCTCACCCTTGCTTCCCTGGATCTATCGATTGCCCAAGGTGGCTCGACGCTACTCGGGCTGTCGCCAGCGGGCACCTTCAATTTGCAGGTATCTCAAGCCACGACGCTCTTTGCCGACGTGTTTTGGGATGGCCAGGGTTCGACCGACACCGGGTTGTATAACCTGACGGCGACCTTCATTCCGGCAACGCCCGTTCCACTGCCGGGAGCAGCCACCAGTCTGGTCGCTGCGCTCGGGGCACTGCTGCTCTGGGCTAAACGCCGGCATTCCGGCAGCCGTGCGCAGGAAACTGTAACAATGTTAGTGGCCTAATCTGCCACCCGCGGCGTCAGGCATCGACCGCCTGAGTCGGACCGTGCCTGCACTGCTTTAGCGTCATATATTAGTAATACGTTATGAGTACATTCTGCCGACTCGGGCTGACGATGCTCGCCTGCTGCTTTATGGCCGAGACACTGGCTGCCGAGCCATACATTCTACAGCCGGGGGATGAGCTGACGATTTCGGTCTGGAAGGAGCCTGATCTGACCGGCGATGTGCTGGTCCGGCCGGACGGCGGCATCACCATGGCACTGGCCGGTGCCGTGGATGCGGCGGGCCGCACCGTAGAGGAGGTTCGGCAGACCATTGACGAACGACTTAGAAAATTCATACCGGATCCAGCAGTCACCGTAGTGGTTAAGCAGACACTTGGCAACCAGATATTCGTGATCGGCAAAGTCAATAAACCGGGTCAGTACCCACTGAATCGGCCGGTCGACGTCATGCAGGCGCTGAGTATCGCCGGCGGTATGACGCCCTTTGCGGCGGTTGAGGACATCCGCATTTTGCGCCGTGTTGGCGAGCGGCAGACGGTCATGAAATTCCACTATGCCGAGGTTGCTGGTGGTCGGCTCCTGCAGCAGAACGTGCTGCTGCAGAGCGGTGATACGGTTGTGGTTCCCTAATAGAGTAGCCGCCCGAGAATGAGCAAGCCACATACAGAGCCACAGTACCCGAGCCGCGCGTGCGCTAGCGCGCCTTGCGCAGGCTTTGCGCGGGCACTGCGACTTGTTCAATGAGCGACGCTCAGCAATTCGGCAGCGGGAACCTCGCAGAGCGCTGGGCGGCACTGCGCCGGCGGCGTTGGCCGGCGCTCGGCGTGTTCGCGGCCATACTGGTGTTGGCTTTGGGCTTGGCGATGTTCTGGCCGGCGAGCTACCGCTCAAGCGGCACAATACTTATTGAGCAGCAGGAGCTGCCGCCCGAGCTGGTGCAGTCCACAATTACCAGCTATGCCGATCAGCGTATCCAGGTAATCAGCCAACGGGTCATGACCACGGACAACCTGCTGCGCATCATTCAGCAGTTCAATCTCTATCCGGGGTTACGCAAGAGTCAGCCACGTGAAGTGTTGCTCGCGCGCATGCGCAAGGACATACACTTCCAGATGATTAGCGCCGATGTCATGGATCCGCGGCAGGGTCGAGCCACCAAGGCGAACATCGCCTTCACCGTCAGCTACGATAGCGCATCACCGGAACTTGCGGCGCGAGTTGCCAACGAGCTCGTTTCGCTGTACCTGGACGAGAACGTCAAGAGCCGCAAGCGTCTGTCGGCAGAGGCCGAGTCATTTCTCGACGACGAGGCCAACAAGCTGGAGCAGAACATTGCTGGCCTTGAGAAATCTCTAGCGTCCTTCAAGGATCGGCACGCCAACACACTTCCCGATGAGGAGCTGCTTAATCGGGAGAGTCTGATTCGCTCGGAAGATGAATTGCGGGACATCGACACTGAGATGCGGGCGCTCCAACAGCAGTCGACCTATCTGGAAGTGCAGCTGGCACAGTTAAATCCCACGGCTCAGGTCTACACCTCGACAGGCGAGCGGGTGCTTTCGCCGGCAGACCGGCTGAAATTTCTGCGCACCGAATACGCGCGGCTCAGCGGCGTGTACTCACCGGATCACCCCGATGTCCAGCGGCTTAAACGGGAGATCGCGGGCCTGGAAGCGGACGGGGGCGCAGTCGACTCCAGCAACGATCTGCAACGACAGCTCGCCGACGCCAAGACGCAGTTGGCGCTGCTGCGGGAGCGTTACTCGGCGGACTACCCAGACGTCGTTCGTCTCGAGAAGCAGATTGAAAACCTCACGACTGTGATCGCCAGTGCGCCAAGCGTGAGCGCAGATCCGGCCAAGGATAATCCAGACAACCCGGCGTACATTCAAATCAAGGCGCAGCGCGAGTCCAATGCGGCGCAGCGGGCATCACTGGAGACCAAGCGAGCCGAAGTGCAAACAAAAATTGCTGAGCTGGAGGCGCACCTGGCGGCGGAGCCGGCGGTAGAGCGGGATTTTTCGGCTCTGGTTCGTGAACTCGATAGCGAGCAGATCAAGTATCGTGAGGTGCGTCAGAAGCAGATGAGCGCCAAGCTGGCCGAGAACCTTGAGGACGAGCAGAAGGGCGAGCGCTTCACGCTCATTGATCCGCCCCTTGCACCGGAGGAGCCGCAGAGCCCGAACCGCTGGCTGCTCGCCTGGGTCGGGCTGATGCTGGCGATTGGCGGCGCGATCGGGGCTGTAATCCTGCTTGAGAGCTCAGATCACAGTGTGCGCAACAGGCGGGACCTTGAGGCGTTAGTAAAAGTACCGCCGCTGGCCATTCTTCCGCGTATCAACACGCTCCAGGATCTGGCGACTCGGCGCCGCTCGCGGCGAATTGCGATGTACGGAGCGGCCAGCAGCGTGCTCGCGGTGCTCCTGCTCACACATTTGTTCTACCGACCGCTTGACGTCCTGTGGGCAGTTGCCGTGCGGAAGCTCGGAGGCTAGCCAGCGTGGACGCTATCATTAGAACCATTGTTCCTAACCGGCTGGATCGTGAACGTCGCGGCGAGACTGTCGCGGCGGGCCCGAGTCCTGAGGTGCCAGTTTCTTCCGATACGGGTCTAACCGACACGCTCGTTTTCAATCATCGTGTGATCACTTTGGATGACGGCCGGCGGGAGAGTGAGCGGATCCTGGCGGCCGGTGCCACAGGAACAAGCGGCGGCCCCTACAAAATGCTGCGCACCCAGGTGATGCGGCGATTGCGGGAGATCAACGCCAATACGCTGGCTGTGCTGGGTGCCTCCAAGGGTGACGGCAAGACGCTGACTGCGATCAACCTTGCGATCGCCGTCGCCGCCGATCTCGGCCATACGGCTCTGTTGGTGGATTTGGATCTTCGTAATCCGAGCGTACACCGGCGGCTGGGATTTGAGCCTGAAGTGGGAATCGAGGACTGCCTGATGGGCCACAAGCCATTGCACGAGGCGATGGTCAAGATTGCGGGGTACGAGCGCCTGACCGTACTCCCCGCCCGAGCCGGACTGGAACAATCCTCGGAGTGGATTGCGGGCCGACGGATGGAAGAGCTCATGCTCGAACTGAGGACGCGCTACTACAACCGCATACTGATATTTGATCTGCCCCCAGTGTTGCTGGCTGACGACGCCCTGGCATTCTCCCATCATGTGCAGGCAGGTCTGTTCGTGGTCGCTGAGGGCAGGACTGTGCGCGATGATGTAAGCCGCAGCCTATCGCTGCTGCAGAACCTTACGATCGTCGGGACGGTCCTCAATCGCTCGGAGGAGAGCGTTGACGCCCAGTATTGATGCGCGGCGCCACGCGGCGAGTATCGGCGTCCTTGCTCTGGCATTGATCGTATGGCCGCTGTTGGCAGCGGTAGCTGGCGCTAGCGACACTGGGGGCGTGACCGAGCCGCTCGGTCGAAACGGCCTGCGGGCTGCCGATATGGCTGTTGTGATCAACACTGCCGATCCGCTCAGCGTGGCGGTCGGTGACTATTACATTCTCCGACGACACATAGCTGCCAGGAACGTTGCGCGCATCGCTTTCGCCCCCTCGCATCCGGCCATGTCACGGGAGCAGTTCGAAGCGCTCAAAGCGGCCGTTGATATACAGCTCCCGGCCTCTGTACAGGCGTATGCACTGACGTGGGCGCAACCTTACCGAGTCGAATGCATGTCGATCACCTCCGCCTTCGCCCTAGGATTCGACGAGGGCTACTGCGGCACTGGCTGCGTTCCAACCAAGCGCAGCCCGTATTACAACTCGGACACGGCGGGATCCGGAATTGATATGCGCGTTCGGCCGACGATGAGTCTGGCCGCCGCCTCGATTGGAGAAGCCCGCGCGTTGATTAACCGCGGCATCCTCGCGGATGGCACGTTCCCGAAGGAGCGGGCGTATCTGCTCATCAGCGGTGACGACACACGGGACGTTCGCGCGCGATCTTACCCAAGTGCCGTCAAGGCTGCCGAGAGCCACATTGGCTCAGAAATTGTGCGCGCTCCGGCATTACGTAACCGGAGCGATGTGATGTTCTACTTTATCGGTGCCGCCGATGTTCCTTATTTGGAAACCAACCGGTTCAACCCCGGTGCCGTCGCGGACCATCTGACCTCGCTGGGAGGAGAGCTGACCGATAGCTCGCAAATGAGCGCGCTGCGTTGGCTGGAGGCGGGTGCTACTGGTAGCTATGGCACTGTAGTTGAACCCTGTAACATGACCGACAAGTTTCCAAACCCCGCAGTGCTAATGAGGCATTACCTGGCAGGCGAAACACTGATCGAAGCCTATTGGAAAAGCGTTGCCATGCCCGGTCAGGGCATCTTTATCGGGGAGCCGCTGGCTACGCCCTACCGAAAGAACTGATAACACGTCCTCGCGGCCGGCGGCTCGTATGTAGCGGGCGGTAAACGCAAATTGCGGCACGTGCCTGCGCCTGACTCGCGGCGCGCCGGGCTAGGAGCTTGTCCTCGGAATGAATGGGAAGGCGGGCGCCGCTCGCACACACGCACTAACGGAATGAACTCTAATGCTCAAAGTCATGACAATTCTCGGTACCAGGCCCGAGGTAATTAAGATGAGTCGGGTCATCGCTGAACTTGAGAAATATACCGATCACGTTCTGGTCCACACCGGTCAGAACTACGACTATGAACTTAATCAGGTGTTTTTCAACGAGCTGGAGATCCGCAAGCCCCAGTATTTTTTGGATGTGGCGGGTACTACGCCGGCGCAAACGATCGCCCGGGTTATTGAACGCAGTGACGAGGTCATGGCGCTCGAGCGGCCCGAGGCTGTTTTGCTTTATGGCGACACCAATTCCTGCCTGGCCATCCTGGCAGCGAAGCGCCGCAAGATACCCGTCTTTCATATGGAGGCAGGTAACCGCTGTTTCGACCAGCGAGTCCCAGAGGAACTGAACCGCAAAGTGCTCGATCACCTGGCAGATATCAATCTCGTACTGACGGAGCATGCCCGGCGCTATTTGCTGGCGGAGGGCATCAGGCCAGAAACGATCTTTAAGACCGGATCGCACATGCGAGAGGTGCTGGATCACTTCCTGCCCGCCATTACTCGATCTGATGTCGTCGAGCGGCTCGGCCTGGCGTCACGGCAGTTCTTCTTGGTGAGTGCCCACCGCGAGGAGAACGTCGATTCGCCCGAGAACCTGGCGGATCTTCTCGACAGCCTGCAGGGTCTGGTGGAGGCCTACGGGCTTCCGGTAATCGTTTCGACCCACCCTAGAACTCGCAATCAGCTGGAAAGTCGCGAACGAGCGGCCCTGAGCGAGAAGATCGTGTTCTGCAAGCCATTCGGATTCCTGGACTACATCAAGCTGCAGTTGAACGCCCTGTGTGTGCTTTCGGACAGTGGCACGATCACTGAAGAGGCGGCGCTTCTCAGGCTTCCGGCTATAACGATTCGCAATGCACACGAACGTCCCGAAGGAATGGATGCGGGCAGCCTGATCATGAGCGGCCTGAAGCGATCGAGGGTTCTTGACGCCGTGCGGACTGTCCTGGGTCAGTTGAAGATAAATCCCAGTCTCTTCCGTTCGGTGGCCGATTACGAGAATCCTCACGTGTCGGCTCAGGTCGTGCGCATCGTATTGAGCTACGTAGACTATGTTAACCGCACGGTCTGGTCGAAGTGAGTGTCCGATGCGGATCGCACTGATCTCTGACGCCTATCCCCCGTTGCGAACCTCTGCGGCGGTGCAAATGCACGATCTGGCACGTGAGTTTCACGCACAAGGTCATGAAGCGACAGTGCTGGTTCCTGAGGCAGCTGGCAGAGACGCGTGGTCGCTCGAAATTCAGGAAGGCGTCCGTGTAGTGCGGCTCAAGTCGCTGCGCACGAAAGATATTGGCTATTTTCGCCGCACGATTGGGGAGCTGCTGCTATCGACGATGATGTGGCGAAATCTGCGGGCCAGTCCGCTCCGCTCGGCTGCATGGGATGGCCTCGTCTGGTACTCACCTACTATTTTCTTTGGGGCATTAGTAGGTGCATTGAAGCAAGCCAGCGAATGCCGAAGCTACCTGGTACTCAGGGACATCTTCCCGGAATGGGCTGTCGATATGGGTTTAATTGGCCGCGGACCTATCTACCACTATTTCAAGGCATTCGAGCGGCGACAGTACGCCGTCGCCGACGCAATTGGTGTTCAGTCGCCCTCGAATCTTGGATACCTGAGGGCCTGGGCAGCGACATCCGGAGGGCGCTTGGAGGTCCTGAACAACTGGCTTGCGGACTCGCCGAGCGCACCGAACCCCATGTCGATTGCGGGCACCGCGCTCGCGGGGCGCACTATCTTGGTGTATGCGGGAAACATGGGAGTTGCGCAGGGCATGGACATCGTCTTTGAGCTGGCCACGGAATTGCGCTGCCGCCAAGACATCGGCTTTCTGTTTGTAGGACGCGGCAGCGAAGTGCCGCGGCTCAAAGCGCTGGTAAAAGCCCGCGCGCTAGACAATGTAATGTTTTTCGAGGAGATTGATCCAGCCGATGTGAAGGGACTGCTGATGCAATGCCACGTGGGTCTCGTCGCGCTTGACCCACGGCACAAGACTCATAACGTGCCGGGGAAATTTCTGGCCTATATGCAGGCCGGCCTGCCGGTATTGGCGCGGATCAATGCGGGCAACGATCTGGCGCAGCTCATCGAGAAGGAGCAGGTCGGACGTGCCTATGTGGGAGACTCGGTGGAAGACTTACGCAAGCTAACTGAGGAGCTGTGTGACCACACAGCGCTGCGAGAGTCGATGTCAGAAAATGCCCGCCGGCTCTCGGTACGCGCATTTTCCGTTAGTTCTGCTGTCAGGCAGATAACCGCGGCACTGTCGGCGTCATGAAGATTTTGGTTCTTGGCGCCAATGGAATGCTTGGCAATGCCGTATACCGGCTACTTGCCGCAGATACGCGGCTTGAAGTTGTCGGCACAGTGCGGTCAGCGACCGCCGGTCAGGTGCTCGGTGTCAATAACCGCGGTAGCATCATGGCCAACGTTGACGTCTTGCATACCGATAGCCTCATTCAAACGTTCGGATCGACCCATCCGGATGTGGTCATTAACTGCATCGGGATGGTAAAGCAGCTGGCCGCGGCGAATGATCCGTTACTGACACTGCCCATTAACTGCATGCTGCCTCATCGCTTGGCGGCACTAGGTCAGGCGGCCGGCGCGCGTCTTGTGCACGTCAGTACCGATTGCGTATTCGATGGACGCAAGGGGCATTACCGCGAGGAAGATCCCCTCGACAGCAGCGATCTATACGGGCGATCAAAGGCACTCGGCGAAGTTGACTGCCCGCACGCGATCACTTTGCGAACCTCGATCATCGGCCATGAGCTTACAAGTAAGCACGGTCTTCTTGAATGGTTCCTTGCCCAGCAGGGCTCGGTTAACGGCTTCCGAAGAGCGGTATTCTCGGGGCTGCCAACCGTCGAGCTCGCCACCATCATAAGAGATCAGGTGTTACCCAGACCGGAACTGCATGGCATCTACCACGTGGCCTCCGAGGCAATTAATAAGTTCGATTTGCTGACGCTGATTGCCTCCGCGTACGGGAAAGAGATCGAGATTAAACCAGATGATCGGCTAGTGATTGATCGCTCACTTGATGCGGGCCGATTTCAGCAGTCGACCGGATACCAGGCTGATCGCTGGCCGGAACTGATCAGACGCATGCGTTTGTTTGGCTAGCTTGTTGAGGTTCTGACATGTTTGCAGACAAGGTATTACTCATAACAGGGGGCACCGGGTCGTTCGGCAATGCGGTGCTCAAACGCTTTCTTGCCACGGATGTGCGAGAAATCCGCATCTTCAGTCGCGACGAGCTAAAGCAGGAGGAGATGAGGATCGCGTTTAACAATCCGAAGCTGAAATTCTATATTGGCGACATTCGCAACTATGATGGGCTCCATGCGGCGATGAAGGGCGTGGACTATGTATTTCATGCGGCTGCATTGAAACAGGTTCCCTCGTGCGAGTTCTATCCCATGGAAGCAGTAAGGACCAACGTACTGGGTGCAGAAAACGTTATGACCGCAGCGATCGCGAACCGCGTGCATCGCGTGGTCCTGCTGAGCACCGACAAGGCCGTCTACCCGATCAATGCCATGGGGCTTTCCAAGGCGATGATGGAGCGCTTGATGGTTGCAAAGGCGCGCATGCTTGATGCAAACGAAACGGTTCTGTGCGCGACGCGGTACGGAAATGTGATGGGCTCGCGGGGCTCGGTGATTCCGCTTTTCGTTAAGCAACTAAGGCAGGGTTTGCCCCTGACTATTACCGATCCGTCAATGACACGCTTTCTTATGTCCCTGGACGAGTCAGTAGATCTGGTTCGATATGCCTTTGAGCACGGCGGCCAGGGCGACATTTTTGTGCAAAAGGCACCGGCGGCTACGCTTCAGACTCTTGCTGAGGCAATGCAGGCGGCGCTGGAGCGGCGTACGGAAATTCGAATCATCGGCACTCGTCACGGCGAGAAACTGTTTGAGTCTCTGGTATCGCGCGAAGAGATGGCTAAGGCTGAAGATATGGGCCGCTATTTCAGGATCCCGGCAGACAACCGAGATCTCAACTACAACAAGTATTTTATTGAGGGTGAGCCCAGTATCGCGGCTTTTGAGGATTACACCTCGCACTCAACGGAGCGCCTCGATGTTGCCGGCGTGCGTAGTCTGTTGGCGACGCTCGAATGTGTACGAGAGTAGGGCGCGGATGGCAGTCAGCCTTGGTATAGGCTAGGAGGAGGAGCGGTTAGTTGAGAGTGATGGGAATTGCTTCTCGGCCAGTCGCCAGGCAACCAGGATTAGGAATGTGAACAGCGCCGGCTTGAAAAAATTTCCGATGTCCTGTCGCACAGTGCTGACCAGCGACCAAAACATGGTGGCTGAAAATATCAGCAGTCGCGGTCTATACAATAGTTGCGCGCTATCCATGCGGGCCATGAAATAGCCAAGGCCCGCAAAGAAAAGCGCTACGCCGGGATATCCAAAATTAATATAGGGTTCTCCGATGCCTGTGAAGCCGACACCCTCCCCGACATCGAATTTGTCCGGCTTGATTCGATAGGTAATCCAGTCCGAGGGGATCATCTGGTTAATCGAGTCGGGATCGCGGGCGGCTTCTGCTTTGCCTTCTGCCCGCAGATCCTTGCTCATCTGCGGCAAGATGTTTGGAATAGACAGCTCAAGCGCCCTCCAGTATGACTGCCCATAGCGATAAGAATCTGTTGCTGGGACGTAGCGGATTACCTCGGCAAGCACAGCGCCGGTTTGGCCCAGTTCTGCCACTGAGGCCCGTAGGGTTGACTGCTGCGCCGATTTGACGAGGGTCGCCGAGTCAATTTCCTTGTAGCTGCGGACATTCCGTAGCAACCCGACGGCGGAATTCACAAAAAAAACCAGCGCCAGCGTGCCAATAGCCACGGGCCAAAGAATTCGCCGTCCAGTCTTGGCCCAAAGCGTAACGCCGATCAGCAGCGGAAACATGGCTGACGATCTGTAACCGGATAGGAGGAGCAACGTCACACCGAACGCCGCAATGATCGTCGCAAACCGTCGTCGGCCAGGGGTGTCCGCGCCAATGACCAGGGCGATGAGTGCGGATGGAAAGGTCATTAGAAACACTCCCAGTCCGCGTGTGTCGCCCACGCCACGGAAGAAATCAACTCGGGAATACTTAATCAGGTTGCCCAAACTTGCGTAGGCGAGAGCGAGAAGAATGACCGATGCGATTAACAGCCCGAGGCCGTCGCTATACAGGCGGCGCAAAGTTGCAGTGCGCACTTCAGGGGCTGGCGAAGTGCGCCAGTCATCGGGCGCTCCAGGTTTCAGCCCGAGTGCAAATCCAGAGCCTAGGCTGCCGAGCGCGAGAACTGTGCACCAGCCTGAGAGTTCCAGCCACCTTGCCGAGTCACCTCGGGACCAATCACTATCCCCGAAAGCGCCGAAAGTATCCGGAATCGTAACGCCCAGGTGAAATAGCACAAGAGTTACGACATAGGTGGAGGCGAACAGATAGATCGTTCTGAAAGCCAGGTAACTCAAGCTAAAGTAAGCGGACATCCAGATTAATGCGACGAGCGATACATTCAGTTCCCAGTTGCTGCTTACAGTGTCGGATATCGAGACCATGACAAATGCGTAGCCCATCACCAGCAAGCTCACGACGAGCAGGGGTAGCTTCGCGGAGGCGGAGCCCGAACGGGTGGCGCGCGATGTCAGGCTGGTACTGGCATTTGGTGTCGCCTGTTGTGGTGGCTGCCCCATGAGGGTCATGCTTGCGCGCCCCCTGCGGGTCTAATTTTAATTGTCATCGGGGGCATCGTGTTTAGGGGGTAGATAACCTATGGTTTCTTTTGATCTCGTCAAATTCCTCGAACCAAAGTACCTTAGTTGAATCTACGTTTGCGCCATAAAAGGCGCCTAAGGCAATGGTTCGCTGTGCCTCAAGTCGCACGGTGCTAGCGTCCTGAGGGTCCTTCAAGATGCTAAGGTACATATTCATCGATGGCGCATTGTGCGGCACGGAGGCATTTATCTGATGCATCAGGTCCGACGAGCGACCCTCGTTCATTTCTCCATTTAGGCCACGCCAACTTTCGCGGCTGTTGCCAACGATGAGCGCGTTGGGGAATTCCTGGCGCAGAGCGATCAATACTCGCTGCAAAGCGGCGATCATCTCTGCATGGACGGATGGTAAGGGATTGGCAATCTGGAATACAGTGCAGTTGTCAAGAAAAAGGCCGTCAAAAGCGTAAGAAGCCAACACGGCTCGGCAGGCATTTAGAAAGGAGTTCTCAAACTCCGGTGTCCGCGGATCATACAGACGGTGATGCTGACCAGACCAATAGGTCGTTGGCATGTAGCCGTCGAAATAGCTGCACCAGGAATGTGAGGCTTTTCGGAGCTCATCATGCCCGGGGCCTGGTACGAAAGTCTCCTCGTGAACCATCTGATATCCAAGCAAGACAATGTCCGGATTCAGGCTTCGGACCTGGTCACGCCAATTTCTGAATTGTGCGCGGTCATCCTGAGGTACTACCGCGACGGGATAGCGTGCAACAATGGCCTCCTGCCCACCTTGGCCTGGAGCATCCGGGGTGACATAGGCGAGGCAGAACAGTGGTGCGCTCGGACGCCTTGTTGAACTAGGAAGTGTGTAGGGTTGGAGCCCTTTTGTCGAAACTGACTGTGCTGAACGTGCCGGCATTGCCAGGAGGCCCGCAGCCACAGACTCCAATAACAATCTGCGTGTGTAATTTAGCGGCAAGGTAAAATATCCTTACTCAGTTGCTTGGCTCTACAAGGGATGCGCCATGACCGTCATTTGGCGCATTAGGCAATAAATATAAACCTATCACGATGGTATCGCGCCGTTCAGCGCCCGTTGACGGTGGACCCGACGAACTCTGTTAAACGGAAGTTTTTCCGGAAACCTTCATATTACTGACAAGTTACCTCGGTATTGTTCAAGCATGGGGGCGTCGTGCCACAACGAGGACCTCGTTCCATGCTCGCTCGAATTGCATCGCGGCATGGATCTTAAATTTTAGACTTTATGATCCGGGTGTCTTTACTTGCAAGATTTTACCTTTCGAATGGCTCAACCCATGAGTTGGGTTCAAGATCAAACAAACAGCCGGCCTAATTTGCAAAACTACTCTTGAGCGTTTTCTGATCGCGTTATGCTGATTCGAGGCCTGAGCACAGCCGCCTACATGTGTCTAGGCGTGTCCCGTCAGGGGCCGGATTTACCTTAAGAGTCTCCCCATCGACCATCGTGTTCACGAACATTCACAATCAGCGCGGCGGTGCTGCCGATGAAAGCAACGGCCTCACAGTCGACGGAATCGCTTGGCGACTCTAAGCCCCGTATGGCCAACCCCGACTGCATAGTCTTAAGGCGAGTAATTGTGCATTTCCAGAGTCGATGGGCTGTCACGCTGTCATGACCAGTGGAGTACTGCCCGCCGCAGAGCGGACCATTATTGAGCGATTCAGATCTGGAATCGGGTGGAACGTGCTGGGTGCTGCCTCAATGCAAGGTAGCGCGTTCGTTGCCAACCTTCTTCTTGCGCGCATTCTTGGGCGACATAACTTCGGCGAGTTTTCAATCATACAAAGCACATTACTGACACTTGCGGGCGTGGGGCAAATAGCCACCGGCATTACGGCGGCAAAGTTTGTGGCCGAGAATCGTGTTGTCCACAAGCGCATTGCGGGCGACGTCATTGGAATGTGCGCAGCGCTGACGCTGTCGACCGGCGTGCTAGGCGCAGCGCTCTTGCTGATATTCGCACCCTGGATTGCCGCCGACTTTCTGAAAATGGCGGAGTTGAGGTCGGGATTGACGGTCGCCGCAGGAGCTTCCTTATTCCTAACCATGAACGGCTTTCAACTGGGCGCTCTAGCCGGACTGGAGTCATTTCGAAAAACCGCCGCAGTATCAATAATTGTCGGATGCTTGCATGTTATGGCATGCGTGTTGGGAGGCTGGGCGGGGGGAACTCGCGGAGCGCTATGGGGATTGCTTCTGAGTTCCATCGCCAGGTGGGTGTGTTTCGAAAAACTGTTACATCGGGAGTCGCTATTACAGGGCATTTTCGTGTCTTGGTCCGGATGGAGGAGGCAAAAATCCATATTTTACAAATTCGCCATTCCGGCGGCGGTATCTGGTTTTTCGTCGATGCCCGCTTTGTGGCTAGTTACAGCTATGCTGGCTCGTCAGCCGAACGGATACGACCAGCTGGCGCTGTATAGCGCGGCTTATCAACTAAAGTCCGTGGCGATATTGCTGCCTTCCATGTTCAATAACGTGGGTATGGCGCTTTTGAACCATCAACGTGGCATACAGAATGCGGTTGGTTATCGTCGTGCTTTTTGGTTCAACGTTTCGGTGGGGAGCATAGCAGCGGCAACATTCGCCGTAGTTATCGCGATTATAGGTAAGTGGCTGTTGGCGATGTACGGCCCAGCATTTGTGGGCGCATACGGGCCGCTACTCATACTTTTGTGTGCGGCTCTTTTTGAAGGCGTGGCCACTGGCGCATTTCAGGCTGTACAGAGCAAGGGCCGGATGTGGCGTGCATTCTGGATTGTCGCATTTCCAAGAGACTTGCTCCTCGTTGCCTGTGCGTTTGTTCTCGTAGGCAGGTATGGAGCTGTTGGTCTGGCGTCTTCTTACAGCGTTGCTTGGATAGCCGGTTCGCTAATTGCGATCCTATATGCCTACAGGACCGGCCTGGCGATTTAGAAAGTGTTGTGAATTCTCAGCCAATAGACAATATCGAGGAGAGTGAGAACGGCACACTGCCCGACGTGCCGTATTTCAGCATCGTAATGCCGATGTATAACCGCGAGTCGACAGTGGAGCGTGCACTGGATAGTTGCCTCAGTCAGTCATTTACCAATTGGGAAGTCATCGTGGTTGATGATGGTTCAGCAGACTCTTCCGTAGAGGTGGTGTCGCGATATTGCGATCCGCGCGTGCGAATCTACCGGCATGAGACCAACAGAGGCGTGTGCCCAGCCAGGAACACGGCGATATCTCATGCGCTAGGTAAATGGTTGCTGTTGTTTGACAGCGACGATGAGCTATTGCCGGATGCCTTGAATGCCATATATGAGCGCACGCGCGGGGCGCCGTCCAGCGCCGCAAACCTTCGTTTCATGTGCCGCTTTGACTCTGGAGAAATATCGCCGGAGCCTCCATTCAGTGGGTCTCTACTGGACTATCAGGGCTATGTACGGTGGCTTGAAGTCGCAACAGAGGGAAGGCACGAAGCTATCGTGTGCATGCGGCGGGCAGTTTTTGAGCACCTGAAATTTCCAGACAATAGAGCGCTCGAGTCGCTTTTCCATCTGGATTTCGCGAAGCGCCACCTAACCCTTGATTGTCCAGATGTGGTTAGGCTTTATCATCAAGATGCACCGAATTCATTGTGCGCGAGTTTTTCCGGTCGCAGACTCGTGACCTTCGCTCCAGACGAGGCGCATCTGCATACGGAATTGCTGTCGCGCCATGGAGATGCTCTGCGAGAGCTGGCGCCTCGCTTGTACTTGAGTGAGCTCAGGGCAACAGCGACGTTTATGTTCCTAGCGGGGCGCCGCCGGGCTGGCTTGAAATATTCCTTAAGATATCTCAGAGCGAAGCCGGCATCGATTGGAATGATTACGGTTTCAGTCTTTGGCCTTTGGGGGCCATCGGCGGTGGTGTTTCTTAAGTGGATGCGATCTCGACTAAGGAGGGCCCGGATGGCTCGGGAGCCCTTGTGCATTTGAGTAAGCTCCGGTGTGCGGACGAGGAGGTTTAGATTGCAAGGCAGACGCTCACTTGTTGCTGGGGATACTGTCCGTCATCGGATAGAAGAATCAGCTACCCCTAGTGCATCGATCGCTGAAGCCGGGCTTTCTGGCGGCAAGCCCATCAGCGTTGTTCACGTCATCGGCGCGACGTTGGCTGGTGGTGCCGAGCGATTCGTGGTTTCGCTGGCCCTGCTGCTTAAGTCAATGCATATCGATGTGACCGTGATGGCGCTGAGCAATCGATCTGATGTCGTTGGCGACGAAATGCGAAAATCGCTGCTCGAGGCCGGAATAGCCTTGCACTTGGGACCCACGGAACGGGTCGGGATCTCCTCTGTGTTGTGGTATAGGCAATGCGTTGAACGCCTGGCACCGAACGTGGTGCATCTGCACATTGAGAATACAGAAGTGGCGCATTTTTTGTCGCACTGCCTAGGACTGTCCCGCGTGAAGCTTTGTCGGACCATTCATAATGTGGCGAAGCCGGAGCAATTTCTCGCCAAGCTGGCTTACAGGTACAACCATTGTGAGCACTCGATAGCCTGCAGCGAAGCGGTGGGCGTCGTGGGTCGAGGCATGGTGTCAGGAAAAATTGACGTCATTCTCAATGGCGTTGAGTTTAATTACCCGATTCAGACCGAGGCTCTGCGTTCAGAGAATAAACGGGCCTTGAATTGGGACCCGATGCATTGTCATTTTCTGCAGGTTGGTCGGATGACTGGCGCGACCTTAGCAAGCGAGCAGAAGGCCCACGATCTCGTTCTCGCGGCGTGGCGTGAAGGCGGCCTCGGCGGCCTCGGATGTGTCCTGCATCTGGTCGGAGGCGGAAATTTGCGCTCAGATCTTGAACGCTTAGCGGGAAAGGACAGGTCGGTAATATTTCACGGTGTGTGTGCCAATGTGCCCAGCTATCTGATGGCGGCAGATTGCTACTTGATGCCTAGTCGCTTTGAAGGAATGCCGATTGCAGGTATTGAGGCCGTCGGGGCCGGGATACCTTGCATATTTACGACAATCGGACCGCTGCGGGAATTGCATCCACCAGAGGTGCTGTGGATGTCAGTGGACGATAAGGCCGCGCTAATTGCGAATCTGCGAGAATATGCAGTGCGACGTCCCGTGATCTGCCCTGGGCAGATCACCGCATTCCGGGAGTCGTTTTCGATTGCAAAGGCAGCCAGCGCATACGCCGATATCTATGCGGGCATGGCAATAGGTGCGGTGGAACGAGTCAGTTGAGGATAATCAGCGAGCCATTGTGGTTCGGCTAGCCAGGGCGTTTGTTGGTTTCATCCCAAATTCTGCGCCAGGCAGTCACCCAATTGCAGCACTTTGCACGCACAATTACCGCCTTCCGAGATGGCAAAGTTGCAACTTGAAACGCAATCGCGGAGCTTCGTCGGTTTATCGACCAAGGGAGCCGTTCGGGCGCAGTTAGTGGCCCGCGGCGCAGAATCGACGGTCCAGGTTTTCTTATGCGCATAGCCCATATCATTGATCGAATTGATCCCAAGATCGGAGGGCCGCCCGCTGTGGCGACGCGTCTCGCAGCGGCTCAGGCGGCTGCTGGGCACGAGGTATGCATTGCAGCCCAGCTGCCGGAATGTCCTGAAGCCGAGATGCATGAAAACTACGGCGGTATTGACAAATACCAACTCGTCGAAAAATGCTTTGTGCGGCTAGACGGCTTCACTGAAACGCTGACGGCGAGTGCTGCTTCGCGCTCCCTGATGGAGCGGCTCCGCAAGCCTGACTTCGTTCATATCCACGGCATGTGGCGACCGCTGCTACTCGGCGTGGCGCACCAGTGTAGATCTGCGCAGATTCCGTATGGGGTGACGCCCCATGGCATGCTCACGCGCTGGGCGATGTCGCAGAAGAGTATTCGCAAGCGGGCGGCACTTTCCTGGCGCTGGCGTTCCGTTCTTAATCACGCGGCCTTCATACACTACCTAAACGAGCACGAGCGTGATGAGTCCGAGCCCGCGAGCGTGTCGTGTCTTACGGTGGTCCTACCGAATGGAGTGAGCCTGCAGGAGGTTGCTCAGAGCGGTCCGGCCCGCGGTGATGTTCTGGCCAGAATTCCGCCAAGGTACATTCTTTTTCTGGCTCGCCTTGGGTACTACAAGGGTCTCGACCTGTTGGTGGCAGCGTTTGCCCAGATTGCCGAACAATTGCCCGATGTTCATTTGGCGATTGCGGGTCCGGATTTTGGTTACGAAGAAACACTCAGGCGACTCATTGTTGAGTCCGGCTTGTCGAATCGCATTCACGTGCTGGGTGGCGTCTACGGTCCGGATAAGATGCACTTGCTTAGGGGCGCGCTATGCTTGTGCCACCCCACGCGTCACGAAGGTTTCAGCATGACACTGCTTGAAGCACTGGCAGCAGCGATTCCTGTAGTTACGACTGTAAACGCCAACTTCCCAGAAATTGCGGCCTTCGGTGCGGGTGTGGTTACCGCGACTTCGGTCGCGGGGATCGCCAGCGGCCTGATGACAGTTCTGCTGAATAATGAAAGCCGACTACAAATGGGGCAGATGGGGCTTCGATTAGCGAAAGAGCGCTACGAATGGTCGGTTATTGCGGCTGCGCTGGCGAACTCCTATACATCTACATGCGCCCACTACCGCGATGCCCAAACATCTAGTGCTAAGCCTGCCCGGGTCGACAGTGGAGCCCGGGGATAATCGCTGCCGTGGCCCGGGCTCGCCGGAGCTTACAAGCTTCTGCCAACGAGGGCTGCGGCAGGAATGAAAGATAGGTCCGCCTTGACCCCGACCAGATTTTAATGTGGGGTTGGTCGCTATCTCTCACGATGCAGGTCCTACTCGACAAAGGTCTTACCCGCTTGCAGTAGCAACCCGTGCTTTAGAGCGTTCGACAACTAACCAACAGTTAAATCCGCGCGCGATTTCTCGACCAACTCGCAGGTATTGCTAGCACCAATACGCAAGAAACGGCATCCGAGCGCGGCCAAATGTCGATCATGCACCAGCGCATAGTTTGCCTCGAAGAAGCGCTCAAGCTCAGGATGCCAATCGATGTACACCTCAAGGGCAGACGAACATACTTTCGCGAGGCTATAAGGCGAGTTTTTCACAATGTCGAATACGTCTTTTAGATAGCTTCGTGAGTAAATCCAGCGATGATTGTATTCGAACTGAACCACCCCGATCTTGCCTGACTCCAGCATTCCGAGCATTCCCTGAATCACCCTTAAGTCGTTTCCTTCGGTGTCGATCTTCACGATATCAATGTGATCGATGGCATTTTCCATGCAGTACCGATCCAGTGTGCTCGTCTCCACGTCAACCACGTGGAGGTAGTTAATTGATGCGTCTGGGTGCAATGTGCTCGTTCCCCCCATGAGTTCCGGCACGTAGAAGGGGACCGTCGCGGACTCGTTGGACAGGGCAATCGCTTTAATAACAACGTGGCCCGCCGCGACCTCGTTTTCCAAAGTCTGCTGGATTTGGAATACGCTGTGGGGAGCCGGCTCAAACGCGTGCAATTGGTATCCACCGCGCCGAGGCGCAGCCGCTTGGACAAATTCTTTTGACCAATCGCCGATTCTGGCGCCCACATCAACCGCAGTGATCTGCATATGCTCAGGGACTTGGTCGATCACTAAGCGCTGTAGTCTGAGCTCGCCGTTGGTGGACATTTCATTGCGTTCTTCCCTTCGCGCACGCATGTATAGCTTGCGACCAACCCGCCAAATCATTCGTCGCGCTAAAAGATTCATATGTACGCCTTGAAAGTACATTCACTTAATGCCGGCTCTTGATTGTTGATCAATTGGACAGTCGAACCACGCCGACCAATCTTTTAGCTTAACCAAACCTTATGACAAAACTGCTTCAACTCTCGATTCGCCATTGCTACGCATCCGCCGACAGCATTCCCACTGGTAGGAGGGCGGATGAGCTTTCCTTGGCTACGGAGCGGCGGGTGGACTTACTCAGTGCGCGCATTTGGCACCCTATTGAATGTTTCTTTCATTATCGCCGATGAGATGGCAATGAGGCGTGACGCATCTCTTGAAGATTGCTAGCACCGTCGGGGTCTATTGCGCGGTGTTCCTCAAACGTTCTTAGGCATCACGCGTTAGCGCTGTGTGGACAGAGCGACAGATCGTTGTTCCCAAATACTCAGTGTCTGGTCGACTCCTACGAGCCAATCCGCTGCAAGATTGTGCCGTCTAAGAGACGCCTGAAATCACCGGGCGATACAGCAGGTCTAGGCAGCAGAGTAAAGGGATTTTGAAAGACGGAAGCTGTGATGGGGGTGTCACTGCGCCATTGTTGGGACGCCTTCAACGTTGGAGCGTGGCCACTGACGTTCTCGCGCCTGGCCGCGCTCTAGAGGGAGCAGGTGCCGCCGGGATGATACAAGGCTGCCGTTGCGGCTCAATCGTAATAAATTCGTCACGATTGGACGCCTATCCTCTCTATTCTTGCCCTCTGCAGTATCCCACAAAATGGCCTCCGACTTTCAAAATGCCCAGGTGAGCGGCGTTTCCGCGCGATACCAATATCCGGTTTGGGGCTTTGGAATCTTATTGGCGCTGCTCGTAATCCTATATTTCGGGTTCGAGAAGGCGCTACTGTTCATGTTTGACCAATGGAGGATGGAGGAGTTTAGCCACGGCTACCTGATTCCCTTCATTTCCGGCTACCTGGTCTGGCAACGACGGCATGCACTGCGATGCACGGTGTTTAATGGGTCTTGGAGCGGCCTGGCTGTCGTGGCTTTGGGGATCGGTCTTGATCTGGTGGGCCGGCTCACATCGATATTTGCTGTCCAGCATATTGCATTGTTGGTGGTAATCACGGGCTTGGTACTTGCAGTAACCGGTTGGCAGGGGCTGCGGATTTTGCGCGCTCCGCTGGCAATACTCGTGTTCATGATCCCGCTACCGGAATTCATCCTTTACCCACTGTCTTCTGAGCTGCAACTGGTCTCCTCGGCCTTCGGCGTATGGCTAATTCGACTCACGGGGGTGGCGGTATTTCTCGAAGGCAATGTCATTGACCTCGGTGGCTATCGTTTAGAGGTGGCGCAGGCCTGCAGCGGCCTGCGCTATTTGTTGCCACTGATGACGTTGGCCTTTTTGGTAGCTGCGTTCTACCGAGCGACGTTCTGGAAGCGGGCCCTGATCTTCCTGTCTAGCATTCCAATCACTTTACTGATGAACAGCCTGCGAATTGCGGCGATCGGCGTAATGGTTGATCGCTGGGGATCAGCTATGGCTGAAGGTCTTGTGCATCAGGTCCAGGGCTGGATGATGTTCATGCTCAGCGCCGCCTTGCTCATACTTGAGATTGCCTTGCTAACTCGAGTTGGCAGAGACCGGGCTCCTTGGCAGCAGGCGTTCAACCTGGAGAGCCCGGCGCCGCTACCCGATCAGCTGCCGCGGCTACGTCGCAGCGTGCCGTTGCCGTTCATGTGCTCGATGGCGTTGGTGCTGGTATTCAGTATGGGTGCCTGGGCAATGCCAGCCAGTCGCGACGAGCAGCCTACCCGTGAGACCTTCGCGACCTTCCCGCTTGCTTTGGGCAGCTGGTCCGGAAGGCGAACAGCAATGGAGCAGGCCTATCTTGATCAATTGAAGCTCGATGACTACATGCTTGCCGACTATCAGGCACCGGGCTGGTCGCCGATCAATCTTTACATTGCCTGGTACGACAAGCAGAGCTCCGGAGAAGCCACTCATTCCCCCAGAGCCTGTCTGCCGGGCGGTGGCTGGCGGATCGAGGATCTACGGCAAGTGCCGATCCCGAATGTAAACAGCGCCGGTCAGCCGCTGCGCGTCAATCGGGCACTTATCCAGTATGACAGCCAGCGTGAGCTGGTGTACTACTGGTTTCAGCAGCGCGGCCGAATCATCACCAATGAGTACCTTGTTAAGTGGTATCTGCTGGTAGATAGCGTGACACGACACCGGACTGACGGTGCGTTGGTCCGGCTGGTAGTTCCGCTGGCATCGAGCATGTCTATCGGTGAGGCGGACCGCGAGCTGCAAAGTTTTCTTGCCGTGGTAACGCCACGCCTTGATCCGTACGTAGCCAATTGAGCCGGCGCCCATGAAAACGCTGCTTGGTTTCGTACTTGCAATGAGCGTCACCATGGTGATGATTCCGCTGCTGATGCGCTGGGCGGTGGCGCTTGGTGTGCAGGACATTCCCGAAGCCCGCAAGGTCCATACAGTGCCTGTGCCGAGGGTCGGCGGAATCGCGATGGCCTGCGGCGTGCTGCTGGCGTTGTTCATCTGGGGCGCGACCTCCCGCCCCATGCAGGCATTTTGGGTCGGTATTGCGGTGCTGGTAGGATTTGGGTTCTGGGATGACCGCAAAACTCTACCAGCGGGGCCAAAATTTGCTGGCCAGGCCATCGCGGTACTTATCGCGATGCTCTGGGGTGACATCGCTTTAACCACGATGACCTTTGCAGACCGGGTTCCCTTGCCCGCGCTCATTGGACTGCCCTTGAGCTTTCTGTTCCTGGTCGGCGGCACCAATGCCTTTAATCTGGCCGACGGACTGGACGGCCTAGCCGGAGGCATGGCCATGCTGTGTCTATCGGGAACGGCTTTGCTTGCCTACACCGTTTCCAACGCTGCGGTGGGCACGGCAGCGATCGTAATCGTTGGTGCACTGGTGGGTTTTCTCCGCTTCAATACTCACCCGGCGCGCGTGTTCATGGGAGATTGCGGAAGCCAGGTATTGGGATTTTCTGCAGCCGCACTAACCCTGTTATTGACTCAGGATCCGCAGTCGCCGCTGAGCTCGGCGTTGCCATTGCTGCTGCTTGGCATGCCGATTATCGACACGCTGCTGGTCATGATTGAGCGACTTTCTGAAGGCCGATCACCATTCACCGCAGATCGACGTCATATCCACCACCGGCTGCTGGCGCTTGGATTTGAGCATGGTGAGGCGGTCAGCATTCTGTATGTCCTTCAAGGAGCATTGCTGGTGGCCGCCTGGTACCTACGCTACGCGTCGGACCTCTCTGTATTGGCAGTATTCGGCGTCGCTTCAGCGCTAATCGTGATTCCGATTCGCGTCGCGCAGCACTTTGGACTCCGGGTGCGCACGCCTACGGGCGCCGGGCGCTTAAGCAACCAAAATGTCACAGGAGCGTCGAAGCCAGCCGCCACTTTCTCGCCAAGAGTCGCCGGCGTCGTGCTCGCTGGCGGATTGTCGGCCTACGGGTTTTGGGTGCTCGCAATGGGCGGGTCGATGTCGCGGGATGAGCTATGGCTCGCCCTTGGACTGGCGCTAGTGCTTGTGGCCGGCATGCTGGTGAGACGACGAAGCACGGAATCCAATTGGCTTGATCGGGCAGCGCTCTACCCCACAGGGACGCTCGCAATCCTACTTAGCAAGAGTGGCTCAGCAGAACCACTGGCACCGTTGGCCGCGCGCTACCCGATTCTTCAGAGCTTCGACTGGGTGCTGTTTCCCATTCTGGCGTTGGCCATGATCGTGTGCATACGCGGAACCGGCGAGCGAACCTTCAAGATCACGCCGCTGGACCTGCTCGTGTTGCTGATCGCCATAACTTTGCCCAACCTGGCCGAGTCAGTTGCCAGCACACGCGCGATCGGACTGACTATTTTGGAATTGGTTTTGCTGCTGTACTGCCTCGAGACTTTGAGTTTCGCTGCCAGAAGTCACTGGCGGTGGTTGAGCGCCGGTGCGGCGGTGTTTCTCGTAAGCCTTTCGATCCGAAGCCTGCTGTAGCCTCCACAAGGGCTATTTCGCGGGTGCAATGTGTCACATTGATGTCACGTCGCTCCCCTACGCTTAGCGGCCGATCAGTACGTCATTAATCTTGCCAAAACGCGCCTTCCGAGAGCTTTCCATGAAGAGCCACAGACCTTTATTGGCGATAGCGCTCGTGCTGCTGGGCGCGTCGCTGCTGAACGCATGCGGAAGCGCGCAGTCACGCAAGGCGCGCTACATCGCACATGGCAAGGAGTACTTTGCCGCGGCGAATTATGACAAGGCGCGGGTGGAGTTCCGCAATGCGGCGCAAATTGATCCGAAGGATGCTGAGGTGCGGCTGCTGCTTGGCGAAGTGTCTGAAAAACTTGGCAACAGGCGCGACGCCTTCGGCCAGTACAGCGCGGCGGTCAGCGAGAGCCCGAAGTACGTGGCGGCTCGAGCTGCCCTCGGACGGATCTACTTGTACTCGGGCGCAGCGACCAGGGCGATTGAGACCATCGAGCCTGCACTTGCCATTGAGCCGAAGAATCCGGAACTTCTGATAGTGCGCGGCGGTGCACGCAGCCAGCTCGGTGATGCCAAGGGAGCGCTTGAGGATGGGCTGCTCGCCAAGCAGCTGGCGCCCGATAGTGATTATGCGATTGCGTTACTCGCCTCCTTGTACCGCAAGTCAGGAGACCTGGATAAGGCCGACGAAGTGGTACGGGCCGGCATAACGCGGATGCCAAAAAACATCGATCTGCGAGTGATGTTGGCCGATCTCGCGATGGCCCAGAACAAGCCCGGCGACGCGGAGACGCAGCTAAAGAAAATAATCGAGCTCGATCCCAAGACGCTGTCGAATCGCGACCGCCTTGCAATATTCTATAATCGGCAGAAGAATTTCGATGCGGCGGAAGCGACGTTGCGTGAAACCATAGCCAGCGCGCCTGAAAATTCCGACGGCAAGCTTCACCTAATCGAATTCCTCGCGGCACAACGCAGCAAGGATCAAGCGGTTGCGCAGGCCGAGAAATTCACGCTCGAGAGTCCCAGGGATGACACCCTGAAGCTCGCTATGGGCGAGCTGCTGGTGCAATTGGGCGAGGCCGATCACGGCGAAAAAAATTTCCGCCAGGTAATAGCGCACTCCGGAACCGGCGCGTTGGGGCTGGCTGCCCGGGATCAGCTAGCTTCGTTGCTGCTACGAAAAAATGATGCCGTTGGGGCAAGTAAGCTGGTCACGGAGGTGTTAGCCGAGAACGCGCGAGACAATCAGGCCCTGGTGTTGCGCGGCGGTATGGAGCTCTCGACGGGCGATTCGAAGGCGGCTATCACGGACCTGAGGGCGGTGTTGCGCGACCAACCCAATGCCGTACCGATCATGCGGGAGCTGGCGCGCGCCTATCAGCAGGATGGCGAGGCCGGCCAGGCCGAGGAAACTCTGCGCACGGCGGTTCAGACAGCTCCGAATGATGTCGAGACCGGGATGGCGTTTGCACAGCTGCTGGCCGACACCGGCAACGCAGCTCAGGCGGAGCCGATCCTGCAACAGCTCAACAGTCAAAGCCCCACGAGCGTGCCAGTGCTCGATCTGCTGTTTAATGTTCAGATCGCCCAAAAGCACTTTGCTGACGCCGCAGTGACTGCCACCAAAGTGATCAATCTCAAGCCCGGGGAGGGACTGGGCTACTACCTGGCGGGCACGGCAGCGGAAGACGTACAAAAGGCGGCGGAGGCGCGTAAGTATTATGAGCAGGCGTTGCAGCACAAGGCTTTGGCTGCCGAGCCATTAGCGGCGCTGGTCAGGATGGATCTGCACAGCAATCAGCCGGCGGCCGCGATGGCGCGCCTCGATGCGACCATTGCTAAGTTTCCGGAAGATCCCATTGCGCGGGCGATGAAGGCCGAGATTCTGCTCCAGCAAGGCAATGTGAATGCTGCCATTGCTGCCTATCAAGGTACTGTACAGGCGTCGCCGACCTGGGCCAAGGGCTACCAGGGTTTGGCAGTGGCGCAGGCACGCAGCAAGCACCAAGACGAGGCGGCGCAAACCCTGCAGCTGGGAATCGACAAGACGGGGGGCAATGCCGCGCTGATCGTGGATCTCGGCAACCTCTATGAGCAGACCGGCAAGCCCGACCAGGCGATCGCCCTTTATGAAGGACTGCTGGCGAAGAACCCGAAGTCAATATTTGCCGCGAACAATCTCGCGATGCTGCTGGTAAGTCATCGGCAGGATGCGGCGAGCTTGGCGAGAGCTCAGCAACTTGCTGAGCTGCTTGCCACTTCCTCGCAGCCAATGCTGATTGATACCCGCGGCTGGGTGAAGTTCAAGAGCGGCGACTTCCACGCAGCCGAGTCGCTCCTGCAGCAGGCGGTCGTCAGCGCTCCGGAGGCGCCGGAATTGCGCTTCCATCTGGCGATGGCACAACTGAGGAGCGGTGAGCAGCAGGCAGCCCAACAGAATCTCGAGGCAGCACTGAGGTCGCCGCGCCCGTTTGTTGGCATGAACGAGGCCAAGTCAGCGCTGGCACAACTTAAGAAGACGCCGTCCGTGGGCTGAACAGCGCGGGAGCCTGTGGGCTCCGGCCGTTAGAAAAAATTGGTCGCTACATACACAGCCTAAGAGGCGAAAATGAAAGGTCGGAGCATCACAACAGCTGCATTCTCCTTGATCGCGCTGCTCGGATTTGCCCTGGCGCAGGCTGATCCGCTGCTCGATGAAGTGGTGCTCGTGGCCGACTCAGCAGTCGCCAGCACACCGATCCCGGGTGCCTGGACCTTTAGCGTGACTCAAAGCGGCAGTTACTCGGTGACGCTAACCGACCTCGGCGTGCCGGCCACTCTGAGTTCGCTCAGCATGGCGCTTGTCAGTTCGACGCAATCACTAGCCGACTTCACCGGCGCTGATGTGAAGACCGTGGACCTGCTATCCGGCGTGACGTACACGGTGCAGCCGCTGGCAGTCGCGAGTGCAATGGGTGGGTCATTTACAGTGCAGGTGGCACCGGCGGCCGGCGGCGGTGATGTCGCGCAGAATGCGTGGACGGTGTCGGCCACCGCCGCGACTGTCCCGGTTGGTCAATCCAATCTGCAGACGGAATTCATGGTCGCAACGGCCGGCACCTACCAGCTGACTGTTACCGACCAGGCCTTTCCCGCAGCGCTCAGCTCTCTTAGTCTCGCGATTTTTCCGCACAATGGAGTAACGGCAGTACCCCCTACGCCATTGAGCGGGCCCAACCAGTCGGTGCAGCTCAGCCTGCAACCTGGCGCGTATGACCTGTTTGTGGTGGCCACCGCAAATGCCAGCACCGAGGCGGGGTTTTACACGATCAACATCGCGCCATCGGGGGCAGGCTCGCCCGTCTACACGGCTGCAATTCCTGTCGGATCACTGCCGGCACCGATCAACGTTAACATTCCGACCAGTGGCACGGTGACGTTTCAGCTAACGGATCTGGCGACTCCTGCAGCGCTCGGCTCCATCAGCGCACTGGTGAGCGACGGTTCCAGCGTTCCACTGCAGGTGAGCGGTGCCGGCAGCTATTCGTTCAGCGGGCAATCACCGCAGGCGCAGCTTTATGTGCTGGCCACGCCCAATGCGGCCGCGGGGGAAGGTGCCTTCGAGGCCTATATGAGTGAAGGGGGCACTACCTTGCTGGATGTCGCGCAGCCAGTGTTGGCTTCCGGTAATTACGGCTATGGCTTTGCAGCGAAGCTCTCTTCGAGCGGCACGTATCAGCTCAATATCGAGGACTTCCAGGTACCCACGGGGCTTGGGGGTATGACGGCGCTCGTCGTACAACGCGGTGCGGTGCTGACGACCAATCCCAACGGAGGCAGCTTTGTGGCCGCGGCGGGTCCACTTGGCGTCCTCGCATTTCCTACACTCGATACACCGACCGCCAATAGCCTATTCGGGGTGCAAATCACGCAGAATGGACTGGCATCGCCGGTGTTTCAGGCGACGCAGGGAGTCGGAGCCTTATTCAGCGCACGGACGATTACAGTCGGTCAGAGCGGCAACTACGGCCTAACGTTGACGGACCTCGGTTTCCCGGCACCTTTTGGCCAGGTTGCCGTAGTGATAACCCAGGGCAATACGCGTGAAGGATACGTGGTAAACAGCGGCGGCGATTCCGCTCAACTGGCGCTCGGTAGTCTCAGCCCGGGTACCTATGTGCTCAATGTGTTGGCTTCGGTCAATTCGGCCGCCCACTATGGGTTGTATGGACTTGACGTCAGCCCAGTGCCTACGATCACACTTAACTCCTCGGCCGACACGGTCATCAGCGGCCAGCAGGCCACATTGACGTGGACAACCACCGACGCCAGCAGTTGCGTGGCATCGGGGGGCTGGAGCGGCGCACTGGCGACATCAGGCTCGCAGATGACCGGCGCCTTGACCGCGACAACCACATTTACCCTCACTTGCGCGGGCCCTGGCGGATCCGCGGCCGAATCTACGCAGATTGCCGTGACTTCCGCTAAGAGTGCCAGCGGGGGCGGTGGCACGATCTCCCCGGTGACGCTAATGGTCTTGCTATTGACCATGGCGTTTCGCGAACGCCGCCGATTTTCGGCCGCTCTTTACTGGCTCCAGCAGCGTAAGCTACTCTATTGAGGCGCGCCGGATTGGCGCTGATCGTCGGTGCCTATCACAGCCGGGGATCGGCGCACTGGCTGCGTTCCATCGCGCACGCCACGTTGCGGCGCGCCCAGCACGCTTACAGTCAAACGTTCCGGGCTGGAACGCCAAGGACACGATGGTTTCGCGTAAAGGCATCATCCTTGCTGGCGGCTCCGGTACTCGCCTCCATCCGGTGACCCTAGGCGTCAGCAAGCAGCTGCTACCCGTCTACGACAAGCCGATGATCTACTATCCGCTGTGCACTCTCATGCTGGCGGCGATCCGGGACATACTGATCATCTCAACCCCCACCGACCTGCTGGCCTTCGAGCGCCTGCTTGGTGATGGTCATCGCTGGGGCCTCTCCTTATCTTATGCACCCCAGCCGCGGCCCGAGGGGCTCGCGCAGGCCTTTATCATCGGTCGCCGGTTTGTGGGCGATGGCCCCTCGGCTTTGGTGCTGGGCGACAATATTTACTATGGCCACGGTCTTCCGGAACAATTGCGGGCCGCTGCGGCCCGCACCTCGGGTGCCACAGTGTTTGCCTACCATGTCAAGGATCCGCAGCGCTACGGCGTGGTGCATTTTGATGCGACGGGGCGGGCGCTCGGTATAGAAGAAAAGCCCCTGAGCCCCAAGTCCAATTTCGCGGTGACCGGACTCTACTTTTATGACAATGCAGTACTCGACATCGCTGCCAGCCTGCAACCTTCGCCGCGCGGCGAACTTGAGATTACAGACGTGAATCGCGCTTATCTTGAACGCAAGGAGTTGCTGGTTGATCTGATGGGACGAGGCATCGCCTGGCTGGACACCGGTACGCACGAATCACTGCTCCAGGCATCGAACTTCATCGAGGCAATCGAAAACCGCCAGGGTCTTAAAGTCAGCTGCCCCGAGGAGATCGCCTACCGCTCCGGGTACATTAATGCGACCGAGCTGGAGGCGCTGGCGCGGCCGCTCGCCAAGAGCGGCTATGGCGACTACCTGCTCGGCCTGCTGGCTGACGGAGTCTGACCCCCATGGAATTCTTCATGACGCCCCTGAGCGGCGTGATCCGAATTCAGCCCAAGGCCTATGGCGATGACCGCGGCTATTTCTCCGAGACCTGGCAGGAAAAGAAATTCGCGGCCGCGGGTATTGAAGCGCATTTTGTGCAGGATAATCATTCGCACTCGATCCGCAACACACTGCGGGGTCTGCACTATCAGATTCAGCAACCGCAAGGCAAGCTGGTGCGCGTCGTGCAGGGTGCTGCCTTTGATGTCGCGGTCGACATGCGCAAGAGTTCTCCAACCTTTGGCCAGTGGGTGGGATTTGAGTTAAGCGCCGAGAACCAGCAGATGCTGTGGGTCCCGGCAGGTTTTGCCCACGGGTACCTGGCCCTGAGCGAACGTGTGGATTTTCTCTACAAGTGCACTGATTTCTACGCCCCGGCCCATGAGCGCTCGGTGCGCTGGGATGATCCGGATATCGCTGTGCGCTGGCCGTTGCCTGCCGGCAGCGCGCCGCTCGTGTCGCCAAAGGATGCGATCGCGCCGCTGTTCAAGGACGCCGAGCGCTTCCCATGAGGGTGTTGATCACCGGCGCTGCCGGTCAAGTAGGCCGGGAGCTCGTGCGCCGGGCACCGGCGGCTGCGAACCTGCACGCGCTCAATCGCAGCGCGCTCGATATCACGGATGCAGCCGCTATCGCGCAGGTGCTCGATGAGTTTCAGCCCACCCATATTATTAATGCGGCTGCCTATACGGCAGTGGATAAAGCCGAGAGCGAGCGCGATGCCGCCTGGGCGCTCAATGCGCTGGCACCGCGTGAGCTGGCGCAGGCCGCGGCGCGCCAGGGCCATTGCCGGCTGATCCACATCTCGACCGACTACGTGTTCGATGGCACGAGCACACAGCCGTACCTGATCGGCGATACGCCCAATCCGCTGAATGTCTACGGCGCCTCCAAGCTCGATGGCGAGCGTGCCGTGCTGGAGGTGTTGCCTGAGCAGTCGGCCATCGTGCGCACCGCCTGGGTCTACAGCGCACACGGTCGTAATTTCGTGCATACGATGCTGCGTCTGATGCGCGAGCGCGGTGCGGTGCGCGTGGTCGCCGACCAGATCGGCACGCCGACCGCGGCTGCGCCGCTCGCCGACCTGCTGTGGGCGCTGGCCGTACGGCCGGGACTGACCGGGGTGTTTCACTGGACCGATGCCGGGGTGGCCAGCTGGTACGATTTTGCGGTGGCGATCGCCGAGGATGCCCGGGTGCGGGGCCTGCTCAGCTCGGCGATTGAGATCACCCCGATCGCGACCGAGGATTACCCGACACCGGCACGCCGGCCGCGCTGCAGCTTGCTCGACAAGCGCAGTACTGTGGCGGCTCTCGGGTATGGCCCGGATCACTGGCGCATTCCGCTGCGTGCGGTACTGGATGAACTACCCCATGCGTAGCATGCTCGTCACTGGCGGCGCCGGCTTCATCGGCTCCAATTTCGTGCACCATTGGCTCAACGTGCATCCGGGTGAGCGCCTGGTGGTGCTCGATGCGCTGACCTACGCTGGCAACCGTGCCAATCTGGATCCGGTGGCCACACGCAGCGAACTGCGCTTCGTCCACGGCAACATTGGCGATACGCCACTGGTGGAGACTCTGCTGCGCGAGGAGCAAATCGACACCCTGGTGCATTTCGCCGCCGAATCCCATGTCGATCGCTCGATCACCGGTCCGGATGCGTTTATTGAGACCAATATTGTCGGTACGCATTCGCTGCTCAAGGCGGCACGCCAGGTGTGGCTGCTCGAGCAGCGCCAGCCGCAGCATCGTTTTCATCATGTGTCGACCGATGAGGTCTACGGCTCGCTCGGCGCTGCCGATCCGGCCTTTACCGAATCCACGACCTACCAGCCCAATTCGCCGTACTCGGCCAGCAAGGCTGCCTCCGACCATCTGGTGCGCGCCTACCATCACACCTTTGGGCTCAAGACTACGATCTCCAACTGCTCCAACAACTATGGCCCATATCACTTTCCCGAGAAACTGATTCCATTGATGATCGTCAACATTCTGGAGGGCAAGCCCTTGCCAGTGTACGGCGATGGCAAGAACATCCGCGACTGGCTGCACGTTTCAGATCACTGCCGTGGCATCGAGCAGGTGCTGCTCAACGGCATCGCTGGTGAAACCTACAACATCGGCGGCCGCGCCGAATGTGAGAACCTGACGCTGGTGCATTCGCTGTGCGCGATTGCCGATGCCGCTTTCGCGGCGCAACCGCTGCTCAAGAGCCGCTTTCCGCGTTCGCCAGCGGCACTCGGGGCACGCAGTGAGAGCCTGATCCGTTTTGTCACGGACCGGCCCGGGCACGATCGGCGCTACGCCATTGACTGCAGCAAAGCTGAGCGGGAACTGGGTTTCGCGCCGCAGATGCGGATTGAGCAAGGTCTTGCCGCGACCTTCCAGTGGTATCTGGATCAGGAAAACTGGTGGCGGGCGCTGCAAAGCGCCGCCCGGGGCTGAAACGGCGCGGATCACGGGAGAGAGGCGCCCGTGGTTCGATTCATTGCGACTTACAGTGTCGCTACGCGCGCCACCTGCAGGCGACCATGCAGTATTTGCCAGGCTCGGGCAAGCTGCCGCCAAAATGCAAATAAACCTTCACGCTGCAGGCATTCCACTGCAACCTGCGCGGCCCAGACTGTTACTGCCCGCCACAGTGTGGGAATAAAGCTCTCAATGAGTTGTCGAGTAGGGTTCTAGGGACGCCGGCGCGCACGTGCTGCCCACATGAGCGCAGCCGGCGTCCCTCAGAGCCGGCGCGGGCTCAGCGCGCTATCCAGCGCGTCGTTGCTGCATGAAGCTGCGGATCCGTTCAGCAGCCTCCACGCATTCGGCAACGCCGGGCACCAGCGAAATGCGCACACGGCCGCGGCCCGGATTGCCACTGGCAGTATCGC
>Ga0182030_10000788_pt1 | contig 62390 bp, 48 predicted proteins | sample 812S3MmetaG_FD_121299 | JGI IMG/M metagenome (GOLD analysis project Ga0182030, IMG submission 121299) | Permafrost microbial communities from Stordalen Mire, Sweden - 812S3M metaG (Illumina Assembly) | ecosystem: Environmental > Terrestrial > Soil > Wetlands > Permafrost | place: Sweden... | reverse complement strand
CTTGGTGGAAGTGACGGTGATGCTTACGGCACTCGATGTGCTGGTCGCGAAGGTGGTTGATCCAGCATAAACCGCTGTCAGGGAGTCCGTGCCCGCTGTCGCGAACGAGGTCGTGAGTGTTGCTACTCCCGAGCTCAAGGTGCCGGTGCCGAGCGAGGTTGTGCCCGACATGAAGGTGACCGTGCCGGTCGCTGTAGACGGCGCAACCGTGGCAGTCAACGTGACGCTGGCGCCAACCGCTGGTGTAGTGGTGGATGCGGCGAGGACAGTGGTGGTGGCCGTCTTGGTGGAAGTGACGGTAATGCTTACCGCGCTCGATGTGCTGGTCGCGAAGGTGGTTGATCCAGCGTAGACCGCCGTCAGTGAGTCGGTTCCGGCTGTCGCGAAGGAGGTCGTAAGCGTTGCTACACCCGAGCTCAACGTTCCAGTTCCGAGCGAGGTCGTGCCCGACATGAAGGTCACTGTGCCGGTAGCCGCAGACGGCGCAACCGTGGCAGTCAGTGTGACGCTGGCGCCAACCGCCGGCGTCGTGGTGGATACGGCGAGGGCAGTGGTCGTAGCCGTCTTGGTGGACGTGACGGCAATGCTTACGGCACTCGATGTGCTGGTCGCATAGGTGGACGATCCACCATAGACAGCGGTAATCGAATGTGTACCGGCCGTACTGAATGAGGTGGACAAAGTCGCGGTTCCAGAACTCAGCGTTCCGGTTCCCAGTGCGGTTGTCCCATCAAAAAACGTAACGGTCCCGGTGGCCGCTGTGGGCGCAACCGAGGCGGTCAGGGTAATGCTGGTGCCTGTGGTGGTGGTTGTGGAAGAGGCCGCAAGCGCGGTGGTTGTGGATGTCAACGATGTATTGCAAGCCGTTCCATTGACCGCGAACGACGTGGGAACAGCATTGGTTACGTTGTTCCAGGTTCCGTTGAATCCAACGCCGGTTAAGGTTGCGCCGGCAGGAATGCTGCCGTTGTAACTCAAGTTTTTCACCGTCACGTTGGCGCCGCTCTGGGTTTCCGTGCCGTTCCAGAGCTGCGAGACCGTCTGGCCATTGGCAAAGGCCCAGGTCAGGGTCCAACTGCTGAGCGCGGTGGTTCCCGTGTTTTGGATGGAAAGGGCCGCTCCAAAACCGCCCGACCACTGGCTGGAAATCGTGTAGACGACTTTGCATTGAGCGGAGGCGCTGGGCGCTACAAGGGTTAGCAATAGAAATGCGAGTACTGCAACGTACCCGCTCAGACGGCGAACGCAACCGCGTCCGCAGGGGAGGGTGAACTGCTGAGACATGGTTTCTCCTTTACATCAAATACACCAAATTGCCCACTCGTATCCGCATGGATCAGTGCGCCTTGAATGAATGATGCCGTTATTGAAAGCGCATTCTGCAGCCAAATACCATCAAAACCTGAGCCGCAGCCGGAGCGCGAAGTGGTGGTTGAATAGTAAGAGCAAGGAGGACGAAGAAAATGGATTCCTCTTGCATGGAGAGACAATCTTAGACTCTTAGTAGGCCAGGCAAACTGATGCATTCTGTCTTGGAATGCAATCAAAAGCGCACCACTTCCAGAGATGACACATCCATGACACGACAATCGCAACTGATCTAATAACCGCCATCAAAGCAACACTTGCGTTTATAACGTCATGTCCCGCCAGATTCGCACTCCTGAATCTGCGCAGCCGATACTAAAACGTTTGAGCATAGAGAAGTCAAATTACTAAAGTAATACTGGTAACCTATCCATCCGGAGCCGCTTTGGGCACAATAGTGAGGGATTCGACCCCGCGCAAAAATGTTCGCTTGTCGAGCGTCCGGGCGACCAGCCGCGTCATGCAGCCGTCCAAGCCTTTCGCGCTCAAACCGCTGCAATATTGAAGCGCACACCTTGATTGTCCGTGGGATACTCAACTCTCTTGAGAAGTGTCAAACGGAGTTCAAGGTAATGTAAGAGTTGCTGCGCCATTCCCCATTGCGATCAACTCTTGATGTCTACACCCAGGCAATTTCGCCGTCGAAGCATGCCATCCAGGCGGTCGTAATGTCACTCGTCTTGTCGGCAAGTTGAAACTCGATTTCACCGCCAAACGGCAGCGTCAAATTCCGGGCGGAGCTCGCCTGTAAAAAGGACACAAAACTGTGTCCTTTTGCACACCTGCTTGGTTTCCTCCTATTCCGCTTAACTCATTTTTAATGTGTGGCTAGTACGACGTGTCTCGAACCCGCCACCTCTGCCGTACAAGCTTCCTTCCGGCGATCTCCACCAGCTTCTCGACAACCGGCGATGCCGGAGGCCGCAGATCCTTTCGATAAGCGAAAGGATCGGGTCTTGGAAGCGATGCTGGTGACAGGGCAGGCCTGCTACAGAGTCTCTTAGATCGTGTCGCACAATCACCGATCAATCCCATGTTCATAGCCCACCTGGCCCTCCATACTTCCCCGTTTGGTCGCAACATCGGCTTCTCAGGTAAGATCGAAGAACAAATGAGCGACGACCACAGCGATAAGCCAGGGGTTTCCCCCCAGGAAGCCGCGCATGATGATGAGCGGCTCGTCCGGTCCATCGCGGAGGGAGATCGCGAAGCGGAGCGTGAGTTTGCGCTCCGCTACCTGCGTCCCGTCCGAGCGATGCTGTTGGCTCGTTCGCGCAACCCGGATCTTGCCTCGGATCTCCAGCAGGAAGTCATGATCCAGGCCATCTGTGAGCTGCGCCGTGGACACTTGCGCGAGCCAGCAAAGCTAACAGCGTTTGTCATCGGAATTGCCCGCAACTTATTGAACAGTCACTATCGCGCCGCAGCCCGTCAGCCGCAATCGCTCGATCTCCCCAACGATCTCCCCGACCTTTCGTCCGTTTCGGATCAGGCAGAAGAGGTGGAGAGAGAAAAGCAGGCGATGCATGCGATCTCCAGCCTTGGCTCACTCGACAAGACAATCTTGCAGATGACTCTGCTCGATGGGCTCAAGCCGGGCATCATTGCCGAGCGGCTGCGTTTGAAACCCGAGGTGGTGCGTCAGCGGAAACTTCGGGCAACCCGCCAGGTCATAGATTTTGTCAGGTGTCAGTCACAAACGGGTTCCACAATCCACTTAATTAGCGGACATGAACAATGACCAACTGCACAGGATCACCGGCTGAACAGTGGCTTGAGTCTTACCTGCAAGGCACGTTGCCTGAGGCTGAGGCTAGTAAGTTCGAGGAGCACTATTTTGACTGCCCCGTGTGCCTTGCTCAGGTGGAGGCCCTTCAGGCCGTCACACTCAAGCTGGCCAGTCAACCCCGGACCACACACAAAACGTTGATTTCATGGCCAATCCGCGCGGGTGCATTGGGGGCTATTGCAGCGTTGTTGGTGCTCGGCTTTTTCGGGTACCAGGCCAGGCAGAAGGCTCTGAGGACGACTGTCGCCGCTGGCCCGGTGGTCGCTGCCCCGCCGTCTTCCCCCTCTTTGCACACCGCGCCACCGTCTTTGGCGTCCACGACCGCTTCGAAGTTGGCCGACCTGACGCTGCCCGCGTTTATCGCGCCCAACCTGCGCGGAGAGAGCCAGGATGCCAGCTTTGAAGCGGGAATGAAGGACTATGCCGGCGGCAACTGCCGCGGTGCAATCACTAGCCTGGAGCAGGTTCCGGCCGAGAGTGCCGCAGCGCGCGCCGCCGAGTTCTACTCTGGCGCCTGCCAGATGCATATGGGCAATTTAGCTGAAGCAGCCGCGCTGCTGCGCAAGGTTGCCGATGCCGGGGATTCGCCACAGCAGGAGGCTGCACTTTATGAGCTGGCGCAGATCGCGCTTGCCGATAACGACCTGGCCACGGCCCACAAGTATCTTCTCCACGCGACTTCTCTTCGAGGGGACCTGGAACAGAAAGCGCGGGAGCAAGACCGCCGGATCACAGTGCTGATCGGCCAGGACAGTCAGGCAACGAGGAAGAATCAGCAAGCGAAGTAGAAACGCAACGATTCCATGCTTGACCTGCAAAACGAGCGATCTCCTCTTCAGAGCCCTGTCTTCAGCCGAGGCGCTTGCTTACAATCTATTCAAGACGAATACTGAATCAACGCATGCGTTGTGTGAGGAAAGAGGTTCCTTAGTGTACTATCTTGAGCACTGGCGATTCGGACTAATTCCCTTAACTGGACACAAACATGCGATACATTTCAGCGGTGGCGATCTCCGCAATGGTTTTGACAATGGGTTTGCCCCGAGCAGCGGAGTCGCAAGCTCAGGCGCCGAGTGCTAAATCGGATGTGGGAGACAGAGCCGCAATTGAGAAGGCACGCGAGAAACTGAAGCTGGCTGAGGCTGCGCATCCCGAGGGCAGTCTTGAAGTCTCTAAGACGATTAATGAGCTGGTCTATGCAATGAGGATGAACGAGCAGGTGAGTGCAGAGAGCTTTGCACTGGTTGAGAGGGAATTAATGCTGGCGCAAAAGTTTGACGGGCCGGAGGGCTTGAATGTTGCAGATGCCTGGATACAGAAATCGGATTTATTGAGCTATAGCAACAAAAATGCAGAGGCCCGGCCAATTGTTGAAAATGCATTGGAGATTATCAGGAAGAAATTTTCCGATCGAACCGAATTGCCACTGGCTTCTACATTGTTGCTGCACATTTGCTTGAGATTGGGTGATTTCCAGTGCGGACTTCGCGCAGCTGACGAGTCGATTGATGCGATACGAAAGGGGGCCGGCGACGCATCTTGGCTGTCTCTGACGCTCTCGCAACGAGCTGAGCTCAAGTTCTTTCTCAAAGATATGGACGGAGCGGTCTCTGATATTGAGGAAGCTCTGGCGATTGCCTACAAGACCAATACAAGTGATTTCGCTCTGGGCGTGCTTGAACGCAATTTGGCAGACATGTATATCCGGGCGCAGAAGTTTGATCAGGCGATGCCGCATCTAGTTCGCGCAAGGGAGTTGATTACGAAGGCGCAGGGTGCGGAGAGCCCGGAACTGAAGACGATTGATGGATTAGAGGCGAATTTGTTCACGCGTACCGGACAATTTGAGAAAGCGTGGAATAGTTATCAGAGTGCTTTAGGGAACAAGAACGATAGTCCAGACAATTTGACTGCGTATCGGGCGGCTTTGGCTCGATCCTATGCTGCTGGCGGAAAATTGAGCGAGGCGGTTGAGCAGGGGTTGCAGGTTGAAAAGACCGTGCGTGAGACATTTGTTCTTGAGGCTCGCAGCCTGCCTGAGCGACAGGCTCTGGCCTATGACCAGCATCATCCGTCGGGCTTGAACATTATGCTCTCCGTGCTGGCGAAGCACCCTGACCAGAGACCCAACGAAGTTTACCAGGAGGTGGTGCGTTCGCGAGCGCTTGTTGCCGACGAGATGGCGCGACGCGAAAAGAATCTGAATACTTCGGATGATCCCGTAGTATCGAAAGAACTCGAAGATCTAAACAAGGCACGACTTGATTTGCTCAATGCCGATAAAGCTGCAAATGGAAGCGATTCGATCGCGCAAGCCACCGTACGCATGGAAAAAATCGAGCGTGCATTGGCGGAGAAGAGCGCGAGCATTCGCAATGATGAACATCTCTCAGCGGTTCAACTCGATGATCTGCGTCGGAGTCTTCCGCCGCACTCTGCGCTGATCTCCTATGTGGCCTACAAGAGCGTTGCAGTAGAAAAAGTGGACCCGACGTTCAGTTCGACACCTTCCTACATTGCCTTTGTCCTGCGCACTGACTCCGATCGCGTCCGCGTCTTCGATCTGGGCAATGCGGCATCGCTGGATGCATTGGTTCTGAAAGCGCGCGCGGCTGCCGATGCCGAAGCGCATAGCGGCGGGCTGGGTTCCACGCGCAACGAGCGTGCTTACCGCGAGGCTGGCTTGGCGATTCGCCAGCGTATATGGGATCCGCTCAAAAAAGAGATCGGTGACGCCAAACTGGCGCTGGTGGTGGCGGATGGAACCCTGAATCTGATTCCCTTTGCCGGTTTGCCCGATGGTGCGGGCTATCTTGTTGAGCATGGGCCGGTGATCCACATGCTTTCCAGCGAGCGCGATTTGCTGCCCACCAATCAAGGGCAAAAGAAGAGTGGCTTGCTGGCCATCGGCAGCCCATCCTTCGAGCTTGCCGAAAACCGGCTTCCGCCGTCGCCCTTGCGCGGTGCCACGCCCAACTGCGAGGAGTTCGGCAAGATCGAGTTCCAGCCGTTGCCGGGAACTGCGCTGGAGGTTTCGGACGTTGGTTCCACCTGGCGGCGGTGGAACGGGGCAGAGCGCTCGCAACTGGTCACCGGGGACGATGCGACGCTCACCCGGTTCATCGAGGACGCTCCAAAGAGCCGCGTTTTGCATGTGGCCACGCACGCATTCCTGCTGGACAAAAGCTGCGGGAACGGCAATCCTCTGCTGCACTCGGGGCTGGTCTTTGCGGGCGGCAGCCACGGCGGCGCGCAGTCGATTCTCACCGCGCAACAGATTGCTTCGCTCGACCTGAGCGGCGTAGACTGGGCCGTCCTCTCCGCCTGCAACACCGGCAATGGCGAACTGCGCGACGGCGAAGGAGTGCTGGGCTTGCAGAGGGCCTTTCGCGTGGCGGGAGCGCACAGCATCATCATGACGCTGTGGCCGGTGGACGACGATGTCACCCGTCAGTTCATGCACAAGTTATACGCCGAACGGCTGGGCCTGCACGCCTCCACAGCCGATGCCGTGTGGACTTCAGCGCGGAAGCTGCTGCTCGAACGCCGCGCCGCCGGCAAGAGCACCCATCCCTGGTACTGGGCGGGGTTTGTGGGCTCAGGCGGGTGGGAGTAGTAACCGAACCTGCGGACTACGCGTTGAAGGCCGCTCCGGCCCGTGCCTTGCGGAAGAGCAAAGTTGCCATACCAAGTAGCCCCGTTCCGAGCAACATCATGGACGAAGGCTGAGGAGTTGGCGTGGGGCCGGGCCCTCCACCACCTACGGGCGGCGTGACGGTAGCAGAGTAGAGGTCAACGCCGTCCGGCGTAATCAACTGAAATAGGCCTTCAGGGGTGGTGCCAATAAGAGGATTACCCCCATAGGAAGCGACCCCAGATAACTCCGCAGTGTTATCAGCCAAACTCACGCCGCTCAGCGAAGAGCTAGTTATATCCATTATGTCCGCGGAAGTATCCACAAGTCCGATGGTGCTGCTGGCTGGATCGTCGATGACGGTTATCAGATCCGTGATGGTGCTGAAAAAGGATCCGGTCACGAGGATTTCGGCAGTAGTGGCGGCGATTTCAGAAGCCCCCAACAAGGACGGGTCGGGCGTGATATTGGCGGTGTCCCCGGTCACTTGGAAAGTGATTAGCTCGGAGGAGTTGTTAGTATGCGAACCTCCCAGGAAGGAGTAAGAGCTAAACACCGAAAAGTCGTAGGTAACTGGATCGGCATAGGCGGAGGTTGCACTCATTGCTGCAACCAGCACGGGGATGATGGCAAGGTATCGGCGCATATTGACTCCATTTTTGATGCGGTTGGAAGATCGCTCATGTCGCAGTCTTCGTCCTCGGGGATGGACAAACACGGCATCTTCGTTTCGTGAATCGTTCTTGTGCTGTGCTGCTGAACAAACTGCGTCGTCTGTTCTATGTGGAGGATCAGAAGATTTTGTGACACGGCTCCCGGAGAAACAATTCCACTGGAAGATGCAGGGCACTTGGTCCCGGTTGTGAGTGAAGTAGTCGTCACACGATGCTGGAGAGAAGGCCAGCGTCTTGAGCACCTACTTTGCGGCGGCTACAACCTTCTTTTTTTGCCCCGGTTTGGCAGGCAGCGGCTTGCGGTCTTGCGGCTTCACCTTGGTCTGGTCCACTGGGGAGGCGTCGGCCACGTCGGCGGCAAAATCTGCCCCTGAGGGCACAAGGTAGCTCTCCGCAGTCTGGCGATCCGCTGTGCCGGTGCGAACGCTGATCCGGCCTGCGTCGATGCCCTTCTCTGTTACCAGGTAGGCCTTGGTATTGACGGCGCGCTGCGCGGCCAGATCATCGAGCTCGGCTTGCGTGCTCTTCTTCGGAGCTTTCTCCGCGACGGTTGCCTCGCCCACCACCACAGCCGTTGCATCTGGCTGCTCCTGCACGCTCAGGGCTACGCCGTCCAGGATCGCCTTGGCTTCATTGTCCACCCGTGCCGGACGCTTCTTGTCCCGTTCAAAGCTGATCGAAGCCAAGGCCTGGGTGTGCGGAAGCGGAGGAATCGGCGGCGCCAAGATGGTCAGAAGCGCGGTTGAGGTTGCGGTCTGGTCTTTGTCGTCGGTGACGGTGCAGGTGATAGTCACCGGGCCGGTGGGCGCTCCAGCCGAAGCGTAAGTCGCTGCCGAGCCAATGCCGCTTACCGTGCCGCTAGAGGCCGAGAGGCCGTACTTGAGCGGACGGTTCTGCGGACTCAGCCCGGTTACGGAAATTGTGCTGGTTTCACCTGTCTTGATGGTGCCGGGGTTGGCCGAGCAGGCGACGGTTGGCGGCTCGAACGGCTTGACCGTGAAACTGGCCGAGGCCTCAGCAGACTCCCAGGGTTTGAGGCCCTCCTTGCCGTTCTTGCCTTCCTTGACCTGCACCGTCACCGTATAGGGCCCCGGCGTCAGTGAAGCGGTGGCCACAGCGGCTGTGGTTCCATTGCCGGTTACGCCGTTGCCCGCCCAGGTGTATACCGCATTCAGACTGGAGTCCAGGTTGCCGGCGGACGCAGTTACCGTGACGGGATCGCCGGGGAAGACCGTTGCCGGGCTGGCATCGGCCGAAAGAGTCACAGGGACAGGCTGCGCGTGATGGCCGAGACGGTAGGTAATCCCGAAAGCCAGGCGGAGGTCGTCTTGCACATTGGACGTGCCGTTGGGCAGCGCAGTTCTTACATAGTCGGCCTCAATCACGCGCAAGCCGAAGTTTCTTGTGAGAAATATGTTGATGCCGCCTCCAGCTTCGATTGCAAAGGAGCTGGCAGTAGGCGTGGTTCCGGTGCTGGTGGGATAGACTCCGTCGAAGGCATGCGCACCGCCGAAGAGCCCTTGCCCAAAGACTTGCAGGCGGGGCCTATACGGATCGCCCACATAGGATGTCCAACTGTAGCGCGGGCCGGCGAGGAACGCGATCTTCGCGATATTCACGCCAGGCGCTGCGTCTGAGTCACGGTCACCGGTGAGGCTGGCGGCGATGCCGAAGCCCTTCCAGAAGGTCACCGCCGCATCCGCGCCGCATCCCTTGAACCAGAAGCAGCATTGTCCGGGCACGAAATCGGAGCGCTCTGTGGCAAATGTTACGGCCAGATCGGTAGAAATCTGCGCCGGCTTTGCCTGACTCTGGGTTTGCTGCGCCAAGGCTGCAGCGCCGGTCAATATGCATGCGCCCGCAAGGAGCACCATTCCGCGAAATGAAATACGCATCGTAAGTTCTCCTTGTTACTTGACGTTCAGCGTGACGGCGGTGGAGTGCGACAGTGTTCCCATCGTTCCGGTCACTGTCACCGTGTAAGCCTGCGGCGCCTGGCCTAAGAAACCGCTTGTAGAATTGCAGCCGCTCAGTCCGGCTACTGCGGCTGCTCCCGCTCCCAGCAACAAGAGCAGGGTGAGCATACGGCCAAACCGCTTTCGTTGGCGGCGCAGTGTGCCTGCAAAGGGCAGCAGGAGGAGCGCCAACGCGTACGGCGCAAGCCTGCTTGCCGCCCCGCCGCGTGGACTGCCAGCCGGTTGCGACCTTGCTGTGGTCTGCGGCGTCTGGATGGTCAATATGAGCGACGAGGTTCCTGCACCAGATGCAATGCTGGACGGAGAGAAGATCGCCGTCGCTCCGGTGGGCAGGCCGCTGGTTGTCAGCGTCACCGTGGCGGGGAAGGTGGAAGTGTTGACTGGAGTCCCCGTGATGTTAAAGGTCGTCGTACCACCCGGTAGCACCGTAGCTGAGGCATCCGCCACGCTGAGTGTGAAATCAGGCGTGGGCGGAGCAGCGGTGCCGGTACCGTTGATCGAGGCAGTCTGTGGCGAGTTCGCTGCGTTGTCTACTACGGACAACCCGCCGGAAACAGCCGCGGTGCCGGTTGGCTTGAAGGTATACGAGAAAGTGCAGAAAGCGCCCGCAGCGAGCGTTGCGCCGCAGTTGTTGGACTCAACGAAGGCGCTCGAACCAGAAAAGGTAATGCCGGTGATGCTCAACGCGGCATTGCCGGGGTTCGAGAGGGTGATGGTTTGAGTTGCGGAGGTGGCGCCGACCTGTGTGCCCGTGAAGGTCAGCGTAGACGGCGTGAGGACCACTTGCGGAGCGGCAACGGCCTGGATGGTGTAGGTGGCCGTGGCAACCGCGCTGTTGTTGTGGCCGGTCGCTACGGCTATAGCTTCGATGGTTTCTGTGGACGATACCGAGATGGCGCCGGTGTACGGGGTTGAGCTGGCTGTCGGAGCAGTTCCGTTGGTGGTGTAGTAGATCGTTGCCCCAGTGGTGGCATCGGAGATGGTGACCGACTGCGCCGATGGATACGTGCCAGCCACGGGCGAGAAGATCGGCGTCGCCGCGGTAGCAGTAGCGATACCGGCGCCGGTAATTGTGGCGGTCTGTGGCGAGTTCGCAGCGTTGTCCGCTACTGACAAGCCGACCGATACAGTCGCGGTGCCGGTTGGCGTAAAGGTATACGAGAAAGTGCAGAAAGCGCCTGCAGCAAGCGTTGCGCCGCAGTTGTTGGACTCGGCAAAGGCGCTGGGAGTCGGAGGGGGGGTGAAGCTGGTGATGCTCAACGGTGCATTGCCGGGGTTCGAGAGGATGATCGTTTGGATTGCGGAGGTGGCGCCGACAGGTGTGCCCGTGAAGGTCAGCGTAGACGGTGTAAGGACCGCCTGCGGAGCGGCAGCGGCGATACCAGTGCCGGTAATGATGGCGGCCTGTGGCGAGTTCGCAGCGTTGTCCGCTACGGACAAGCCGATCGAAACAGTCGTGGTGCCGGTTGGCGTGAAGGTATACGAGAAAGTGCAGAATGCGCCTGCGGCAACCGTTGCGCCGCAATTGTTAGACTCGGCGAAGGCGCTCGGAGTCGGAGGGGGGGTGAAGCTGGTGATACTCAATGGCGCATTGCCGGGATTCGAGAGGACGATGGTTTTGGTCGCGGACGTGGTGCCGACCTGTATGCCCGTGAAGGTCAGCGTAGACGGTGTAAGAACCGCCTGCGGAGCTGCAGCGGCCTGGATCGTGTAAGTGGCCGAAGCGACCGCGCTGTTGTTATAGCCAGTAGCTACGGCTATAGCCTCGATGGTCTCCGTGCTACTGACCGTGATGGCGCCTGCGTACGGGGTTGAGCTAGCTGTTGGCGCAGTTCCGTTGGTGGTGTAGTAGATCGTCGCGCCGGCGGTTGCATCGGAGATGGTAACCGACTGCGTAGATGGATATGTGCCCGCTACCGGCGAGAAGATCGGCGTGGCAGCAGCAGTCTCGATGGTGTAAGTAGCCGTGGCGACCGTGCTGTTGTTATAGCCAGTAGCTACGGCTATAGCCTCGATGGTTTCTGTGCTACTGACCGTGATGGCGCCTGCGTACGGGGTAGAGCTTGCTGTTGGCGCAGTCCCGTTGGTGGTGTAGTAGATCGTCGCACCGGTGGTGGCATCCGAGATAGTGACCGACTGCGCCGATGGATATGTGCCCGCTCCCGGCGAGAAGATCGGCGTGGCGGCAGCAGTCTCGATGGTGTAAGTGGCCGTGGCGACCGCGCTATTGTTATAGCCAGTGGCAACGGCGATAGCCTCGATGGTCTCCGTGCTACTAACCGTGATGGCGCCGGTGTACGGGGTAGAGCTTGCTGTTGGCGCAGTTCCGTTGGTGGTGTAGTAGATCGTCGCGCCGGTGGTGGCATCGGAGATGGTCACCGACTGCGCAGATGGATATGTTCCAGCCACCGGCGAGAAGATCGGCGTGGCGGCAGCAGCGATGCCCGTGCCGCTGAGCGCGACCGTCAACGGAGTGCTACTAACGCTATCCACAACCGAGAGTTGGCCGGCGGCGGCGCCGACGGAGCCGGGCGTGAACACTACCGAGACGGTGCAACTTCCGGTAAGAGCGGGCAAAGCCATACCAACAGTGCAAGTTGTTCCACTAGCGGAGATGGTGAAACCACTGTTACCAGGAAGACTGATGCTTGTGAGTGTCAACGGCGCCGAGAGCGTGTTGGTGAGCGTGGTGCTCATGCTCGCGGAGGGCGTTCCGACCGCCGTATTGGGGAACGTTAGACTGCTCGGGTTGAAGGCCAGCACAACGCCGGTACCGCTGAGGGCTACGGTTTGTGTTGCTCCAGCAGACCCGCCGGAGTTGTCAGTGATGGTAAGAGTCGAGCTATCCAAACCGGTGGCTGCAGGTGTAAAGATCACTCCGATGTAGCAATACCCACCGTCAACTGTGGGGGTTTGAGCAGCCAGGGTGACAGGTTGCGTGCAGGTTGTCCCTGCTCCAAGCGGCGCAAGTGCATAGCCACTATTGGCGGGAACACTGAAACTGCTGATGGTGAGCGTAGCAGCGCCAGTGTTGGTCACTGCCGTCTGCGCCACCAATGATGAAGTTCCGACTAGCTGATTTCCAAAGCTCAGGCTGGTTGGTTGGATCAACGCGGCGGGCGCGGTGGCCAAGCCTGAAAGCGTGACCGTCCACGGACCGCCGACCGTGGTGTCTACGGTGAGGGTGGACGTGGTCTCGCCGGCGCTGTCTGGCGCAAAGAAGACTTTGAAGACGCAACTACTGCCGCCCGCAAGCGGGTTCGCCACCTTGCAACTGCTTTCGTTTCCATCAAGGCTGAAGCCAGATCCTGCGGGAATACTGAAATTAGTGAAGGTCAATGGGTTGCTGCCGCTGTTTGTCGCTAGAATATGGAGCGAAGTCGGTACGCCGGCAACCTCCGCATCGGGGAAGAGCGCTGGGCTTGGAGATAGAACTAGACCAGCGGCTGAACCGATGATCGTCACCGGCTGCGTAAAGACGTTGCCTCCGGAAGTTAGGTTAATGCTGAGGGTCGAACTCACCGACCCTACAGTCGTTGGTGTATAGGTGAGGATGAGTGTGCAAGCAACGCCGCCTCCCAAGGTGATGGGGGTAAGGCACGTCGTTCCGGCGCTACTCGAACCAATACCGAAGGCGGTGTTTGGGATGCTAAAGCTGTCGATGATTATGTTAGAAGTGCCGGCATTTGTGAGTGTGACGAGGAAACTGGTGGGAATCCCAACCAGAGTAGGAATAAAGTTCACTGGGTTCGGAGAGACTTGCAGTCCCGCCCCGTTCCCGGTGACCGGAATAGTAATCGTCTGAGTCATTGCCTGAGCGTCGGTTATGGTGAAGGTAAAATCAGCACTGTACTGGCCGCCGTTGGTCGGTTTGAATGTGACACTATCCTCGCATGATCCTATGCCCGTGACTTGGCCCGTGCATCCATCTGAAAGATTGAAGTTGCCTGGATTTGCACCCGCCAGATTGGAAATGACGACATTCAAACCACTCAACTCATGGCTAGTCAAAGTCACCGTATGCACCGCGCTTGTCGTACCGATGGGCACGTCGCCGAAGTTGACTGCTGCCGGCAATATGCTGTCGCTGTCGGTGATGCTCAAAGGCCATATCTTCGCCATAAACGCATCGCTGGTGCCGTTCAGAGTTTTCTGATATGCGTCCGAGGTAGTTGGCATATCGGTCGCCTTCGTTTCGCCCGTAATGTAGGCATTTCCAGTCGAATCCACTGCTATTGCCGTTCCCGCAATACTGCCTTCTGCGGTGGGGCTTGCAAACAGGGTTGACTGGATCATGCTGGTCGCGGCCGCGTCATATTCCGTAAGGAATGCGGCGCTCTGAAGGGCTGAGCCGAGTCCCTGCAAGACAGGCAACGAACCGGCTGTTGTGGGAAATGCGGGGTAAGCGAGGTTGCTCTCCATCGAGTAGGAGTAACCGGTCACATAAAAGTTATTCTGCGAATCGACCGCGATGCCCTGGCCGCTGTCTGGCGAGCCTCCGCCCAGATAAGTGGAGAAGAGCAATGGTGAGGTTCCTGTAGGATTCAGCTTGACAACAAAGGCATCGATATCCCCGCTCCCTCCAGCGAGAGAGGATTGGAGCGGTGGAATGGTCGAGTTAATAGGGAAGTCGCTCGATGCGGTAGAGCCGGTCACATAAGCGTCGTGGTTTTTATCCACCGCGATGGCGTGCCCCTCGTCGCCCGTTGTAACTCCGTTGACATCTCCGCCGGTTCCTCCCAGATAAGTCGAGTACACCAGTTGGGCCGCGCCCGCCGTGGCAAACGGATTCAGCTTCGCAACAAAGGCCTGGCGCACGGTACCCGCCGGAGCGGATTGAATTGCGGTGCCATTGGTCGGAGCGACCGGGAAGTTGGCCGAATCGGTATAGCCCGTGAGATAGATGTTGAGGGCGGAGTCAACCGCAATGCCGGTGCCGACGTCATTTACTTGACCTCCAAGATAGCTGGCGTAGGATATGCCAGTGCCTAACGGGTTCAGCTCTACGACGCCCGCGTTATAGGCAACGTCATAGACGTTCCATCTACTGGTGCAAATGTTCACAACATCGCAGGAATTTTCCAGTATATCTAGATCCTCATTTGAAGGAACAGTCTGCATAGCATTCCGATAAGTATCATCATTATTTGACTGAAAAACGGACCAGGCAAGAAACGGGTCGAAACCGCCCGTTACATAAGCAGAACCATTGGCATCCACGGCGATCGCGGTCAGGTAGGTATATCCGCCAACCCCATTTTCGGCCTGGTTGGTGCTGCCTGGGCCTCCGCCGTTGGCGATGGCGCCATAAATGTCGGAGTAGAGATAGGTGGAGTATGCGGATGCCGTACCGACTCCGGCATTCAGATTACCGGCTGCATTCAACTTGGTGACGAAGCCCATGACTCCGGTGTAGCCGTTTGAGTAGGGCGTTGACTGGTAAGCCGAGCTGTAGGTGGGGAAGTTCCGCGTTGTGGTGTAGCCGGCAATATAGGCATTTCCAATCGAATCCACTGCGATTCCGCCCGGAATGGCAGCATAACTTGTGTACGGGAAGAAGACACTGCCACCGAGAAACGTGGAATACACAAGATCACCCGTCTGGCTGAACTTGGCAACGAACCCATAAACGGCGTTTGGAACCAGCGGTGTGACTGCGCCTTGCGTGCCGACAAAAGGAAAGTTGGTCGTTGAGAGGGAGATCCCGGTGATATATGCAGCGCCATTCTGATCGACGGCGATGCCGGAGACGTAATTGCCAAGATGTCCAAGAGCGTAATTCTCTTCATTACTACCGCCCAGGTACGAGGAGTACGCAAGAATCGGGTCGATGACCAACGGTTTGCTCTTGTCGTAGTCGCCTATTTTGAAGTGAATCTCGTTGCTCGCCAAAACGAATTTACCCTGAACGGACGCGTGGCTGCCATCGGCCTTTTCCTGATACAGGACGGGCTGGTCGAGCCGCACTTGCCCAACGGCGGTGTCGATCAGCAGCTCGCCCTTCGGATCGAGATGCAGCCGCTGCATTCCCTTGAGTTGCAGCTTGATTGCACGCGGATCTGCCCCTGGCGTGACAACAAAGTCGTACTCAAGCTGGGACTGGTTGCCGTAGTAAGTCAGGTCGATGCCCGGATAGATGCTCGCATACTTGATGCGCGCATAATTTGGCACGTCACTGTACCACTTATCGTGATCGTTGCCGATCAGATAGTTGGTGTGAGAGGCCTGGGGTCCAATTCCAGTCGCTGCGGCGGCCTTGTTACCTCCTACCGCGACCATCTCCAACGTCGCCGTCTTGCCCGTCTTAATCTTGCCCTTCTGCGTCTTTACTGGAGCATCATGGAGCGAAAGCACCGCATCGGCAGGAGTCAAAAAGAGCGAATAGCCATCGCCTTGCGACAGGAACTCCACACGATTGTCGGTTTGCCCCACGTTCGGCTGGAATGTCAGCGGCTGGCGCAGATAGTTCTGCTGAATCCTCCGCTGCCGCTCTGCCGTCAGCACCGGCGTGGGAGCCGTTGCACCTTGGCTTGTTGCCGGGTTTGAAGCCAGCAGTGCGGGGGCGAAGTCAGGCGCCTTACCCGATTCCCGCTGTTGAGCATGGCCCTGCACGCAAGGCAGGCCCATCGCTAAAACCATTCCAAACGCCGACCAGCCTAACTTCCGCAATCCTGTCGCGATCGATGCAATCCGTGTCATATGTGCTCCCTATTTCGTTTTTTGTTTGGGCGGGGGCCAGTTGAAGACGTTATTCCCGCAGTCCAGGAAATTCCTCATGTTCTCAAGCCTTCCGATTCAAGACCGCTTGTGGGCGGTTTGAAGCCGAAAGACATAAGAAAAACTTTTGCCATGGCGCCCGCAATCTGAACGTGATCCGTACGGCTTTCGCGGTTCGGAGAGGTCGGCTTCAGTGATCGATAAAGCCGAGCACAACAAACCCGCCGCGGCAGGAAAAAGTCACATGATGATGAGTGCGTTGGGCAAGTCTTGCCTCTTAGCCCGAGCCATCATCCTCGTCGCTCTTTGTCTTTGAACTGTGTTGTCTGTCATGTAAGGGTGGTAGGCCAAGTGCTTTTGTGACACAGGTCACTCAAAAATTTCCAAGAATGATGCCGGGAACGCTTCGTTTCCGCGATTGCTTTTACCCAGATGTACTGAACGGGATCGCTCCCGAAAAGGCCCGAGCCCAGCCTCTGAATTGGAAGACAAGCCGGAGGTGGAATCTGCCAAAACGGACTCGGGTTCGGAAACGAGGGGGCCGCTCCCGAGATCGCGCGGGAGGCGGTTGAGCGCGTGCGTGCTCTCTATGCAGTCAAGAGGCAGAGCAAGGATGCTTCCGTGGAAGAGCGTCTAAAACTGCGTCCGCAGCAGTAGGCGCCGCTGCTGGCCCAGTTGCGTGAGCGACTTCTTCTGTGGAAGGAACCGTTGCTGCCCAAACGTCCCATGGCCGAAGCGGTGAACTACTCCCTAACCCAGTGAGCTGAACTGAAAGTGTTCTGCTCCGACGGCGCGATCCCCATCGATAACAACGTCAGCGAGCGCGAGATGAAGCGCGTGGTGCTTAATCGCAAGAACTCGCCGTTCGTCGGAAATCCGCGTTGTGGCAGAACGGCGGCGATCCTGGCCAGCCTGACCAGCACCTGCCGCCGCCACGACGTGGACCCGCAACTCTATTTCACGCAGTTGTTGACGAATCTATCGCAGGTTGCAAACGTAAACTCCCCAACTGGCTGCCAGACCAGTGGAAGCTGCAACTGGCAGCACGCCTGCGCATCCTGCAGAACCCGGCCACCCCAACTTCGTAGACCTACGATTCACGTGGCGCTCACAATCTTTCGCCCTCCGACTGGATTTTATAACCAATCTGATGACAGAGAGACCCAGAGCACAGGTAGAAAACACAACGGTTGCAGCAAAATTGATTCACGGTGGTATTCACCATGACTGGTCCGCGCGCGGTTCTTGAAAATAAAGAGTTTATCTCCTGCCTCACCGCGCGATCGGGCCACTGTAACTACAATTTAATGCGCCTCAGCAGAATACGTTTGCTAAGACTATTGACATGTCCTGCGAAATTGAGTATACGATAGTCATTCCGTTGAGAGCGGAGCGCACGCGCGGGCTCTAATTATCCCCCCATTAGAGGGTTGCGTGCATGGCTTTGTTGCAAGCTGCTTGACGCAGCCTCTTCCCTTGTTGGCCGTGGTTATCCTTTCACTGGAAATTTCCTCGTCAACTCTCCGACCCTGGGAGAGGGTTACCTCTGCCGCTCATCATTTGAAAGTCCTTGGATAGTTCTTACCGATAATCTGCATGGTCGATACGGCGCCGGGCAGCGCATTGCTACGGCTGCGGGTTCCGTGCGTTTCCGCCAGGTCCGGAAGCCGGACCAGAACAATCCTGGAAGACAGGACAAGGAGGAATCATGTTCACGAAAGCGAAGTTCGCGTCAGGCTTAGCTTCGGCGATGATCTTTCTCGCCGGAGCGGCATTTGCTCAGCAAGACCCTGGAGTTCAGAGCGCCAACCGCGGCACAGGCGCTACCATCATTAACCCGAGTAACGACCCGAATGGCTTTACGGCCTTTTTCGAGGACGGTCAAACTCGCTTCGCTGCTGTAGAGGACGTCTCCGCCCTTCCCAACAACGGTCTGGGACCGAGATTCAACTCGAATAGCTGCATTTCGTGCCACGCGCAACCAGCCTCCGGCGGATCAGGCGCCGCCGTCAATCCGCAGTTCGAATTTGCCTCGAACGGAGTTGCGTCCGGCAATACTACCCCGTCCTTCATCACGGCCAACGGTCCAACCCGCGAAGCCCGTTTCCCGTTTTTCTTCAACAGCAACGGTTCGGTCAACACCAGCGCTCCCAATGGCGGAGTGGAGGACCTGTTCACCGTTTCGGGCCGTACAGACAGGGGCACTTGCACCAGTCTGGCGCAGCCCAATTTCACTGCGGCCGAGAATGCCGGCAACATCATCTTCCGAATTCCCACGCCCACCTTTGGCGCAGGTTTGGTGGAGAACCTGGACGACTCAACCCTGCTGACGAATCAGCAGGCCAATCTCAAAAACAGCTTCGGCATTTCCGGCACTTTCAACCACAACGGCAACGACGGCACCATCACCCGCTTCGGCTGGAAGGCACAGAACAAGTCGCTGCACATCTTTACGGGTGAGGCCTACAACGTGGAAATGGGCATCAGCAACCTGTTGTTCCAGCAGGACCGGCCCTTGCCTGAGGAAGAGCTAGCCACTGGGCTGCCGGCAAGCTGCCTGAACCTTACGGGAACCGGATACCCGGAAGACGCGTCCAACCCGAACGCTACACCGAACGCAGCGGTTCTGGACGACGTGTCGGCATTTGCCAACTTCATGCGGTTTTTGGCTCCGCCTCCGCCTGGGCCCGTTGTGCTGAACGGAGCGACGGTGCCCGCAGCGACGATCGCCGCTGGCAAGGCGATATTCAGTTCAATCGGCTGCGCGACCTGCCACAATCCGAGCCCTGGCAATACGCAGGTGTCGAACCTCGTTCCCGCATTGAGCAAACAACCGGTGCCCGCGTACTCCGATTTTGAGATCCATCACATGGGGAACGGATTCGCGGACAACGTCTCGCAAGGCGGCGCGGGCGGCGATCAGTTCCGCACAGCTCCTTTGTGGGGATTAGGGCAGCGGATTTTCCTCGATCATGACGGCCGCGATCTCAACCTCAACGCGGCCATTCAGAATCACGGCAGCCCTGGCAGCGAAGCCAGCGCAGTGATTACGAATTACGATAACCTCAATTCCACCCAGAAGCAGGAGTTGCTCGATTTCCTGCGCTCCCTGTAAATCACCACGGGAGGCTGGCGAGAAACGAAGATATGTCTCGCCAGCCTCCTTCTATTCCTGAGCGAGGATGAGCGATGTGCCGGCCGCAGCGACCGGTCTGAAGTTGGTCGATTTTTTGGGGGAGGCAAACATGCACTGTCGATTGATCTATCTCCTTGCCGCATGCGCCTTGGCCGCGCCGTTGACTGTTCGGGCGCAAGCGGCCGGGCAGCAGAATTCTGCTAAGAACGGAGTTAACGGATCCAGCGATACGCAACCCATGACGAAGGTGCCGAAAGGAGTCATCCTGGTCAAGGGCGCCTGGTCGAGTGCAAGCGATTCGGTAACTCCCCTGCCGGAAGACGGAAACGTCACCAACAATGTTTTCGATGACCGGTATTTTGGAATCACCTGGGCTCTCCCCCCAGATTGGACTGAGAAATACAAAGGGCCTCCTCCGTCCGACAGTGGCCGCTACGTGCTTGCGGAGATCGCAACCGCGGAGACCTTCAAAGGGCCGGCTCGCGGAAGTATCCTGATCACCGCCGACGACATGTTCTTCACGCCTTTTCCTGCGGCTAACTCAGCGGAGTTCATTGACTATACGAAGGACAATCTGCAGGCCGATTACAAGATCGAACGATCACCGAAGCAGATCAGCATCGCCGGGCGCCCGTTCACGTACTTCGCTTACTGGTCTCCGTCAGCGGAATTGCATTGGTATATTCTTGCCACCCAAATCCGCTGCCATACTGTGGAAGTGGTGCTGAGCAGCAGCAACACCAAACTCTTGGATGCCCTGATGCAGGAGTTGAACAGGATAACGTTTTCCGCTAACGAGAGCTTGACAGGCGAAGAGGCTGTCCCTGTGTGCATCAAGGATTACTCGCGAGATGAGAACGTAATTGCGCGTGTCGATCCTGTCTTCTCTGAGCGCCGCTTCAATGCAATTCCGATCCGAATCATCATCGACAAAGCAGGCAAGGTTAAGCACATTCATTTTCTCAGCGCGTTCCCCGAACAGGCAAAGGCCATCACCGATGCGTTGGGGCAGTGGAGATTCAGGCCTTACTTGCGAAACGGAGAGCCGGTTGAAGTGGAGACCGGCATCCTGTTCGGGTATACGCCACGTCCGACGATCTCCGTGGCACAAGACCCAGAGCACAAATGACGCACAAGCGACTTGAGGCTCTATGGGCAGGAGGATTTTGTGTTGATCACTCGTCATCTCTGTCCAACGCAAGTGGAAAGTTGACAACCGCCAACAGAAGGAGGCCTGTGATGCATCAGCGCGTCGAGAAATCCTGGAGACTTAAGATCGCCTTAGGCGCCGGCATCCTAGTTGTCTGCTCTCTTCCTGCGCGCCTCGCAGCCGACTCCATTAAAGGCGTAGTTCGCAACCAGACCCATGGCCAGCCCGCAGCCGGCGACGAAGTAATTCTTCTTACCGCCGATCAGGGCGCGCAGGAGGAAGCCCGCGCCAAAGCCGACTCGCAGGGGGCATTCACCCTCGATTTGCAATATCCTCACAAGCCGCACCTGGTCCGCGTGATTCATCAAGGCGTCAACTACGATCGGCAGGTTGAAGCAGGAGATACTATTTCGATCGATGTGGCCGATGCGACGGCCAAGGTGAAGGGCATTACCGGCGGCATCGAGATTATCCGCGCAGGCACCCATGGAAACCTGCTTCATGTCACCGACATGGTTGAGATCAGGAATCTCTCCAAACCGCCGGTGACGCTAGCCAACGAACGAACCTTTGAAGTCTACCTTCCCGGCGATGCAAAGATCGATTCAGTCCTCGCTGCCGGTCCAGAGAATATTGGAGCGATGATCTCCGCAATGCCCGTCCGCGGCGAGCCTGGACACTACACGGTGAACTTTCCCTTGCGGCCGGGAGCCACAAAATTCGCTTTCAACTACGACCTGCCTTACGATGGCCACGGCCACGCCACGTTTCGCACAAAGAACATCTATCCGCTGCAGCAATTGGCAGTCATGATTCCGCCAACGATGACATTTGTGTCACGGTCCACCGCCTTCCACATTCTTCCGGTGAACAATGACAGATATCATGTGGAGGCGGCCGAGCAGGTCAAAGCGGGAGAAAGCTTAGAGTTTGAAGTCTCCGGGGCTGGAGCGCTTCCGGCCTTACAGGCGCAGGTTCATGCTCCTCCACAGGCCCAGAGTCATGCTCCGCCGCAACCGCTTACCGGCCCTCTGACTGCTCCTTCGCTTTCCACCCAGGACGGTTTCGAAGCACAAGCTGGAAACGGGAATGCTTTGGGGTCAATACATGTCTCAAAGCTATCCGCACCGTCGTCGCGGTTTCCATGGTGGGTTCTGGGAGCCAGCGGTGTTCTCATGCTTGGAATATTCGGGTCGCTCGTCTGGCGCAGAAAGCACCCGTCCACCAGCGCGGGAATGAGAGCTGCACATGCGACCGGACAAGCTGGGCAGAGATCGGCGTCCCTGGTGGAGGCTTTGAAAGAAGGGCTGTTTCTGCTGGAAAGCGACCGGCTGCAAGGCGCCATCCCTAAAGGAGAGTATGCATCGGTCAAGCAAGCACTAGAAGGGACAATCGAGTGGGCCTTGGCACGGACCGGGCGGATCCCTGACAGCCGTTAATGGACAAATGCGCCGCTCTATTGACAACTTCAATTGTGCGCTGGCGGAGGGTTATTTTCTGCATTAAGTGGAGGCGGAGGTTCGTCGTTTCCCAAGGTCCAAAAGCAGGCCCCTTCGGCAAGCTCAGGGCAGGCTCTTGAAAGCCCGGCTGTTATCGAATTAATTAACTGCAAGGTTTTTAAAATATAGGAGGTGGGTAGGGGGTATTAATTAAATGGTAATGGGGGTTGGAAGCCGGTTGAGGCGGTTTCCTGGCATCTTGCCTATTCTTCGCCCGTCTTCTCCTTACCAGTATGCACGAGGGGAAGGTTATTTTCTGCAATGAGTTGAGGCGGAGGTTCGTGGTTTCCCAGGTCCCAAAAGCGGGGCATCCGCCGGTCAATGCCCGACGGTCGAGAGTCGCGCGTTCCCACCCCTTCGACGTTGCTCAGGGCAGGCTTTCGTTAGAAAAAAACGAAGGATTGGGCACCCACTTTCGAGGGGATGTTTAGATTCTTAAAACTTAGGATGCCGTACCCGCCGATGGAATGTCGTAATACGTCAAGATTGTCACCGTAACAAGCTGGTTTGCCGTGATCCCCTATTCGGAACGCCTTAAAATCTGATCCAAGACGCGCTCCATTGCGCGATGTCTACCCCCGGCTTACTTCTGAATTTTGGACTGGATCTCCGCGAGCAACTGGTGTGCTTCGGCGCCCATTTGCTTCCCGCCGGGAGAAACCGCATTGGCAAGGAGCCCATCCGCAAGCTCCGCATGAGGCAACGCTTCGTCGTAGCGATGCTGTCCCGCCAGCGCTCGAGCCCAGATCAGATGCGATGCGCCAAACCGACGATCGGTCGGCCCAACTTTTCCTTCCTGCACTGCGACCAGTTCTTTGGCTATTTTCTCCCCGTCGGCAAAACGCCCGGTTTCGACGTAGGCCTTTGCGAGAAAGTACAGCGGCTCGGCCAGGTCGGGACTGGACCCAGCAGCTTCCTCCAAGTCGGCATTTCCGCCTCGATCATAGGCAGAGCTTCCTTCGCGCGTCCCAGCTTCATCAGCGCTCCGGCCATATACTCCTGCTCTGTGAGCGCGCCGCGGCTCACGTACGCCAGTGCCGAGCAAGAACTGAAGCAGTTCAAACTCTTCCTGATTTGCCGCAGCAAAGAGGCTTTTCAATTCTTCCAAGCTGTACGCCTCAACGGTCTTCTCCGTGAACTTCACGCGATCTGTCTTGAGCATCGGCCATGCAAGGTTGAAGTGTTTGAAGGACGTCTTGAGAAAAGCGAGGCGGTTGGCAATGGTGCGAGGCGTCAAGCCGGAGCCTCTGAGCAAATCCGTGTACTTGAGTACATCAGCACGGGACATTGCCTCGATGGTCCGAGCCTTACAAACTTTGGAAAACCCATCGAGAGTAATGTTGCGGGCAAGATGGGCCTTCTTCGACTTGCCACGTTTTACCTCGGACAGGTACTGATTGAGTGCCTCGGTGAAGTCCCGCCCTGAGGTCACTACCTTCTCGGGCTCCGGCGCGGGTGCAGGTACGGCACCCGTAAGGCTTGTTCTGCGGAGAGCAGCCTCTTTGTTGATGAGGGCGGTTTGGGCTTCGTCCGCAAAGCGGCCAACAGCTTTGGCCTTCTTCGCTTTCCCCTCATACCAGAACAGAACGAAGGTTTCGCCCTGGGGGAGGTCGGCAAGCTTCTTAGGTGGCTTGCGGTACCCTACCTTGTTTCGAATGTAAAGTTCCCCTGCTTTGTTCGCCATTTTTGTCTCCAGTATGGAAATACTGGAAAGTTGGCGACTTCAGCGATTTTAGTAACAGGTTTTAGTAACGGAAGGCATATCTTCTTTAGAATCAAGTGCTGGCGGAGAGAGTGGGATTCGAACCCACGGTACTCGTTAAAGTACACACGCTTTCCAAGCGTGCGCCTTAAACCACTCGGCCATCTCTCCGGGGGGTGGTCTATCTTCTTGAATTTACCACATCTGCGTGTACTGCCTGGCGCGGTCGCGCTGGATGAAGGCCGCGATGGGGACTGTTTCCAGTCGGGATGGATGCGTTTACTTCCGGGAGCCCCTTGCGTTTTTCGTTGTGCCGGGTATCGCTTGCGATCTGGAGAAACCAGATCGCGGTGGTACCGCCTGCAATGAGGCACGATCCGTCACTTTTGCTCGGCTTTCGTCACGCTCTTCGCCGCTTACTTCTTTGTGTCCGGCTTTCTGTTTGTGGAGGCACGGATCACGAGTTGAGGCTGAAGTATAAAAGTCTTGTTTCGTGGCCGAGTCTTGGACTCCAGGAGCGACAGAGTCAAGCTACCGGTACGCTTTCCAATCTGCTCGGTCTGCTGATCGATACTCGTTAGAGGGACGTGGAGTTCAGTGTCATAGTGCAGGTTTCCGCAACCTATCACGGCGATATCCTCTGGCACCCGCAAACCAGCGTCGAGAATCGCATGAATGGCTCCAATCGCCATGGGATCGTTGTAGCAGAATACGCCGTCTGGCCGAAGGCTCAGGGTCAGGAAATGCCTCATCAGCTCAGCCCCGCTTTCCCTGCTGTGTACATCCACTCTCCGCTGCGTAGAAATATAGCCCGGCAAAGACCGCAGTTTATAACGATCCAATGCTTTGAGATACCCCTTGAGACGCCCGATCCCAGGACTATTCTCAGGTCCGCGCAAATGAGCAATCCTCTTGCAGCCGATTTGAATCAGATGCTCTGTAGCCATGACGCCGACTGCCTCGTCGTCAATGCCCACATAATTTGCATCGAGTTCGGAGAAGCAGCGGTCGATCAAAACCAGCGGCGGTCCCTGCTTGACGATGCGCTCGAAGATCGCTGGACTCGTACAGGACGAGGCGATGACCAGTGCGTCCAATCTGCGGCCGAGCAGCCTGTTTATTTCCTGCTCTTCCAGCTTGGGATCCTCTTCCGATGTCGAGATCGTAAGGCAATAACCTTTCTTCAAAAGCACACCGGAGAGAGATTTTGCGATCTGAGCGAAGAACGGATGCAGTAAATCTGGCACGATAAGACCAACGAGATATGTCCTGCCTGTAACTAATCCGCGCGCTGCAAGATTTGGAGTATAGTTAAGCTCCTTTACACGGTCCAGAACCCGCTTTCGAGTCTTGTCTCCTATATCCTCGTGGTTCCGCAGTACCTTGGACACTGTCACAACAGAGACCCCAAGGTCGCGTGCTATGTCCCTCATGGTAGTGGGCATAGCGTCAATATACAACAGGATGCCCGGCTAGAGAGCGCTGCGCATGGCGTGCAGATTTCAGATCGGGCTTTATTCTTCCACAAACACTATACGCATGGGCGCTGGAGCCGCAAAACTTCTGCCTTGTTGAGCAAGCGCGCCAGTCTCCCGGTTGCGCGCAAACACGCTCACCTGATTCGAGTCCTGATTGGCCACCAGCATCCAGCGCTCCGAGGGGTCCAGCACAAAGTTGCGCGGAGTCTTGCCACCGCAGTTGGAGCGGGCTATCGGGGTCAGCACGCCGGTGTTGGGATCGGCCTGAAAGCTGAAGAGGAAATCGTTGTCGCGGTTGGCAAAATAGACGAATCGTCCATCTCTGGAGATCACGGTGTCGCAAGCGCGGGTGGGGCCATGATAGCCCTCAGGCAGCAGTTCGATTCGCTTGGCCAGGGTCAGGCTCCCGTCCGCCTTGTTCCACTCCAGCACATCCACCGTCGAGTCAAGTTCATTGACTGAGTAAGCAGTATGGCCGTTGTGGTGAAAATGCAGCGTGCGCGGACCGGCGCCGGGGCGGGCATGATAAGTTCCGGCTGGCGTCAGTTCGGCAGTAGTCGCGTCGAGGCTGTAGATATGGATCATATCCCCACCCAAATCGTTGATATATGCAAATCGATTGTCGGGTGAGAAGGAAACGAAGTGGGCATGCGCGCTGGTTTGGCGGTCGGCGTTGGGGCCATGAACGGTGTAGTGTTCCGTCCATACGGCTGAGCTCAAATGGCCCGCTGTTATGAGGAAACTGGCCGCGCTGCCGCCACCGTAGTCGGCAGAGATCAGCACTTGGCCCGTGTGGTCCACAGCCACGTAGCAAGTGCCAGGACCAGCCGAGTTCTGTGTCGAAACCCGTTGCAGCGCCGCTTCGCGATTCAGGCTAAAGCTGGCCACCGCGCCGGTCGGCTTGCCATTAAACGAGTCCACCTCAGACGCAGCGTAGAGGAACTTTCGGTCGGGCGAAAGAGCGATCCAACTCACGCTGGGGAGCTTGGCAGCCACTCCGGCTGGCCTCAGTTCTCCGCTTACAGGGTTCCAGTCATAAGCCAGGATTCCGTCTGGCTTTCCCGAGCCAATAAGAACCCTCTGGCGGCTGGAGGCGGCAAGGCTGGGCGATGCGGCAACGGCAAGAGTGGCGACGGAGACAGTCAGCAGAAAATCCCGACGAGAATGTTTTTTCATGGCAAAAGAGATTGTCGCCGATGGATAGGGGAACGCGCCAGTCCGCACGGCTGTGGCTGGCGAGCGGGGGTTGCCTGCTCCGCTTGCCAGCCCCAGCCGCGCCCTAGGTTACCGGCCAAGCGTGAAGATCACGTTGACCGTCGTCTCCACTTCAATGGGCTCGCGGTTGAGCAGATAGGGACGATAGAGCCAAGTCTTCACGGCATCGAGCGCGGCCTGTTGCAGTATGGGCGGACCGCTGACTACGCGCAGATTTTCGATGGTTCCGGTTTTGGAGATGGTGGCCGCAAGACTGACCGTGCCCTCAACACGCATAACTCTGCCCAAAGGGGGATACACAGGAACGGTCTTCCGGATCAGCAGTCCGTCCACAATCGTAGACGGGACGCGTACCGGGCCATTGTGTTCCGGACGGACAACGGGGTGAACGGATTGGCTGGGAAAGACGACGCCAGGACCGGCTGGGGCGCCTGGAATCGTATCACCCCAGTCTCCGATGGGCTGGCCGAGGGGTGGTTCTGGTCTGTGCGCAATGAAAATTATGGTTTGGATCGTGATCGGCGCAATGATTTGACTGCCCGGCATCTGTGAATTGGTGGGAGAGGTGTGGACTGGTTGTGGCTTTAGCGGTTCCGGATTCTTTGGAACAGCTGGCACGTCGACCAGAAACGGGATTAACTGCCTCGGCAACGCTTCAGGGTGGATGAGCGGAATAAGAATCAGAGCCAACAGAACTGAACTGTTGAGAGTGAAGGCCGCGATCATCCAGCGGCGGCTACGGGTGCGGATTCTGCCTGCGGATTCAAATGTGGAGTCTTCAAACATGGCCTGCCTCCCTTAAAGCTGCAAATCAGCCGCGCCGGCCGGGAGGTTTGGAGCCTTATGTAAGCGCAGGCGGGCGAACCGCTCTGCGCGCTGACTCAGCGCGAGGAGCGGGGCTTAAGGCGCTGCGCCCCTGCGACGATGACCTGTCGCCGGGGATCCCGGCACTCCGTTCATCCCAATCGGTACCACTGTATCTGTGTAGACACCGCTGCGATGAAAACTGTTCCCAGCTTATGGTCATAAATTGCGCGCCGTGCAATTGCAGCCAACCTTCGGCCGGTTCGATGTAACCTTTCTCCGTGGTGACTCGTAAGCTTTGATAGAAGGGGAAGGGCGAATGCAGAACGAACCGAGCAGCGTCCTGAACGAGTTTCGGCAGGGCAATGTAGATGCCTTCGAAACGCTCTTCCATTTGCATCAGCGCGTGGTCTACGGATGGATTCTGCGCATCGTCCGCAACCCGGCGACGGCCGAGGAGCTGACCGTGGAAACCTTCTGGCGCATTTATCAGGCCCGCGCCCGCTTTGAACCATCGCGTGGATTTGAGGGCTGGGCGCGCCGCATCGCCACACACGCCGCGCTCGATTGGCTGCGGTCGATGCGGCACGAGCAAGAGTTACCCGAGGAATTTTCTGCCGAGCTGGCGGCCCCGGCAATTGCAGACGCAGCTATCTCCGCGGAGATTCGGCGCAAGACGGCGCTGGCATTTCAACGGCTGCCGCCGAAGTTGCGGATTGCTGCCATTCTGGCTGTCGTCGAAGAACAGCCGCACAAAGAAGTAGCCGAGGCGCTTGGGATTTCAGTTGCCGCGGTCAAACTACGCGTCTTTCGCGCGCTTCGATTGCTCAGAAAGGATCTGCAACAGCAGGGGATAACGCCATGAATGCACACGACGAGGACCGCATGAAGAAACTGTTGCAACAGGCGCTGCCGCCGGTCGATGCCGACACCGAACCAGACCGCGATCTGTGGCCCGCCGTCCTGCGGAAGATGAAGTCCGAACCCATAGCACCGCCGCTGTTCTCCTGTGCCTGGTTCGATTGGGCGCTTCTGGCCGCCCTCGTGGCATTTGTCGCCTTCTTGCCGCAGTCGATCCCGGTGCTTCTCTACTACCTGTGAACCCGCGGACACATCCGCCCGCAAAAAAGGAGGACTTATGAATACCCATCCGTATCTTCGCGCTTATCTGGCCGGCGTCTTCGTGCCAACACTGGTCTTGCCGATTATTTTGCTGGGTTTCATCACCGTGCGGCTGTTGCTCGAAGCGCCGTTTCCCATCGAACGTTTTCTGGTCTTCCCCCTGGCCTTGGTGCCCACATTGTTCGGATTGTGGAACATGCTCTTTCTCTGGTCGAGTTCCCGCATCCATCAACCGATCGGCCTGCATGGGGCGGTGTTGCCCATCCTTGGGGCGCCGATTGGAGCCCTCGTGGCGAGTTGCCTGGGCTTATTGCATTTCGGCGACCATGGGGTCAACTACTTCCAATTCGTCCAGATACCCTATGCGCTTTTACCGGTTTTTATCCTAGCTGCTATGGTCGGCTATTACCTGGTCTGGAAGTACATTGTGGGCTCGTTGAATCGCGTGCTGGGAATTGCATAGGGTGATCGGCAGATAGGCGGAGGATCTTGCTCCGAAGAAGGCGTCTCGGCTTGATCGCAGGTTCTTCGGTAACTTGTATGTGCGTGCTAGTCTCTGGGCTGTGACACTTGCGAAAGTGTCACAGCCGCCCACAGTCCTCCGCTGCGCCGCACCTAGCATACTGGCATGAACAAACGCCTCTTCGTGCTACTCATTTTCAGTTCGCTACTTGTGGCGCCGGCAGCGGCAAAGAAACTTGACTGGAATACCGTCGAGAAGATTCCGCCAGGCACTCAAATCTACGTCAGAACCTCCGTAGCAACGATCTGCTCTCTCCAGAACGTGACCGACGATAAACTCTTCTGCACCAGGGAATATCCGGGTTCGAATTTCCACGGCCCGCATTCGGATCTGGTCTACAACCGCGCAGACGTCCGCGACGTGTGCGTGGGCGACATTGCGACCTGCTCTGCCTTCGACTCCTCGGAAGGAACTCCCTTCCTGATCGCCGCGGTTGAGAGCGGCGGCGGTTGGCATCCAGGTTACGAGCCCAATTCGTTTGGAGGAGTCAAGCTCGGCCTTGGTGGCATCACCATGGACCTGCAATATGACCGTCTCGACGCCCACAGCGGTTTTTCGGTCGAAGGATCCGGTGTGATTCCCATGTTCAGGGTGCCGCGTTACCGGCCAAAGAATGACCGGCTCCTATTCAGGCTCTATGCGGAGCCCGGTTTAGGCTATCGGGCCGGAGATGGACCGTTTGGGCAATATGCAAGTGGGAAGGTACTCGTTCTCTTCGGCGACAAGTGGGTCAACAGTGGAGTCTCTCCTTATGTCGAGTATCAGCGCCGCTTTCCATTTGACTCGCTGCTTTCCGGCGACAACCGTATCGCATTCGGCTTCATGTGGGCCGTATGTGAGCATTGCGGACTCGACTAACTCAGGCTACGCGCCGGGTGAGAAGAAGTCTTCCAGCCCGGCGCGATGGGCGTGAGCGGCCATCGAAGCCTGTATCTCCAGCGCCAGCGCCAACGCATTGCGGCCTTGGCGGGCGGTAACCCTGGGTTCGCGGCGCGTACGGACGGCATCGAGAAACGACTCGATCTCCAGCCGCAGCGGTTCGCCGGGCGTAACGGCTGGCTTGGAGAAACTCAAGCCCGCTTTCGATTCCGCGGGATTTGTGAACTGCGCGATCAGGGCCGGATCGATCTTTGCCAGGTCGGCAAACTGCGCAATCATCGCCGGGTCAACCTTGGCCAAGTCGATCTTCCCCGACGCGATTCCCTCTGCGACCCCCGGCGGCAGCATTGCGGCAACCTGGGGCGGCAGTGACGCAATGAGTTCGGCTGGGGAAGTCTTGCCCACGCCCGCCTCGATGCCAATCACCAGCAAATCCTGCCGGGCGTAGTCGATGGAAACGTACTGGCGCGGCTCAAAGAAACGCAGCTTGCGCACTCGCTCCGTCGATACGCGCGAGGCGGTGAAGTTGGCCACGCAGCCGGATTCCAATTCGACGCGGACGTTGGCGATATCCACTTTGGGCGACAGAATCGGCAGGCCTACGGCCCGCACCTCGCGCACCGGCGAGTTGGCGAAGGTGAGCACAATGTCCAGATCGTGGATCATCAGGTCGAGTACGACATCCACATCCAGCGCTCGCGGCGTGAAAACCGAGAGCCGGTGCGCCTCAAAGAACATGGGGCGTCGCAGTTGCGGTTGCACGGCCAGCACAGCGGGATTGAAGCGTTCCAAATGTCCGGGCTGCAGAATGCGTCCACCAATCTGCGCACTACGGATCAAATCGTCGGCTTCGGCAAGCGTAGCGGCCAGGGGCTTTTCCACCAGCAGGTCCAGGCCCGCATCCAGCAGCGCCAAAGCTACGGCATGATGATGCACCGTCGGAACGGCAACGGTGGCCGCGTGAAGGTTGAGATCGGCGGCTAGCGCCTCGTCCACCGTGGAGAAGACGGGAATCGCGTACCTGGCGGCAACATCTGCGGCGCAATCGGCGTCCGGCTCGATGGCGGCGACCAGCGCGACGCCCCGCCCAGCGGCTTCAAGTTCGCGATAGACGCGGAGATGGTTGCGTCCGAAGGCTCCCGCCCCGGCTACGGCGACGCGCAAAATGGGTTCGCCGACTATTGCGCAGCCTCTGCTTCCGGTCCTTTGCCCTTCACGGCCCTCAGGCAGCGGCCATAGAGTTCGAGCAGTTGGGTCACATGCTCCTCCGGCTTAGGCGCCGAGGCGCCGCTGAATCCTGTCGAGGGCGCTACAGGGCGGCCCACGCCGGCCGTTGCGGCCACAAATTTGAGCAGATCGAGTGCGATGTCTTCATTGCGGCGGGCGCCAAGGCCCGCGCTTGTTAAAGCGTCCATCTTGAAAAGTCTCCAAAAAAGATGCTACCAGAAAGCGCCCGACTTCTTCACGCCAAGGGAGGATGCGCGACGGCTGAGTGATGCTTAAGGAACAAATACTGGCTCTTCGCGCAGCAATCGAACGCGCGAAAAGCGCGCATGGATATCCGCAATTTATTAGTACAAGTGAACAAAATTGCGAGCGCAGCGCGGAAAAACACTTGAATATTCCGAAACCTTCCCGTAATTAATTAGTTATATAGAAACTGAAATAAATTGACACTCACATATTCCGCACAAAACAAGCTGGCAATAGGGCTTCAAGACAAACAATGTATTTCGTCCGACCACCTGTTTACCTGCCATTGAGAGTTATCTTAAATAACTCTGTAAATTCACTTGACAAGAAAATGGCAAAGTCCTAACGTGAGAGCACGTCTGGAGCAGCAGTAGCTGGCGTTCGCTACATCGCAAGCAGCGTAAGCCCTCCCCCACTCGCTGTATCCTTTCCCCCAGGAAAGACGGAAAACACGGGTACTTTTCGTTACTTCATTCAGATGCGGGTCTTTTGGCCTGCTTTTTCGCTACACCTTGTTAGCGAATTGACCCCCAAGCGTGCAGTTTTACGACTCAACGTGCTGCGATGTCCTGCAAGTTCATGAAGTGTTGACTTCACCCCAGGCGGAGTTTGGCGCGGAACAGTAATTCGCGTCTGAAAATCCGCACTTGCTGGTGTGGACGAGAGGCAATCAAAAAATTCCGCCCCCAACGCGAGGTCGTGGGGAAAACGGGAGAGTTGTGCCTTCATCGTCAATTCCTGTCAACACACTTGCGGCTTACTCCCCCAGCCCATCACCTTGCGATAGGAGATCATTTATGAGCAACACAACAGAAAATCTGGATTTAGCCACCCTTGCCGGACGGACGGGACAGGCTGTGGCAACCCTCTCAAAGAACGACACTGTGTTCCGCGCAGCCGTCGATGCATTCCGTGCCGGGGATGGCGACAGCTTTACCCGGCTGTTGGAAGAGGTAAATGCGCTCCAGTATTGCGAAGAAATCTGTCGATGGTTCGCAAGCAAAGAGTGCGTGCTGGAATGTCTGGAACTATGTGGCCCTGCAACGGTGGAGATCACCGTGGAGCAGGTTGCCGCCGCCGCTGTCGAGATCGCCAGGATCTCCAAGGATGAGGAACTGGTGGAGCGACTGGCCGACGTGGTGGAGCGCCGCGATGTGGCCGGCTACAGAGCCTTCATTACCAGCCAGAAGCTGGAAGCGTACTGCCGGCTCATCTGCAACTGGGTTTGCACCATCCGCTTTGGCCTGATCTGCGAGGTGGTTTGCACTGCCGAGGAGGTTCCCGAAAAGGCGCTATCGGCTCAACTGGCGGTGGCCGGAAGTGCAATCGGACAGCTTGCCCAGAACCGCGACGAATTGGCATCGGTAATCGCCGCCGCGGTCGCACTCAATTGCGAATACCTTCAGGGCGTTGTGGGCGGCTTCAATGACTGCGTCCTGATCTGCTGGTGGATTTGCAGCTGGCGCTCGATCCTGTTCTGCGGCCCCGTCTGCCGTCCCGTCGAGATTCCCAAAAACTACATCGAGGAGATGCGCGGCTTTGCGGAGCTTTCCGGCCGCCTGGCTGGTGTGGAGAGTGCCTACGCGGGGTTCTTCGACGCCATCAATTCCCGGGATCAAAAGGCGTTTTCAGGACTTGTCGAAGAGTTCGAGGTTGGGTCGTACTGCATACAGCTCTGCCGTTGGCTGTCGTATGAAGTGTGCAGCCGCTTCTGCAGGTGCATTTGCCCGCAACAGGAAACCATTCCGCTCTTCACCAAGGTGGGCCAATACCATGTGGCCACTTCGTTTGGCGACTTCCAGCCGAACGGTACCACCTCCGTGGGCGGCTATGCCTTCTCCACCACGGTCAATCTGAATGGAATCCTGCCCGATGGCACCGCTCCCGACCCGCTGGAGTATCGCTTCACCTATGTGAATCTCGCCGTTGGCGGCACACCGATTCCCATCACCGGTGTCATGATTCCGGCGACCTCGATTATCGGTCAGCTCGAGTACTACTACTGGGATACGACCTTGTCCGCGTGGCTGGTCGGTTCCACTGACTACTATGTCAACAACCCCGCTGCAACCGTGAGCATTCCGCAGCAAATCGGGCCGCCGCTCACGGTACTCGTCGACACAGATCCAGATGCCGATGGTTGGATCAAGGTGCCGCGCCAGAACGATCTTACCCAGGGCGGGGTTGGCCGCTTTGTGCCCACCGGGCTGCTAGCCCAATTGGACACCACGCAACTGACCTTCGAGTCCTTCGATCTGACAGCCGCGGGGCCAGGTTTACCGGTGGTTGCGGGCGCACCCGTACCGGCGGCGCAAGAGTCTGTGAAGCCGCTCTTCCAAATCAACTTTGAGGCACGCAACGTGACCACCCTGGCCAGCGTGGGAAGCAACTCGCTGAATGTGATCGCGCTGAGCAACACGGTGTACAAATACAGCCGCCATCCGGATTGGGCGGGCGGGATCGTATCAACGGTGCCGGTTGTCTCGCTTGATATCGTCGAGATGCAGGCGGGCGGGTGCCAGCCGCTCGGCGTCAACTCCGACACCTTGCATATCCTGTACACCGCCTACCATCCGTACATGGGCAGTTACTCGGTGGTGTTCGTTGGACCCGCGCCTCTGCCGGTCGTTACAGTGCCTGCCATTCCCGCCGACGGAGACGCCGTCTCGGGTGCGGCTGGCCTGGCTGTGGACATCAGCATGCTGGTGCCATGCGCTTACGTGGTCTTCCTTAACGTCAACCTGAACCTGACCAATGGAGATGTCGTGCTGTATGGAACCTTCCAGGACTTCGTCGCATTCTGCAGAAAATAGCGGGATGAAGTTTCTGTTGCGCTTCGGCGTGGCTGCCCTGGCAACCTGGCGGGTAACTCACCTGCTGGCGCGCGAGGACGGCCCCGCCGAGGCCATAGCCCGTGTACGCGAAAAACTTGGGGAAAGCCAACTGGGCGAGCTGATGGACTGCTTCCAATGCGCCAGCGTGTGGGTGGCAGTTCCATTTGCTTTCTATGCGGCCCGCAAGCCCGCCAATCGAATCGCGGCGTGGCTTGCACTCTCAGGCGCCGCATGCCTGATTGAAGAGATGGTTTCGCAAGAGGCAAAACAGACAGGAGAGAACCATGAGTTGTTGCGGAAAGAGACGTCAAGCGTTTAAGGCCTGGCTAGCGCCGAGGCCCATTCGTCTGCGGTTCCTTGGCCAGGGAACCGCCGAAGTCAAGGGCGCTGGAACCGGGAAGCCGTATGTATTTTCTGAGGCCGCGCGAGAGATCGACGTGGACCCGCGCGATGCAAAACAGATTCTGCAAAGTGCGGGTTTTGCGTTGGCTTAAGGTGTCAGGCGCTTGGTCGCGATACCCTGAAGATCATGCGCACGGCTTACATCGGAATGGGCGGCAATCTGGCCGGTTGGGCAGGGATGCCTGAAGATACGCTGGCGGCGGCGGCTTTGCGGCTGGAATCGCTCGGGCGAGTGGTCCGCCGTTCGTCGCTTTACTCCACCGAGCCGGTGGGGTTTGCCGACCAGCCCCGGTTTGTGAATGCCGTGGTTGCTTTGGAAACCGATCTCGTCCCGCGAGAGCTGCTGAATGGCTTGCTGGCCATCGAGCAGGAGTTTGGCCGGGACCGTTCGGCTGGCTTCGCGAACGGACCCAGAACGCTGGACCTGGATATTCTGCTCTTCGGCGATCTTGAGATCAGCGAGGCCGACCTCGATATCCCCCATCCGCGCCTCGGCGAACGTGCTTTCGTGCTGATCCCGCTCAACGAGATCGCGGCTGATGCCGTGGAGCCACGCCGGGGAAAGAGCGTTGCTCAGTTGCTCGCAGATTTGATCAAGGCTACCAGCAGCAAATCCGAAGCCGTGGTTCTGTATCAAAGCCATGCCTGGAGTACCCGGTAGAATCGTTGAGTGGCTCTCGAATTCAACGTACTAGCGGCAAGCGAAGCAGGCGGACGGCGGGGCGAGCTGCGCCTGCCTCACCGCGTTGTGCAGACGCCGGTTTTTATGCCCGTGGGCACACTCGGCACGGTCAAGGCCGTTCCCCAGGACGTGCTTGAAACTGTCGGCGCTGAGATCATCCTCGGCAACACGTACCATCTTTATCTGCGTCCCGGCCACGAGGCTGTTCGGCGCATGGGCGGGCTGCATAGGTTCATCAGTTGGCCGCGCGCCATGCTCACTGACTCCGGCGGCTTTCAGGTTTTCAGCCTGAGCCAGTTGCGCAAGGTTACCGACGAGGGCGTGCGCTTCCGATGACATCTGGACGGGAGTAGCCACTTCTTCACGCCTGAACATTCTATGGACGTGCAAATCGCTCTCGGCGCGGACATTGCCATGGCCTTCGACGAATGCACCGAGTACCCCGCTGACCGCAATCGTGCGCAAGAGAGCCTTCGGCTCACCATGGCCTGGGCGCGTCGGTCGCTCGATCACTTTCGCGCCCATCGCGACGAAGTGGTGTGGCGCGAGGAACTGAGCGGCCAAACGCAGAGCCTGTTTGGCATTGTGCAGGGCGGAACGTATCGCGACCTGCGCCGCGAAAGCGCGGAGCGCCTGGTCGAGATGGATTTTGACGGCTACGCCATAGGCGGCCTCAGCGTTGGCGAGCCGCGTGAGCTGACGATGCAAACCATCGCCGAGGTGCTGCCCCTGCTGCCCGCCGATAAGCCGCGCTACCTGATGGGCGTTGGCTACCCCGACGAGATCGAACAGTATGCGCGCATGGGCGTGGACATGATGGACTGCGTGCTGCCCACCCGCGCCGCGCGCCACGGATTGTTGTTTACCAGCGAGGGGCGCCTCAACATCAAAGGCAAGATCTATGCGGAGGACCAAGGCCCGCCCGACCCCAACTGCTCCTGCATGGTCTGCGGCCGCTACACCCGCGCTTACCTACGCCACCTCATGCACTCCGGCGAGGCCCTTTCAGGAACACTCAACTCGATCCATAACCTGGCGTATTACCTGGGGATCATGGAGCGGGTGCGGAAGAGCCTGCACGCAGCGGGTTGAGGTGATCTCGTCCCATCTTATCGCCCACTCTCCACGCGCCCTCAATCATTTTGGGTTCAATATGCGGCGGCAAAGCCAAAGACGCCGGGAGTTTCAACACTTCGTAAAGCGCCACTCTGGGGGTCGATCGTTGCAAGCACAGCGGTTCCTTTGATTACGGAGACCTCCTGCTTCGGTTTCTCCTCCACGCGGACCCCTGCCTTCCGAAGGAGTTCAAGGAACTCTGGATCATAGGCGCCTTCGGGAATCGCTTCAGGCGCAGTCATAAATGTCTCTCCTTCTTTCAACGGCCCCGCGTTCATAAGCATGGGCGGCGCTGCCATTGCGGCAAGCGGATCAAGACGGTTGGCTAGGATGGTCACTACCAGCCGAACCGTCTCCGGACCCAGCGATTCGCCTATGCTTGCGAGTGCCAGCGTGGGCTTATCTCCGGTCATGGCAATTACGGGCGTCATGTCCATGGGAACCGGATCACCCGGTTTGACGCCTGACAGGCGCGCCTGCTGAAAACCCGCAGCATCGGCTATGGGTATGCCGTCTACCACGATGCCGGTTGTGCCCCACAGTACAGTGTTGATGGTGTGGACCAGGGCTGCAACATTTCCCCAGCGATCGATCACAACCACTGCATCGCTGTGATGGGGCGAGCCCGGTTCCGGAGCGGGGTTCTGAGCGGCAATGAGCGATGCCGCATTCTTCGCGTAAGCCTTGGTAATATTCTCCTCTCGCGACGATTTCATTCCGTGCTGGCTCATGTACTGCGCCGTATAGTTGTCCGCCACGGCTTTGCGCACAATCTGCGTCAGCAGATGGAAGGCCTTTGGATCCTTGTTGTACGCGCCCATCTCGTTCAGCTTCAATTCTTCAGCCAGGTTCAGCGCTTCCAGCAGCTGGTGGCCGTCTTCGCTACTCTTTCCCTGAACGAAAACGGTATGGCCGAGAAATGTGGTGCTGAGCGGCTCTTCCCAGAATGGCTGGTAGCGCTTCATGTCTTCGATGGTCGCTTTGCCGCCTTCGCGCTGAACGGCTTCAACATAGTGCTGCCCCCATGGGCCGGCGTACATATACTGGGAGCCGTTGGCGGCGACTGCGCGCAGCGTTTTGGCGAGGTCGGCCTGCACAAACCGGTCGCCGGATTTGGGCAAGCCATCGCCAGCCTGGTTCATGAAGGCTCGGCCCTCGGCGGTGCGCGCGAGAAACTGTTCGCGCGCTTTGAAGAAGGTTGCCGTTGTAGGGGAGATGGTGACGCCGTTTTCCGCGTACCAGATCGCGGGCGCAAACAGTTCCTTGAATGGCAGCTTTCCAAAGCGCTTATGCATGGCCTCAATGCCGGCCATAAATCCGGGAACCAGGGTCTTGCGCCCTTCCGCGCCCTGCGTCGGCTTGATGCCAAAGGCCAGCGGCCCCAGGTCGTCCACCGGAATGCTCTTTGGGTCGGTCTCGCCAAGATAGGAGTTCCACCCGGCGTTCAGCGATGAGACCTTGCCTGATTTGGCGTCGTAATAGACGAGCTCCAGGACGCCGGCGTAGGAGACATAGGAACCGAGAGCCGTGGCGATCTGCGTGAGAGCGACGGTAGCGGCGGCATCGGCTGCGGTGCCGCCCTGGCGGAGCGCTTCCACTCCGGCACGCACAGCAATGGGAGACATCGTCGCAGCCACTAATCCCGAATTTCCCTCGACGATCTTAGCCTGAGGCGGCCACGGCATCATCTCCGATTGCTCGGCTTGCGCCTTCTCGTTCGGCTTCCATTTGCTCGGGGAGAGATCCTGACCGAGGCACAGTTGAGGAACCAGGAGCCCATACACCACGATTGTGGCAATCTGTTTCTGAAACGTCATTTTCGACTCCCGGAAATCCTTGATAGTAGGTCCGGACCTTGCAGGTCGCGGAAGAAGGACAGTTTTCGGTCAATACCCGCAAAGAGCATCTCTCAGGGGCTATGACCCAACGATTATTTCCTTGCGTGTGCGGCACGATTGGAATCACGCCCTGACACAAAACAGGTCTATGAAACAAGCTCTACGCAACGGAAGTTCCAGGAACCGGTTGCCGCGCCGCATTGACCGCGATCGCCAAAGTAACCACCGCGCTCAACCAAAGAATGATTCCTGTTCCGAGCGCTGCCGTGCCTTGCATTTGATCAACCGGAACCAGCATCGCGCTGGCCACGGCCCAGACAACCAGTACAGTTCCAGTCGCATAGTGCAGCGGATAGTGAAATAGCCGCGCCAGGGGAAACAAGTGCAGGCCAATGATGGCGGCAATGGCGGAGGTCGCATACTCCCCAAGGTTCATCCTGCCCAGCGAAAACGCCACGACCGCGACGGCAATCCACTGAATCGCATTGATCCAGGCGAAGGCTCGGCGCACGGCAGGATCGTCGGGCACGCGCGGCCAGCGCCTGGACTGGCGCAACAGGTAGAACGCGGTCAGCAACAGAATCAACATGCCCAACAGGACGCCGGAAACCGTGGCGAAACTGATCCGTTGTTTTGCGGCGAGCGCAAGGAAGAACCAGCCCGTTCCGAAGCCCGCGAAGAACATGGAGCCGATCGCCCTGCCGCTAAGTTGATTCGCATTGGGGAAGCCCTTCATTGTATTGCTCCTCTATCTCTAAGCGCCGATGGCTCCGCCCAGCAATTGTTTCAGCGCTTGCACATATTCGGTCAGTGCCAGCCGGCCGGCTTCGGTCATGCGGTAGAGCGTCTGCGGCTTGCGCTGGACAAACTTCTTTTCGACCGCGACGTATCCGGCTTCTTCGAGCTTCAGCAGTTGCGCGCCGAGGTTGCCGTCGGTCGAGCCGGTCTTCGTGCGAAGCCAGGTAAACTCAGCCTCTTCGACCCCAATCAGCAGCGAGAGCAAGGCCAGGCGCAGCTTCCCGTGAATCACAGGATTCAGCTCTGGCAGCTCAGGCATTGGAGCCACCCCGCTGCTTGCGCAAGCGAGCCTCGCAAACCATCCCATAGATGCCGAAAACAATCTGGCAGAAAAAGATGGCAACCAACAAAGCGATCGTACTCTGTGCAACGGTGCCAAAACAGGAGACTACCGCAGCTGCCCACCACACAACCGCACAGGCAAATTGCTGCTTCCACCTGAGGAGCATGCTGGAGGCCGCGTTCGCAGTGCCCAGCATGGTCGCAATCACGGCCACGAAGAGCTGGGAGTCGCCCCTGCCGCTCAAGCCAAGAGAAAGCAAAAGAATGAACATAGACATCCCCATTGCAAACCAGATGGCCCCGATTCCTCGCCCGGCGGTCGTCCCTGGCTGTTTGCGGCTCTTGCGGACCGCCAGAACCCAGGTCAGCACAAAGGCGACCGTCATCGTCACTGGCCAGGCCACGTAGCTATGCGCCCAGATGGAGTCGCCGAAGCCCCATGAAGACCAGACGATGGCAACACAATAGGCCACACCCCAGAGAATGAAGGTCCACGAATAGCTCCCCGTGGTGCGCCGGCCTTCGGCGATCATGGTTTCGATCAGGCTCAGCCTGTCTTTCAGTTCTTGTTCTTCAGCGTTCGCGGTCATGCGGTTCTCCTTAATGGTTCTCAGAAATCTTCAGCATAGTTAAACTCATGGCTCTGTTCTTTAAAGCCGAAAGGCATCAGGCGTATTCCCAGCGACGTGCAATCCTGCGGGCGATCAGAAACAACGCAATCCCGACGGCCAGAAGAACGCCAACTTGCGGCCAAAGTTCGCTGACCGGAAGATCGCGCCAGAATACTTTGGTAAAACCGTCGATCGCCCAGGCATTGATGGTGAACAGGCCCGCCTTCAGCATTGCGGGTGGCATAAGAAAGCGTGGAAACATGCTGCCGCCGATTGCAGACATCATCAGAATCACGAGCGTGGACAGCGCGCCCAGCTGCGCCCGCGTATGGCAGATGCTGGCCAGCACCATTCCAAAGGCGGCAACGGCAAACGCGGTGCACAAGGCCATAATGACAAAGCCAGGGATATGAGTGAAGAGGTCGAGCTTGAAAAACGCCTGGGCCCAAAGGAACATGACGGCCAGTTGCGCAAACGCCAGCATCGTGTTGAATGCAAGCTTGCCGGCCAGCAGCGTGGTCATCGTCACCCGCGAACTCAGTACCCGATCGAGCGTTCCGCTCTCTGCTTCTTCAAGCAGCGCCCCAGCAGAATTGCTGGCTGTGAAGAGGAGAAACATGACGCCAATGCCTGCCGCATAGAAAGAAATCATATTGCCGTTCTTGTTTTCGCCGACCACTGAGCGCACTTTGACAGCGACGAGCCCTCCGCTGTCCGCACTGCCCTGTGCGGAATGAGCCGGAGCAGTGCCGTCCGCCTGAGCATCTAACCGGCTCTCAATCTGCCGCAATTGTTCGAGGTTGCCGCTCATTATCTTGCGCTGCTCCGGTGTGAGGCCGCCGACGTACTGGTCTGTGTACTTCATCCCCTGTTCAGCCATGGCAGCGGGCATGGCCGTCATAGCCGCCTTCTGCAACAGGCCCCCAACCATCTGCGGAGCAATCATGTCGCTTGCATCGCTGAGCAGTTGAATGGCTGGGCCTGTCTGAGCGCCTCCAAATGAAATTGGACTCTGGCCAAAGCCCGCGGGGATGATGAGCGCAACTGGCGCATCGCCTGCCTTGACCGCAGCTTCGGCGGCTGCCGCCGTGTAATCCGGTGCGGCACCTTTGTCTTTGAATGAAGGCCGCGTACTGATGACGAGCGAGTCCTCGCGCTCGAGTCCTTTTGCCAGCTCAAGCGATGCGCGGCTTCTGTCCTGGTCGACAAGAATGACTTTGATCTTCGCGGTGGAATTGTGCTGGCCGCCAAAGATGACCGCGAAGATGCTGAAGAAGCCAATGGGCAGAATGAAGCTCATAGCCAATGCGGGACGGTCGCGGCGCAGGGCCATTAGAGCAGTACGAACAATGGGGATGATCAATCGCGTAACTCCCTTCCGGTGAGGTGCAGAAAGACAGATTCAAGATTGGGACGCCGCAATGAAACATCAACTAGCTCAAGGCCGGCCTTAGCCGCGTCGTCGAGCAGGCCCGCAATCTGCGTGGATTGCTCGATGGTGAACTGAGCTGCGCCGTCAACCAGCCGCCCGTTGTGCCGCTCGACCCATGCAGCAATCTCGTCAGATGGCCCCGCAAAGCGCGCCAGAACCTGGCTGCGCGAAGCAAAAGAATTCTGGATCAACTCACGGTTGGTGCCCTGTGCAACGATGCGCCCATGATCGATGATGGCAACGCGATCACAGAGCCGCTCAGCCTCTTCCATGTAGTGCGTGGTATAGATGATCGCTGTGCCTTCGGCGCGCAGGGCTTCAATCATCTCAAAGATGCGATTGCGCGACTGCGGATCGACGCCAACGGTTGGTTCATCCAACAGCACAACCCTGGGCCGATGGATGATGCCGGCAGCCATATTCAGCCGCCTCTTCATTCCACCCGATAGGTTCTTCACCAGGTCACCGGCGCGGTCACCAAGCGCGGCCCACTCTAGACACCAAGTCACGGACTGCGCCAGCTTGCTGCCGGATAGCCCATGGTAGCGGCCAAAGGCTGCTAGATTTTCGCCGCATGTTAACCGGGGATAGAGAGCCAGTTCCTGCGGAACCCATCCCAGCGCCTCACGGGCCTCAGACGTGCCGACTGCAAAGCCGAAGACGGTGATGCGGCCCGCATCGGCTAGAGCGCGACCGACAATACAGCGGATCAGCGTGCTCTTGCCCGCTCCGTTTGGCCCCAGCAGGCCCAGGCACTCGCCGCTGCTCAGCGCCAGCGAGATGCCATCGACGGCCGTTACCTGGCCAAAGCGCTTGACCAGCGAAGCAACTTCGAGCGGGACCGGTTCGAGCGGCTGCGGTTGGAGTTCGATGGCCGGAGACTGGGCCGAACCGGCCGGGATCAATGCGTCGTTCATGCGGCTTGCCTTCCCTTCTCCCAAACCATCGCGAGAAGTTGATGTTCGGTGTCGATGAGAGGACTATTCGATGTATGAACTGTTTCCATGTAGAGAACTCTATTTTATAGAGCTATAAAAGTCAATCACTATTTTTGATTGATTTTGGGAGCTGAATTCCAGGATTAAACTGGGACGAGCCATGCATTCTCAGGTTTTCTGCGCGTCTTCCCGAGCGCCTGATCGAGTCCGGCGTTGCGCAGGTCACTCAACTCCCCGATCACTCGCTGCAAAACTCCGGCCCAGTCGCCGGGGCTGCGTTGGCGGAAGAGCCTGACGGTTGGATACCACGGTGTCGTCTCGATCTGCTGCATCCAGCGCCAGTCGGAAAGATGCGGCAGCAGAATCCAGACCGGCTTGGCCATGGCCCCGGCCAGATGGGCTATGCAGGTATCGGTCGTGACGACCAGATCGAGTGTCGCCACAAGCGCCGCTGTTTCGGCCAGATCACTGTCCGCGCTCGAAGCGTCCCAGACAAAAACATTGCCCGCCAGGCCAGCCAACTGCTCGGCGGCCTCGCCTTTTTGCAGCGAGATCCAGTTGATGCCAGGCATGCGCAGCAGGGGAAGCAGCGTCTTCAGCTGCATCGACCGCTGGCCATCCGCCTTGTAACGTGGATTCCCTGCCCAGGCCAGACCCACGCGCAACGGCCGCTGAGCAAGGCATTGATTGGAATTCGCGCTCAGCCGCGCACGTGGTGTTTGCCAATGCTTCTTAAACGCTAGCGCCGGGTCTGCTCCAAGGTAAGCACCCGGCCAGGGAACCGTCTCAATTGTCGTTCCAAAGACTGCCGGCAGGCTCAGCAGCGGGCACTCCAGGTCAAACTCCGGCAATCCTCCGCCGTTGATGCTCAGTTGCGCAACCTCGGCCTGTCCAGCGCGGACCACGGGCAGCGAGTTCATCAGCCGCTCGACCGGAGCTTGCACCTGGAGGATGGCCGTGCCGCCCCGCGCGGCCACCAGGGTTGCGTAGCGGCAGAACTGTATGGTGTCGCCCAATCCCTGTTCTGCGTGGAGTAGCACCCGGCGGCCCTCCAGCGGTTCGCCCTGCCACCGGGGCTGGCGAAAGATACGTGGGCCGCGATGCACCTCGCGGAAGCGCCAGCGCGCCTCGTATGATAGCCAGCCTTGCGGCCAGTCGCCCAGCCGAAGCTGCGTGAGCGCCAGATTGTACTGCGCGCCGGGGTGGGTTGGATCGCGCTCGACCGCGATCCGGTGCGCTCGCAGAGCCTCATCGACCCGGCCCATCTCCAGCAGGGAGTTTCCGCGATTGGAAGCCGCGCCCCGGTTGCCCAGTGCCTCGGCCCGCTCAAACGCCTCAATCGCCTCGGCAAAACGGCCCTCGTTGTGAAGCAGAATGCCTTGCATATTCACAGCCTCAGCATGATCCGTCTCACGCGCCAAAGCCCAGCGCAGCCACTCCCAGGCGCCAGCCAGGTCGCGCTCCGCGGCGCGGAACTGGCACCAGGCTACCTGCGTCTCCACCTGCTCTGGATTGAGCGCCAGAGCCTTGCGCAGATGCGCTTCCTCCTCGACAGGCCGACGCCGTTCCCGCTCCAGAATGGCCAGGTTGATCCAGCCGGCAATCAGATCGGGGCGCAACTCGACAGCTCGCCGCAAGGCCGCCTCGGCAAAGACTTCGCGGTCCTGCTCGCGCAACAGGCTGCCAAGGTTCATCCAGGCGGCGGCAAAGTCCGGCCGCTGCACCAGCGCCCGCCGATAGCGGAGTTCGGCCTGCTTCGGATTTCCCATCCGAGCCAGCACAAATCCAGCGGCAAACTCAGCCTCGGGCAAACTGGGCCTTGACGCGATCACCTGTTCATAGCGCTCCAGAGCCTCCTCATTCCGTCCCATCAGAGCCAGTGAGTTGCCCAGACCCAGTTGCGCGGGCGCCAGTGTGGGCTGCCGTTTCAAGGCCAGCTCAAACTCCTTCGCTGCTTCCTCTGGACGGCTGGTAGCAAGCCTCAGCTCGCCCAGCCCCATCCGGGCCAGCGGGTTCATCCCATCTCGACGGATGGCTTCGCCGTAGGCGCGCTCCGCTTCAGCATTCCGATCGGCTGCCTTCAGCGCCTGGCCCAGCGCCACCCATGCGGTCACCATCTCTGGCGCCAGGGCGACAGCCGCTTCCGCCATCTTGACGGCTGCATCATACTGGCGGCTGGCCAGCGCCACCAGGCTCATCGCTGCCAGCGCCTTCGGCTGGCGCGGATTCTCGTCCAGCATCCGCTTGCAGGCGAGCGCTACCTCCGTCAACCGGCCGGACAATCCACCAGTCGAGCCACCGGGCACGCCGCCCGTCAATCCCTTGCGGGAAACCGTTTCTCTCGCCTCTTCTGCCATCGGTGTCGTTAAATCGCCGAGGCCCAGCGCGGTCAAAGCGCTGGACCCCGGCAACCGCTCTGCCTGCACCCTAAGCCGGATAAGCCATGCTCTCCAACAAAAACCTGTCTGGATCTGCGATTTGCAGGTTTTTCATTCCCGCATCTTCTGTCCGTTCAATTTCGGAACTGCGCTGCACAGGCTGCGGATTTACACTGGTGGAAATCCTTTTCGGAGTATTTATGCACGCTGAAAGCTCTCTTGAAGCCCGCGTTCCACTGATCGAGCGGGAAGGGGTCCCCGCTGAGGTGGCCGTTCTTTACGACAAGCTCTATGCCGACCGCGGCGTGGTGCCCAATATGTTCAAGGCGCTGGCCAACGCGCCGGAACTGGTGCTGGGCATTGCCGCGCTGCTCAAGCCGCTGATGGGCGAGGGCGCGCTGGCAGGCTGGTATAAGGAGCTGATTGCCACCCGCGTGGCCGCGCTCAACCAATGCGAGTATTGCGTCAGCGCCCACCGCCGCCTGGCACGGCTGCGCGGCGCAACGGCAGAACAGGTAGCGAGTCTGGACGCCTTCGAGTCGGACGCGTTTGAAACCGGCCCCTTCACCGAAAAGGAAAAAGCCGGCTTCCGCTACGCCAGTCTGCTGCACGGCTCGGGCCATGCCATTGACGAAAAGGCCTTCGCCGCGATCAATGCGCATTTCAGCTTTCAGGAGATCGTCGAGCTCACCGCCGTGGCCGCTGCCTTCGAGTTCTTCCCGCGCTTCAACTCTGCCTTGCAGATTCCGGTGACACCGATACCGGACGAGAACGATTCGAGAGACCACACAGGCTGTTAATTGCAGGTAGTGTCCTAATTTGAAAGAATTTGATGGGAGCTTTACTTTGGTTCTGCAGGCACCATTTTTTGTGAGAGATTTTGAGGCCAAAATATGAAATTCCGTGATCCATTTGCATGTCGATGCATTTCGTGTGGCACTGAAACTACGTTGCCGGTTCGTCAGTTACTGGCACTGACGGCACATTGTCCAAGTTGCGGGGCGTCATTAAACGAAATCGGATTACGCATGCGCCGTTCGGTCGACGAAGTAGCCATTTTTTCGAGCGCACTTCCAATTATCATGCATGTCGAAAAGCACCTGGGTATCACGATTACCGATGAGTCGGCTGAGGAAGTTTGCGCTCGGAATGAACTAACTCTCACCGATTTGGCCGCACTGGTACGTCGGGCCAGTCCCTCCGTTTCTCCCACTCTCGCTGATGAGGCGATAGTTTCGGCAGTGCGATCAGAGTTTCCCCGCGCTCCAGAGTTGCCAGATTTTACCGCGCCGCTTCTCGACGCCATTTCCAAACAGCCTCATTACGGAGGTTACTAACCATATAAAAGCGAGCTGGGGCCTCCTTCCTACTGGTTTCCCCCATTTATGGCTTGAAGTGCTCAAGCGACTCAAACGAGGACACTACCTAATTGCCCAATCGCTTCACAAAGAAGTCCGCCATGATGTGGTTGGCCTCCTGCGATTCAGGCAGCATCGGGTCGTACCAGAAAGCATGAGTCAGGGCATCGAAGACCACCAGCCGTGCGTCGACACCAGCGTTCAGATAAGCACGATGCAGGTTGACCGTTCCACTCAGCAGCATGTCGCGGGTGCTGGTCACAAACAGCGTCGGCGGCAGCCCGCGCAGGTCGCCGTAGATGGGCGAGAGTACCGGGTCTTTGGGGTCAACGCCGCCGATATAGTAGGGGTCGTGCGGCTCAGGTCCAGGCGGGTCAAGGTGCCCGGACAAACCACGAAGCGAAAACAAAGATGCAGAGTCGCCGGACCGTGCAAAATCCCCAAGTGCGCTGAAAATGCCCAGCGCCGCCGGCATGGGCAATCCCAGTTGCTTCAGTTTCGCGGCCACCTCAGCGGTAAGAATCGCGCCTGCCGAAGTCCCGTAAATAACAATGTGTTCGGGCTTGTAGGTCTTCAGCAGTTCCTTGTAGACGGCCACCGAGTCATCCACGGCCGCCGGGAAAGGATGCTCGGGCGCAAGACGGTACAGCACGGCCACGACCTTGATCCTGGCATAGCTGGCAATCGGAATCGACTCGGTAAGCGAACCCGAGTCGGAGTTGAAGCCGCCGCCGTGCAGATTGATCAGCACCTTGTCGCGATTGGAATCAGGCAAACCCTGCGGCGTAACAATGCGCACCGGCACCCCGGCAATCTTGTCCTCGACAATCTGGTTGGGGCAAAGCCGGCTCCAGGCTGCGCCAGCGCGAGCCGTGAATGCATCTGTCCCGCTGCGCCGGTCTGCCAGAGATTGCGGTGGAACCTGGTCGGGGAATGGATGGCCAAGCACCAGTTGCGCAGGGGCGCTGATCGTAGCTGGCACAGGAACCACACGCGTGACGTGCGCAGCGCCCTGTGCGTCGATATAGCTGGTATCGCGATTGGGAGCCTCAGCCGCGGTCGTCGGCTGAGGAACGGGCTGCTGCGCGGTCAGTGAGGCTGAAACCAGCAACAGAAGGAAAACGTCGTGGCGGAGCATCAGATTCATGGAATTGGTTCCTCTTGAAAGGATCTCTTCAATTGACACGTACTCCAACTGCGAGGGACGGAACCCGTCCAACATACCAGAAATGCCCGATTTGCCCTTCTTTTCTTCCTGACAATAGGGTCATCGTGGAGTGAGGGCTCTCTGAATGCCACGGAGGTTCGACAGTATTTGGAGAAGAGACGCGGAGAGCGAAGAGGAGCGCCAAGTGCGCTCCCCTTCTTCGGCTTTCTTTTTACTGAATCATTGCGGTAATACCAGCAACCCGGTTTCCAGCAACTTCTCTGTCAACCGGTCCACTGCCTGAGGAAATTTGTAGCAGATGGCCCGTACGCTCATTCCCAGCAATGTAGCCGCCTCGGCCTGTGTGTACTCCTGGATCACGATCCGGCAGAGCAACTGACGGTCCAGCGATCCAAGCTGGTTCAGGCAGGTTTCCACGTCGAGAACGAAGATCACTGCGTCTTCGAAGGTGTGGACCGGCCGGCTGGAAACCCATCCCCGCGCGATTGGCTCGCCCAGGATCGACGGCGCCCGGCCCACCTGCATTGAGGCATACAGATAGCGCCGCAGCATGTTTTCTGTGTGCTTCCTGTAGAAAGCAAGGCTGACGATTGGCTCGGCCGCAGGCGCTTTAGCCTCCGGCTTTGCTTCAGTTCGCGCCGCCGTTTCTGGTTCCCGTCTCCTCCGGTTGTCCAGCCCTGCTACCGGTGAACTGCTTGTTCCCCACAACATGGGCAATTGGAGTGCTGCGCTCATTGCGCACCTCCTGCTGCTTCAGCCACCGCCCAAACTTTGGCAAGCGGCTTGCTGCTTGGGCGTCCACGCCGTTTCCGGCTCTCCGGCGATGGAAAGTCCTTCAGTTTGGCCTCACACCCCTGGCAATAGACACCCCCTAGGGTCTGGGCACGGTACCAAAGACAGCCGCACCCCTCGCAAATCTTCAATTGCACGCGCAAATCCATGACGGTTTCTCCGTATTAGCGTCTTCGCCCGACGGTCTATCCTGTTCACTGCTGTTCCGCGGGGTGAAGAGAACAGGGCGCGGCAACTCAGGTCTCTCTTGCCTTTATGGGGGAGTGCCACCCATGTTCTCTCGTTTTTTGTCATGCTCATAGCGCGCAGATCCTGGAATTTTCTCGACTGGCCTGCCCTAGACGCCTCTGCTGAGCGCCCTGGGTGGAGATGGGAAGACCGGATTGGACCAGAACTGGGCCAAAATGGTCTGGCAACTTGTTCATTGGCCGCTGAAAAGGGCAGAACTGCGCCCTGCTCAGCCTTGCGGCAATGAAGCATTTCCTGAAAGATTCCCACAAGCCAGTGCAAGATTAAGTAAAGCCAATGTAGAAATATGATTCTCTTGGGTCAACATCCCCCCAGTGCTTTTATCGCCAAACGCCTTCCAATCCGCCGGCAAGCGCGGAAAATGAAGGGCAATCAGCCCTGATAGCTTTTCCTGAGGCAATGGAAGTCCCTACTTCCCGATTGCCTGTGGCGGATTTTCCACACATGAATTTTACCCAAATGCACGAGCGTCTCCGCCTGGAACTGCTCCGCAGGATACAGCGGGGTACGGTCAGCGTCTCCCTATTGGCGCGGCAGACTGGTTTGGGACAATCCCACCTCTCCAATTTTCTTCACAGCCGGCGTCAGCTTTCCCTCGATGGCATGGATCGCGTTCTTGCCGCCCAGTATCTGGCGGTTGCCGACCTGTTGCCCGCCACGCACCAGGCCCTCGCTCTGCCCGCGCAAGAGGAAAGAAGCACGGTTCCCATCGTCTCGCACGCAGTGGCGCTCTTTGAGCCCTTCATCCGCCCGTCCGCGGTTCAGGCGATTCTCCATTTGCCGGCCGGGATCTTACAGACCATTCGCACCCGCGTCACCAACCCACGCCGCGCATGGCAGCGGTTTGTCGCTGTACGGATTCCGGCCGCGGACGCGCTACCGATGGAGCCGCTGGTGATGCCGGAGGCCATTGTGCTGCTGGATCGCCACTACATTGCGCTCACGCCCTACCGCCCCAACCGGCCCAACCTTTACGCCGTCCGCCATGGCGCCCACCTGACGCTGCGCTATGTGGATTTCCTCTCCAATCGCCTCGTCCTGCGCCCCCACAACATCGCCTTCCCGGTGGACCTGATCGAGGTCGATCCCGGCGAGCCGCCCAGCGACCTGCTGGCAGGCCGCATCGCGCTGATTCTGAACGAGCTGTGAGACTGGATTACCCGACCACGCGCAGGCTTTTTGAAGCATATCGCGCAATCTCTTTGTCGGTGGAGACGAGCGCCAGTCCTTCCGCGGTGGCCTGCGCAATCAGCATTCTGTCGAATGGGTCTTTGTGAACCGGCGGCTGCGCGTAGACTCCGGCGACGTGCTGAGGACGCAGATGCAGTGGCGTGGCGGCCAGTTGATCCAGCGCATCGAACCACCAGGCGCGCGGGTCGCCCACATCCAGCGCCCCCTTCATGCTCTTCAGCATGACCTCCCAATAGGAGAGCACGCTCAGGAAATTCGGCCCAGCCAACACTGCCTTGCGCGCCGAGGCTGAGAGTAATTCGGGAGTGCCGAGCGCCCAGATCGCCGTATGCGTGTCAAGCAAGTACCCGCGAGCTGGAACTTCTTCGCTCAACTGTCCTCACCCAAAAGCTCTTCTTCGGTGATGGGGGCATCCCATCCAGGCAGCAGACGGATGCGGCCCTTCATGCCGCCCAGCCTCGCCTGGCGGCGCTCCAGGGGCGGGGGCGTAAGCTGGGCAACGGGACGGCCATGGCGGGTAATCACTACCTGCTCACCGCCCTCGACAATCCGGATCAGCTCGGTAAAACGATTCCTGGCTTCTGCGGTACTGATGTCCATATCACCATTATAGCCAGATTTTATAGCCATAACAAGCCGCCTGGCGCAAAAACACCTCTGACCGGAATTGCGCGGGAAGCAACTCCCCAAGCAGAGTCTCAGCCCTCGTGCTCCGACGCCGGATTGTCGAAACGCGTGTACTTGCCAATCCAGTGCAGCAAAATCGTATCGGTGGGGCCGTTGCGCTGTTTGGCCACGATGATCTCCGATTTGGCTTTGTCGGCCTCGCTCATCTCCTCGCTCTTGTTGTAGTAGGCCTCGCGGTGGATAAACGCCACCACGTCCGCGTCCTGCTCAATCGAGCCTGACTCGCGCAGATCGCTGAGCATCGGGCGGTGGTCGTCCTTGCGCTGCACTCCGGCGCGGGAGAGCTGCGACAGGGCCACCACCGGCACATTCAGCTCCTTAGCCAGGGCCTTCAGGCCACGGGAGATGGCCGAGACCTCCTGGGTGCGATTCTCGTAGTTCTTCTTGCCCGACGAGGGAACTGTGGCCGACATCAGTTGCAGATAGTCGACGACTACCAGATCGAGGCCTCCGGCAGTTTGCCTGAGGCGGCGGGCCTTGGCGCGCATCTCGGCCAGGGAGATGGCCGCTGTGTCGTCGATAAACATCCGAGACTCGACCAGTTGGCCCAGCGCATTCTGCAGTTTCTGGTGGTCTTCCCGGCCCAGAAAGCCCTTTTGCAGCTTCTGCTGATCGACCCAGGCCTGTGAGGCCAACATGCGGCGCAGCAGCGACTCCTTGCTCATCTCCAGGCTGAAGACGGCCACAATGGCGTTGTGGTTGATAGCCGCGTTCTGGGCGATGTTGATGGCAAAAGCCGTTTTGCCCATCGAGGGCCGGGCGGCGATGATGATCAGTTCGCCCTTTTGCAGGCCGCTGGTCATGCGGTCAAGCTCAGTAAAGTCCGTGGCAAGGCCGGTGACTTCGCGGCTCTCTTTATATAAATTGTCGATCGTCCCAAAGGAATGCTGGACGATCTGGTCAAGCGACTGGAAGCCGTGTGTGAGGCCTTTCTCCGTGACCTCCATCAGCTGAGACTCTGCCGCGCCCAGCACATCGAGAGCGGACTCGCCCTGATCGGCGGCGCGGGCGATGGCCATCGAGCAGATGCCCATCAGCTTGCGCAGCAGGCTCTTGTCCTTGACGATCCGGATGTACTCCTCGATGACCGGGCGGCGGGGCAAACCCTCTGTGAGCGAGGCCAGATAAGCCACGCCGCCAACGGATTCGATCTCTTTGTAACGGGCTAATTCGTTGGCAAGAGTGACGATATCGACGGCGCGCTGCAAATCCATCAACTCCGTCATGCGCAAGAAGATGCGGCGATGTGAGTCGAGGGAAAAGTCATCGGAATCAAGCTTTTCAGCGGCTTCGGAATGGGCGGCGTTGTCCAGCAGAATGGCGCCGAGAATGGTCTTTTCGGCATCGATATTCGCGGGCAGCCCGGTATCCATTCTGAGATCAGGGATAGTGGCCATCCAACAAGTTTAGGCCGAAGGCGGCCTAACCGCCTTTGTGAAGATTTCGATGCAGTCGTGGAAAACGTGTCCCACTTGTATCCACGTGAGTGGAATCCCACGCCTCAACTTAAGTCTTGCCAGAGCGTGTTTCAAAAACCCGCTTTGTGTCGGTCGTCCACCGGCTTGGCCGACCCGCGGGAAGATGAAGCCGCCTACGTTTTTCTCCCGGAGGGAGTATGGATACTAGCCCAGGACAAGCGCAGCGCAGTCCTGGGTAAGCATCGATATAGGCCTTACAGTCCCGTAGGGACGGCGCGAAATCCTTATACGGACACGAGTACCCCAGGCCTCGCCTCTGAGAATCCGGGATGCACGCCCTCAATCCTTTTGCAGAGAATTATCCCCTTCCGGCGCACGATAAAAGATGGCGGAGATTGACCCGGCATGTGCGGTTCCGCGTTGCCGCTGACCCCGCCGCGCGAAACGAAAGGAAAACTCAGCATGTCCCTGAACTCTGTAGGTTTGCTCATCTCCGGCTCCGCCTCAGGCGCCGCGCTCACAAACCCCGCCATCGCGCGGTGCTGCGACGCATGGAGAAGCCGCTACCAGGCCGAGATATCGAAAAGCAAAAGCAAAGACGAAGTCCTCTCCGCTTACAGGGCTGACGCCTCCTACCGGGCCGCCATGCCCCCTCTCCTTGACCACGAGGGTATCCGCGATTTCATCGCCTGCATCGCGCACGGGATGCTCATCGATACTATCCAGCACCAGGACGGTACACGCCTCCTCTACGCTGCGCAAGTCGCCCTCTCTACTCTCCACTGCCAGCCGCGGGAGACCAAGCCGCCCGGAAGGCCAAAATGTTTACCAGATAAATAATCCCCCCCTACCCCCCCTTCTACCCCGGCGGACTACCCCGCCCATAAGCGCTAAACTTCGGAACAAATCTCTTCCGGGTTGCCGGTCAATCACCCTCAACTCTGATCTTCTGAGATCGAGGGTGCCTCGTCATCATCCGATGCGGCGGAGATGGCGTCCTCCTTCATGTATCGAAGCCCGACCAATCCAAAGCCAAAGAAAGCAGCGCCAATTGGGATTCCTAACCATTCTCCGGCTGGACGTGCATCAAGCGAGTCATGAAAACCTGAATTTTCGCCCGACAGAATTTCTATATCCACGGCTTCGTTTTTCAGGACTCTTTCGGTATCGGCAAGATACACGATACGAAAAGTGCGTCCATCGAAGACTGCGGGGTACGCCGTATTTGGAATGCTGATTTCGGTTTCAATGTTGATGGGTTCCCCGCCCTCAGGCACGAATCGAAAGCCGTAAATAGTGTCGTGATGACGGCCGGAATGAACTTCCCGCTCCCTGTAGTCATAAGCCTTGCCCACTGCCGTGATCCGGGTTGAGTACGATGGCATCGTTGAGTGGGACATGGCATAAAAGCAAATGACGGCTCCGAGAATTAGAGAAAGCCACCAGCCAAGAGGAGGAATCCACGCTCTACGTTTGGCGCGAAGTAGGTAGAAGATGGCAAGTGCCGGACCAAACCCTAGAAAACAACATCCCATGAAATGCTCGTAATCCATCCGGCACCATCCAATCCAAGATTTTGGGGTTGAGCCATGATAACGCACGTTTTCAATATGGGGCGCACCCCCGGACGATTCCCCGTTCTGGATTCCGAGCGATTAGTCGGCTATGCGGAAATTATCGTCGAGGACTTGATCGGCCATTGAACTAAGCAGCGCATATTGGCGCACAAGGGTGGGGAACCCATGCCTGTTGGATCACCGATAACCGGGCTAGCCTGAACAACGCAGCGCTACGGTTGAGTGGCAACCGTGGGAGCCGGCTGAGCGGTTGCCGCATCCTGCTGGCCCTTGGCGGCAAAGTAGTTGCGGTCCCAGAGATTCGTATAGAAGACGCCAGTCAGTTCCGCCGCGTGGGGTCCGAAGATGGCGATGTCGAGTTTCGTTCTTGAGTCGCCTCTTGCAGAGATGGCCCTGGCAAGGGTAAGCGAACTTGAAAAACCGTTCTTCCAGGCGATGATTTGAACGAGATCGTTCCGTGGTGGTTGCGAACGATGCGATAGACAATATCCAGTCCGAGACCCGTTCCCTTCCCCACCGGCTTGGTGGTGAAGAAGGCGTCGAAGATACGTGCTTGGGCTTCAGGGGGAATCCCCGTGCCGGAGTCGGCAATCTCGACCAAAATGGTTGCCCGTTCCATGCAGGTTCTGACTTCCAGAGTCTTCGCCGGCGCATCCCACATGGCATAGATTGCGTTGTCGATCAGGTTGGTCCAGATCTGGTTCAGTTCGCCGCCGTTGGCCTTGATCCGGGGCAGGTTTCCATCGAAGTGCCGCTGGATCTCAATGCTCTTGTGCTTCAGCTTGTGCTGGAACATGCGCAGCGTGACATCGATGCCTGCTTCCACATCCACATCATCTGTCGATACATGATCCATATACGAATAAGACTTGACCGCTTGAATCAGGTCGGCGATGCGATGCGCGGCTTCCTCGATCTCCCTGGTCAGATTGGCTTCCTCAAGATCGGCGGCCAGAATATGCAGGCCGTGCGTGCTCGACTCGCGGCTGATCAGCGGCAACAGCGGCGCAATCCGGGTGGCGTCGATGCCCGCTTCTGTCAGCGCTGGCGCCAATTCTCCCGGCAATTGTTGCATTTCCAGCCATTGCGCCAGCTCTTCCTCGCGGTCGCTGCGCTCCAGTTCATTCATCCGGACGGGATTGCGCGCCGCCTCGGCAATGGCATCGCTCAAACTCTGCATTACTTTTTGCGCCTCCGCCTGCAGAACTTGCCCTTTGAGCGCGATGGCATGTTCCCTGCGCAGCGCCAGCAGCTCACGCAGCCGCGCCGAAGAGCGCACCACCGCGGATGCGGGGTTGTTCAGCTCATGCGCTAGACCGGCCGAAAGCTTGCCCAGAGCCAGCATCTTGTTGGTGCGCTCGCTGCGCTGCTCCATGTCGCGCACACGGTCGATCATGCGGTTCACCAGCTTTTCACCCAAACAGGGCGCTCGATAGACCAGTTCGCGCAAGTTGGAGGCGTCCATCCACAGCGCCCGCGTCCATTTCGCAGCCACGCCTGTCCCGCGGTAGACGCGCAATCGCGAGAAGGGCAGCACGCCGCCCGCGAATCCTGGGAGCAGAACAAACGCGCCGCCATAACGGTCGCTCTCCGATTCGAAGTGCAGTTCGCCTTCGAGGACCACGATGAGCTCTCGCGCCTCCTGGCCGCTCTTTACAAAAAGCTCGCCAGCATCAAGGCAGCGCACCTCAAAGCGCTCCGCCAGCCACTCCAGCGCTGCGTGCGTGTCGTCCTGAAAGAGATCGAGCTGCGCAAGCTCTTCGGCAGTGACGGTCTTGCAGTATTCGGTCATAGACGGTTACCTGTTGGCCAGATGCTGGCGGATGAAGTACAGCACAATCGATCCCTCGCCCACGCTGTTTGCAACCCGGCGCACCGCGCCATCGCGGGCGTCTCCGACAGCAAAAACTCCCGGAATGTTGGTTTCAAGCAGATAAGGTTCGCGTTGCAGCTTCCAATTCGCGGGCTTCTTGCCTTCTTTAAGCAGATTCGCGCCGGTAATCAGGAAGCCCTTCTCGTCGCGGACCAGCGTACCCTCCAGCCACTGCGTGTGCGGCTCTGCACCGATGAAGATGAAGAGCGCCTTGGCGTCGCGCTCCTCGATGACTCCGAGGTCATGCCGTTGAATGAAGATCTTACTCAGCCGGTCATCGCCTTCCACGCGAGCCAACTCGGCATTGGGTATGACCTGAATGTTGGGTATCTCTTTGATGCGCTCCACCAGATAGTACGACATGGACTTCGACAGTGAATCGCCGCGGACCAGCATCGTCACGGACTTTGCGTACTCGGAGAAGTGAACGGCGGCTTGCCCGGCCGAGTTGGCTCCACCCACAACAAAGACATCCTCGTTCTCGCAGGACGAAGCTTCGGTAATTGCCGCACCATAGTAGATGCCGGCTCCCGTGAGCCGGTCCATACCCGTCACATCGAGCCGGCGCCACTGCACGCCCGATGCAATCACCACGCTGTGAGCCGTCAACTCGCGGCCATTATCAAGCGTGACGATGCGATACTCGCCGTCGGCCGTCAGCTTGACAGCGCGCGCCGGCGACAGCAGCTCCGTTCCAAAGCGCTTGACCTGTGCCACGCCTCGCCGCGCCAGATCCGATCCGCTTAAGCCGGAAGGGAATCCTAGATAGTTTTCTATGCGGGAACTCAAGCCCGCCTGCCCGCCTGGAGCTTCGCGCTCAACCAGTACCGTGCGCAACCCCTCGGTGCTGCAATAGAGGGCGCAGGCCAATCCGGCTGGCCCGGCGCCAATCACAATCACGTCGTAGAAGTCGCGAGCCGGCGAACTGCTGAGGCCGAGCTTGGCGGCAAGCGCGGAAATCTCGGGCTTCTCAAGCACAGTTCCATCGGGAAAAATCACCAGGGGCAGCGCGCGCTGCGCTGTTCCCAGCGCTTCCATGACCCGCGGATCCGCTGCCGCGCCAGGCTCAATCCACCTGTATGGTATCTGGCTCTTGGCCAGAAAATCCTTCAACTCATGCGTGCCCGGACTCCAGCGATCACCGACGATATACGTGCCTTCGAATGTCGCCGCATTTCCCGCGGTCCAGTCGCCCAGCAAGTCGGTCAGCACGGGAAAGAGATGCTGCTCCGGCGGCTCCCAGGGCTTCATCAGGTAGTGGTTTAGCCGCACTTTGTTGATGGCGTCAATGGCCGCATTCGAGTCAGCGTAGGCTGTCAGCAGCACGCGGCGCGCATCCGGTTGCAGCGGCAAAACCGCGCGCAGGAAATCCGTGCCGCTCATTCCCGGCATCCGCTGATCCACCACAAATAAGGCGATGCGGTCGCCTCTGACTGTTAGTTGCTTCACGAACTCAATCGCCTTGTCAGGCGCATCGGCAGCAAGAATTCGGTACTCCGCGCCATACTGCGATTTCAGGTCACGTTCAACCGCCCGCAACACCGCAGGGTCATCGTCAAGAGCGAGAATATATGCTTTGGCCATACCGGATGCCCTTTGGATTCACGGGCGGCGGGAAAGTCGCAGGGACTTTATGGAGACAGCCTTCGACTCCGGCCTTCTGAACGCCAGGAGAGTAATCCCAAGAATCTGTCTAAATTTCAGGCAGCCGGCTTGTAGGCACGAATAGAGCGGCTACCCCAAATGTCCTGACAAGTCAAAAGACTATTCTTCAATGTCGACCATTGAACAATGCAGCCTATCTTAGCGATTATTCGGTGGGATACGCATTGCCTTTTGGATCATCAAGAACCGGCCTAGCCGGAGCAACGCCGCGCTACGGCTGAGTTGCCACCGCAGGAGCTGACAGTGCCGTTGCCGCATCCTGCTGGCCCTTGGCGGCAAAGTAGTTGCGGTCCCAGAGATTCTTGTAGAAGACGCCTGTCAGTTCCGCCGCGTGGGGTCCGAAGGTGGCCCGGCCGCCCTCAAGGAAGAAGACCGTAACGAGGCTGCCCTGCGGCGAATCGGAGAAGGAAGCAAACCAGCCGAAACGCGTTCCCTTGTCCGAGCAGGTTCCCGTCTTGCCAAAGACCGGCAGCTCGTGGAAGTTGGCGCGCAGGCTGCGGGCGGTTCCGTACTCGACCGCGCCGGCCATGCCGTCTTCAATCTCGGGCACGAACTTGGCTATGTCCAGGGTCCGCTTGATCTTGGGTTCGAAGGTGGCTAACTCATCCGGCGTGGTGGGATGTTGCAGATAATAAAGGGTTCCGCCGTTTGCCAGAGCAGCTACATACGCGCCCAGTTGCAGAGGGGTGAGCGAAACGCCCTGGCCGAAGCTGCACATGCGGGCGACGCCGCCCTCTGAGGCGGGCAATTCCTTGTCAGGATAGACGCCCAGCTGTTCGCCATCGATGTGATAGCCAGCCAGCTCGCCCAGGCCAAACTGCGTGGCGTAATGACGCACGCGGTCAAAGCCCAGTTCCCTGCCAAGTTCCTCAAAGTAAAGGTTGTTGCTCTTGGCCAGCGCATCGGTCATGTTCATGCGGAAACCGGACAACTGCACTGGCGTATCGCGGGTGACCAGTCCCTCGGAGAGCGCGGCCATGGCCACGGTAATCTTGATGGTCGAGCAAGGCTCGGCGCCCGGTGAAAGCGCCAGCTTCTGGTTGACCATGGCCAGGATGCGGCCATTGGATGGGTCGATGACCACGGCTGTGCCGTTCATGTCTCCCATCGCATCGATCGCCGCCTGGCGGACCACCGGGTCCTCGCCTGCCGTCACGTCGCCGGCAAAGATGTCTCCCTGGGCAAAGGAATTAGCGGTAAACCGCTCGTAAGAATGATGCCGACGGGTAGTGAGGGCTACGCGGCGCGCACCGGCTCTGGCGCGGCCTCTTGGGGTCAACCGGGCGCTTGTCGTGGTCCGAGATGGTGTTTCCCTGGCTGCCGGCCTGGAGGCATGGTGAGTGCCGACGCGATGGGATTCAGCAAAATGAGGTTCTGTCGCCCTTGCATGGTGCAGCGTGTGCGGGGCGTTCAACGCCGCCGCGCCAGTGGCGAACATGCCGAAACCGGTGAAAACCAGAATCGGGACCAATCCAAATGCCCAAACGCGTGACAGGTTCATCCAGCAACATCCTCTCAACCATGGATTACGTGCCGTACGTCTGCCCTTGAGCGGCGCACTTCTTGCTTATCGGCCATTCTGCGACCGCGTACAATCTTCATCGGAGATGGAAGCCACTGTATTCCAGCTTCTCTCGCCCCGAATGTGATCCCAATCACTCTCGCTAGCCGGCCAGTAATTACCTTCGCAATAGCCGACTAGACAACAGAATCAGCCTTGGCCCGCTCTGGCCCCTTTATTTTGTTGAGCTATATTGCACTATACAGCTCCGGCGACCCATTGCGGCAATAATCGGTTTGCCGGCAAAGAACCGATTTTTCCTAAAACTGAAACCGGCGCAAAAAAGTGGGTGTATCCAGTTCCCGCATTGAAGCTTCGTCGGGCTCGGAAAAGAGCGCCGTGGCCGGCTGGCTGCGGTGCTCTTCGAAAGCGGCAGGAACGCGCATGCCATTGCCGAAGTCCGAAGAGTAGTCCCTGGGCAGCGGCGTGTAGGATGGCTCCTCGGCCATCTCAGCAAACTGCGGCCCAGCGCCGACAGCGGCTGACACCGGCTTCTCCTCTTGCTCAACCTCCTCGGCAACCTCCACGGCCGTGGGCTTGGCCGCCGCAAGACCCGCCGATTCCCCGGTTATGGCTTCTTCCGAAAAGAAGCACGGCTTGCAAACCAGCATCGCTCTCTGCTTCTCTTCTTCATCGTCTTCATCCTGGCTTTGGAAGCGTGTGGAGGCAGACGCGGTCCCCGACTCGCGCATCCAGTTCTCGGGAGCCACTACCGGAACTGAAACCACCGGCGCCTCTTCCACGTTCAACATGCGCGCGCGCCGCTCTGGCATCTGGTCTCGAAACCCGGTGGCGATCACGGTGATCTTGACTTCGTCGCCCATCTTCTCGTCCAGCACCGCACCAAAGATGATGTTGGCGTCTTCATGCGCGGCAGACTGGATCAGCGACGATGCCTCATTCACCTCAGAGAGCTTCAGCGAGCTGGAGCCCGTGATGTTGATGAGGATGCCCCGCGCGCCGTCGATAGCGCCTGCCTCAAGCAAGGGCGAAGCCATGGCCGCCTGGGCCGCTTCAATGGCGCGATTCGTGCCCGACCGAACCGCCGTTCCCATGACCGCATGGCCCATACCGGCCATGGTCGTCTTCACATCGGCAAAGTCGCGATTGATGATGCCGGGAATGGTGATGATATCGCTGATGCCCTGCACGCCCTGACGCAGCACGTCGTCCGCAATGCGGAAGCTCTCAAAGAAACCGGCGTCGTTGGCCACCGCGAGCAGCTTCTCGTTGGGGATCACAATCATCGTGTCCACGCTCTCGAGCAGCTCCTTCATGCCGCGATCGGCCTGCTGCAAGCGGCGCCTGCCCTCAAAAGCAAAAGGCCGCGTAATCACAGCTACCGTCAAAATGCCCATCTCGCTGGCCAGCGAGGCGATCACCGGAGCAGCCCCGGTGCCTGTGCCGCCACCCAGTCCGGCGGTAACAAAGACCATGTCCGCCCCTTCGAGGGCCTCGATGATCTTCTCCGAGTCTTCGAGCGCGGCGCGGCGGCCTACATCCGGGTTGGCGCCCGCACCCAGGCCCGAGGTCAGCCGGACCCCAAGCTGCAGCTTCACCGGAGCCTGCGACAGCTTGAGAGCTTGCACGTCGGTGTTGGCGGCAATAAACTCCACGCCCTCCATGTGGGCCTGGATCATGCGGTTCACGGCGTTGCCGCCGCCGCCGCCCACGCCAATCACCTTGATGCGGGCTCCGCGCAAGGGCTCTTCGTGATATTGAATGCGCATACGACTGGCTTCATCTTTCTGTTGGTCCATCTGATCCATCTTATCTACCTGATCCATAGCGGGTTCGCCTCCTAATTCATGGCTAGATTCCTGGTTAAAAACTGGCTGCAAAAATGGCCTTCAGCTTGCTGCGCAGATTGTTGCTTTCGGACGCCCTGATGACCCGCGTGCGATGGGCATAGAGCAACATGCCGATGGCCGTCGAAAAGCTGGGATGAACCAATTCACTGGGCATCTGCGATAGACGCACAGGCATTCCCGTTCGCGCTGGAACCCGCAACTGGCTCTCGGTTTGTTCCAACATGCCGGGCAAGAGCGCGCCGCCGCCGGTGAGGACGCAACCCGCGCCCAGCGCATCCACTACGCCACCCTGGCGCAGGCTTTCCTTCACAAAATAAAGCAGCTCGCGGGCCCGCGGCTCAAGGATCTCCGCAACCATACGCAATTGCAGCGTCCGAGGCTGCGGGTTGGCGATCTCAACGGTCGCCTGCTCTGGTACGGCCGTTACCACGGCGTGCCCGTACTGCCGCTTCAATTCCTCTGCCTGGGCCAGGGGCATTTGCAGACCCACCGCGAGGTCGTTGGTAAAGTGCGCGCCGCCGATGGGGACCGATGCTGTGTGGGCCACTGCGCCCTCGAAGAAGACCGCCAGATCGCTCGAGTGAGAGCCGATATCCAGCAGACACACACCCAGTTCCCGCTCGTCTGCGGAGAGGGTGGCCTCAGCGGCTGCAATCGACTCCAGTACCGCCTCTGAAACCTCAAGCCCCGCCCGGTTGGCGCAGGTCACCGTGCTTTGCAAGGCGCTTCCGGAGCAGGTGGCAATGTGCAGATCCACCTCTAAGCGCACGCCCACCATACCCACTGGATCGAAGATGCCCGGCTGCTCGTCGAGGACGAACTGGCGCGGCAAAAGGTGCAGAATCTCGCGATCCGGAGGCCGCTCAACTGCCCGTGCCCGCTCCACTGCGGTGCGCACATCGTCGCGCGTAATCTCCCTCATCCGATTGCCCAGCTCGAATCCGCCGTTGGTGTTGAGCCCGCGAATATGCGGCCCTCCAATCCCCACGACGCACTCGTCAATATTCGCCCGCGCCACCCATTCGGCCTGCTCGTTGGCCGCCTTTACCGCCTTGGCAGCAGGGGCAAGCTCGGCAATCAGCCCTTTGCGCATCCCAGCCGACTCCACCACGCCGTGACCGCGATAGCGCATCGCGCCCTCGTTCAGGTCCGCCGCCAGCACACGGGTGTGCGCGCTACCAATGTCCAGTACTACGATCATGTTGTCCTGCGTCTGGCTCATCGCGCTCACTCGCCCTCTATCCCGGTCGCGGCTGGGCGGCTTGGAGCGGCCGTCTTCCGCTTGTTCCTATTCAGCGCGGTGCGTTGGGCCTCCGCGCGCTTCTTGTCCTTTAACGCCTTGTCTTTCTTCGCAACCGTCTTCGGCTTGGCGGAACTGCCTGCGGCCGGCTTTACGGCTGCGTCCCCGTGGCTTGCCTTGAGTGCCGGCTTGCCGGCTTCCGATGGACTTGGCTTTACATTTCCAGACGCACCGGCATCCAGCTCGGCCTGGGCCTTTACGAGCGACCCTGCGGCCGAGGGCTTTCCGGCGTCCGCGTTCGATGCCGGTTCCCCACTCACTGCGGCTTCAACGGCGCTTGTGCCCTTGGCCATCTCGAGAACCACCTGCTGGTCGTAGCGCAAATCCACTGCCGCCAGTTTGGGGTACTGCTGCCGCCACTCGGCGATATGCGCCTTGTAGCGCTGGTAGCGATCCAGAAAGTGATCTTCGCCAAAGTGAAGAAGCGTATCGTCGTCCTGCATGGTCACACGGGCATCTTCCGGGTCTGTCAGGTCGATCTCTGAAATCTGTTCGGAGAGTTTCTGCCCGCTCGAATCCAGCTCTGCCAGCAGGCGCAGGTAAAGCTCCATCCGCGCCTTGCGCGAAGTCTGAGGGTCTCGGGCATCGATGCCGGAGAGCGTGGGAAACGAGTAGTGGTTCCTGGCCATCGCGGATGGTGACATGGCGAGCAGAATGCCATTGGCATCCACCAGGCCGAACTGCTGACCCTGGCGAGCGAATGCCACAGGATGCCGCTCAACCACGGTGACGCGAATTTGGTCAGGCAGCAGCCGCATGACTGTCGCCCGCTCCACCCAGGGAATCTCTTCCAATTGCCGGCGCCGCTCCGCCAGATCAACAAAGAAGATGTTGCGCCCAATGTCTTCGCCGAAGACCGGCAGCATCTCCGCGCGGGTCACCTCATTCAATCCGGAAGCCTCGATATTGTCCGCCCCGGCAATGCGGAAGCGCGCGTCGCGATCGATGGATGTCTTTATAAAATACCCGCCCGTGGCCAGGCCGCCCAGCACGATCGCAATGGCCACCCCCAGCGATACGCGCCCCAACATGCTCTCAGGCCGCCACCAGGAACTACGCGGACCCGGCAGGCGCGCTCCGCCCGGACTGGTGGAGTCGTCGCCGTCCGGGTCCGCCATCTCCAGCGGCATGCCCGGCAACATGCGCCCAGATCGGGGCACACCCTGCTGCACGCGCCGGAAACGAGGCTCCATGGGCGCTTCATCCTCCCACACAATGGGACGGGTTGGGTTGTCGCTTGATCTCATCGGGCCCGAGCAAGGTCGTGAGAATCGCCAGATTTCAATATAG
>Ga0182030_10000787_pt1 | contig 62408 bp, 57 predicted proteins | sample 812S3MmetaG_FD_121299 | JGI IMG/M metagenome (GOLD analysis project Ga0182030, IMG submission 121299) | Permafrost microbial communities from Stordalen Mire, Sweden - 812S3M metaG (Illumina Assembly) | ecosystem: Environmental > Terrestrial > Soil > Wetlands > Permafrost | place: Sweden... | reverse complement strand
TTATGATGAATTTCAGCATAAAAAAATATTAGCACCAGAGTTTGGGGGCGACGGGAAAAAGACTGCCGGTGAAGATGCACAAGATCCTGTTGTTGCTTTCCCTGGTCATCTGGCACCGAATGGTTTATTATTTTATACAGGAAATAAATTCCCTGAAAAATACAAGAATGGCGCATTCATAGCATTCCACGGATCATGGAACCGGGCACCGGAACCCCAGAAAGGTTATCTGATTGCATTCGTTCCTTTCAAAGATGGCAAGCCAGCCGGTGATTGGGAAATATTCGCGGATAATTTTTCGGGCGGCCCGGAACTTACTGCATCCGGGCATGCTAAGCACCGCCCATGCGGGTTAGCACAGGGCACTGATGGTTCTATTTATGTTTCTGATGATTCTAAAGGGACTATCTGGAAAATTACCTATACAGGAAAATAATTAATAATTAATGATGAAGAAATCGCGGCTTCTAACGTTAACAGGTATCCTTTTTCTGTTTTCGGTATTGCTGATGGCACTGACAAAGACAGGATCATCAAATCAAAATAAACTGGCAGCATCTATTGAGAGGGGTAAAAAAGTATATGCCGAAAGATGCCTAACCTGTCATCAGGCCGATGGTGGCGGCGTGCAGAATATGAACCCGCCATTGACAAAAACGAAATGGGTGCTTGGAGATAAGATACAGTTGATACAAATAGTACTAAAAGGCCTGAGCACAGGTGTAGAGATTGATGGTGATTCATATCATAATGTAATGGCATCACACGCCGATCTCACCGACTTGCAAATTGCAGATGTGCTCACTTATGTACGAAATAGTTTTGGAAATAAAGCAAAAACTGTTACAGAGGCAGAAGTGAGATCTGTGAGGGCAAAAACGAAATAGATTAATAATTCCCGAGTGATAAAATATAGCCACTGATATGTTCAGTGGCTATATGCTAATTAAAAAGTGATGAAAAGAGTTTTATTTATTGACCGTGATGGCACATTGATTAATGAAGTACCGCCCACTTACCAGGTTGATTCATTTGAAAAGCTGGAATTCTATCCTCATGTTTTTGAATTTATGGGAAGGATTGCACGTGAATTCGATTATGAACTGGTAATGGTCACAAATCAGGATGGGCTCGGTACTCCTTCATTCCCGGAAAATACATTCTGGGCAGTACAGGATTTTGTGATCAAAGCTTTTGCATACGAAGGGATTCATTTCAGTGCGGTGCATATTGACAGGTCTTTCCCTCAGGATAATTTGCCTACACGCAAGCCTGGCATCGGTATGCTAATAGAATATTTGAATAATGATGTGTACGATATCAATAATTCTTTTGTGATTGGTGACCGCATAACAGATGTACAGTTGGCTAAAAACCTTGGTTGCAAAGCGTTTTGGATTAATAACAACCCTGATTTAGGCGGCAAAGAGATCAGTAATTCGCGAGCAGAATTAGAAGAAAGTATTTCATTGGAAACAAAACAATGGGGGAGCATATATGAGTTTTTGAAACTTGGCTTGAGGCATATTTTCCATGAGCGCAATACAAATGAAACGAGAATAAAAATTGATCTCAACGTGGATGGTAACGGCAAAGCGGCGATAAAAACAGGCATTGGATTTTTTGATCATATGCTGGAGCAAATTGCAAGGCATGGGAAAATGGATTTGATGATCAGTACAGAAGGCGATTTGCATATCGATGAGCATCACACCATTGAAGATACCGGGATTGCGCTGGGCGAGGCATTCGCAAAAGCGCTTGCAGATAAGCTGGGTATGGAGCGCTATGGTTTTGCATTGACTATGGATGAAGCTGAAGCAAAAGTGCTGATTGATTTTGGAGGCCGCAACTGGATTGTGTGGAACACGGAATTTAAAAGAGAGAAAATAGGGGAGATGCCGACGGAAATGTTTTTTCATTTCTTTAAATCATTTTCTGATGCGGCCAAGTGCAATCTGCATATTGAATGCCATGGAGAAAATGAGCACCATAAAATTGAAGCGATTTTTAAAGCATTTGCAAAAGCAATCAGAATGGCAGTGAAAAGAGATCCGCTCAGCAATTATTTGCCAAGCACAAAAGGCTTATTATAGCAATCTACAGTTTGAAAAATATTTTCTTCGTATATAAAAAATAGCATAGCAGCCATTCCAATGCAAATACGCACAACGAACTAATGATCAATTTCAGTGTTTCCGGAGTTCCGAAAATATCCATCAATCCGCCACTGATGGCTGATATATATTGAGTGAACCATCTGTCGCCTACAATCTCAAAAAATAAATAAATGAAGATCGAGTTCATGCCAACAATAGTAAAGAATTGCAAATGCTTCCGGTGATCTTTAATATCAATCCACCAATAGCTGAATGATAGAAAGCAAAGACACCAGCCAAGGGAAGCCAATGTAAATGAACTTGTAGCAATTCGTTTAATGATGGGGGTTATTCCTGCATAATCCAGCCCATAACCCAGCACAAAACAAATGACTGCCCATAACAAAAGCGTTCTGATTTTATTTTTTCCATTTAGTAAAAGCTTGCCTGCGATAGCGCCGGAAATAGTGTGAACAGCAGTAGGTATGCAGTTTATAGCTACCCAGCCTCCATGATTGATTTTATTCATCAACAACAAATCAACATAGTTCCCGAAATTATGCTGATCAGTAAATGGCTGATTAAAATTTGGCACATGTGTAAACCGGTATAGTATGTCGGTTAATAACAACAGTCCCGCACATACGAAAATCTGAGCCGCGACACTCCATCTGAAAATCAGGAATGCAACAAGAGTGGTAAATGAGAGCTGTGTGAGCACATCCCACAGTTCAAACGACAATCCACCGGGGCGAACGGCGTAATCCAATACACCCCAGAAAAAAAGCCAGAAACACCTTTTCAATATTTTTTTAAAAGATTGCTGCCATGTCACTCCTTGTGCATATTGTTTGGTAAGCGAGAATGCCATAGCAACACCTGCCATGAACATGAATGAAGGCTGCACGAGATCCCAGAATCGTAGCCCGTTCCATGGATGATGAGAAAGTTGCAGGAAGAAGCTATGCAGAATTGGCTGATCGTTGCTGGCATTGGATAAATGGTCATATAAGCCTGTGCTTTCAAGTGCAAGAAGCACCATAATGAAGCCTCTAAGGAAGTCAAGTGAAAGCAGTCGTTGTGCAGTTGGTTGGTTGGGTTGTTGGGGTTGCATATTCTTAAATGAAAATAAAAATTAAGGTAAAAATTGGTAGTTTTCAAAAAAGCTTTCATATTTGCATTTCAATGAAACAATTTCAATTAAACATCCAATGGTGGTGGCATACAAACTCCAAAAGGGGCGGGTAATGCTATGGCTATGATGTGTTACTATATTCAGCCCCGATATATTCGGGGCTTTTTGTTATTACAATGTTGACCTGATTGTGCTTATTTAAAATCGTATTCAGGTTAAAATCACGGTTCGGACAATTAAACAGAAGGCAAAATTTAACTATCAACGAGGCATGAAAAAAATAGAAATCAGAACAAATTTCAAAAAAATGCTTTCGGATGTACATACGCCGGTTGGCATTTATCTGCGGCTGCGCGACCGTTTCCGCGATACCATCCTTCTGGAAAGCACCGATTATCATGCAGCAGAAAATAGCTATTCATTTATATGTATTAATGCCATCGCTGGTATTGAGATTACGGATATAAAGAATATAGAACTTAAACTGCCGGGACATCATCCCGAAAAGATTCCAATTAAAAATGCAGGCGAAGTGCCCACACTATTGTGGGATTTTATGAAGCGGTTTGATGTTCCCGCCGCAAGTGAAAAGGCGGTAAAAACAGCGCAGGGCTTATTTGGTTACACAACATTTGACGCGGTTCAGTTCTTCGACACCATCAAATTCACCAATCACCACTCAGAACCTAACCCAATCCCTTTAATGCGTTATCGGTTATATCAGTATGTGGTAGCCATCAATCATTTTAAAGACGAGCTATACCTATGCGAGAATGAGATCGATGGACTGGAAAGCGAATTGCAGGTAGTGGAATCTTTGATTAAGAGCAAAGATGTGCCGGTTTATCCCTTTCAGCCAAAGGGTGCAGAGGCCTCGAACATGACCGATGATGAGTATATAAAAATGGTTGAGAAAGGAATTGCAAGCTGTTTTCGGGGAGATGTTTTCCAGATTGTGCTGAGCAGGAGGTTTCAGCAAAATTTCAGCGGAGACGAATTCAATGTGTACCGTGCGCTGCGGAATATAAATCCTTCTCCTTATTTATTTTTTTTTGATTATGGCGATTATAAATTGATTGGCTCTTCACCGGAATCTCAATTGCTTATCCAAAACGGGAAAGCGATTGTTCACCCGATTGCCGGCACTTTTAAACGCAGCGGCGACGATGATATTGATCAGCAGATGTCCGAGAAATTATTAAATGATGCAAAAGAAAATGCAGAGCATGTGATGCTGGTTGATCTTGCACGGAATGACCTAAGCAGGATATGTGATGAAGTTTCGGTTGTGCATTACCGTCAGGTACAGTATTATTCACACGTCATTCATCTGGTAAGTGAAGTAAGAGGAAGAGTGACAGCAGATTCCAATCCATTTGAATTGCTTGCTGTAACATTTCCCGCCGGTACATTGAGCGGTGCACCAAAATTCAAAGCTATGCAACTGATTAATACTTATGAGCCAACCTTACGCGGTTATTACGGAGGTTGTATCGGCCTGATGGGTTTTGATGGTTCATGCACGCATGCGATCATGATACGCACTTTTTTAAGCAGGAATAACACGCTGTATTATCAGGCTGGAGCTGGTATAGTGGCTGCATCACAGCCGGAGAGCGAATTGCAGGAAGTGAATAATAAATTGGGGGCACTGAAGAAAGCTATTGAAGTAGCGAAAACTATAAGTTGAATGGTTCATTAAGTTGACATGTTGCAATAAAAGCATTGCAGATCAGCGTTTCAACTTACAAAATAAGGAAACTATAAAATGAAAATACTGGTATTCGATAATTATGATTCGTTCACTTACAACATAGTTCATCTGGTTGAAAAAATACTGCACCAGAAAATTGATGTGTACCGTAACGATCAGATTGAATTAGAGAAAGTGAAAGATTATGATAAAATTATCTTGTCGCCAGGGCCGGGAATTCCTGAAGAGGCAGGGTTGTTATTGCCTTTGATAAAAGAATATGCATCTGCAAAATCAATACTGGGTGTATGTCTTGGTCATCAGGCGATTGGCGAAGCCTTTGGCGGCAAGCTAATTAATTTGTCAACAGTTTATCACGGAGTTGCGACTAAGATAGAAATCCAGAGCCGGGAGCCGGGAGGCGAGAGCTTCTTATTTAATGGTTTATCTAAGAAATTTTCAGTGGGGCGTTACCATTCATGGATTGTGAGTGAAGAAAATTTCCCTGAAGAGTTGGAAGTAACAGCACGGGATGATAATAATTATATCATGGCATTGCAGCATAGAAAATACGATGTACAAGGAGTTCAGTTTCATCCGGAAAGTGTATTGACACCAGACGGAGAAAAAATAATGCGGAACTGGCTAAAATAAATGGGTATGAAAAAAATATTGCAATATTTATTTGAACATAAGACACTTTCCCGGGATAGAGCAAAAGAAGTGTTGCTTAATATTTCCAAAGGAGTCTGCAATGAGAGCGAGATTGCATCTTTCATTACAGTGTACCTTATGCGCAGCATTACAATTGATGAGCTACAAGGATTCCGCGATGCATTGCTGGAATTGTGCGTGCGGGTTAACTTAAATGGCGCGGAAACAATAGATATTGTTGGCACTGGCGGCGATGGTAAGAACACATTCAATATTTCTACGCTTGCCTGTTTTATTGTTGCAGGCACAGGTCAAAAAGTTGCGAAGCATGGCAACTATGGTGCCACCTCCATCAGCGGCGCATCAAATGTGATGGAGCAACTTGGTTACAAGTTCAAGAACGATGAGGAGAGATTAAGGAAGGAAGTGGATGAAGCTAATATTTGTTTTCTCCATGCGCCACTGTTTCATCCTGCTTTAAAAGCAGTTGGGCAAATAAGAAAAAACCTGGGCGTTCGGACTTTTTTCAATATGCTTGGGCCAATGGTCAATCCTGCTTTTCCAAAATTTCAGTTGGTTGGTGTGTATAATTTAGAGATGGCGAGGATTTATAACTATTTACTGCAGCAAACGGAAGGTAAATTTACTGTCATTCATAGCCTGGACGGTTATGATGAAATTTCATTGACAAATGATACAAAAGTAATTACTAATGAAGGCGAAAAAATAATGACTCCTGAACAATTGGGCAAACGTACTGTTGAAGCAACTGACATTTACGGAGGAGGGACGTTAGAAGAATCTGCAAAAATATTCTCAAAGATTTTGAAAGGCGATGGAACGTGGGCACAGAATGCAGTCGTGTTTGCAAACGCAGCCATGGCATTGCACTGTACAGGTGCTTACAAAAATTACAATGATGCCTATAAATCAGCGGTAGAAAGCCTTGAGAGCGGGAAAGCAAACCTGACGCTACAAAAATTGATCGCATTGCAATGACCAACTCTGCCCTTAAACGAGGATATGAAAAAAATAGTGTAATGAATATTCTTGAAAAAATAGTTGCAGATAAGCGCAATGAAGTTGCAATGAAGAAGACAATAATTCCGGTTGGTGCATGGAAAAGGCTTCCCCTTTACAGTGAAAAAAGATTGTCTTTAAAAAAATCCTTGCTTGAACAAAATTCCACGGGAATTATCGCTGAGTTTAAACGCAAATCGCCATCGAAGGGATTGATTAATGCAGATGCAGAATTGGGCGATATTGTTTCTGCATACGATTTACATGCTGCTGGTATCTCTATACTGACTGATGAAAAATATTTCGGCGGTACTAATGATGATTTAATTATTGCAAGAGAAGTTGTAACTACCCCATTACTGAGAAAAGACTTTATAATAGATGAATATCAATTGGAAGAAGCAAGAGCAATTGGTGCAGATGTAATTTTGTTGATTGCATCTTGCCTTACAAAACAGGAAGTAAGACAGCTTGCGCAGAAAGCAAAAAGCCTGGGTCTCGAAGTGCTGCTTGAATTGCATGGCGAGGAAGAGCTTGGTCATATTTGCGATGAAACGGAAATCATCGGCATCAATAACCGTGATTTGAAAACCTTTACAGTAGATATTGAAAGAAGCCTACTGATGGCAAAAAAAATACCCGCCGATAAAATAAAAATCTCTGAAAGTGGCATCAATTCGGTTGAAAGCATTAAATTATTCAGGGAAAATGGTTTTCACGGTTTCCTGATTGGTGAAAATTTTATGAAAGAAAAGAATCCTGCGGTTGCATTTGCCTCATTCGTTAATAAGTTAAAAAATGGTTTAGCATGAGAGTAAAAGTCTGTGGTATGACCCAGCTTGAGCAGGTAAGGAAATTAGATGAGATGGGAGTTGATTTTGCAGGTTTTATTTTTTATCAGAAATCGCCCCGTTATGTTGCCCGGCATATTGAAGGCGCACATTTAAAAAAGCAAAAGCTTCACTTAGGCAAAGTGGGGGTATTCGTGAATACCACCTATGAAGAAGTGATGAAACAAGTAGATGCCTATGGTCTGGACATGGTACAGTTTCACGGCGACGAGACTACTCGTTTCTGTGAGCAGGTGGCAAACTATGTTTCTGTGATAAAGGTCTTTCGCATGGGAGAGGATGACCCTGTTAACTGGATCGTGCGCCCTTATGAAGATGTGAGCGATATGTTTTTGTTCGATACAGAAGGAGTTGGCTATGGTGGCACAGGGAAAAAATTCAATTGGGATGTACTGAAAAAAGCCACGGTTAACAAGTTGTTTTTCTTAAGCGGCGGTATAGAACCCGGTGATACAGAAAAATTGAAAGCATTTGCCTTGGAGGCGGTGGCAAAAAGATTATTTTCAATTGATATTAACAGCAAGTTTGAAACAAGTGCAGGTGTTAAGGATTTGAAGAAGATAAAGGAGTTTGTTGATAAGTTGAAAGATTGATTGATTGACTAGCTCCAGCCTGAAGGCTGGAGAAAATTAGAATTAATTTTTAGCCGACAACGCGATAGATAATGGAAATAAGAAACGCGAAGGAACCCGATTTGCTAAAGATGCTGGAAATCTATAATGAGATCATTGCAAATACAACGGCAGTGTTTCAATATGACCCGCATACGCTTGACATGCGCAAAGAATGGTTCGCACAAAAAACGAAGGAAGGTTTTCCTGTTTTTGTGGCAGAAGAAAATAACGAAGTGGTAGGGTTCAGCACTATCGGAGCTTTCAGGAACTGGCAGGCATATAAATATTCGGTTGAAAATTCTATATATGTGAGGGCAGACCAAAGAGGAAAAGGGATCGGCAAAATGTTATTGCAGCCATTAATAGATGCAGCCATGCAAATGGGCATGCACACCATTGTCGCGGGTATTGATGCAAGCAACGAAACAAGTATTGCATTGCACAAACAGTTGGGATTTGTTGAAGTGGCTTATTTTAAAGAAGTGGGTTATAAGTTTGACAGGTGGTTGGATTTGAAATTTTTGCAGTTGATGCTTACTTGAATCCCTAAACCTGATAGATTTTAAAAAAAGTGAATTAAACTTAACTTATGTAATACTGAGATGCTTATTCAGTTTAATAACAAATATTTGAAATGATAAGAAGGACAACGGCACTCAACAAAGGCACCTACAAGCAGCCAAATATTTTTGGCTACTATGGGAATTTCGGCGGGGCTTATATTCCGGAGATGCTTTATCGCAATGTGGAAGAACTGAAAACTAAATACCTGGATATTATCTATGAAGATTCTTTTCAAAAAGAATTTCATGAACTGCTCAAAGATTATGCTGGCCGACCAACGCCATTGTATTTTGCGCAACGATTAAGTAAGCTGTACAATACGAATATCTATTTGAAAAGAGAAGATCTTTGCCATACAGGTGCGCATAAAATTAATAATACGATCGGGCAGATTTTGCTGGCATTGAAATTGGGCAAGACGCGCATCATTGCAGAGACAGGCGCTGGCCAGCATGGGGTTGCCACTGCGACTGTTTGCGCATTGAAAGGCCTTGAGTGCATCGTGTACATGGGCGAAAAAGATATTGAGCGGCAGGCGCCGAATGTTGCAAGAATGAAAATGCTCGGCGCGAAGGTAGTGCCTGCAAAAAGCGGCAGCAAAACGCTGAAAGATGCTACCAATGAAGCCATCCGCGATTGGATAAACAACCCGGAAGACACGCATTATATCATTGGCAGTGTGGTGGGGCCACATCCTTATCCCGATATGGTGGCGCGTTTTCAAAGTGTCATCAGTGAAGAGATGCGCTGGCAGCTTAAAGAAAAAACCGGAAACGAATTGCCGACACATGTCATCGCTTGCGTTGGCGGCGGCAGCAATGCGGCAGGTGCATTCTATCATTATCTCGATGAACTAAGTGTTGAGCTTATCGCAGTTGAAGCAGCAGGTCATGGTGTGCACAGCGGATTAAGTGCAGCAACAACCCAGCTTGGTAAGCCAGGAGTTCTGCATGGCAGCAAAAGCCTCGTGATGCAGACCGCAGATGGACAGGTAGTAGAACCTCACAGTATTTCAGCGGGGTTGGATTATCCCGGTATTGGCCCCTTGCATGCCCATTTATATGAAAGCGGTCGTGCAAAATTTCTCAGTGCCACTGATGATGAAGCCCTAAAAGCTGCATTTCAACTGGCGAAATTGGAAGGCATCATCCCTGCGCTGGAAAGCGCACATGCGCTTGCCGTTTTTGAGCAAATTAAATTTAAGCAAACTGATAATGTTGCTGTGTGCCTCAGTGGAAGAGGGGATAAGGATTTGACGACTTACATGAAATATCTTTGACTGGTAGCTTAACCAAAGAGACACAGAGTGCACGGAGATTCATAGAGAAACACGATGGCCCTTGTCTTTCTGGCTCATTTTCCAATCAAGTTTGACAACTTAAAAATTAGTGAAGAAACTAAATGAGCAGGATTAAAACGTTATTTGAAAAGAAGAAGAATAAGGTGCTGAATATCTATTGTACAGCGGGGTTTCCACAAGCAGACGATACAATTAAAGTAATGAATGCTATTCAGGAAAATGGTGCTGACATCATTGAGCTTGGCATGCCTTACAGTGATCCGCTAGCAGATGGAGAGGTGATTCAAGCCAGCAGCAGTAAAGCCTTAAGGAATGGCATGACAATCGCAAGATTGTTTGAACAGTTGAAAAATTTTCGTGAGAAGGTTTCTATTCCCATTATTCTTATGGGCTACATGAATCCCGTTCTTCAATACGGATTTGAAAAATTTTGTGCAGATGCTTCAGCAGCAGGAGTGGATGGGCTGATTCTTCCCGATTTGCCGGAGCATGAATTTGAAACTGAATATGGAGCGATCATAAAAAAATATGAATTAGATTTTATTTTTCTTGTTACTCCGGAAACTTCTAATGAGAGAATAACAATATTGGATTCATTGAGCACTGGCTTTTTATATGCAGTCTCGTCTTCGTCAACCACCGGAAAAGAAAAAAAATTTGATGCAGTCGAAAAGTATCTTCAACGTTTACAACATTTGAATTTGAAAAATCCAATACTTGTCGGTTTTGGCATAAAAGACAGATCAACATTTGAAGCCGCATGTAAATATGCCAATGGCGCTATCATTGGGACTGCATTTATCAAAGCGATCGAAAATGCAGATGATGTTGAGATTGCAACAAAGGACTTTCTCGGAACAATTCTGGAATAACAAATCAGGCTACACAGAATAACAAGAATAGAATCATGGTTCTGACAATCATAAAATATAACGCCGGGAATATTCAGTCAGTGCTCTATGCTCTGGAGCGCATCGGAGTTTCGGCGATTGTAACGGACGATAAAGAACAAATCCAAAAAGCAGATAAAGTTATTTTCCCCGGCGTTGGTGAAGCCAGCACAGCAATGAATTATCTCAAAGAAAGGAAATTAGATATACTCATTAAAAGCCTTTCCCAGCCAGTGCTTGGCATTTGCCTGGGCATGCAATTGATGTGCAGGTATTCAGAAGAAAATGATACGGAATGTTTGGGCATATTTGATGAGCAAGTGAAGAAGTTTGAAGCTCATCAAACATCGGATACCAGACAACTTTCGCCTAAGATTCCGCAAATCGGCTGGAACAATATTTATGATCTTAAATCTGATTTATTTGCAGGTGTTGCAGATGAAAGCTATTGCTATTTTGTGCATGGATATTATGCGCCATTAGGACAACACAATATTGCGACAACAAATTATATCGACCAGTACAGCTCTGCGCTGCATAAAAATAATTTTTACGGAGTACAATTTCACCCGGAAAAAAGTGCTGCGGTTGGAGAAAAAATTTTAAAAAATTTTATTGAGTTATAAGTTGAACATGAAAATAATACCGGCAATAGATATTATTGATGGCAAATGTGTCCGGCTTACACAGGGAGATTATGAGCAAAGGAAAATTTACAACGACCATCCTCTGGAAGTGGCAAAGCAATTTGAAGACGCTGGTTTGGAGAGATTGCATTTGGTTGATCTCGATGGTGCAAAAGCGGGTGCAGTAAAAAATTGGAAAGTACTGGAAACAATTGCAGGAAAAACATCCTTAATAGTAGATTTTGGTGGTGGAATAAAAAAAGAAACGGATGTCAGAATTATTTTTGAATCCGGCGCAGCTTATGCAACTATTGGTAGCATTGCTGTGAAAGATGAAACCGAGTTCGTGAAATGGCTTTTGATTTTTGGAGCAGATAAATTTTTATTGGGCGCTGATGTGAAAGAAGAAAAAATCGCTATTCATGGCTGGCTTGAGAAAACAGATTTATGGGTGTACGACTTTATAGAAAAATATATTCAGCATGGCGTGAAGCAGGTTTTTTGCACGGATGTTAGCAAGGATGGGAAGCTGGAAGGCCCGGCGATTGAATTATATAAAAACATTATTGCAAAATTCCCTGAATTGTATTTTATTGCCAGCGGAGGAGTAAGCTCCGCAAAAGATTTAAAAGAATTGAGCGAAATTGGCTGCAACGGAGCTATAGTTGGTAAAGCGATTTATGAAGGAAAAATTAAACTATCAGAGTTGGCAAAGTTGAATCGGTAAGAAAATTCTATGCTTACAAAAAGGATCATACCATGCCTCGATATCAAAGATGGGCGGACAGTCAAAGGCATCCACTTTGAAAATATAAGAGATGCTGGTGACCCTGTAGAACTTGGTGCATTGTATGCCCGGCAGGGAGCAGATGAATTGGTATTTCTTGATATTACAGCAACTGTTGAAAAAAGAAAAACATTAAGCGAGTTGGTCAATCGGATAGCTCATCATATTAATATACCTTTCACTGTGGGCGGAGGCATTTCGTCAGTAGGAGATGTGGATGTTTTATTACAAAACGGGGCTGATAAGATTTCGGTGAATACGTCAGCATTTAAAAACCCTCAATTGATTAATGACCTGTCCAGAGAATTTGGCTCGCAGTGTGTAGTGTTGGCTATTGACACCAAAAAAGAAGATGATAGCGAATGGTATGTCTATCTTAATGGAGGCAGAACAAAAACAGATGCACTATGCCTGGATTGGGCAAAGCAGGCGGTTGATATGGGGGCAGGCGAAATATTATTGACATCCATGAATAATGACGGCACAAAGCAGGGCTTTGCATTGGATATTACACGATCTTTATCAACGCATTTGCCGATACCGGTGATTGCAAGCGGCGGCGGCGGAACAATGAAGCACTTTGAGGATGTATTTAAAAACGCTAATGCTGATGCGGCTTTGGCAGCAAGCATTTTTCATTTTAAAGAAATTACTATCCCTGACTTAAAAGCTTATTTGCATCAACATAATATAACAGTTCGTTTATGATTATCATGAGTGCCGCAATATGTGCAGTCATTTTAATAATGATTACACGCAATAGAATGCGGAAAAACAGATAAAATATATTTTTGTTGAACCACAAATTCACTGCTTTTAACTGATTAATGAAATTTACTCTATTTTGAAAAAATATACTTTTTGTTTTTGTTTCTTAGTTTGTGCAATAGCCTCTTTAGCACAAAAAACCCCCGTCCCGATTATTTTTGACAGTGACATGGGCCCGGACTATGATGATGTGGGAGCCATCGCTTTGTTGCATGCTTTTGCAGACAGCGGGTATGCGAAAATATTGGCGACAGTTGCAAGCACCAAGTATAAGGGTGTCGCCAGTGTATTAAACGTTTTCAATACTTATTTTAACCGTGAAAAAATACCAATAGGTGTACCGAAAGGAAATGCGCAGGCTCCCGAGATATGGCAGCACTGGACTGATACGTTGATTGCAAATTATCCTCATAAAATAAATAGAAATGATGAAGCCGAAGATGCAGTTGTGCTATACCGGAAAATATTATCAAAGCAACCGGCACATAGCGTAACTATTGTTACTATCGGTTTTCTTACCAATCTTGAGGGCTTATTGCAATCAAAGGCTGATAAATACTCGCCTTTAAGTGGAAACGAATTGGTGAAAGAGAAAGTTAAGCAATTGGTTTGCATGGCAGGCAAATTCCCCCAAGGGTATGAGTACAATGTGGAAAAAGATATTCCTGCGTCACAATTTGTATTCAATAACTGGCCAAAAAATATTTTATTCAGCGGCTTTGAAATAGGAGAGAAAATTAATGCGGGTTTGCCATTGATTCACAACAATACAATCCACAACAGCCCGGTAAAAGATGTTTTCAGGATTTGTATTCATATGGCAAAGGAAGATAGCGCCGGAAGAAAAAGCTGGGACGAAACAGCCGTGATGGTTGCAGTGAAAGGGTTTGCGCCTTATTATCATCTGCATTACGGCCATATTTCCGTAGAGAATGACGGAAAGGATATATGGAAAGATGCCGGCAAAACGCAGGCCTATATGATTGAAGCAAGGCCATATAAGGAAGTAGAAACTTATATTAATAAAGCAATCATGCATCAGCCGGTAAAATAATTTCTGTTAATTTGCGCCTTTCCCATTATGCAAGTTGATTTTAAAAAATATAATGATGGTTTGGTTCCTGCAATTGTGCAGGATTTTATAACCAGTAAAGTATTGATGCTTGGATTTATGAGCGAGGAAGCGCTGCGGAAAACCTTAAGTGAAGGGAAGCTGAGTTTTTTTAGCCGTTCAAGAAATCGCATATGGACAAAAGGAGAGGAGAGCGGCAATTTTCTGTTGCTGAAAAGCATCGCAACAGATTGCGATAATGATACATTGCTGATTAAAGTTGAGCCGCTTGGGCCGGTTTGCCACACAGGCGCTGACACTTGCTGGAGCGAGAAAAATATTAAAGATGATTTTCTGTTTTATCTGGAGAGCATAATAAATTTGCGGAAACGGGCTTCTCCGGTAGAGTCTTATGTGGCTAAATTGTTTTCCACGGGCATTAATAAAATTGCCCAGAAAGTGGGAGAGGAAGCTATAGAAATGGTAATTGAATCAAAAGATAATAATGAAGAATTGTTTTTGAACGAATCTGCCGATCTTTTGTTTCACTATCTGATACTATTAAATGCTAAAGGATATACTTTGCAGGAAGTGATAAACGTTTTAGAACAAAGACATAAAAATTAATCAATGATGAAAACTGGTTTGCTTTTATTATTTGCGTTGCCGCTGTTTATGGATGCTCAGGATAAAAAAGATGCAGGGCTGGTTATCAATGGCGCAGTGAACGGGCTTGAAGAAAACTCCATTGTTTTTTTAACTGACGGGAATAAACCTAATGACACGGTAGCCACAGGTTTCGTTAAAACCGGCTTATTCCTGCTCTCTGCTCATTTACCGGAACCCGGGCTTTATGAAGTAAACTTCGGAAGCGCTAAGAAAAAATATCCGTTGTTTATCGGCAATGATCATATCCAAATGAACGGCAGCATCGAAAGCCTGAAAGACCTCGATGTAAAGGGTTCCTCATCCCATAATGATTTTGTTGAATTCCAGAAAACATTCAATCCGTATATCATGCAATTGAATGCGATTGGACAAATGCAGCAGAATGCACAATTGACTCAATCAAAAACAGATTCCATTAACAAAGTATCAGCCTCTGTCCTGGCTGCCATTCAGGTTGAAGAGGACAAATTTGTGCAAATTAAAAAATCTTCTTTCGTTTCTCCTTTTGTGTTGCTTGTCCTGGCACAATTGTCCGATAATACCCAGCTTGAAAGCAGATTTAACAAATTGACACCAGAAGTACAGAATGGTTTTTTTGGGAAATATATTCAACAACAGTTGCAAATTGCAAAAATTGGCGAGGTAGGTACAAACGCATTGGATTTCACACAGAATGATACTGCAGGCAAGCCAGTTCAACTTTCATCGTTCAAAGGCAAATATGTGCTGGTTGATTTCTGGGCATCATGGTGCCATCCGTGCAGAATGGAAAACCCCAATGTGGTAGCTACTTACAATAAGTTCAAAAACAAAAATTTCACAGTGCTGGGTGTCTCTCTGGACAAAGCCAAGGGTCCCTGGATACAGGCTATCAAAGAAGACAACCTTACCTGGACGCATGTAAGCGACTTGAAATTCTGGAACAATGACGTGGCGGCAAAATACCATATTCAACAGATCCCTCAGAATATGCTAATCGGACCGGATGGTAGAATTGTAGCGAAAAACCTACGCGGCCCGGATCTTGAATCTAAACTATGTGAATTGTTGGGCTGCAATTGAAAAGACGAATTATCAATTAATAATTTCAAATGCGACTATCAACCATTTCTCAATTAATATCTTTCCCTTCCTGCAAGGTTTTGATCATCTTTTCAACATTTGCTTTGTTCACTGCATCCTGAGCAAGTGGTTGTGCTTTTTGTGCAAATTCAAGGGCTTTCTTGTAATTGCCAATGGCAGAATATCCTCGTGCAAGTCCCATGCTGGTAACAAATTGCCCTGGATGCTTATCGTAATTCATTTTAAAAACATCAAAAGCTTCTTTCGCTTTTTTCTGTGCCAGTAGTTGTCTCGCATATTGATGTACTTCCAATTCATTCCCGTAAGGCAATGCCTTCTTCATAGTCTCAGCAGCTTCCGCGTTGCGACCTAATCTATCAAGCACCTGAGCTTTTGTGCTCCATGATTGAAAGCTTTGATCGCCTCCAAAATCTTCGCTGGTGGCGGAATCTGCCCATTGCAATGCCTGGTCAAGATTGGTGTTTTTCTGTACGCACCATTGTGCTGCCTGATTCCATGATTCCCATGTAAAGCCTTTATCACTGCGCAATTCTCTTCTGAATGATTCAACCTGTGATTTTATGTAATCTACTTCCACTTTAAAAGGGATGATAAGTTTCTCCCACTGCAATGCGATGGTAGCACTGTTTTCAGTTTGATTGGTGAATTCATACTTCAGCCATTCAACAGATTTATCATTTGCAATTGGTTTCACTTTCACCTGTAATGCATCTTCTTTGGGGTCATAATAAAAACTTCCCCATGACGAATTGTTTTTAGAAAATATGAGTGTGCTTTCATTGGGATCATAGGCAATAAAAAAACCGTACTTGCCTGCCGGCAAATCATGTCCTTCAATTTTTACATCACCTGAAAATTCTATCGTTGTATTTTCATTGGCACCAGCTCTCCATGGCGCTTGCTTCGTGTTGCCAAATCCCTGATCCGTATAACCAACAGGAATCAGTTTGCCCCAGATCTGGCCGTCTCTTCCCTTCACGCCAGGGCGATCGTATTGAATAATTATATCGGTAATGCCTATACGCTCACTGACAGAAGCTTTTTTATTCCCACCACTTGGCAATGAAGTAAGTTGTGCGTTCACAATATTTAAAAAGGAAAGAAAAAACAAAACAATTGCGGTCACGGCAAACATAACCTTTTTCATGTGCAAGTTTTTATAGATTAACAATAAAATACAGTGGCCAAATATAGATTTACTTTTTCCCGCATGATAAAATTTTACACCGAAGCGGAGCAAAAAGGATATGAAGCAGAAATGTAGGATAGGCGGGATTTATGACATTAGCACAATTCTAAAAAATCTTTACATCCAATCTTTGCATTCTGTTATCGGCATTTTTGCAGTTTAATTAGTTCTTAAGCAAGTGCATTAAAGAAAGAATCAAACAAAAAGATTTTTTTGCAGTATTGTTAGATCATGATGCTTATAAGCTATCAACTAATTGAACATGCTTTGGTTAATCAAGTCAACGAAATGAGCATATCAATTTACCATATTAATTTTTTTAAGCAAAGTTTTAAACCTGGGCTCATTCCTGATAGGGTCTAAAGTTGGGTCAACCGTAATATGCCACATGCGAATATCCCTGACTTCATACGATTTTTCGAGATACGATAATGCCTCTCCAAAATCACCGATGGCAATAAATGCTCTAGCAATATGATAAGGAGATTGATTGGGAAAATCTTTCAGGGATTTTTCCAGCACTGACTTTGCGCGAACCTTATCTCCGGAAACCGCATATAAATAACTATTACTGGGCCCTTTTACATCTATCATTAGATTACTGCCACCTTCTTGAGAAGTGCTTAGCACATTCTCTGCTTCAGCAAAATTTTTTCTTTGAATCAGTGCAAAAGCATAAAAAGACTTGGTAAGGTTAAGGTTAGGATCCATGATATAAGTTTTCTTTAAGTACAAATATGCTGAATCATATTGCTTGGCTAAGTAATAATTCCTGCCAACGACATAGTTTAACGTACTCGAAAGAGGATCCAGGCTGAGTGCTTTTTTTAATTCAATAATACCTTCTTCTGCTTTACCAAAATTCCACTGTAAAAGATTTCCATAAAAAACATGTGCAAAACTATAATTGGGGTTAGCGATGATAGCTTTTTCAAATAGTATTTTTGCTTTAGGCCAGTCATAATCAAATATGCAATTAATTAATCCGGAAGTCGCAAGCGCTTCACTAAGATTACTATCAAGTTCAAGCGCTTTTGCCACATATTGCTTTGCAAGAGGTATCGCATCCATTGGGCCCAATCCTTTTGTATTGATCGCATAAATATCAGCAAGACCACTATAAGCCAATGCGTAATCATGATCAAGAGCAATAGCATTTTTGTAATTGACTTCGGCACTGTCCTGATCTTTGGGAGTTCTTTTCTCCCAAAACCATCTTCCCTTTCTATAATAATTATATGCTTCTATATTTTCCGTATAATGCTTTGAGAGATCCGTTTTTTCTTGTTGTGTTAATTTCGTGTTTAGTGCATCAGCAATTTTTCGGGCTACCTCAGTTTGTATGTTTAATAAATCTCCCCATTCCCTATTATATTCTTCACCCCAGATCCTTTTTCCCGTACCGGCATCAGTGAGTTCAACCCTTATGAGAACTTTGGCCCCTTCTTTTTGAATACTACCGCTCACTATTGATTCTGCTCCCAGTTCATCTGCTTTTTCTTTAAGGCTCTTGCTGATATTTTTAAACGATACCGAAGATGCCCATCCTATTACTTCAAGTGAGTTTATTTTAGAAATCTGGGAAATGATTTCTTGCGCAATGCCATCACCTAAGTACTCATTCTCTTTATCGCTGCTTCCGTTAAGAAAAGGAAGGACCGCAATTGATTTTATTGCAGCTATCTGTTTACCATTTAAAGAGCGAAAAAGAAAAAAGCCCAAAACCAAAAAGATTGCGGCTGCAATTGCTGTTATATTCCTTTTCCGGCCTTCTTTCTTTTCTTTTAATTTCCCTTCAATTTTTTTTCTGTCCGGAATGACAAATCCTTCATTAGCCAGTGCAAACACTTCTATAGCATCATCTACATATTTAAAATGGAATTGTCCAATTGAAACAATTTTGAACTCCTGCTGATTTTTTATTTTAGTATTTATTTCGGAGGAGAACAAAACTGAGTTGGCAACACCTAAGGATTGAACACGCGAGGCAACATTTACCCCATCACCAAAAACTTTACCCGCCTCAAAAAATATTTCGCCTATATGTAAGCCAATACGAAGTGGGACAACTGGTTCAATGCGCAATAGCTGCTGTATTTCCATAGCACACTTTACAGCTTGCGTAGCGCTGGTAAAAGTGCAAAGACTTCCATCTCCATAGTCATTGAGTATTTTGCCACCATGAGATGATACAGATTGTTTCAGAACTGCTATATATCTTTTGTTGATAGATAGAGCAGCCTGTTCGTCCTTCTGCATGATAGCAGTAGAACCAACGATGTCAGTGAAAAGAATGGCTGCGAGCTGGCGGTTTTGTGGCATTGAAACTTTAATAGAATATAAAATTACTTCTTGCTCCTAAAGTTATTTATTTAACGGCTATCCACAATTAGTTATTCAATTTTTAAAATCTTTGCAAGCTCATGCCTGTACATCCTGCTAACCGGCAGTTCCTGTTTTGCGATCTCGATCAATTCTGATGTGTAAGATTCAATTTTATTTAAGGAAACAATATATGAACGGTGAATGCGCGTGAATGAATCCTTCGGAAGCATTTCTTCGAGCGATGAAATAGATTGCTTTGTGATGATGGTTTTGTTTATTGTAACAACCTTGATATAATCTTTGAGGCTTTCGATGTAAAGGATATCATTCAGTGCAACTTTTAGCGCTTTCCTGTCCGCACGGAAATAGATAAATGTGTCTCCATTTTCTTTTTTCTTTTCTATTTGTTCAATGCTTTCTGCATTTTTTGCAGGCGCCTCCATTACTTTGTTCACCGCTTTCAGGAACCGTTCAAATGAAATCGGTTTGAGCAAATAGTCCACTGCATCCAACTCAAAACCTTCCACTGCAAATTTTCTGAACGCTGTGGTGAAAATCACTTTAGGAGGATTTTTCAACGTGCGCAGGAAATCAGTTCCCAGTATCTGTGGCATCTGGATATCCAGGAAAAGCAAATCAATATGGCTTTGTTGCAGGAAAGCAAGCGCGTCAACCGCATTGATGCATGTAGCGGACAGCTCAAGGGATGGCACAAGCGCAATATGCTTTTTTATCACTTCAAGAGCGGGTGGCTCATCGTCCACTATCAGGCATTTTATTTTATTTGGAGGCATAATAATTAGTTCTGTATTTATTGGTGTTGCAAAAGTTTTGAAGGCGTGCCCATAGTCGCGGTTTTATTTAGTAATGGCAAATTCATTTGTACAAAAAACGAGTCTGCGTTGCTCTCCATATTTAATGAATATTTTTTTGGGTACAACAGCTCAAGCCTTTTTTGAACATTGGCAAGCCCAATCCCTTTTTTGCCGTTAATGGAATTTTGTTTGGGTTTGCTGTTCACCAATTCAAACAAAAGTTTGCCGTCTTCAATGACGATTTTAATTTTTATCCACGGCTCTTCAAGCATCTTGCTGGTTCCGTGCTTAAAACTATTTTCAACAAAAGGTATCAATAATAAAGGAGCTATCAATTTGTTTTCCCGGTCTCCATCGATTTGTATTTCCATCTGCAACTGGTTGCCATACCTCACTCTTTCAAGTTCTATATAATCGCTAATCATTTTAATTTCCTTTTCTAAAAGCACAAGCGGCATGTCGCAATCCTTGATCATATAATGAAGCGTGTCGGTTAGTTTTTCAATAAGCACTTCTGCATCTGGCGATTTGGTGAGCGTGAAAGAATAGATATTATTTAATGTATTGAAAAGGAAATGCGGGTGTATCTGGGCTTTAAGCAACTGCAATTCCGCATTGGTGTTTTCACGAACAAGCATTTCATTTTCCTTTTGTTTCAGATACCAGTTCTTCATTGTCTTTAATGATAAGAACAGCCCGAAGATTAGTGGCGGGTTGCCAAGAACCCTTATAACTTGCAACCTGATGGTAAATAGCGAGAAATAGTTTATTGTGCCAATTGCATGCCTCATCTTAGCGTTGATAACAATATTTATTGTGGCAAGTGCAAATAAAAAAGCACACAAAAGCAAAATGAAAAGTACAAAGAGAATGTATCTTTTTTTGTTAAAAAAATTTGGTACCAGATAATACGTCATAGAATAACATGCAACTATATTGCCCACAATTCCCCAGATGAAAGTGCCAATTAAAATGGGAATAATATTTTGTAAAAAATGAGCGGGTGGAAAAAGAATACCGATGCGAACGAAATGGTATAAAAAAACAGCCAGCCAAAATATAATATGGCGCTTGATTTTATAAATCCATTGAGTTGAAAATATTAATTTATAATAATTCATGCAGTTCGTATTGGGCAATTATATTTTTGCTAATGCAATCGCTTTCGTTATGCAATGGGAGGTTTAGTACAACAGTTATATCGCAGGAATTGGTAATTATTTCGACCTGATGGTTTCCGGGGTATAAAAAACGCAATTGTTTTTCGAGTCTTTTAAACTTCATTTTTGTTTCTGCAGGATCATTGCGATTATCAAGAAAACGGTTGCAGATAAGATGGTAATCTAGATGATCGCCCCACATCGTTATCGTCAATTTAAGCGAGGGATCTTTTGGGTGAGTTTTTAAAAAGCAATCGAAACTGGTTTCGATAAAAGATAACAATATCATAGGTGAAATATATTTTCCTTCTCCATCTCCTATAATATTTATTTCTGTTGCGAGCCTGTCTTGCATGCTCTTTTTTTCAAGGTCAATATAGCTCCTGATCATTTCTATTTCTTTTTCTATCAATTGGTATTTTTTATCGCTCTCATATAAAATGTAGCTCAGCAAATCCGACAACTGAAGGATAAAGCCTGCTGAAAGTGGCGACAAAGAGCGGACATGTTTTTTTACCGTGCACAGGGAATGAAAAAGGAAACGCGGGTGCAACTGGGTTTTCAGCAATTGCAATTCACGTGATATTTTTTCTCCTGCCAGGCGTTCGTTCTCCCTTTGTTCCAGGTACCATTTTTTTGCCAGTTTTATGCCGCATGAAATTCCATAAATAGTTACCGGTAGAAAGAGGCCATCGACCAGCGCATGGTATTTATTATCATCGAAAGTTATTTTGCTATACGGCAAATGCCAGTTAACATGAATATAGAGCATACCCGCAAAATAGCAGCTCACAAAATTTAAGACAAGCAAAACAGATAGCGAGATACAGAAAGCTATATAATTGTTGCGAAATAAGAAGCGGGGGATAACCTGGTAGATCAATAAATAAACAAAAGCTAAATAAGCCGGGAAAAAAAAGGCTGCGTTGAAAGCGCTTCCCATAAAACTGCGATAATGCAGGCCCTCATTGAAGCCGCCCACCATTAAGTTTTGGATAATGAAATGCAAAATCAGCACGAACCAGAATGTAATATGCCTGCTTGCTTTAACCTCAGGTTTATCCGAGAATATAAATTCATAGCTTGTCATGCAAACATTTTCCGGCTAAAGATACTCATAGAAAAAAAGAAAATTATAGTCTCAGCGCTGAAATGAATAGAATAATTTATTTCTTCGACAAATGCCACTCGTCGCCGATTAATTACAAGATTGGCATGCCACAAGTATTTCAACTGCTTACTTATGCGCTTAATCGAAATTTTAAAATGAAGTTGAAAGATTAATTAATTTTATTCCCGCACTACCAAATAATTTTTCAAATTGACCAAATCTTAAATTATGAGAAAGCTATTTACTTTCCTCGCTTTTGTTTTGTGCTATGCCCATGTTCAACCACAGGGCTGTGTCGCCATCCGCAACCTTGCAGGTTTTAACCAATTTGCGCAGCTTGGCTACGGGCAAACAACTGACCAGTGGACCTTAGATGTGAACAACCGCTATTTCGAGGCCTACAATCTCTTCGAGGGAAAAACAAACACAGGCTATTCGGACTCGATCAATCTGTATGAATACACGATGAACTTTCAATTGAGCCATGTCTTGAAAGATGGCTGGTCTTTTTCGTTGGATGTGCCTATTGCTTCAAATACTGCTTCCAGCAGGGCAGAACATGCTTCGGGCTACCGGCATTCTACGCACGCTTATGGCGTAGGAGATATTCGGTTCACTGTTTATAAATGGCTGTTTGACCCAAAGAATATTGCGAGCAAAGGGAATATCCAGTTGGGGCTTGGCATTAAATTCCCGACAGGCAACTACCATACTGAAGATTATTTTTACGATGACCCGACCAACCCTTCTGCAAAGGTATTGGCACCGGTGAACGTAGCCATACAATTGGGCGATGGAGGAACAGGCATCATAACGCAACTGAATGCGTTTTATATTTTTAATCCCTCATTCAGCATGTACGGGAATTTTTTCTATCTCATTAGCCCAAAAGATGAAAATGGTGTTTCATCCTGGCCGCCTAATGTGCTTCCCGCCAGTGTGGCTGCATTGTTTAGCCAAACAACAAATGATGTGAACAGCGTGCCCGACAACTATACAATGAGAGCTGGCGTTAACTATACGGTCAACAAAGTCGTGGGAACTTTAGGGTTGCGATATGAAGGTGCTCCTGCACATGACCTTATCGGTAAAGATGACGGGCTTCGCAGAGTGGGGCATATTTTCTCTACAGAACCAGGCCTTCAATACAAATTTAAAAAATCAATCCTCTATAGTTTCGTTACCATTCCGATAGATAGAGCTACCGTTCAAACAGTGCCGGATAAGAGGCAGGAAGCAATTACCGGGCAATATACTATCACACCAGGCCATTTTGCAAATGAGTTGCTGTTTGTGGGTTATGCGTTCACTTTTTAGATGTTCACATCTATTATTTGTATTGGAATATTGACAGCATAGGTACATCTGATATTTTGTTGCAGAACGAATCGCAACAGTGACAATTGCTAATAGTAGCTCACATTATGCTATATGTCAATATAAAAGTAAGCAGTCGATTTTTTTATGGCATGCGCTGCTAAAACTACATTTATCAAATCAACTTATTTTAGATAGTCATAATCAATGCCGGAGGCTCTTTTCCAGGAGCCTCTTTATTTGATGCAAATCATCCTGAAGAAAAAATATGAGCAGCTTTTCAGCGACAAATGACATTTGTTTCCAATGAAATGCAAATGCTGCTCAATAAAAGTTAACTATCCGCTTAAAGAACAGGTTCAGCGAAATTTTAAGCAATAGCTTCTATTGCACAATAAATTTGTTTCCTAAAAATAAATTTTATGAGAAAAAAAGTTTTACATCCGTTAGCGTCAATCATAATGATTGCCCTGTTTTTTGCAGCATGCAAAAAAGAGAATAAAGAAGGCACCCCACTGTGTGGTGGCAATGATAGCACAGTTACTACAAGCAAGGTAGTTGCAACAGGACTCAACGATCCGAGGGGATTAAAGTTTGGCCCTGATGGATTATTGTATGTGGCAGAAGCTGGCATTGGAGGAACGAATTTGAACACAGGCTGTGCCCAGGTTGTTGCCCCGGTCGGGCCTTATACGGGAAGCGATACGGGCAGCCGAATTTCAAGAATTGATTGGCAGGGAGTGCGCACTACTGTTGTTGATCATCTTCCTTCAAGCACCACAGCCCCTGGTGGTGGGAACGCGATCCAGGGAATGGCTGACGTTCAGTTTATAGGCAATACGCTTTATGGCGTGCTTGCCGGTGCGGGCTGTTCGCATGGTGTGCCTGATATCCCCAATGGGATTATCCGGGTGAACCCTGATAAGACATGGACGATGGTTGCCAATTGCAGCGAATACCTGATGAACAATCCTGTTGCGCATCCCGATCCTGAAGATTTTGAACCAGACGGCACACCATACAGCATGACATGTGTTGGCAAGGACCTATTCATCACCCAGCCTAACCAACAGGAGATTGACCGCATTGACCCTGCGACAGGGATAATTTCCAGGATTGTTGATATTTCAATATTGCACAGCGGACTTGGCGATACTTGGATAGGCCCCACATCAATGGTGTATCACAAGGGCAGTTTTTATTTCGGCACGCTTGCAAAATTCCCGATCGTGCAAGGCTCTGCAGCGGTATATAAGCTGAACTTAGACGGCACGTATACTTTATTTGCATCTAACTTGACTACAATTTTGGGGATTGCTTTTGATAATCACGACCGCTTATATGTTCTTGAAAATACAGTGGGGCAAGATGAACTGACGCCAGGCTTTGGAGAAGTTTTAAGAATAGACCCTTCGGGCAACAGGCAGGTAATAACTTCAGGCCTCCACCTTCCAACAGCAATGACATTTGGTCCTGACGGCAAGCTATACATTTCTGATTGGGGTATCGGCCCTCCGGGATTAGGACAAATAGTGCAAGTAAGTTTCAAGTGCGAAGAAGTGCAGGCTGATATGAAAGCGAATTGAGAAAGATGTTTTTATGGAAATCGCGAAACGCCGTTTCCTGGTCATAATCAATACAAAGTTGCCCCGTCCTTGTGCGGGGCAACTCTATTTTTCATCATTCTTCGTTGAAGCTTTTACAATCCAAAAAATATTTTTTTGTACCTGCTAATAAGAAAGATGCAATCTGAATATTTACATCAATTGCCTCTTATACAACTGTACCGCATTCTCATATCCCAGGTACAATGCATCGCAAACCAACGCATGGCCAATGGAGACCTCATCAAGTCCTGTAATATGCTGAGTAAAATATTTCAGATTGTCACGATCAAGATCATGACCTGCGTTCAGGCCCAAACCCAATTCTTTTGCACGAGTGGCAACATTGACATAAGATGCAATGGCTTTTTCTTTATTGATCAAAAATTCTTTCGCATAAGCTTCTGTATATAATTCAATCCTGTCTGTGCCGGTTTCTGCAGCGCCTTCCACCATTTCGATAAGGGGATCAACAAAAATAGATACGCGGATATTTGCTTTTCTAAAAACACTGATGATTTCAATAAGATATTTTTTATTCGCAACGGTGTCCCATCCATGATTGGAAGTGATCTGGTTCAACGCATCAGGAACTAATGTTACCTGCGTTGGCTTCACATCCAAAACCAGATCAACAAATTTTTGTTCCTGAGAATTGCCTTCAATATTGAATTCCGTAGTGATTATTTTTTTGATGTCATACACATCTTTATACCTGATATGTCTTTCATCTGGCCTTGGATGGACGGTCACTCCATCTGCACCGAATAACTGTGCATCAATAGCTGCTTTTATCACGTCAGGATTATTGCCCCCGCGACTATTTCGGAGTGTTGCAAATTTGTTTATGTTGACAGATAGCTTCACCATGCATCAAAGTTAAAAAAGCAATGCCAGACAATCATAAAAATGGAAATGGAGCCCATTTGGGCCCCAACATTCCAGATAACCGTCCGTAAGATTTTATATATCTTTTAAATAATATTGCTTGTTTGAAAAAATGTAATGAGCTAAATCTGAACCTAATGACATAATTGTTCAAATTGACCTTAGATCTACCACAAGTTTTGTGTCAAAAAATCATATCGCACATCTGTCATCAATGATATTGGTTCACTTGGTTTTTTCAGAAGTATTGGATCCTGATTTCAGTTCTTCATATGTAATGGATTCTTCAGTTCTTCATTTGATATTGAATATATAAATTGGTTTTTCAGCATTTGGTTTTTCGTTTGATTGGATTTGCTATAGTAATACTAATTGCTTGCCATAAATCTGATTGCTTGTTATCAATAAGTTATGAGATTGAATATTATAATTCAATCCATATATGGGAATTTAGGAGTTCAGGATTGGAAAAATGGGCTTAAAAACGTGCCACCAGCTTAAGGTTTAGCAAACGCGGGGTCAGGCGCTGGGGGATAGCGTAGGTGTCATTGGCAAAATCTTTAATGAGCATATAAGATATCGTGTTCTCTCTGTCAATAAGGTTGAATACTTCCAGTGTAGCCCAAATACTCTCAAAATTGCGGAAAGGGCTATGGCTGCGGCGGTTGCTTTTTTCGCCATCTAATAACAATGCGCTGAACCCAACATCCACACGTATATAAGCCGGGATGATCAATGCATCCCTGTATGCCACGCTGCCGGGTATACTATAAGGCATGTTGCTGCCATACAACAAACTCATGTAAAATTTAAAATTCTTATTAGTGGGAAGATAATCCTGTATGAACATCCCAAGTGTAAGCCGCCGGTCTGTTGGCCTCCGTATCCATCCTTGCTGCACTTTGATACTGTCTATGGGCTGATTCAACGAATCCAGTGTGTACCTATAATAAGATGCATTGTTTACTTTTTCCATTGTCTTCATAACGCCGATGCTTATCCAGCTTTCCGCATCTTTTACCAATTCACCGAACAGACGCGTCTCAACTCCGGCTGCATAGGCCTTTGCATCATTCACCCCAAAATATTGAATATGTACATTGCTTATATCATAAGGATCTACATCTGTCATGCCCTTGTAGTAACCTTCGGTAGCAATCCTGAAAGGGCGGTCATCCAATTTAAAATTGTAGTCAAATCCTGCGGATGCCTGCCAGCTTCTTTGTGCTTTCAGGTCCTCATTTAAAGTGCCATCAGGTTTCACCATCTCCCGGAAAAACGGGGGTTGATCATAAATGCCGAGAGAAGCTCTGTAAACGATATCTTTTTTCGCATCCTTCGGCTTCCATGAAAAACCAATGCGCGGCGAAACCAGGAATTGATTATTCAGGTTGTTGTAGTTGTATCGGGCGCCCGCCTGCAAGGTGAAGTCGTTTGCATTTTTAAAAAGAATATTATCCTGAACGAAACCGGTGAACCGCGTGATGCCAATATTATTATTTGCATTTACATAGTCGCTCAGAGTGACGGCGCCTGGTGTATATGGCAATGAATAGCCAGCAGAGTCCTGGTATTCCCATGAATGAAGATTGTCATTCACCGTTTGCCTTTCGGCGCTAACGCCCCATTGCAAAAAATGCCTGCCGACTTCCAAATATCCTTTATGCGTGGCGTTCCACACGGTGATGCCTAACCGGTTCCGAGCGAAATCCTGATAGACGCCTGCGCCAAGCGGGTTGGTGATGAGGCCAAATGTAGCGCTGTTCGGATCAAAATCCCGCTCCCCGAAAAGATAAGACCCAATGATGTCATAGGCTTCATTTTCATTGTCCTCAAAACGCGAGACCATCCATTTTATCCTGAGATTTTTTTTTAACTGCTGGGTAAGTGATAAACCAACCATATTTGTCTGGTAAGTATCTTTTTCTTCGCCCTGGAAATTAATATCAAGCCCCAGATTTTGGGTAAAAAAGGGGGAGAACACGGAAGAAGTAAGCTCGGCAGATTGCGGCATCAGCGAAAACTTTGTCTGCGAAAACGTGCCCATCATTTCAATCAGGTTTTTGTCATTCAGTTGATACGTAAACAACGCCTGGACGTCTGATGACGACGGGCTGTAGGTGCCCTGTGTTTCCTGACTACCCAATAAGCTTTTATTGGTGCGGTTGCGAAGGCCAATCGAATAAGTGAATTTGTTTTTTTCTGCCGTTCCCTCCAGATGCAATCCCTGCTCAAGCAGGCCGATATATACCGAGCCTCCAAATTCACGTGGTTTTTTATACTGGATATCCAGAACGGAAGACATTTTATCACCATACTTTGCCTGAAACCCACCATTGTAAAAACTTACATTCTTTGTCATCTCAGGGTTAATGAAGCTGAGCCCCTCTTGTTGGGCATTGTTGACAAGATAGGGGCGGAACACCTCAAAATCGTTCACATAAATCAGGTTCTCGTCATAATTGCCTCCGCGAACGGAATATTGCGAAGTCAATTCATTGTTAGAGCCAACAAAAATTTTTATGAGGCTTTCAATGCCGCCTACAGGAGCGGGTATGTTGATGGCATCTTTTGGGTTTATTTTTATCAGGCCTGCTTCCGTCCTCTCTTTCTGATGGCTCACAATCACCTCTTTCAATTGCTGCTCATTTTTCTCGAGCCGCACTACAACCTGTTCGTCTTCATTTTCGTTCAGCAAAAAATTCCTTTGTTCAGTTTTATAACCGGCATAAGAAAACACAAGCGCAAAAGCCTTTTCCGCTGGCACTTTCATGCGGAATGTGCCAGAATCAGAACTGGCAAAGCCTGTTTGCCTTCCTAATATAATTACTGATACTTTGGCCAGTGGTTTCTCATTTTCGTCCATCACCTTGCCAGATATAAATGCGGCTTTTTTTTGTGCAAACGAAGGCTGTAAATAAAATGAAGCGATAAGCAGTAAAAGAGGTAGTACGACTCTCAATGATTTTTTTTTACAATGACCGAAATTAAAAGATTTGGCCTCAAACAAAAAACGCAATAACAGGGAAATTATGTTTATTTGCCTGCAATTAATTTTATCGTAAACCCCGACTACTGCGCATCATGAAGAAGTCGTTGCTTTTATTGGTCATTTGTCTGACGGCATTATACGGCTGCAACCATAAAAGAACAAATAGCATACGACATGCATCGCTTATTTCTGCGGACACGATAAAAGAAGATATGGACACCGCACTGGTATCTTTAAAGTCATTTTCTGCACTGCCATTGAATGAAGCCATTTGCCAGCTTTGGAAGATGGATGATGCCGGCCAGAAGCACTGGAACGAATTGCTGTGGGATTCGCTGACCAATAAAAGAAAATTCCCTGAGTTGGCTCTGTACAATGATTTCAGCGTTACCGAAAATGCACGCTGCACAGTGAAGTTTGGCAAATGGAAGATTGATAAAAAACACAGGCTGCTATTATTAAGCTTCACTGACGGCACCAATAAATCGTATTTTATCGAGAAAATATTATTGCAAAAAATGGTAGTGACACAGGAAATAGGGGACGATGAAGTGACCATAAGCTTCTCTTCCGACGGGCTTGCGCGCAAACAATTTTCTGACGACCCTTTTTACCCTGCCAATAATCAATGGCGCATCCGCCCTTCAGCACCTGAAACGGACGAACAGATATTGAACCGAATGAAGCAATGCGTCCATTTTTATTCCTTATTCTTTCAGGACAACCATCAGCGACAGGAAACAGATATTTCTTTTATCGGCCTGCCGAACTGCTTTCAATGGTACAACGGAGGCATTGGATTGATAGATAAACCGGATCTTGATGAAAAATGGATTGATTGCTTCTATTCGGAAAAAGATGCTTTCAAAGGGTATGAAATGCTGAAACAATTAATTGAAAGGCACGAATTGAAATGGCCAGAAAACCCGACGAGTTGGATAGAAGAAACCCACGAAATACTAGACCAGATTCATGACAAGCTTTGAGAGCTATCGCGATACGAAACAAGTTAAATATCGCTTTATTAATTCCTCTTTTCCCTGACGGCATCATTTTTCAACGATGCCAACCAATAAAAATATCGGGAAGAAAAAATGCTTTTTTGTTTGATGGCTCCATATAGATTTTATTCTGCTGCCAATCTCATCAATAGGGCTATAACCATTTTTTTGGATAAAATGCTGCACACTGGACCAAGTGCTAAAATACCCGAGCAACTCTTCCACATTCCATTCCACTTCAGTCCTGAACTCTTTGGAAGGCAATTTTCGAAATGCAAACGGAATAGTCTCATATTGTTCATCCACATACTTTCTTTCTGCATCCCAATATTTCCCGATCACATCCGTATAAAAATATTTTACCAGTGCATTGATGTTTTCATCTGCACACACAGCCAGCTTGTATCCCCAGACAGCTACTATGCACCCATTCTTCCCAACTCTTGTGGCTTCGGCAAAGAATGCATCAAACTGAAACCAGTGATAAGCCTGTGAAACGGTGATCAGGTCAAAACTATTATCATCGAACCGTGTTCTTTCTGCATCGCTTATCGAATAAGATATTTTGGGGTGAGCGGTCGCTTGCGCAATTTGCTTTTCGCTGATGTCTGTAGCAAAAACTTTTTGAAAAAAATCTGCATATAACAAAGCTGCCTGACCATTGCCGGATGCGCAATCCCATGCTGTCTGCTTATGCTCAACGAATGAAAGGACATAACTTATCAATGCAGCGGGGTAGGATGGGCGATACTTCGCATACAGTGCAGCTTGTTTTGAAAATAAATCTTTTGCCATGTAATTTGTCAGTAAAACCTCAACTGTTCGATCACGTTTTTAGGATCAGGAGATTTAAAAACAGTATTGCCCGCAACCAGCACATCTGCTCCTGAATGCATGATGCCTGCGGCATTTTCGAGAGTAACGCCACCATCAATTTCAATCTGCACGTGAAGGCCTCTGTCATGGATCATTTTCCTCAACTCGCGGATTTTTTCACAGGTATGGCCAATAAACTTTTGGCCGCCAAAACCAGGGTTCACGCTCATCACGCACACTTCATCAATATCCTCCAATATCTCGCTCAGAAAAGCCACAGGTGTGTGTGGGTTGATGGCCACGCCTGCTTTCATCCCAAGCGATTTTATCTGTTGGATATTACTGTACAGGTTCCTGCATGTTTCTAAATGCACGATCAGGATATCGGCGCCTGCTTTTTTAAAAGCTTCTGCAAATTTCTCAGGCTCCTCGATCATCAAATGCACTTCGCAGGGTTTTGTTGCAACTGTTTTTATATGCTCAATAACGGGAATGCCAAAACTGATGTTCGGCACAAAGCGGCCGTCCATCACATCCAGGTGAAAGCGGTCGGCACTGCTTTCATTCACCATTTTGCATTCTTCTTCGAGTCTCAAAAAATTAGATGCCAGCAAGGAGGGAGCTATTAGTGCCATGTGGAGATATTGAAGGGTTGATTAGTCGACAGGTTAATTGGTTGAATAGTTGGTATCCTGAGAAGTTAATAGCATCAAAAGTACACACTAGGGAAATCATGAACAAACAAATTGCCTGATCAGCAAATCTACGCTTCAACTATTTAACTGCTCACCCGTTTCAATGCCTCTCTCGCCTCGGGAAAATTCTTATCCAATTCAACAGCACGCTCATAATATTCAGCAGCTTCCTTCTTTTTGTTCACCACTTCATAGCATCGGCCTATCCAGTAATAGGCATCCGGATCTGTGTTGGTAACGGTGGCGGCCATGCGGAAAGTATTCAATGCCCCATCATAATTTTTTTGCTTGAAAAGCGCAACCCCTTTTTCAATATAAGCTTCTGTAAATTTCCAGTCGCGTTTGATGCAAGAATCGAATTGTATTGTGGCATTATCATATTGCCGGGTATTGGCGTAATAAATCCCTTTAATGAAAAAGGGATCGGTAAGCTCATGTGTCGAATCGCTCTCCAAAACATTATCGCATATTTGGAGCGCAATGGCATTTTTTGCCTCGGCATATAAATGGGCCAGTTCTAACGCATAGGTAGCAATAGGTTGAAGGTAATAAGCGTTCTTTAAAGCCAGGATCGCGCCGGCTGTATCTTTTGCCTGCGCCAGCAGCCGCCCTTTTTCATACCACGCTTCAAAATTAGCCGAGTCGTTTTTTATCACATCATCATATAAATCTATGGCCTGCTTTATTTTGCCTTCTTCCACGTAAGCCTCTCCAAGCAAGCGTTTGAACCCTGCCTGCGAAGGGAACTGCTGTATGCATTTCTGCAGCAGTACAATGGCATCATTTTCTTTGCCAATAACTGACAGACTGGAAGCATATCTTGCTCCGGTTTGCTCATCGGGCTTCAGTTCCCATGATTTTTTATAATCTGCATTGGCAATTTCCAATAGATTGTGCTGAGACAGAATTTCTCCCCGACGGAAATATAAAACGGCATCATCAGGGAAGCGTTTGATGCTGTCCGTTAGCGCTGTAAATGTTGGGCTGTTTAAAATAAGTTCCGTGCTGTTCTGATTCTTGTCCGCCTGATTGCAGGCTGCAGCAAAAAGAAAAACAGAAAGAATCAGGATGATATTTGATTTAATAGCATGCTTCATATGGCAAAACTAACCGATTTACTTATTTTGCATCTGATATTATTTTAAAACGGATTTCAATGAAAAAACTGATTGCGCATCTATTGATTTTAACAGTTCTGTTTGTATCTGTTGCTGCATTTAAAAAGCACTCAATTGCCCTGAATGCTTTATCGCGCAATGGTTCTGACACACTGCTTTATCCAGATGAAAAGCATTTCAAAAACATCAGGCAATTAACATTTGGCGGAGATAATGCAGAAGCCTATTTCAGCTTCGATGGCAAGTATCTCATCTTCCAGCATAAAAACGACAAGGAAAATGTGCTTTGCGATCAGATGTATATTGGCAAGATACCAACAACACCTGATGAAAAGTTTGAGCCAAGGATGATCAGCAGCGGCAAAGGGAGAACTACCTGCGGATTCTTTACCAAAGACGGGAAGCATATCATCTACGCATCTACTTATCTCGGTGGCGATAGCTGCCCGCCTGTGCCTGACAGGCAAAAGCTGAAAAGATACATCTGGCCGGTGTACGATACCTACGATATTTTCATGGCAGACCTTGATGGGAAAATTGTAAAACGTCTGACCGACACTAAAGGCTATGATGCAGAAGCCACGCTTTCCCCCGATGGCAATAAAATGATATTTACGTCTATGCGCGATGGTGACCTGGATTTGTATGTGATGGACCTGAATACCTATAAAGTAAAGCGCATTACCAATACACTTGGTTATGATGGCGGCGCATGGTTCAGCCCCGATGGCAAGAAAATCGTCTGGCGGGCGTCCAGACCAAAAACGCCCGAAGAAATAGCAGACTATAAAAATCTGTTGAGCCAGGGATTGGTGGCGCCCACCAGCATGGAAGTGTTTGTTGCCAATGCCGATGGCAGCGATGCAAAACAGATCACCAGCTACGGACAGGCAAACTGGGCGCCTAATTTTTTACCGGACAGCAAACGGATTATTTTTTGCAGCAATCATGAATACAAAAGAGGCTTCCCGTTCAATATGTATGTTACAGATATCAATGGCGTGGGGCTTGAAAAAGTGAGCAGGGATAATGGCTTCGACGCTTTCCCGATGTTCAGCCCGGATGGGAAGAAAATCGTATTCAGCAGCAACCGGGATAATGGCGGCACACGCGACATCAATATTTTCATTGCTGATTGGGTGGAATAGTTTGTGGTTTGTAGTTTGTGGTTTGTGCACTACTTTGCACCGGATTCTTTTTTTGAAACAAATCTTTTTATATGGATAGCATTTTATTGGTCCTGCATAGTTTGATGAGATGGGTAATCCTGGTTTTATTGATCACTTCCATTGTTAAAAGCTTTTCAGGATGGCAGCAAGGAAAAGCGTTCACGCATGGAGACAGGAAATTATGGCTATTTACCCTGATCTCTGCGCATATCACGTTGCTCATTGGTTTATACCAGGTATTGCTCGGCAGGTTTGGCATACTCGTCACTAACTTGCCCGAAGGGACCAAGCTGATGAAAGATAAATTTTACCGATTCTACTGGGTGGAGCACCCAACAGGAATGATTTTAGCCATCATCCTCATCACGCTGGGTTATGGCATGGCAAAAAAGTCAGTGAGCGATGAAACCAAATTCAAAAAGGCATTCTGGTTTTTCTTTGTCGCATTGATATTGATACTTGCTACTGTTCCCTGGCCTTTCAGGCAAATTATTGGCAGGCCGCTGATACCGGGAATGTAAGAGAGTCTTGAGTTTCCAGTTTACAGTTTCGGGTTTTGTAATCTCTGATAATGGGCAATTGCTCTAAGCTCACAGCCAATAGCCAAAGCTTACTCAATCATTATTCAAAAACGCCACCAGATCCATCAGCTCTTTTTGTTTGTAAGCATTCTTTTCGTTGTCAAAGCATTTGCCGAATTCTTCCAGCAGTGTTTGTATAATGCGCTGATGATTGATGGGAGTGAAATACGATGCAACAGGTGGCACGGAAATCCTTTTGAAATAGTTCTCTACATCTTTATGGGTGAACACCTGTCCGCTCATCGGGTCAATGAAAAACTCAATGCGCTCCATCGCCGATTCATGCGAATGCTTTTCATGCAGGTATTCAGGCTTGATGTACGCAAGGATAAACTGCTTGGGTATATTGATCGCTTTGATGGAGATATCGAGCAGTTCGGCCAATAATAAATACAGAATGCCATTGGCAATTGCATTGCCTCTTTTTGTTTCCAGCACTTTATTTATCAGGAATTCCTCCGGGTGCTGGTAACCCACTTCGGTCCCTTTTAATCCATAATAATTATAAAGGATACTGGTGAGCACATTCACCTGTTCAAGCGGAGTAAGATAATTATTGAGCTCAAGCCAGATATTGCGGCGAAGCTTCTCCACATCTCCCAGCACCGGCGCAGCATGCATTTCAGGGTATTGAAATTTTGCTACCAGCATGCAGGCTGTCAGCAAATCCTGGTAGCTGCTGCCTTTCCATCTTTCGAAATCTTCAGTAAGGTCCCGGTAATGGAGCTTGTGGATGAGCAATTCGATACGCGACTGGACTTCCTCGCTGATGGAGTTCTCCCAGAGATGCTCCAGGTTCGGTATGATGCCTCTGCCATAACTCACGATGCGGTCGCTCACGCTGGTGAACACTTCCGTGTCAGGATCATCAATGAGATGGAACAGGGCGGATATTTCTTTCGTTTCTTCCATGAAACAATGGGTTTAAGGTACAAGCACGATGATGTATCTGTAATACGGTCATCTGTGTGAATTATTGCAATAGAATGGATAAATTTCGCAGCAAGCGCCTGTATCAGCTAATTGAAAATATCCACAGGGTGTGTGTAATGGCGATATGAGATAAGAAACTAAGATTTAAAAATTAAGAATCAGAATGGTTAACTGTTTTAAATAACGGTTCTCGTTTTATGAGCCCATTACAAATTAAATTCTTCATCTTTCTAAACACTTATCTCATTGCCTTGCTTTTTTCAACCCTGTTGTGGAAATATAATTATTGGGTTGATAGGTAAGGTCTTTGAGAAATACTTTTTCAGCCTCTTTATATTTCTTTTGTTTCAATAATGCATTGCCGAGATAATGCCTTGCAGGCACCAGCCAGTCACGCGGTTCCTGATAAACTAAAGAATCTTCTGTTGTAACCCCCCTTGAAAAATAATTGATCGCATCCGCTATTCTATTTTCTTTTGCTGCTATCGTTCCTATCAAGATGTACTTTGCCACCGTGCCACCTGTGACCGGTGCATTAAAGGGTGCTAATACTACCGACATGTCAGCTTCTTTCAAAAGAGATCCAATGATTGCCAGAGAAGATTTTGCTTCCCGCAGCTTTCCCGTATTTGAATACGCCATCCCTTTTGCAAATTCTTGTATCAAAGTGCCATAATGAAACCGGTTTCCGATTGAAGGCTCACTGAGTATCTCATCCCATTTTTCAAAAGTGATCATAGTGAGATCCGGAGTCATGTATACGTACTGTGCAAAATTTCCCATCGGTCCATCGGCAGATAGAAGTGAGGTATCCAACGTGTTCCGGCAATCCATTGCATCTTTTATTGCCTTGGGATAATCGTGGGTATTCATCGAACACGCAGCCTGCATATGCCGGTTATGGTATTCATATAAAAAAGCACTATTGACAGCAGCGGGAAACATTTTTTTATAGTTGTAATACTCCCTGACGGCTGCTGTATTTACTTCTATTCCTTTATCGTATTGCCCTGTTCGTATGTATATGTGCGATGGCATGTGCACCAAATGCGAAAGACCCGGCGCTAATCTGCCCAATCTCTCTGCGCTTGCATTTGCCTTAGATGCAAATGGCGATGCTTCCATAGTATGGATATAGTAATGATTGGCTCCGGGATGTTCCGGATATTTTGCAAGGATGTTTTCCAGCACAGATACAAGTTCTGGTGTCTAGGATTTTGGCTTGCCATCACGATACCATAAATCCCAGGGATGTAAATTCATTAGTGCATCCGCATATAAAGTGCCTATCTCCGCATCATCCGGATATTTTGCATAAAGGCCTTTCATTTTATCTGCATATTCCTGATTTAGCAACGACCTTACTCTTGTGGAATCTTCTGAATAATGTGCCTGCATGGCAACTACGAGTGCTGTTTCCTTTGAAGAAGCATTATTGCTGTACTGCTTTGCTTTTGAAAGCGCAAGCAATGCATCTGGTGATGCAGCATACCCAAAGTCATTGATGTTGGGGCCATAAGCCAGGGCTTCTGCCCAATAGAGCATAGCGCATGTTGAATCAAAAGTCTGTGCTTTTTTGAAAGAAGGCAGTGCTTCTACAATATGAAAACCATAATACAAATTGATGCCCTGATTAAAATAAAACTGTGCACTGTCATTGCGGGTGCTGATCTTCCATATATGTGAACCGGTTCCCGGCAAAGGGATCATGTCATGAATGTCCTCATTGCTGATATGATAGGTTGACCAGTCCGGTGCGCAGCGGGATATTGAAAAACGTTTTTTCAATATGGCTTTATTGTAAGCCTCTTTATCAACTTTGCGGGATGATGGCAGATTGATCCTGGTATATCCCATCAAAACAATGGCAGCAGTTGCGCTTAAAAAAAGGAGCCATTTCACAGCTTATCAATTTAAGTGGTGAAAGTAAAGATTAATTATTCCCGGCAGAGAGACATTCTTTTACAGACTGAGATTAGTAAAATAGCATAGGATCAATATTCCTATATCAATGAGTCAGTCTTTGATAAAAATAAGCAAATTAGTTATCCGTTAAAAAATCAATCTGATAAATAAAACTATATTTCATGGTGCCGGATGAAAACCCGAAGGGTTGAAACTATTATAGCAAAGTCGTAAATTCGGGTCAAGAACCCCGAAGGGTTGACATTTTACTGGTTAAACCTTATTATCATGCCCGGAACATTTTCTCAAATTTATATACAGATTGTTTTTGCAGTTAAGGGCAGAGAGAACCTCATCATGAATAGCTGGAAAGCTGAATTACACAAGTATATTGCCGGTACTATCAAAGGGAAAGAGCAAAAGCCAATTATCGTAAATGGCATGCCCGACCACATTCATGCTTTTATGGGATTAAAGCCAGCTATGGCAATATCAGACCTGGTAAGGGACATCAAGAACAACGCATCAAAATTTGTGAATGAGCATAGATTTGTGAAAGGCAAATTTGCATGGCAGGAAGGTTATGGCGCTTTCTCATATTCGCAATCACATGTTGGGAAAGTGTATGATTATATTCTCAATCAGGAAAAGTATCATCAAAAGAAAACCTTCAGACAGGAGTATATTGATTTCCTTAAGAATTTTGAAGTCGGATATGATGAGAAATATTTGTTTGAATGGTTCGATTAAAGAGAGGGTTTTTATTCTATCACCCCTTCGGGGTTGGGTATTTTCCCATACAAGCATTGCTTCTCTATAATCAGGCCACCCCTTCGGGGTTTCGGAAAAGTGCCGCGAATTGATTTTGGAAAATTCCGCTGCACCCTAAACGCCACAATCTAAGCATTAGTGATAAAACAGTCGATTGAAAATACCTGCTGACATGGGTTAGCTATCAAGCTTGTAAAGCTTAAATTTCTTTGAAGATTTCTCTTTTCAAAAACTATTTCTTCTTTACCGCTTTCTTCGATGGTGCTTTCTTGGCAGCCACTTTTACAGTGGGAGTTTTTTTCTTAGCAGGCGCTTTTTTGTCAAATGCTTTTGGCTCCTGTACCAGTATCATTTTCTTTACTTCATCCAGACTGATACCAGCCAGTTCATCCGCCGTGTATTTGCCATTGGCACCGCCACCCGTGATCTTCAGCATTTTTTTGCCAAATCGTATGAACGGGCCCCAGCGGCCATTTTCAATGGCAATCTTTTCCGCAGGCCATTGCTGTATATAGCGGTTGGCTTCTTTCTCAATTTTCTTTACTATCAATTCGTCGCAATCTTTTTGGGTAAGATGGTCGAAATTATATGCACGGGGAATATTAATGAACAAATTGTTCCACTTGATAAACGGGCCAAAGCGCCCTTTGCCCTTCGTGATGGGTTTTTCTTCATAATAGCCAATCGGGGCGTCTTCTACTTTTTTTGCATTGATGATCTCAATGGCTCTTTCCAGGTCAACAGTAGAAGCTTCTTCGCCCTTCGGGATGGAAACAAACTGGTCGCCGTATTTCACATAAGGGCCAAAGCGGCCGATGTTCACAGTGATTTCCTGTCCTTCGTATTCGCCCAATGGAGCACCTAATTTAAAAAGCTCCATTGCTTCTTCGAAACTGATGGTCTCGATGCTCTGGTCTCTTTTTAGTTTGGCAAATTTGGGTTTTTCATCTTCTGTCTGTTCGCCGATCTGCACCATGGGGCCGTAGCGGCCCATTCTCGCAATCACCTTCTTATTGGTCAAAGGATCAATGCCAAGGTCTCTTTCGCCGCTTGCACGGACAGCAGTCTCAATGGTCTTGTCCACATCCTTTTTGAAAGGGATGTAAAAATCGTCTATCATCACATTCCACTTCATCCTGCCTTCCGCCACTTCGTCAAACTCCTCTTCAATGCGGGCAGTGAAATTATAATCCATGATATCATCGAAATACTGCTTGAGGAAGTCGGTGACCACCAATCCGAGATCCGTTGGGAACAATTTTGATTTCTCAGCGCCAGTATTTTCCTGTTCTGTTACTTTGTTGATCTGGTCGTTCTTCAGCACCAGTATTCTGAAATCTCTTTTTACCCCTTCTTTATCGCGTTTCTCTACATAACCCCTTTTCAGGATGGTGGTGATAGTAGGGGCGTAGGTAGAAGGTCGCCCGATGCCCAGCTCTTCCAGTTTTTTGACCAGTGAGGCTTCCGTGTATCTGGGAGCCGGCCTGCTAAAGCGTTCTATCGCCCTCATTTCCCGCAAGGGCAATTGCTGCTTCACGGTCAGAGGCGGCAGCATGCCCTCCTGATGCTCATCTTCTGCAGCATCCTCATCGTCGCGGTCTTCCATATATACTTTCAGGAAACCGTCGAACTTCAGCACTTCACCGCTTGCAGTCAGTTCCTCTTTATTGGTGCTTATCAGTATTTTAGCTGTGGTCTTCTCCAATTCTGCATCAGCCATCTGGCTTGCCATGGTGCGTTTCCAGATGAGTTCATACAAGCGCTTGCCATCGAAGTCATCAATGGTCTGCTCATCCATATAAGTGGGGCGTATGGCTTCATGCGCTTCCTGTGCTGACTCGTTCTTGTTCTTGAACTTGCGCTGCTGCACATATTTGCCGCCGTACTGGCTGCTGATCTGGCCCTTGATAGCGTCCATCGCCGTCTCGCTCAGGTTCACGCTGTCGGTACGCATGTAGGTGATCTTACCGCTTTCATACAGTTTCTGTGCAAGCACCATCGTGCGGCTAACAGAATAGCCCAGTTTGCGGCTTGCTTCCTGCTGAAGTGTAGATGTGGTGAACGGTGCAGAAGGCGATTTCTTCGCAGGCTTTACCTGGATATCGCTTACCGTATAATTGGCGCCGATACAGCTTTTCAAAAAAGCTTCGGCATCTTCTGAATTAGAATATTTCTTTCCTTCGGCAGCAAAAGTCACGCTGTTGCCGCTGATGTCTTTAGCAGTGAATTTTGCTTCTAATTTAAATGTACTTGTCGAATTGAATGCATTGATTTCCCGTTCTCTCTCTGCAATAATTCTCACCGCAACACTTTGTACCCGGCCGGCACTGAGATTGTTCTTCACGCTCATCTTGCGCCATAACACCGGACTGAGCTCAAAGCCAACAATCCTGTCAAGAATCCTTCTGGCCTGCTGGGCATTGACCAGGTTCATGTCAACCGTGCGTGGTTTGGTAACGGCAGAACGGATGGCGGAATTGGTGATCTCGTGGAAAACAATGCGCTTGGTAGTTTTGGGATCCAGGCCCAGCACCTCGCAGAGATGCCAGCTAATGGCTTCGCCTTCGCGGTCCTCATCCGTAGCAAGCCATACTTCGCCGCTTCTTTTGGCGAGGCTTTTCAGTTCGCGGACCACTTTCTCTTTATCGTCGGGGACTATGTAGTTAGGCTTGTATTTATTGTTCACGTCGATACCCATATCGCCTTTTGCAAGGTCGCGGATATGGCCATAACAGCTTTTCACTTCGAAATCGGACCCTAAAATCTTTTCGATGGTCTTTGCCTTCGCAGGGGACTCCACAATCAGTAAATTCTTCGCCATGCTTTCAGAAAAAGGTTTTTTACAGAGGCTTGTTAGCCTGCAAGATTACATTATAACGGCGGAATTAAAAAATTGGTACAGGAGCGGATGATGCAAAACTTAATGTGCAGGGCGCTCCCGGTAGATCTTTTTATTGCTGAAAACAGCAAATATTTAATATTAAAAATAAAAATATTTCTGCTGCACAAAATCAATCTTTGAGCATTTTGATAAACCCCTCCTCATTTTTTAACAAGACTTGAATTCCTATCCTGTATAATTATTCTGCCATTTTTTGTCGCAGCCTATAACAGCATATGCCATCAAATTGTTGCACAGGTTCATTATTTGGTTTGGCGGAGGGCTGTTTGCATTCGTTTTTGGGGCCTCGCAAGCGAATGGCATTTTATTATCCTTCGGGCAAAAAAATGCCATTCCTTCGCTCTTTCTTAGCTATACCTTTGCTTCTACTCCGGTACATTTTCGCTCCTGAGCGAAGGAATAGCGAACACGGAACGAAGAAATCACGGATGAAAGGCGGAGGAAACACTTTAAGACTTAGGAAGTAGGTGGCTGAATTTATTTAATGAACTTTTTAATTTTCAACCTCAGCGAATTAACCTTATTTATATTTATAGTCCCTTCTTAACATTTTCAAAGCGAATGTTTCCTGTTTTAGTAAAACCTCAACGGTGTCCGAAGCACTATTACCTCTTTGAGCAAGCTTTTTTATATTGATACTATCACCATTGCATTCAAATTTAAAGTACTCATTTCCTTCATCAATAGTTCCAAGATAATACCTAAACGTGCTCGAATCTGTTAAATATAAAGCATCAGTTCCCAACGGATTGACTTGATAAAATTCCACATGATAGATATGATCACAAGCTTCACCGGTAAACTTGTATTTTTGGGTACACGCCATGCTTAATATTGATAAGATAAATGCTCCTATTGATATTGGTGTTGTGATTTTGAGCATCATATCCGGATTTTGAATTAAATAAAAAAAGCCTGCGGAGACACCAGCTTTCAAATGATTTTGTTAACAACCGTCATTTACAATTATCCGCCACCAACTGGCCGTCAATGATCACTTTGCACACATGCGTGGTGTACTCAAAGGGGTCGCCGTCGTACAATACAATGTCTGCGTCTTTTCCGTTTTCAATCGAGCCGATGCGCTTATCAAGGCCCAGTAGTTTCGCAGGGTTGATAGTGATGGCTTTTAATGCCTCATCGTAAGGCAGTTCATTGGCAGCAGCGATTGCGGCTTCATATAATATCACACGCGTCTTTGGAACATAGCCTTCGAAACCGCTTTCTATGGAAACGGTGATCCCTGCTTTGTTGAGTATCGCGGCATTCTCAAAAGTCATGTTGGCCAGTTCACCGTATGGCCTCGACATGGTGGCATGCACAATGATCTCAGCGCCCGAGGCTTTTATTTCATTCACCAGGCGATAGGCTTCGGCACCGCCCTCAATCACCAGTTTCAGGTTGAACTCTTTTGCAAGCCTTATGGCGGAGATGATCTCAGTGGCTTCGTTGGCGTATATCAGCGCTTTCACTTCGCCCTTCAATAATTTCCCGAGCATTTCCGAGCTCAGGTCACGCGAAGGGAGTTTGCTTGCATCTTTAGTCGTGTCCACTTTCTTTTGATAGGCTTGGGCTTTCAGCAGTTCCGTTCTCAGCATCGCTATTTCTTTTGCCTCTGTTCCCGGTGATGTGAAATTTCCTTTTACCGTGTTCCCGAGAGACATCGCAAGCATTTCCACAGGCATAAGCGTCACTTCATCAATATGTCCCGGCTTTGTTTTGGCAACCATCGTTTGCCCGCTCACCAGTGCGCCGATGCCATGGCCGGTGTGAATGGTAGTGACACCATTGATGCGCAGGAAACCGACCAATGTATCATCCGGATTGTATGCATCAATGGCACGCAGGTCGGGCTGTATGGGGCTTGATTTTTCCAGTTGGTCCTGGTCTGTAGGAATGTTCAGGTCGCCGGACAGCCCTACTTCGCTTCTCGCATCCACCAGACCGGGCGTAGCAAATTTTGCTTCGTACACTTTATAATCTGAAGGTATCTTTATGGATGATGCCTTGCCCACTTTTTCGATCTTGCCGTTTTTTATCAGCACCACGCCATTGCTTATCGGTTCGCCGGAAACGGTATATAGCTTATCTGCTTTCACTGCAATCTGTGCCTGCAGGGAAATGATCAATATCAGAAAATGTATCAGGAGCATTATTTTTTTCATCTGTATGTTTTTTTCTTGTCAGAAAGATTTCAGTTTATTTATCGTCATCATCCATCTCGCCTTCGGGCGTGTATACTTTGTAACCGCCTACGGCAAACAATCTATCCGAAGGGATGGCGCGGTCAAAACGTTTCTTGCCTTCCACCCATGTTTGCTCCACATGTGTATACACGCTGAACGGATCGCCGGACAAGATCACAAAATCTGCATCCTTTCCTTTTTCCAGTGAGCCTACTTTGCTGCTGAGATCAAGCATCTTTGCACCGGAAATGGTCAGTGCTTCCAGCGCTTTCTGCCGCGACATGCCTTCCCGCACGGACAGTGATGCGCTTCTTATCAGAAATCTTGAATCAGTTATCGGGTCATCTGTGTGGATCGCAACCAGCACACCCGCTTTTTCAAGTATGCCTCCTGTTTTCGGGGAGCATTGCATGGCTTCCAGTTTGCCGCCGGGCGCATCAATATTGATGATGGAGCAAGGCACGCCTGCTTTGGCGATTTCATCTGCCACTTTCCAACCTTCAGATACATGGTGCAGCACCACACGGAAACCAAATTCCTTTTGCAGGCGCAGCACGGTGAGGATATCATTCATTTTATGCGTGTGAAAATGCACCACTCTTTTTCCTTCCAGTACTTCCATCATGGCTTCCATGCGCAGGTCTCTTTCAGGCATTTTTGAGGCAACACCTTTGGCGCTGTCCACTTTCTTTTTATATTCTACTGCTTTCAAAAACAGTTCCCTGTCCATGGCAGCCGACTTTGACCTTGTTCCGGGAAAACCACCTGTCCCGCGCATGGAGTTAGTGCCATTGGCCATCTTCATGCCGCCATAAATCCCTTTTTCATTCACTTCCAGCAAGCCTTCAATGGTGTTGGCTTCGCGCAGCTTTACATAAATGGTTTGCCCGCTCATGAGGTGACCGGAGCCGGGCATGATGTTGACAGTGGTAACACCACCGGAAAGCGCTTTCTTAAAATCATTGCTTTCCGGATTCACGGCATCGAGCACACGTACTTCAGGGTTCAGCGCATTGGAATTATCGCCGCCCGCAGGGCCACCGATATGCGAATGCGTATCTACAATGCCTGGCATCACCACTTTGCCCGTGGCATCAATTACCTGTGCATCGGATGGAATGGAGGTGGAGGCATCACCAACGGCAATGATCTTTCCGTTTTGTACGATCAGTATGCCTTTTTCAATGGTGGAACCGGTGACCGTGTAGATAGTGGCACCTTTAACAGCAATGGGCTTGTCCTGCGCGATGCCATACGAATTAAAGATGAGCAGGCAGGCAATGCAAAACACTGTAGGGAGGGGTCTTCTCATGTGCGTAGTTTTGGTGTAATAAAAACCCAAATTACGAAAACAATTATTTGCAGGCGAGAAATATAATGAGCGGGTAAAGGCGTGGGGCATTTAAGCAAATTCTCCGTTTTCGCGAAGCTGGAAAATAACCGGTATCCTGATAATTAATGACCCGGTCGTCAAATGGAGGGATAATGCGCCTATTGATATGAGCATTTATAAACATGCTTTACCCATACCTCATGTACGCTTTTACTATACAGTTCCCATACAGCAAGTACGCTTTAACCATACGGTTCCTATACTGTAAGTACGCTTTTACTATACTGTAGCTATACTTCAGGTACGCTTTTACCCGGCTTTAGCCATAGGGATGCTATACCGCTTGCATGGCAAAAATGCAAATGCACAAGTTAGTCCATAGGAAACCAAACTGTTTGCAAATACAATGCAAAATGTTTGTCTTTAAACAAGAGCAAAAGCAACAAAAAGAAAGTTATGAAAGGGAATAGGGGAGTGTTGGGAAATGGCAATCCACCAACACAGAGTAGGCGGATTCGGACACCGGTTGTATCGAAAAAGGACAGTCGGTTTACCCGCGCCAGAAATAACCAACAGATTATCAACCCGTTTTAAAAATGGCTTAATCTTGGAGACCGATTCAGCCTATCTTCCTCAACATGATAAAAAATCATCTGCTTTTTGCCCTGCGCCGTCTGATCCGGAATAAACTGACCACGGGTATCAACATCCTTGGCCTCACTTTTGGCATACTGTCCTGTGTAGTGATCTACCTTTATGTGGCCTTCGAGTTTAGCTACGACAAATTCCATGCTGACGCCGGCCAGATTTATCGGGTGATTCTTACCTGGACTGATCCTACTGGTGCGAAACATAGCGATGCAGGAATGTCCGGCCCCATTGGTCCCGCTTTGCGCCAGGAGACGACTGGCTTCAGCGCAGTTACGACGCTCTTTACCGACGACACCAAGGTGTTGATACCGGTGGCAGGGCAGCCGCCCCGGGTTATTCCCGCAATAAGTGGCGACCAAACGTATCACATTACTTTTGCAGATTCGGACTACTTGCAAATATTCCATTATCAATGGCTGGCGGGCAATCCCGCAACGGCACTGGCGAAACCTTTCTCTGTGGTGCTGAGCGAATCGGAGGCTAAGCGCTATTTCCAGGGCGGGGAACCTGAAGACTGGATGGGCCGTTCCATCGTATACGAAGATTCTCTGACGGTTTCCGTTACGGGGATCGTTAAGGACTGGGACCAGAATACGGACTTTGGGTTCAAAGACCTTATCTCTTATAGTTCCCTCGAAAACAGCTTTCTAAAAACCTATATCCAAAGCTGGAACATGGCGGGGAGCAGCACCAATGTATATGTTAAGCTGGCTGCCGGCACAACAATCGCCAAGGCAGAACAGCAATTCCCCGCTTTCTTAAAACGGCACGATCAAAGAAACACCAGTCTGTTGCTGCAGCCGCTTGCAGACGTCCATTTCAATTCAGCTTATAGTGATACATACAGCCGCAAGGCGCATAAGGCTACGTTGTTTGCATTGGCCGGCATTGCGCTCTTCATCCTGGTCATTGCCGCTATCAACTTTATCAACTTGTCAACAGCGCAATCGATACTGCGGGCAAAGGAAGTAGGCATACGGAAAGTAATGGGAAGCAGCCGCGGCGCCCTTGTCCGGCAATTCCTCATCGAAACCGGCATCATTGTGGTTGCTGCTATGTCACTCGCACTCTTGCTGGCGGATCCTGTCATTGCAGCCCTGCATGGCTTTATTCCCGAAGGTGTTCATTTAAATATGAGCAACCCTGATACCTGGCTCTTTATCGGAGTTACGATCGGGGTCACTTGCCTGATCGCGGGCTGGTATCCCGGTTGGGCACTCTCTTCTTTCCTGCCAGTCATCAGCCTAAAGGGGCAGGGTATTCAACAGCTCAATTCCAAAAGCTATCTCCGCAAGGGCCTTATTGTTTTCCAGTTTACGGTGAGCCTGCTCTTTATCATCGGCACCATGATGGTGGGGCGGCAGATCCATTACATGTTAAACACCGACCTGGGTTTTAATAAAGACGCCATCGTATCGATCGATATCCCCAGAGGCCAGCCAAACAACCGAAAAGATGTCCTCGCCACTGAAATGCGCCATCTTGCAGGAGTACAGCAGGTGAGCCTCAACACTGCCGACCCCGAATCGCGAAACCATGCCATCTTCGGCACTTCCATTGAATATAAGGGAGCTACAGATGTGAATATTCAAGCTGGTGGTGACTATATAGACAGCAGCTATATATCCTTATACGGCCTTACACTGGTGGCCGGAAGGAATTTTTATATATCCGATACGACACGGAGGGGCATTCCGGCTTCAGCGTCCGCCCCTGCGCAACCTGCCTCCTCGGCTTATATCCTGAATGAAACAGCGGCAAAGGCCCTGGGTTTCAACCGTCCTGCTGATGCCGTCGGTAAGCTGGTGATCAGCGGCGCAGCGGGGGGAGGGACATTACAGCCTGTGATCGGCATAGTGAAGGATTTCCATTTGGACGATATGCATGAGAAGATAAGACCTTTTATCTTTTCGGCAGATGTTGGTCAGTGGCAACAACTGAGCATAAAACTTTCCAGCGCCGGCTTTTCCGCGGGCAAGGTGAAGGCGCTGATGGCAAAAGTGGAATCGGTTTTTAAGAAAATATACCCGGAGACTCCATATCAGTCCCGGTTCTTTGACGAATCGCTGGAACAACTTTACACGCAGGAACGGCAGACATCGCAGATACTGAACATTGCCATGGGCATTGCCATATTCATTTCCTGCATGGGGCTTTTCGGTCTTGCGGCATTCACTGCCAACCAACGGACACGCGAGATCGGCATCCGGAAAGTGCTGGGTGCAGGCGTTCCTCAATTGGTGTCGTTGCTGTCGCGGGAGTTTGTTCTGCTTGTAATGCTTTCAACTGTGATTGCTGCGCCTTTGGCAGGCTGGGCTATGCACCGGTGGCTGCAGGATTACGCCTATCGTGCATCGATGCCCTGGTGGATCTATGTGGTGGCCGGCATCACGGCGGTGGTGATCGCGCTGCTCACGGTCAGTTTGCAGACTATCCGCGCCGCAAAGGCCAACCCGGTGGAGAGTTTGCGGGTGGAGTGAGTAGAATTACCGAGCTGACAACTTTTGGGAAAGCTGTCACCTCGGTTCGTGATTTTATTATTGACAAAGTTTCGTAACTTGATAAGCCAAAAGCCATAATATGGGTTATAAATTTTCGAACCAAATGAAGGAGATTATTTCCTTTAGCCGGGAAGAAGCTGAACGGCTTGGGAATGATTTTATTGGCACAGAGCATTTGCTGCTTGGTTTGATTCGCGAAGGGGACAACACAGCACTTCGCATTTTGGAAAGCTTTCATGTTGATATAAAAGAGATGCAGGATGAAATTGAATTGGCAATTAAATCAAATAAAGGTTATCAAAAAGCTCTCCCTTTACTCCCTTTAAATGATAGTGCTGTGCAAACAATACACAGAGCAGTCTCAGAAGCAAAAACACTTAAAAGTAAAAAAGTAGAGCCTGAACATCTGATATTATCAATTCTGAATAATTCAGATACCGCGCCGGCAATTTTAGATCATATCAGGCATAATTAATTTTTTTTATCTCCCGTGGTCAAAGTTGTATAAAGTCACCTGAGAACACGAACCAGGGCAGATGTGACTCTTTGATCCTCATTATTAAAGTCCGCTTTCTGTCTGATAATAATTCATCTCCTGAATCATGAAATCGTCATCGAATGCCTGTTTTAAAACTACATTGATGCCCTCTGAGACCCAATCGCGGATCACTTTGCGGACAGCACTAAACTGTGCAAAATTATCCAGGTAGAAATTAAAGTCAAGCACTTCTCCCCCGGTGCGAAAGGATATTTTGTTTTTGTCACCCGGTGCGCATACATAAACATTTGTTTCTCCGCCATTTGCCACAAACCCATTTCTATATTCGAAATTTTCAAAAGCGTATAGATAAACAGCCACCGCCTCTATGTCGCCAATAGGATATTGATCATCGCCATATTGAATACCGCCAGTGGAGAAAGTCAGTTTGTTCTCATCTATGATCCTGGTTTTGAATGGAGATTTCTCTGCATAATGTATATAGATGAGGAAGATAATTACCGGTAGAGTCACCCAGATATAAGCCGGGGTTACAAATATAAAATAGAAAAAAAATATCAGTGTAAAAAAGGAAATAACAATAAGCCCGAAAACAGCAGCCATACTATATTTAAAAACCAGGACAGTGACGCTATTGCTATTCATAAACCAAAGATTTGACTGATAGTTAAAATTAAAGTTTCTGCTTTAGGTCTTAAAAGAAATCATGAAATGGTTTTCGCTTTGTCTCTTATTTCCTCAGTTGGTAAAATTACCGAGGTGCCACCTTTCCAAAAGCTGTCACCTCTATGCCTACCGGAAAACTTATACAGGTCATATCACTATCCTTGAGATCACATCACTGTACACTTTCTGATCCTTAGATCCTACAGCACCTACCCGCACAAAATACTGCTTGCCCGGTTGCAGCCCTTTAAAGATGAACTTCGAACGGGTACAGCTATGCGGCTTCCAGCTTGCGTCTGCAAGGGCAGGATCCAGCGAGTATTCGTGTGAGTAAGAGCGGCTGCCATCCACTATCGGTACCTTGCTGATGAGCTCACCGGAGTTCGGGCCGTTCAGCACCTTTAAGCCGGCAGGCTTGGTGATAACTGCTGGCAGGCCATCGTTGTTGATATCGAAGCCTGATGTCAGCAGTACAGCCCGGTCGCCTTTTGCAGTAAAATTCACATAACCTGCCAGTTCCTTTAGTAACTGCTGCAGTGCATTCCGATGCTGGTTCTTCGCAGCAATGTCCGCCCGGCTGCCTGTATCAGCCGCTTGCAGCGCATCAGCATAAGCGGCGTTAGCGGTGGCGACCGTTGCAATAGCAGGATCGGGTGAAGGGAAATGAGGGTTGCCGCTCATCGCATTGATGATGGATTCGGTCTTTGCCAGAAGACCAGCACAGGAAAGGCGCGTGAAGCGCAAAAGCGCTTTAGGTTTGCGATTCATAGAATTCAAATTTAGTATTTGAAGAAATTGTTTATTGTGATCATTAAGATCACCATGCAAAATTTGAAAGAAAAATTACCATTGTCAATTATACCTTAGGAGTATTGCAAAATCCAAAAAAAAGTTTATAAGCATCGCTTTTAAAATTGAGGTGATGGGCAAAAGCATGAAAACGTAGCCTTATGTTCTCATGCTTTTGAGGCAAAGCATTAAGACATGGCTTCATGTTCTCATGATTTTTGGGTAAAGCATGAAGACGTGGCCTCATGTTCTCATGCTTTTGAGGTAAAGCATGAAGACAATGGCTTATGTTTCCAATTATTCGCCTGATAACTCAGTTGGTAGTCACTAACCGAAATTGCATTATCTTGAAGTATGGATTAGTTCAGGTAAAAGGGCAGATTGCTTATTGAAATTAGTTAGTGAAGACAAGATTTTTACAATGTTATTAGTCGCAAAATGTGAATCCCAAGGTCACGAACCACGGTGGGTGTCAAAAAATACAGGAACATATCAAACAAAGAACAAATCAATACTCAGGAAAACATTTAGTCAAAAAAGCTTTCGGACAAAATTGTTTCTGCCGATGAAACCTGCACAGTAAATTTAAATAAAGGAGCTTATAATATGGAAGCAAATAAACATGCTCAATACCTGATAAGCAAAGAAAAATTAACAGACTATCTGTTGCAATTCTTTATGCTTTTTCTTGCCGTGTATCTTGGCTTTGTTTCGGAAAATATACGGGACCACAAGATTGATCAGGAAAAAGAGAAAGTGTATATGCAAAATATGTTAGACGATTTAAAAGCAGATACTGCTATTTATAATCGTTATTCGGAAAATAACAAGGTTTTGTTTGGACTAATTGACACGTTGGTACGAGTCATAAAGAGCCCGCAAATAAAACAGCGTGTTCCGGAGCTTGCTTATACAGCAAGAATGATATTGCCATCTTACAAGGCTTTATACACAACTGACCGCACGTATGAACAAATGAAAAGCTCCGGGGACTTGCGCCTCATCAGCAAGAAACATGTGGCAAACGATATTTCCTCCTACTACTACTCAGTAATTGAATTAAAAAAATACAATGATGCGGCCTTTACATGGGGCTCGGATTATGGAAGAGAAATGGGAAAAATATTCGACGCAGAATTATTGCTGGAAATAATAAAGGAAAATAAAGAACTACCTGCCGCTCCCGCCGATTTGCTCACAGAAGACAGGACTACACTAAATGAGTTGGCGACTTCGGCGCAATATTTATACGGAGCTTTTTTACTGGCAAAAAATATTGGCAATGAAAGAAACAGGGCTGCTCAAAAACTTATTGAGTTAATTAAAAAGGAATATGTTTTGAGAGATGAATAAGCTGACGCCCGGTTCGTGTCCTCAGGAACTGAAATTGCTTTATCTTGAAGCCTCTATTTTTTAATGCAAAAGCGCAAATTGATTATTGAAGCGGTTAGTGGGGATGAAAATTTTCATAAGATTATTAAATGAAAAACATGCTTCGTGAGGACAGTAACCATAGCAGTTTGGGCGGCTATATTAATGGACTTGGAGAGTATCAATCTGATGTTTATCAGTTTTACAATCCCAATTAAAATCATAAATGAAACGTAATACCAATAAAATATTATTACCAATAAAGCTGATTTCCATATTGGTATTTAATAGTGGCATTTTATTGTCACAGGAGACTAATTGGCCCCCAAGTGAATGGGCAGCCCAATCGTTTTGCAAACATATAAGGCCTGGTGAAATTTGTACGCTGAATTATCCCTCGTCTGTAATTATATTTAAAAATGGGGATACAATCGCAAATTGTTATTTCAGGGACTGGAATTATAATTGTGAAATCCTACCGAATAACAAATTTAAATCTATTGTGAGGCCAATGAGTTCCATATTGTGCATCCATGCAACATTAATTGACGGGACTAATTTCGAATTTAGGCCATTGGGCAAATTGTTATTCCGGGTGTATAAAAGAAAAGGGGATGTGGCTATCTATGACACTCATACTGATATATATTCGTCAAAATTAAGTTTTGCGATTCTTGTAATAAATAATAAGAAGGTAATAAATATCTACCCCTTTTATAAACTTTTGCCTCCCAAAAAACAGGCAAGCTGTTTATTGAAGTTTATCAAGAAACGATATAACAAGGAGATTGATATTAGCTATTTCAAAAACCAAAATGATATGATTGATTATATATTAGATGAAGAAAATAAGCGCATCATGCCCAAGAGTTGATGGCAATGAAAAGAGAGTTCGATATGACACCCTGGTTCGTGTCTCATGAAGCAAGGCAGTTGGAAATCGAAAAAAAGGAAATAATAATGGCTAAATCTAAAAAGCAAACCCTATTTGAAGAAATCGATGCTTTGGCTTCTACCTATAAAAAATTTACTGACCAGCAGCTAATTGACTTTATAAACCGCCCTTTTCGAAATACACAAAAAAAATACAGAGTTGCTGTAAAAAATGAAATTGAAAGGAGAGGGTTGAAAGTTGAATGATTTTTTTAGCCGCTTGGTCTGTCAGATATAAAGTCTCCTGAGGACACGGACCACGGCGGTTGGGAAATATCTAATTTCGAATAGATATTAAAAAAAATCTTTCCTTTGAATAAGGATTGACGGAAGCACAGATAAATAGAATATTAAAAAGCAATGGCAAGTATTCTCTTAAACACTGGAACTGCATCATATAATGACTTGATTGCAAATGGAAGAACTTTTTCGGTTCCGCCATATCAAAGAGACTATTCTTGGGAAAGAGAATATTGGGAAGATTTGTGGATGGATATTCTCGATTTACCTAAAGAGAAATATCATTACATGGGGTATGTTGTGTTTCAAGAAGACAATACTAAAATTAAGGCACAACTTATTATCGATGGTCAACAAAGATTTACTACGCTGAGCATTCTTTGCCTTTCCGCGATTCGCCTTCTGAAGGAATGGGTTACTTATAATATTGACCCAGTTAATAATAATATACGGATTGAAAAACTAACAGAAAAATTTCTCGGTAATTTTTCGACATCCAAGCTTACCATCACACCTAAATTAATTCTTAATCGAAACAATGATGATTTTTATAAAAGCTATCTATTGAATCATCGTAGGCCTCCGGCTATTAGTAAATTAAAACCTTCTCAAAGAAGGTTATGGCAGGCATATGAATATTTCTATCAATTATTAAAAGTGAGAATTGCTTCGAATTCTGGAGAAGAACTAGCGATATTTGTTGACGATGAAATTTCAAACTCTTTAATTTTCACAACAATCAATGTAAGCGATGACCTAAATGCATATAAAGTATTTGAAACATTGAATGCAAGAGGAGTTAAGCTTTCCCCAGCAGATTTGCTAAAGAACTATCTTTTTTCGAAAGCGTTTGAATCAAGTACGTCAGAATTAGAAGAAACTGAACGGAGATGGCAGAGTATTAATGACTTTTTGGGCAAATCTGATTTGCCGACTTTCCTGAGGCATTATTGGAATTCAAGAAATGAACTTGTTCGAATTTCAAATTTATTTAGAACTATAAAAGGATCTATCCAATCTGCACAACAGGTCTTTGATTTATTAAATGAATTAGAACAGCTAGCTCCGATTTATTCTGCTTTTGAAAATGCAGCTGACCCAATTTGGAATAAGGATCAGCGCGTGCTGATTCGTTCTCTTAATCTTTTTGGTGTAACCACCTGGTATTCATTAATGCTTATAGCACAACAAAAATTTAGTTCGGGCGAATTTACAAAGCTTTTGCATGAACTTAATGTTATTACATTCAGATATAATATTATTTCTGGTCTTCATACAAATGAAATTGAAGTTGCATTTAATAAACTCGCAGTTAAAATATATAGGAATGAAATTACAACAACTGCACAAGCCGCAGAGCAATTGAAATCAATATATGTGATTGATGAGAATTTTATTCAGGCATTTTCAACAAAACTTTTAAGTACTAAAAGAAATAAAAATCTCGTAAAATATGTCCTAGTGGAACTTGAAAATGCTATTTCAGGTGGCGATAATCAATTTGAGGATGCTACATCTACAATAGAACACATCTTGCCGGAAAATCCATCTTCTGCGTGGGAACAGTCTTTCCCAGCTAACGAACAAGATGAGTATATTTATTTAATCGGGAATTACACACTTCTTGAAGAAACACTTAATAAAAAAGCAGACGGGAAAATTTTTTCAGATAAATTACCTTTTTATCAAAAATCTGTGTACAGGATGAGCAAAAGCGAATTAAACTATACTGACTGGACTCCAATAATACTTAGACAACATCAAGATAAAATGGCTGGATGGGCTTGTACTGCGTGGAAAAGTAATTATATAAAATAATCCTATTGCCATTAGGGGTACAGATGAATTAATAGTCAATTATGAGGCGAGGTCTCAGCTATACTTATTATTAGTGTAGTGTGCGCCTGGACTGACATCCATTTCTTAAAACTTTTAGTTTGTGTCTGAGCGTAGTCTGTCTCAGCCGCCCCCTGCTGAAGAATAAATAATGTCCACTCGTGTAACTCTTTTTCCATCTCCAGCGTCACAACCTTTTTCGTAGCTTGCCTATCCATCCTTAAAACAATTAAATCCTGCATGCAATGAGATTCAACAAAAAAATACTGCTTATACATTTTTCGATTGCGATGCTGCTGAGTACAAAACTGTTTTCGCAGTCATTGCCGGATTCAACAATCAAAAAGATTGATAGCCTGTATGCAAAATGGAATACGCCTAATAGCCCCGGCTGCACCATTGGCATTGTGATGAACGATCAGCTTGTTTATGCCAAAGGTTATGGAATGGCCAACCTGGAATACGGGATACCCAATAAGCCGGAAACCATTTTCCATATGGCTTCTATTTCCAAGCAGTTCACGGCATGGTCAATTGTTTTACTGGCAAGACAAGGAAAACTTTCGCTGGATGATGATATCCATAAATGGCTTCCCTGGTTCCCCGACCTGAAAGAAAAGATCACTATCCGGAATCTGTTGAACCATACAAGCGGCATACGTGACCAATGGCAGTTGCTTGCTATTTCTGGTACCCGGCTGGATGATGTGATCACGCAAGACCATATAATCAAAATTCTCAGCAAACAGCAGGCGCTTAATTTCAAGCCGGGCGAGAAATACAGTTATTCCAACAGCGGCTTTACGATGCTTGCAGAAATCGTGAAAGCAGCAAGCGGCCAATCATTGAGAAAGTTTACTGACTCTGCAATTTTCAAACCACTGGGCATGAACAGCACCCATTTTCATGACAATTACGAGGAGATCGAAAAGAACCGTGCCTATTCTTATAGCCAGACAGACAGCACTCATTTTGCAAATAGCATATTGAGCTATTCCGTTGCAGGTGCCACCAGCCTTTTTACGAATATCAATGACATGAGCAAGTGGGCAATGAATTTCTATCTCCATAAAACAGGCGATCAGCAAGATGTGGATATGCTTACTACAAAAGGCAAACTGAACAATGGCAAGGAACTGTCGTATGCATGTGGCATTGAAGTGGGCAAGCACAAAGGTTGGAGAGAATATTCGCATGGTGGGGCAGACGCCGGCTACCGGACATACCTATCCGTTTTCCCTGATCTCAAAATGAGCTTTATCGTGTTCAGCAATCTGGGTGATTTTAATCCGGGAGGCAAAGCATATGAAATGGCGGATATGTTCATCAAAGACACTACTAAGAAACAGATAGCCAAAAAAGAGACAAGGGACAGTTCGGCCGCGATATTAAAAGACAGTTCGGCCATGAAGAAATTCGTGGGCTATTATATAGGGGATGATGGACTGCCATTTAGTTTTGATATCAACAAAGACAAATTGTATTACCATATCTATGATGAAAGCAATTTCCTGGTGCAGGATTCGAAGGATAGTTTCTCCATTGGCGTTGCACCGGAAATAAAGTTTGTATTCAGCATCAAGGGAAAGGATACCATTGCGGATGTGATCACGCATTCTGAATTTTATCATCTTATCAAGTATGTCAATGACACTTCGCATTCGGATAAGTTTTTAAAGACATATACCGGCACGTATTACTGCCCTGAACTGGATTGCAAGTATGGTATCGTGTTAAAAGATCATCAGTTGCTGCTTACCAATGCAAAATACAATGATGCAAAGCTCACGCTGACAAACAATAATCATCTGACAAACGATGAGTGGTGGATCAATCATCTGTATATGTTGCGCGACAGCAAAAACAATATCACCGGGTTTGAAGTAAACTCAGGAAGAATATTGCATCTGAAGTTCAATAAAATTGAATAGAAAAAAGCTGTTGACTATTTGTGAACTGCTGCTGTTCACCACAATAGTTCAAAGACTTAATGCAAGATTATCCCTCTCATAATTACAAAAGGCTTCTGAAGTTCAGAAGCCTTTTGATTTGTTGTTATTGCTTTACCACATTGATGCAATGTGCATTCATAAGACGAGGGGAATGTATTTATCCCACGGTAATTTTCCGGATCACATTATTGTGCGTATCCGCAACGTAGATTCCATTTCCCGACACAACAATGCCTATGGGAAAATTGAAAGTGGCGGTGGAAGCCGAGCCATTTGTCAGTCCACTTGCCCCTGTTCCTGCAAACGTAGTGACAGTGCCTGCTGCGCTGATTCTGCGGATAACATTGTTGTAAGTATCGCTGACATACATATTGCCATCTGAATCAAATGTGCACCCGAGTGGTTGGTAAAATGTTGCCGTGGCGGCAGGCCCGTTTGTAAGCCCTTGTGAACCGGTGCCAGCATAGGTGCTGACCATACCTGATGACACAGTGATCTTGCGGATACTGTTGTTCATGATATCCGTGACATAGATATTCCCGCTGCCATCCAACGCCATGCCATAAGGCTCATTAAATGACGCACTGGCCAAAGCACCATTTGAAAAACCAGCGGCCCCTGATCCCGCATAGGTGCTTACGGTGGCGGATGCAAGATTGATTTCCCGGATGAGGTTATTGCCGAGATCTGCAACATAAAGATTGCCGCTGCCATCAATCACTATTCCTTCGGGGTGATTTAATTGTGCTGAAGCGGCCGGTCCATCCTGGTATCCTGCTACGCCCGTGCCTGCAAAAGTGACCACATTGCCTCCGGTGGTGATTTCGCGGATCACGTTATTTTCTTCATCAGAAACATATAAGTTGCCACTGGCGTCAAAAGCAATGTTTGCCGAGCCATTGAACTCTGCAGATGCCGCAGGGCCGTTCACAAGCCCTGCTGACCCATTGCCGGCAAAGGTGGTAACAGCCGCTGTGCTCAGGCTGATTGTCCGTATCAGGTTGTTCCCAAAATCGCCTATGAACAGCGCCCCGCTTCCCTGTGCAATAACTGCGGAGGGAAATGAGAAACTTGCCGATGTGCCAGTGCCATTGGCTGCGCCAGCCGTACCCGTGCCTGCATAGGTGCTTACCATGTTGCCTGAACTGGTCTTGGCCCCGCTGCTTTTAGCACATGACCAAAAAATAACTGGTGTTGCCATTAAAAATACAATTGCTCTTAGATGACTGATCGTTTTCATTTGTAAAAATTATAAGATTTGATTTGAATAAGTTTTCATTTGTTAAAGAGTTAAAATTATAATAGGATTCACACGCAGGAAATAACACATTTGGGCTATTTTGACAAACGGTGCTTTGATCTTAGAGGATGTTGTGAGGGGTTTTTATTTAAAACAAATCATTTCGTCAGGCTAATGAAATGCAAACTAATAAGACGTTATGGTTTTAAAAATGCTGGTTGCTTTTTTTGGCGATGCAAGACTTGCGCCGCCTGGGAGAAATATAAATTATTCGTTTATCTATTCAGGTAAATAGTCGCCCAGCAATTTCCAGTCCATGCTGTTTCCCCAACCATTGCCATGGTCGCTGGTATTTTTTATTTTATGCGATTCCCCGATCTGAAATGGAGGATAGGCTAATAATGAAAGGATAGTTCCCGGACGCAAATGCTCGCTTGCCCAGGTTAAGGGCGAATCTCCGTTTGCATCTTTAGCTTCTTTATCGGCGCCATGGTTTATCAAGAACTCGATTGTTTTTGCATCGGCATAAGCAGCGGCTCTGTGCAAAGGAGTTTCCCCTTTTGTCCTTACGTCCCGCATAAATGCGGCTGTCTCTATCCCGGGGATGGTTTTGGCATTTACATCTGCACCATTTTCAACAAGCAGTTTCACCGTGTAGAAATAATAGGGCCTGCCGGCTTTCGAAAGAGCACTGTGAAGAGGAGTCTCATTTGTGTCATCTACATGGGCATTTACATTGGCTCCGTGATGGATCAGGAAATCGCATACTTTCCAATGGCCGAAAAAAGCAGCATGCCCCAGTTCCTGATCCAGATTTATGCTACTGAGATTAGCTCCGGCTTCCGACACGGCTTTCATAGCGGTAGTGTCATTGTAATACACAAGCCATTGCAAAGGTTTTACCTGGCCTTCGTGAAGCAGTTCTTTCCAGCCCGGGACTTTGATCAATTCAAAAATAAAATCCGTTCTTCCCCGGCTGATGTATTCGATGATTTTTTCGGTTTGCATGGAGGCAGTGCTTTTGAAATGATACCTGATATCATCATGCAGAGAAAATATCTCTGGCGACAATTAAAATTAAGCAATTGATGCTTACAATAAGAATAGGTATCAATGAAGCTAATTCTTATTTAGACGTGCCGGATGAAACCCGCCGCGGTGAGTGAAATTATTATAGCGTTGGAGTAAATTTGGGGGCAAGAACCCCGAAGTGGTGACAAATTGCTGTAAAACCTGATTGCATATATATCTCGCTGGAACAATTAAAGGCAAAGACTAATAATAAATTATTGCAAATGGCATCTCCAATCATATCCAAGTTTGTATAGGATTAAAGACGGCATATTTAAATCTGTCACCCCTTCGGGGTTGTCTGTTCCACCATATGAGCATGACAGCCACTATAATCATTTCACCAGCCACGGCGGGTTTCGAAATAACAACTGAAAATCACGCTTAAAAATATCCTCTGTACTTTCAGCCTCTCAAACTAATAATAGTCTTTACTGAGGTTCTCTCACAAACAAAACTTTGCATACCTCAACTGATAAACTGCAAACCTCATTCATGAATAGTCAAAACAGGCACACTGGAATGCAATAGCAGCTTCTTTGACTGGCTTTCGTGGAACTCAAAGAATACATGGAATTTCGGGATCAGCACCAGGATATCCACTTGCACATCATCCAGCAGTTTGTTCATGCCTTCTTCCAGTTTCTGTGTTGTGATGGAGTGAAATTCGTAGCGAAGACCTGCCAGCTCTGCATGAAGCAAACTGAATCTTTCGGTGTCGGTCGTCTTGGCTTTATCGGTGTTCACATACAGCACCTCCACCTTCGCACCAAAAATTTGCTGTAGCTTGATGAGGAATTGCAGGTGATGATCAGACACAGATGCTTTGTCAAGGGCCAGCCCAATACTTTCTATGGGATGAAAATGCGCACGTCCGGGAACAATGATCAACGGATATTTGAGATGATCCATTGCGTCCATGGAATTGCTGCCCAGTAAAAAGTTGCTGGTCATTCCCATCACAACCATAAAAGGCCCTTTCTTAGTGCAATAGTCTTTTATACGGGGCGCCACTTTGCCATGCTCTATTTCAAACGCGATATGTATTTTTCCCGCGCTATGGGCAACCAGCGTTTCTTTCAGGCTATTCAATTTACTGAATGCCGTATCATATGTTTCCTGAGGTGCATGTTGTTTTGTTTGGGCCTCACCTCCCTGGGTCTCTAAAACGTGGAGAAGAATCAGCTCCGCAGAAACGGATACTGCCAGATCCGTGGCATACCTGGCCGCATTGGCTGCGGTTGCAGAAAAATCTACCGGAGCAATAATTGTTTTTTTCATGTTACCGATATGTTGTGGCTAAAGATAGCTTCAATTCCATCCCTGTATGTTTGACCCTTGTCATATGCCAGTTTGATTGTAGTCAGCCGTTTAAAAAAAGATAATGTCAGAATATTTCGCAGCCATTATCTTTACGAATCATTATTTCATGAAATCAGCAATATTAGATTTGAATCAGGCCAAAGCTTTTATTATATGTTAAAACATAATTCCCAGATCAACAAATTCAACAGAATGCCGGCAGGCAATAAATTGCTGATTGCTTTTTTGCTTTGCCTGATACCATCGATATTTTTATGGATGTCGGGACGGGCGATTGAAGGGCTTACAAGGATCATGATTGGCTGGGACATATTCAGCCTTTCACTGATCGTGATGAGCGCAATCACTTTTTTTACCATGAAGCCAAGGCAGATAAAGCTGCTTGTAAAACTGCAGGACTCGAGCAGGATAGTGGTATTCATCATAATCGTAGTAGCCACTTTCAGCAGCCTGCTGGGCATCCTGATCTTGCTGTTGAACAAAGAAAAATGGCTACTGAACAAATACATTGAGACAATTATCTACATTTCCGGCGTGAATTTTTCCTGGCTGTTATTGCATACCATTTTTACTTACCGGTATGCACACCTGTACTATGATGAAAACAGTTTATTTCCCGGCAAACTGATGGCGGGGCTGGAAATGCCCGAGGAGCGTTATCCTGACTATCTGGATTTTGCTTATTTTTCCTTTGTTATCGGTATGACCTTTCAGGTTTCTGATGTAAGGATCGTTTCGCGGCAGATCAGAAGGCTGGCCTTGCTTCACGGGATGCTGTCTTTCCTTTTCAATACGGTGATCGTTGCACTAAGCATCAATGTTATTCTTGATTTGAAGTCGTAAATTTTCCTGAAAACCGAATTCACTTTATCAGATGCCGGGGCTCCTCTTGAGACTACATTGACTAAGGTAAAAAATATTTATCTTCATGGTACTTCTATAGAGACGCTATGCCTATTTACATGGATGTTCATATTGTGCCAGGGGTTAAAGCCCGTGATGTTGCCGAAGCGCACAGCAAAGATTTGCTTCATCAGTCAGCCCATGGCTGCAAGTGCATGACCTATTGGATAGATGAAGAGCGAGAAAATATATTTTGCCTCATCGAAGCTCCTGATAAACATGCTGTGGAAGAAATGCACAAAAAGGCGCATGGGCTATTGCCGAATAAAATAATGGAAGTGGACAGTACACTGGTAAAGTCTTTTTTAGGGCGCATATATGACCCTTCGGATGCTGCTATATCAGAAGATGGGTTGAAAGTGTTCAAAGATCCTTCCTTCCGCATTTTGCTGATCACAAAAACTACCGACCCTAATTTGCTGAAACATCATCTGGGCAATGAAAAGGCTGATGAACTGCTGAACAGCCATAATCAAATCATCAGAAAATACCTGTCACAACATGGTGGGAGAGAAGCAGAATATGAGGGAAGCGGGTTTGTTGTTTCTTTTTCTTCGGCCGCAAATGCAGTTGCCTGTGCAACGGCTATCCAAACAGAAATGCAGGATGTGCATGCCGGCGCATTCAGTTTCAAAATAGCCATCAATGCCGGGGAACCTGTTGAAAAAAGCAGCAAACTGTTTGGCGATACGATACAATTTGCATTCAATATCTGCTCCATTGCAAAAGACTTTCAGATTGCTGTTGCATCGTCCGTGAAAGAACTTGTAGCAAAAGATTTTTTTCAAAATAAAAAGAAACATTTTTTCACATTGCTGCCGCATGATGAAAGCCTGCTGGAATCCCTGTTCGGCATACTTGAAGAGAACTGGCAGGATGCAGATTTTGACATCACAAATTATTGTCACGCTATGGCGATGAGCCAATCGCAATTGTATAGAAAAACCATTTCACTCACGGGGTTATCGCCTAATTTACTGCTGAAAGATTTCCGGCTTGAGAAAGCAAAGGAACTGATGAGAAAGCAGCATTGCAATATTGCACAAATCACTTTTGATTCAGGTTTCACCAGTGCATCTTATTTCACCAAATGCTTTAAAAAGAAATACGGCCTGCTGCCCATGGCCTATATTGACTTGCTGCATTGATTGATTTCCCTGGTTCAATTTTACCATTTATTGAACGATTTTTTTCATGGCGTTTTACATTTATTGAATGATTTGTTATAGCCTTTCGCTTGTTGGTGATATTATCTTTAATCATTCTTAAAAATCAAAAAACAAATGTCATGAAAACAATCATCAACCGCTGTCTCATCCTCGCCATCATGTTACTAACAGGTTTTGCAACAATGGCACAAACGAAAACAGCCACAGACAATTCATCAACAACAAAAACACCAGTAATGAAAACCTACCTCATCGAAAGGGACATACCTGACGCAGGTAAACTGACTCCCGAACAATTGAAAGCCATTTCACAAAAATCCTGCAGCGTGCTCAAAGACATGGGGCCTCAGATACAATGGATCCAGAGCTATGTCACGGGCGACAAGATTTTTTGTGTGTACAAGGCAGAGAATGAAGACCTGATCAGGGAACATGCTAAGAAAGGCGGCTTTCCTGCAAATGTGATCACAGAGATCAACACTACCATCAGCCCTGCAACAGCAAAGGATTAAGTTGTGTGGAAGCAGATTCAGGAAGCTGGTCATTTCGAGCCCCGCCTCAGCGTTTCACGGGATAGTGCATGACTGCGCGGGGGGAGAAATCCCCTGCCGACTTATCGAAGAACGGCAGGGGATTTCTCATCCTGTCA